>Ga0114983_1001197_pt1 | contig 10475 bp, 10 predicted proteins | sample Shrwel_input2_RT_FD_87182 | JGI IMG/M metagenome (GOLD analysis project Ga0114983, IMG submission 87182) | Subsurface microbial communities from deep shales in Ohio, USA - Utica-3 well 1 S input2 RT | ecosystem: Environmental > Aquatic > Deep subsurface > Shale gas/oil reservoir > Produced...
GGCGAATACTACCGGGACAACGGCAAGCATGCCTTGATTATATACGACGATTTATCCAAACAGGCGGTCGCCTACAGGCAGATGTCTCTTCTTTTGCGCCGTCCCCCCGGACGTGAGGCGTTCCCGGGCGACGTCTTCTACCTGCATTCCCGCCTTCTGGAGCGCGCGGCCAAGATGAGCGACGACAAGGGAGCCGGCTCCCTGACAGCCCTGCCCATTATCGAGACCCAGGCCGGGGACGTATCCGCGTATATCCCGACAAACGTTATCTCCATTACCGACGGTCAGGTCTATCTGGAGCCGGATCTTTTCTATGCCGGTGTTCGTCCGGCCATTAACGTCGGTCTGTCCGTTTCCCGAGTCGGCGGTTCCGCTCAGGTAAAGGCAATGAAAAAGGTTGCCGGAACACTGCGTCTGGATCTGGCTCAGTACAGGGAGTTGGCCGCCTTTGCCCAGTTCGGCTCCGATCTGGATAAGGCCACCCAGGAAAAACTCACTCGCGGTGAGCGCATGGTCGAGCTCCTAAAGCAACCGCAGTACCAGCCCATGCCCGTTGAAGAGCAGGTTGTGTCACTGTATTGCGGGACCAAGGGTTACATGGACGATCTGGAAGTAGAGCAGGTCAGCAAGTTCGAGCGGGAAATGCTGGAGTTCATGCGCAATCAAAAGGCGGAAATCCTTTCCGAGATCCGGGAGAAGGAAACCTTGGATGATGAGCTGAACAAGAAGATTGGGGCTGCTATCGACGAATTCAAGAAGGGTTTTAAGGCCTAAACGGGAAGGAGAAAAATAGATGGCCTCACTTAGGGACATAAAACAAAAGATCGGCGCAGTTAAAAAGACGAAGCAGATCACCAGAGCCATGAATATGGTTGCTTCGGCCAAGCTGCGCAATGCTCAGGACAGGATTGAGCGTTTTCGTCCCTATGCTGATAAATATTTTGACACTATCGGCGAACTCTCTTCCCGGGCGGACAGCAATGCCCATCCTCTTTTGGAGAAAAGGGAAGAAATCAAGCGGGTAGGCATAATAATAGTAACCTCGGACAAGGGGCTGTGCGGCAGTTTCAACGCCAATATCAGCAAGGAAGCCAGAGACCTGGCCCGGAATTGTCAGTCCGAGGGAAAGGAAGTCAAAGTATTTTGCATAGGGAAAAAAGGCTGCGATTTCATGCGCAAGAACAACTTTGAAATCGTGGACCGGAAAACCAATGTGATGAACAATTTTGATTTTGAACTGGCTCTGGATATTGGAAATAATATCATAGACAAGTACCTGGCTGCGGAGCTGGACGAAGTGCATATTGTCTACGGCCAGTTCGTGAATATGGTCAAGCAGGTGGCATCCTCCGCACAGATCCTGCCGGTTGTTCCGGAATCCGGAGAAGGCGGGGAAGATGTCGACAGCGGCGAGTTTATATTTGAGCCCTCGGTGGAAGGACTCTTGGCAGAACTTTTGCCCAAGTATGTGAAAGTTCAAATATACCGGGGCCTTCTGGATACATCTGCCAGTGAACACGCGGCTAGAATGAACGCAATGGATAATGCTACAAAGAATTGCGATGAAATGGTCGACAATTTGACCCTAGTATACAATAAAGCCAGACAAGCAAGCATCACAACGGAGCTTATGGATATCGTTGGCGGTGCAGAAGCACTCAAACAAGGATAAGAGGGGGCTTGGATAAATGAGTGAACAAAACGTAGGAAAAATAGTACAGGTAATTGGTCCGGTTGTGGACGCTGAATTCCCCGAGGGGCAGCTTCCGCATCTTATGAATGCACTGTTCATAACCAATCCGGCACTCGGCGACGAAGAGGATAACCTGGTTGTCGAGGTCGCCCAGCATCTGGGTAACAATGTAGTCCGCTGTATCGCCATGGACGGGACCGACGGTCTGGTCCGGGGAATGGCTGTCAAGGATACCGGAGGTCCGATTAACACTCCCGTGGGCAAGGCTTCCCTGGGGCGCATCCTGAATGTTGTCGGCCGTCCGGTGGACGAACAGGGCCCGGTGGATCAGTCCAAGACCAGCCCGATACACAAGCCCGCGCCTTCCTTTACCGAGCAGCGCACGGATATTGAGCTTCTGGAAACCGGGGTTAAGGTTATCGATCTTTTGGTTCCCTTCCCCAAAGGCGGAAAGATGGGCATGTTCGGCGGCGCCGGCGTGGGCAAGACGGTTATCCTCATGGAGATGATCAACAATATTGCCAAGCAGCACGGCGGAATCTCCGTGTTCGCCGGAGTCGGGGAGCGCACGCGTGAAGGAAACGACCTGTATCACGAAATGATTGATGCCGGGGTTCTGGAGAAAGCCTCCCTGGTCTACGGCCAGATGAACGAGCCTCCGGGAGCCCGTTCCAGAGTCGCCCTGACCGCCCTTACCTGCGCGGAGTATTTCCGCGATGAGGAGAACCAGGACGTTCTTCTGTTTATTGACAACATTTTCCGCTTTACACAGGCCGGTATGGAAGTGTCCGCCCTTCTCGGGCGCATGCCTTCGGCCGTTGGTTACCAGCCCACTCTGGGAACTGATTTGGGTGAGCTGCAGGAACGTATTACTTCCACGGACAAGGGGTCCATCACCTCGGTGCAGGCGGTTTACGTCCCTGCGGACGACTTGACCGACCCGGCCCCGGCCACCACCTTTGCCCATTTGGACGGAACAATCGTTTTGTCCCGCCAGATCGCGGAACTGGGCATTTATCCGGCCGTGGATCCCCTGGACTCCACTTCCCGGATTCTGGACCCGAATATCCTGGGTACGGAGCACTACTCCGTGGCCCGGGAAGTGCAGCAGATCCTGCAGAAATACAAAGACCTGCAGGATATTATCGCCATTTTGGGTATGGAAGAGCTTTCGGACGAAGACAAGCTCACTGTTAATCGGGCGCGCAAAATACAGCGTTTCCTTTCCCAGCCTTTCTTTGTTGCCGCCCAGTTCACCGGCAAGGAAGGCCGCTACGTAAAGGTTGAGGACACGGTTAAGGGCTTCCGCAATATTATAGACGGCAAGCATGATGATATTCCCGAGAGTGCTTTCTATATGGTGGGAACCATTGACGAGGCTTTGGAGAACGCCAAAAACAGCTAATTAAGGTGGTATCATGGCCAACACAGTCAAATTAGAGATCGTCACTCCGGACCGGATGCTTTTGTCCGAGGACGTAGAATATGTGGCCGCACCTGGCGTAAACGGAGAATTCGGGGTGTTGCCCAACCATATTCCTTTTCTCTCGGCTTTGGGAATCGGCAGTATGTTTTTCAAGCAAAACGGTAAGAGGTACTATGTCTTTGTTTCCGGAGGCTTCGCCGAAGTCAGTCCGGATAAAGTCTCAGTTCTGGCCGAGATTGCGGAAAAGGCCGACGAAATTGACGTAGAAAAGGAAAAAAAGGCAAGAGAAAGGGCCGAGAAAAGGCTTGCCGAACAGCAGGACCGTGAGGCTTACGCCAGGGCACAAGCTGCGATTGCCCGTTCAATGCACAGAATCAAGTGCCGGGAAAACGCTGTACAGGAAGGAACCTGCGCCAGATAAACCCGAAACGTATATTGTGTATTGAAAGCCCCACTTACCCTAGTGGGGCTTTTTTCTTGAACCCAAGCAAGGATGCGCTGCTATGGACTCAAGCTCGTTTTATAAAGATCGCTTTTCCCGGGTAGCCGGAATAGTTTTGGCCGCGGGCAAGGGGACCAGGATGCAAAGTGAAACCCCCAAGGTATTGCAGACCCTTTTGGATGTGCCCATGCTCTGGTATGTTTTGTCCGAACTTAGCCGCGTATGCCAAACGGTCTATCCGGTGGTCGGGTATATGCATGAGCGGGTGGAGGCAACTTTCCCGCAATACAGGGATTTCTTCGTCCGCCAAAAGGAGCAAAAGGGAACCGGCCATGCCGTGGACTGCGCTTTGTCTGAGGTCCAAAAAGACGATTTTTCGCATATTTTGGTGCTAAACGGAGACACGCCATTGATCACCGCCGAAGTCCTGGCCGAATTCGTGGACAAAGGCCTTTCCAGCGGGGCCCCGGTCTCGGTTTTGAGTATGGAGCCGGAGAGTGCGAAGCCTTACGGCAGGATTGTCCGCTTTGCGGACGGCGGTGTGGACAGGATCGTCGAGGCCGGGGACATTGAAGATCCGCAGGTCCAGCGTATTAAAGAGGTCAACAGCGGAATTTACTTGTTGCGACTGGATGTTGCCGGGACGCTTTTGTCCTCCCTTGATGCGGATAACCGGCAGGGCGAGTATTACCTGACTCAGGTAGTTGAGCTGGCCAGGAAGGCGGAGCATCCGGTCCGGGCGTTTAATTTCGGGAACCGCCCGGACCTTTTGGGCATAAACACCGTATCCGAACTTTGCCTGCAGGAGGATCTTTTACGTTCCCGGATTGTACACGAGCTTCTGGAGAAGGGAGTTATAATCCGAAATCCGGGAAGCGTGAGCATAAGTCCTTTTGCGCAAATTGAACCCGGCGTGGAAATTTGCGGACCGGCCCGGATAATCGGGAAGACACACTTAAAAAAAGGCACTTTGATCGAATCGAATACCGTCATCGAGGACTGCAGTATTCGCGGGGCTGCAATCCGTTCCTTCTCCCATCTAAGCGGGACAATTGTTGAAAGAGACTGCCGTGTGGGGCCGTTTGCCAGGCTAAGGCCGGGAACATTTATGAGCTCCTCCGCCCGGGTAGGAAATTTCGTGGAGATAAAAAAGTCAGCAATCGGCAGGGGGAGCAAAGTAAATCACCTGAGTTATATCGGGGACACCGAGCTCGGGGAAGAGGTGAACATCGGCGCGGGGACAATAACCTGCAACTATGACGGTCGAAATAAGCACAAGACCGAAATCGGGGATAATGCCTTTGTGGGGAGCAATGCTTCTCTTGTCGCCCCGGTGCGTTTGGGACAGGGCGCCCTGGTGGGCGCCGGATCGACCATAACCCGGGATGTGCCCGCCAATTCTCTGTCCGTAGCCAGGGCCAAGCAGAAAAATCTGGAACGTAAAAAGTAGCTTGCACTCAATTTTAAAAACAGATAAAAAATTACAAAATGGAAGAGTTAACAAGACTTTCGGAAAAGATAGAAGGGCTCCTTTCCCGGCTTTCCAAATTGGAAAATGAAAACCGGGATTTGCGCCATGCTTTGCAGGCAGAGCAGCAGAAGAACCAGGCTGTTTTGGACAAGGTCAATGAGCTCTTGCAAAAAATGGAAGATATAAATATTGATTAATGCCCAGCTATAACATAAGCGTGCTTGGACTGGATGTTTATTTCAAAACCAGTGCCGGTTCTGAAAGGATCAAAAGGGCCAGCGGGCTGATAGAGGACCGTTTTAAACGATTGGACCAGAGGGGGAGGAATTTGAGCAAGGAGAAGCTGCTCGTCTTCCTGGCTTTGGGGCTTGCGGATGATTACCTGCAGACCAAGGAGAGTCTGGACAATGTCCAGGAAAGACTGAACTCTCTATTGGATAGACTGGAAGAAAACGAAGAATAATCTGCATTTCTTTGATGGTTCCTGACCTGGAGGGTTTGTGATTGTCAAGGTTTATATTGAGCCAACACCTCAATAAAGGGAGCCTGATGCAATGCCGGTGTGCATGCCTCCTGCGGGAGAGGAAGCCTAAAGGCATTGCTGTGGCACCCACCTGGTAGAACCGGGTTCAAATAAACCGCAACACGGCCTTCCGGGGTTCATTATAAAACAAGCCCGAAAAAGCCTTCCCTTCATTTCCCTCGAACCCTAGCCGGGTCCGGATTGCAGTCGGCATATATCTTCAAAGCCTTCACGGTCGCTACCAATTAAGTCTTCTGCCGTGTGCAGGGGGTTAAACATAGATAAGGAGTGCTTATGGTAAGTAGTATAATTATTACCGCTTTTGTCTGTATCGGGATCGGGGCGGTTGCCGGATACTTGGGTCAACGTTATTTGCTGAACAAGGAGTACAAGGAAAACAAGGAGTTGGCCGACAAGATCCTGGAGGAAGCCAGACGTGAGGCGGAAACCACCAAAAAAGACATGCTTCTCCAGGCCAAGGACGAAATTTATAAGCTGAAAAACGAAAGCGAGGCCGAGGCCCGGGATCGGGAAAAGGAAATAAAAAAGCGTGAACAGCGCCTTCAGGAGAAGGAAGAGCGCCTGGAGAAAAAGATGGAGGCGGTCACGCAAAAGGAAAGCGATGTAACCGCTTGGGAAAACAGGCTGGTAAAGCAGGAACGCAAACAGGAAGAAAAGAGAAAAGAGCTTAACGAATTGATAGAGCAGCAGTCCAAGAGGTTGGAAGAGATTTCCGGGTTGACCGCGGAGGAGGCCAAGAAAAGGCTTATATCGGATATGGAAAAGGAGGCTCGGCATGAAGCGGCCAAGATGATACGGGTCGTGGAAATGGAGGCCCAGGAAAAGGCCGCTAAAAAGGCCCGGGAGATCCTGGCTACTGCGGTGCAGCGCTACGCCGGCGATTATGCCGCGGAAAATACCGTGTCCACGGTGGAACTGCCAAGCGAGGATATGAAGGGTCGGATTATCGGGCGGGAAGGCCGCAATATCCGCACCCTGGAGTCGGCCACCGGCGTGGATTTGATTATTGACGATACCCCGGAAACAGTTGTTCTTTCCGCGTATAGCCCGCTTCGGCGTCAGATCGCCAAGTTGGCCCTGGAAAGGCTTATAAGCGACGGTCGCATCCACCCGGCCCGCATAGAGGATATCGTGGCCAAGGTGGGCAAGGAAATGGACGTCAAGCTGCGGGAGATCGGCGAACAATCCACCTTTGACGTCGGAGTGCACGGCATTCACGCGGAGCTTATAAGGCTTCTGGGCCAGTTGCATTATCGGACCAGTTTTTCCCAGAATGTCCTGCAGCATTCCCTGGAGGTTGCTTTCTTGTGCGGAATCATGGCTTCCGAGCTCGGAGTGGACGCCAAAAAGGCCAAGAGAGCCGGTTTGCTGCATGATATAGGCAAGGCTGTGGATCATGAAGTGGAAGGTCCGCACGCCACCATTGGAGCGGATCTGGCCAAAAAGTACGGGGAATCCAAGGAGATCGTGCACGCTATCGCCGCCCACCACGAGGATGTACAGCCCAATTCGGTCCTGGCCGTTTTGGTCCAGGCCGCGGACAGCCTGTCCGGGGCCAGACCCGGAGCGAGAAAGGAGCTTTTGCAGAATTACGTAAAACGCCTTGAAGACCTGGAAAATATCGCCAAGCAGTTCGACGGGGTGAAAAGGGCCTTTGCCATTCAGGCCGGGCGCGAACTGAGGGTTATGGCGGATTGCGAGCAGATAAACGATGACTCCACGTATATGTTGTGCAAGGATATTTCCAAGAATATAGAAGAGAATCTCACCTATCCGGGCCAGATCAAGGTGACTGTTATTCGGGAAAAGCGTTCCGTGGAATACGCCAAATAAAATCGTCCGACACCTTCTTCGGCTCAGCGGCGGTGTTTAGCCCGGACCCGGAAAAGGTGCCGGAACATGCCTGGACTGCGGAATGAAAACCAGACTCTTGTTTCTTGGAGATATTGTGGGCCGGCCGGGCCGGAGTACGGTTCTTCGGAAGATAAGCAGACTGCGCACCGAACTCGGTGCGCAGTTTATTGTGGCCAACGCGGAAAACGCCTCCGGCGGTCTGGGCCTTACCCGGAAAAATGCCGAAGAGCTTTTGAGCGCGGGCATAGATCTTTTGACTTCGGGCAACCATATATGGAAACACAAAGACATTTATTCCTTCCTGGACCAAAATAAAAACCGTTTGCTTCGGCCTTTTAATTATCCGGGCAATCCCCCCGGATGCGGCCTGGCCCGGATAGGCGGTCCGGAGCCGCCTTTTTTGTATATCCTGAATCTCTTGGGTCGAACGTATATGGAGCCGGTGGACTGCCCGTTTAAGGCCGCGGACAGGGCGCTTGATTCCATCCCCGCCGCTTCCCCGGTGGTGATTGATTTTCACGCCGAAGCCACTTCCGAAAAAAAGGCAATGGCCTATTATCTTTTGGACCGGGTCACTGCCGTGATTGGCACCCATACTCACGTCCAGACCAATGACGCCCGGATACTGGGCAAAAAAACCGGCTTTTTGACCGACGCCGGAATGTGCGGGCCTTTTGATTCCGTTTTGGGCATGGCTCCGCAGGAAGTGCTGCACAGGTTTCTAACCGCCCGTCCGGCCCGTTTTAAACCGGCTTCCGGCCCGGCGGAGACGAACGGGGTGGTTGTTGATTTTGATCCGCAAAGCGGAGCCTGTATGAATATTTTCGCTTGGAGAGAAAACGAGTTGGAGGACGATGCATGATTGACGCAGACAAGCAAATGCAGCTTATAAAGCGCGGCGCTGAAGAGATAATAGACGAGCGGGAGTTAAAGGAAAAAATCCGCCGCAAAGGCAAGCTAAGAATAAAGGCCGGTTTCGACCCCACGGCCCCGGATCTGCATCTGGGACATACAGTGCTTATACAGAAGCTGAAGCATTTCCAGGAAATGGGACATGAGGTCGTTTTTCTTATCGGGGATTTTACCGGCATGATCGGAGATCCCTCCGGAAAGTCGGAGACCCGGAAAAAACTCAGCCGGGAAGAGGTCATGGCCAATGCCGAGACCTACAAGGAACAGATTTTCCAGATCCTGGACCCGGAGAAGACAGTAATCGAATTCAATTCGCGTTGGATGAACGAATTCGGGGCGGCCGATTTCGTCCAGCTCTGCTCCAGGTACACGGTCGCCAGAATGCTGGAGCGGGACGATTTTGAAAACAGGATGCGCGAGAACAGGCCCATAGCCGTGCATGAATTTTTGTACCCCCTGATTCAGGGATATGACTCCGTGGCCCTGGAGGCGGACGTGGAGCTGGGCGGGACCGACCAAAAATTCAATCTGCTCATGGGCCGCACCCTGCAGAGGGAATACGGCCAGGAGGCCCAGGTTATCCTGACCATGCCCATTTTGGAAGGACTGGACGGGGTGCAGAAGATGAGCAAATCCCTGGGCAATTATGTAGGCATCCGCGAAGAGCCCCGGGACATATACGGCAAGCTTATGTCCGTTTCCGACGAACTCATGTGGCGCTACTATGAACTGCTTTCCGATTATTCCCTTGAGGAAGTGGGAAAAATGCAGGCAAAGGTGGCTTCCGGGGACATGCATCCCAAGGAGTGCAAGGAGGAGCTGGCCCGGGAAATGGTGGCCCGTTTCCATTCCCCGGAGATCGCGGAAAGGGAGAAGGCGGCTTTCCGGGAGGTGTTCTCCAAGCATCAACTGCCCGAGGAAATGCCCGAGTGTCGGGTGTCCGCCGGAAACGGAGAGAACTACGTCCTGAATATACTGCATAAGAGCGGTCTGTATAAATCCAACGGCGAGATAAAAAGGCTTTGCAAGCAAAATGCGGTGGGCATATACCGGGGGGAGAAGCTGAATGATCCCTTTATTAACCTTGATCCGGGAGAATATGTGCTCAAGCTGGGCAAAAAGAATTTTTTGCGGGTTATAGTGGAGTAAGCGGATGGCCTTTAAAAGCGCGTTTACCCTGCCGGGCAGATTGGCCCTGGTGGCCCGGATGATCAAGATTGAGCATTCGGTTTTCGCCCTGCCCTTTGCCTACATAGGCTGCCTGTGGGCCGCTGGCGGCTGGCCGGGATGGCGGGTTTTTATCGCCTTGACCGTGGCCATGGTCGCGGTAAGGTCCGTGGCCATGACCGTGAACAGGGCGGCCGATCTCGAGTTCGACCGCCAAAATCCCCGCACCCGGGGCAGGCAGCTGGTCACCGGAGAAATCGCCCTGCACGAGGCCTGGATCTTTATCCTTGTCTGCGCGGCGGTGTTTATCCTTGCCTGCGCCTTTTTGAATACGGTTTGTTTGATTCTGTCCGTGCCGGCGCTTATCTGGGTTTCTGTCTACAGCCTGAGCAAGAGATTTACCTGGCTCTGCCATTTTATTCTCGGATCAGTCCTCGGCCTGGCTCCCATAGCCGGATGGATAGGCTTTGACCCGGTGTGGCATCCGGCCTACATCTGCCTCTTTCTGGGAGTGCTTTTCTGGGTGGCCGGGTTTGATATCCTGTATGCGGCCCAGGACAGCGAGTTTGACCGGGAGGTCGGCCTGCATTCCCTGCCTGCGGACTTCGGCCTGGAGACCGCCTTCGCCCTTTCCGGGTTTTGCCATGTGAATGCGGCCCTTTTTTTGGGGCTGGCCGGGGTGCTGGCCGGAGCCGGGGCATGGTATTTCATTGCTTGGGGGATAACCACGCTCATCCTTTTATTGGAGCACTTTATTATTTCCCCGGACGATCTTTCCCGGATAAACGTGGCTTTTTTCACCCTGAACGGAGTGGTTTCCCTGCTCCTTCTGGCCGGAGTGGCCGCGGATATAATTTTTTGATTAGCGGAGGTTAAAATGCCTGATTTTCCAAAATACCGCGGGGAGCTGGAATACGTATGCCTGGGTTGCGGTCGGATTTTTCCCATGGATGCACTCTATTACAC
>Ga0114983_1001198_pt1 | contig 10474 bp, 9 predicted proteins | sample Shrwel_input2_RT_FD_87182 | JGI IMG/M metagenome (GOLD analysis project Ga0114983, IMG submission 87182) | Subsurface microbial communities from deep shales in Ohio, USA - Utica-3 well 1 S input2 RT | ecosystem: Environmental > Aquatic > Deep subsurface > Shale gas/oil reservoir > Produced...
AACACCCCATAAAAATCTGGCATTGACCCTGATTAACGATTACATGGAGCTCATGGGTGCAAGGGATTACAAAGGTCTGCAACGCAAGCTAAGAATAGATGAAGCCGAACTAAAAAGTACATTGCGGTTGATTCAAACCTTGAACCCTTATCCCGGAGATGTAATCGATCAAAAGCCAACTGAATACGTTATTCCTGATATCTCCGTGGTTAAAAAGAATGGTCGTTGGGTGGTCGAATTAAATCCAGATAGCGTACCTAAATTAAGAGTGAACGAAGAATATGCAGCGCTGAGTCGGCAGGCAAAATCAAGTGCAGACTCTCAGTATATAAAGCAGCACACACAGGAAGCACGCTGGTTTATAAAAAGCTTAGAGAGTCGAAACGACACGCTACTTAAAGTTGCACATTGTATCGTTCAACGCCAACAAGGCTTTTTTGAGCATGGTGAGGAGGCAATGAAGCCGATGGTTCTGAATGATGTCGCAGAAGCCGTAGATATGCACGAAAGCACGATTTCGCGCGTTACAACCCAGAAATACCTTCATTGTCCCCGCGGCATCTTTGAGCTCAAGTACTTCTTTTCCAGCCATGTGAGTACCGAAACAGGAGGTGAGTGTTCAAGTACCGCTATCAGAGCCTTAATTAAAAAACTTGTTGCCGCAGAAAACCGCGCAAAACCATTAAGCGACAACAAAATTGCTGAACTCATCGCAGATCAGGGAATCCAAGTAGCGAGGAGAACGATCGCGAAATATCGCGAATCGCTCAATATTCCCTCTTCAAGCCAGCGGAAGAGTCTGCTTTAATATTGTTCAACCGTAGAAGGAAGACGTTATGCAAATCAACCTAACAGGTCATCACATTGATATTACCGACGCGTTGCGTGAATACGTGGATACAAAATTTGCCAAACTAGAGCGCCACTTTGACCACATAAACAACGTTCACGTCATCCTAAATGTTGAAAAAACGATTCAAAAAGCGGAAGCTACGCTTCACGTCAATGGCGGAGAGATTTTCGCCGATGCAGAACACGAAGATATGTACGCGGCAATCGATGGGCTTATTAATAAGCTCGATCGCCAAGTGATTAAACACAAAGAAAAGTTGAAAAAACACTAAATCATGCAATTGTCCGATCTTTTGAGCCCCGACTGCACCAAATGTGCAGTCGAGGGTGCAAGCAAAAAGCGTTTGTTAGAAACTATCAGCGCCATCGCAGCTCCTAAACTTGTGGGAATTACTAAACATGACATTTTTGAGAGTCTAATTAATCGCGAACGCCTCGGTAGCACGGGTATAGGGTTAGGGATTGCAATACCTCACGGTCGCTTGGCGAATGCAACCCAGCCAGTAGCAGTGCTTATGACATTGGATCAACCGATTGAATTCGATGCCATTGATAACCAACCCGTTGATATCGTGTTTGCGTTGCTTGTACCAGAATCGGAACATGAAAATCACTTAAATACGCTCGCGACCGTAGCTAAGCGAATGAACAATAAAGAGTGCACACGTTCATTGCGCGATGCACACAGTGATCGCGAACTTTATACGATTTTTGTCAGCGAGGATCAGGCACCTGAATGCAACTTATCATAGTTAGTGGACGCTCCGGCTCGGGAAAAACCATTGCCCTTAGGGTACTCGAAGACTTAGGTTTTTATTGTGTCGACAATTTGCCGATCGCTTTACTGTCCACACTTGTGCATTCCGTCATAGCGCAGTATGACCGCGTCGCGATAAGTATCGATGTACGTAATCTGCCCGAAGACTCTCAAGAGCTGCTCGAATCCATTGATTTTTTACCGGCGGAAGTCGATATTGAGGTATTATTCATTGACGCCGATGACCAAACCCTACTGCAGCGTTTTGGAGAGACTCGTCGACTCCATCCTCTGTCGCAAAAGCAACTCCCCTTGCTTGAGGCTCTTCAGCTTGAGAACCGCCTTCTTGACCCAATCGCCGTACGTGCAACTTGGCGTATTGATAGTAGTCACCTTTCGCTCCACCAATTAAGTGAAGAAGTCAGTGCCAGAGTACTTGGCAAAGCATCAAAACAAGTGGTCATTGTGTTTCAGTCATTCGGCTTTAAACATGGTGTGCCAAAAGACGCCGACTTTGTATTTGATGCGCGTATTCTTCCAAACCCACATTGGAACCCAGAGCTCAAATTGCTAACGGGACAGGATGAAGACGTAAAACAATTTTTCCGAAAGGAAAGCTTGGTCACTAAATACTTATTACAAGTTGAAAACTTTTTGGCTACCTGGCTTCCTTATTTTCGACGCAGTAACCGTAGTTATTTAACTATTGCAATGGGCTGTACTGGCGGTCAACATCGCTCGGTCTATCTAGCCGAAACTTTAGCAGAACAGTTCCGATCAGAGGGGACTCATGTTCAAGTTCGTCACCGGGAATTGTCAAAATGACGCAAAAAGTCTGTAAATCCTTGATCATTCGCAATAAACTAGGGCTTCACGCACGCGCAGCAACTAAATTGGCGCGTTTGACGCAAACCTTCGCTGCTAAGATTACAATTAGCCAAGACGGTCAAGAGGTCGATGCAGGTAGTGTCATGTGCTTAATGTTACTAGCAAGCCAGCAAGGACGTGAAGTCCAAGTCTGTGCCGATGGTGACGATGCAGAGGCGGCTTTGGTTGCCATCACCACCTTATTTGAAGATAAATTTGAGGAAGCAGAATAATCATGATGGCTGAGTTGTCCGATAAAGAATACGCAATGCAGCGTATTCAAGAGGTAAATACTGCCCTGTCGGACGGTATGTATGTGGCTGCCCGCCGCATGCTGCACAATATGCCAGCCTGCGATATTGCATTATTGCTTGAATCATCGCCGCCGAAAAGTCGAGCTATCGTTTGGAAGCTTGTCGATGCCGATGAACACGGCGATATCCTCGAAGAGCTCTCAGAAGAAGTTCAAAAATCCATTATTCGCCAGATGGCGCCGGAGAAATTGGCGGCGGCCACCGAGGGAATGGATACCGATGACTTGGCTTACGTACTGCGTGGCTTGCCCGACCAAGTTTATCAAGAAGTTCTCAAATCAATGGACGAGCGCGACCGAGAGCGCGCAGAAACGGCATTGTCATACGATGAGGACTCTGCCGGCGGCATCATGAATACGGATACCATCACGGTACGAGCCGATGTCACCGTCGATGTGGTATTACGTTACCTTCGTCTAAAAGGTGAGCTACCAGAAGCCACCGATAAACTTTATGTCGCCGACCGTAACGATAAACTCATCGGTGAGATTGCTTTATCACGTTTAGTGACCGTCGACCCGTCAAAAGTGGTCAGTGATATTATGTCACCGGATATCGTCAGTATTCCTGTCGACATGGATGAGACCGAAGTCGCTAAACTGTTTGAACGTCACGATTGGGTTTCAGCGCCCGTTGTCGACGGAGAGCAACAACTTGTTGGTCGAATTACCATCGATGACGTGGTTGATATCATTCGTGAAGATGCCCAACACTCGATGTTGAGTATGGCGGGTTTAGAAGATGACGAGGATACTTTTGCGCCCGTACTCAAAAGTACTCGCCGCCGTACGGTATGGTTGGCTATTAACTTGGTCACGGCGTTACTCGCCGCCATGGTAAGTTCATTATTCGAAGATGTGTTAGCGCAAATGGCAGTGCTCGCCATCCTGAATACCATTGTGCCAAGTATGGGCGGGATCGCGGGTAGTCAAACCCTGACCTTGGTGATTCGAGGTATGGCGCTTGGTCATATCGGTAGTAGCAACTCAAGGTGGTTGATCGGCAAAGAACTCGCCATTGGTGCGCTGAACGGTATTATTTGGTCAATCCTTATTGCCGCTGTTGTGGCGCTCTGGATGCAAAGTTGGTTGGTCGGTGGCATTATCGCCTTCGCGATGATGATGAACCTCTTAGCGGCGGCGCTTGCCGGCGTAACCGTACCAATGATACTGAAGCGTTTTGATATTGACCCGGCACTCGCGGGTGGCGTGATTTTGACCACCGTTACCGATGTGGTCGGTATCTTCGCATTCTTGGGTACTGCGACATTGCTGCTGTCATAAACAGCAATGTCGCCGGTTGGCTTACTGACCTGCTATCCGCATTTCTTCTAACAACACTGATCCCGTATGCAAGGCATGGCGCTCGTCAATATCGTTACCAATAGCAACGATATTTGCCAGCATGTCTTTTAAGTTACCCGCAATCGTCACTTCCTCAACAGGATACTGAATTTCGCCATTCTCAACCCAGAATCCAGCAGCGCCGCGCGAATAATCTCCGTTGACCAAGTTAACGCCTTGCCCCATCAGTTCGGTGACTAATAAGCCTGTGCCCATCTGTTTGCACAGCTCCGTCAAACTCTTATCACCATGGGTCAAACGCCAGTTATGGATGCCTCCCGCGTGACCGGTGGGCTGCATATCCATCTTGCGGGCGGCATAGCTGGTTAGCAGGTAGGTCTGCAACTCACCGGCCGTGACGATATCACGCTCAATCGTTGCTAAACCTTCGTGATCAAAAGGACTGCTTGCTAGACCACCCACGATGTGGGGACATTCTTTAATGTTTAACCACGACGGCAACACCGGCTGGCCCAATGCATCTAGCAAGAAACTCGATTTCCGGTAAAGGTTGCCGCCACTGATCGCACTCACGAAATGACCGAACAAACTGCCAGCCACGTCAGCGCGGAAAATTATGGGGACTTTGGCTGTATCAATCTTACGGCCACCTAAACGTGATAGCGTCTCCTGAGCGGCTTCCTCAGCAACTTTTTCGGGTGCAGCTAAGTCTTGCGTACGACGAGCGACCGAATAGCTCATATCGCGTTGCATGCGCTCGCCCTCTTTCGCTATCAACACGCAACTTAAATTATGACGTGACTGCAAATAACCGCCCAAAAAGCCGTGGCTATTACCGTACACACGAAAGCCCGTATGCGAACCGTAATGGGCGCCGTCTGAGTTAATAATGCGGTCATCTAAAGCTAAGCCATGACGTTCACATGCGAGTGCTTGTTCTATCGCGTATTCTGCGCTTTGATCGCCTGGATGGCACAAGTCCAACTCAGGATAGTCCTTGGTCATCAGTTCTTTCGGTGCTAAGCCATTAAATGGATCAGCGGATGTATAACGGGCAATTTCCGCCGCTTTTTTTACCGCCGCCGCAATGGCTTCACGCGATAAATCGGTAGTCGATGCCGAGCCTTTTTGATGATCACGATATACACTAATGCCCAGGGCACCGTCTTGATTAAATTCGACGGTCTCTACATCGCCCATACGCGTACCGACGGAAATGCCGGCACTTTTGCTGATCGAGCACTCGGCCGCTGAAGTCCCCTCTTTAGCCGCTAACTCCAACGCATATTGGACCGCTAATTCAACATCATCAAGTTGTTGCTGTAACTCGCTAAGTTGAGGTTTCAATGTACACTCCTCTAAATGATTAACGCGTCTTGCGTAAAACTGGTAAACTGCTCGCTATTATTAGCAATTAAAACTGAATGGATTATGGCTCGTAAACCAACCCACTCGACATCGCCAGACGAAACTGAATTTGCAGATGTCCCCAGCAAAAGTGAACGCAAACGCCAAGTTGAAGCCCTACAAAAAATGGGCACTGAGCTCGTAGACTTAACTGATGCGCAACTCAAAAGCATTCCACTCGATGATGAGCTGCGCAATGCGGTCTTACTCGCTCGTAAAATTAAAAATAAACACGAAGGCTATCGCCGCCAACTCCAGTTTATTGGCAAGTTAATGCGCCAAAGAGACGTTGCACCTATTGAACAAGCAATGGAGCGCCTCAACGCCTTTCATCAACAAACTGTGAATCAATTTCATGCTGTTGAGCAACAACGTGACCTGTTACTATCAGGTGACGAAGAAGCGCTCACAGACTTTTTTAACCGTTACCCCAACGCCGATATTGAGCGTATTCGCCAATGGCTTGGGCAAGCGAAAAAGCAAGCCGAGGAAAACAAGCCGCCTACGGCAGCGCGCCAGCTATTTGTCTATTTACGTGAACTAATGACTGAGGCCTAAGCCTCAGTCAGTACCACCGACTGTCATAGCGTCTAGTTTCAGCGTTGGCTGACCGACGCCGACCGGTAAGCTCTGACCATCCTTGCCGCACACACCGACACCTTGGTCGAGCGCTAAATCATTACCCACCATTGAGACCTTACTCATTGCCTCGGGCCCATTGCCAATTAAAGTCGCACCTTTAATCGGTTGAGTAATTTTACCGTCCTCAATCAAGTATGCTTCTGATGCCGAAAACACGAATTGACCCGACGTGATATCGACTTGACCACCAGCAAAGTGCGGCGCGTAAATCCCCCGCTTCACAGACGCGATAATATCCTCGGGCTGGTGCTCACCGGGTAGCATGTAAGTATTTGTCATCCGCGGCATAGGCAAGTGTGCATAGCTCTCGCGACGACCGTTACCCGTCACCGCGTGGCCCATCAGACGAGCATTCATTTTATCCTGCATGTAGCCTTTCAAGATGCCATTTTCGATCAGCACATTGCGCCCTGCAGGTGTGCCTTCGTCGTCAATACTTAGCGAGCCGCGGCGATCGGCTAAGGTGCCATCGTCAACGATAGTACAAAGTTCCGAAGCCACTTTTTCACCTATTTTACCCGCGTACGCCGAAGAACCTTTACGGTTAAAGTCACCTTCAAGTCCGTGTCCAACCGCTTCATGCAACAATACACCCGGCCAACCGGCACCAAGTACTACTGGCATCGTTCCTGCCGGAGCGGCAATGGCTTCTAAGTTTACTAATGCTTGGCGAACCGCTTCTTCAGCAAACGCTTTCCAGCGGGGTGTGCCTTCTTCATCTTTAAAGAAGTACTCATAGCTGACGCGCGCGCCACCTCCTGCTGAACCCCGCTCTCGTCGCCCCTCTTGTTCAACAATGACAGAGCAGTTTAACCGGACCAGTGGTCTGTGGTCTTCAGCAAACGTGCCATCAGTCGCTGCAACAAGCACATCGTCGTAGCTGCCCGAGAGACTAACAACCACCTGAGATACACGCTTATCTTGCGCACGCGCATGGGCATCCACCTGCTTCAACAGCGCAATTTTCTCCGCCTCTTCGAGTGACTGCAGTGGGTTCTTAGCGGCATACTGTGCCGCTACCGACTGCTTAGTCCACGCCTTGACCTGTTTACTTTGACCTTGCCGAACAATGCCGCGTGCCGCGTTACAAGTTTGTGTGAGTGCTTGCTGAGTAATCTCGTCAGCATAAGCAAAGCCTGTTTTTTCACCTTGTATGGCACGGACACCCATACCCGTTTCATTGTGATATGCACCGTCTTTAATAATGCCGTCTTCTAATACCCATGACTCGTTGACACTGCCTTGAAAATAAATGTCAGCAAAGTCGATATCGCCGTTGTACAAGGTACCCAGCGCTCTAGCGAGATCCGACTCAGTCACAGGTAATTCATTTATCCAACTCAATTTATCGCTCATACATCCTCATTTAGATTAGCACTCACCGCTAGACGCGTTTGATCCGCGACAGGCATTTGCGCGCGAATGTTCTCTAATTTTTCTCTGTCAAAATAGGCACTGACAACGCCCTCTCCATCGGCTTGCTCGGCTATGACTTCACCCCAGGGGTCAACGATCATCGAGTGTCCATAGGTACGGCGTCCGTTGGCGGCCTCGCCGTATTGGTTGGGTGCCAACATATACACTTGCTGCTCAATCGCCCGCGCTCTCACCAGCGGATGCCAGTGTGCTGCACCTGTTACCTCAGTAAATGCTGAGGGTAATAAAATAATATCGGCGCCCTTGGCACGCAGCGCTTTGAATAACTCCGGAAAACGTAAATCATAACACACCGCCATACCGACCACAGCGAAGCCGAGGTCGATGGTGACAATCGAACTTCCCGCACGTGTCCAGCGTGATTCTCGGTATTGCCGCGTGTTGTCGGCAACGTCAACATCAAACAAGTGGATTTTATCATAACGCGCCAGGCAGCGACCGTCGGGCCCATAACACAAGCTGGCTGCTGCAAAGCGTTCGCCCGCCTGAAGCGGAATGGTGCCACCGACAAGGTATATTTCATGCTGTTTAGCTAGCTCAGATAAGCGTTGTTGTACGGGTCCATTACCAACAGGTTCGGCCATATCTAACTGAGCTCGGTCGCCAGCACCAAAGCAGCTAAACGCTTCAGGAACCACTACCAGTTGCGGGCGTTGCTCTGGCAATTGTTCTAATAAACGTTCAAGCAGAGCAAGGTTTTCAGTGGGCGTCTTAAAACTACTGAGTTGGATTGCGCTGAGTAGAGGTGACGTCATTGTTTGCCTCCTTATCTTTTTCCAATTCTGGAATGTCCACAGGGCGGCTGTCTCGTTCAACTTCTTGAACGACAGGGTTATCAATAGTACCAGTGACGTGGTAGCGCAACAATGAGATAACTTTGGCGTCTTGCAGCACCTTGTCAATGAGCAGTGCCGCTAACCCGCTCGGTGGATTAACCATCCAAGCCAAAATAACAGGTAAACTAGAGGTCACTTTAGGGGCGTAAGTTAACTCATAATTTAACGACTGCGTCTCTAAATCAGTCGAGCCACGAATCGCCATATCGCCGGCGGACCCAAATAATTGCGTATCATTGGTAGTCAAAACACCCTGCGCGATCTGCACGCTTCCATTGAGGTCGGTATAGAACATTCCTTGCGAAAACACGTCACGAAAATCCAAAGTGAGTTTACGCAAGATACCATCTAAGCTTAGTAGAGAAAAAAGTCGTGCTCCGCCATCACTGACCTCAGCCAAGTAACCTTGTCCAAAGTCCCACTGAAGTGCTCCCGATAAGGTATCGAAATCCACCTGATGAGGATGATCGTTCCAACGTACACCAAAACTGACGTTAGCTGAGCTATCACGAATCGCGGTTTCAAGGCCATACTCTCGTAACAATTCCCCAATATCACTGGTTGTCAACTCACCACTTAGTTGTGTTAACGGCTGTCCTTCACTGACCATCCAAAAACCCGACGCCTCAAGCTGCTCCGTTTCCGTCGTCATTTTCAGTTGATTGAGTGCAATGCCCCCTTGGATAGGAACTAACTCAGCATGTACACGCCCTAAATGGTGATCATCCAAACGACACACCTTACAAGTAATGTTGAGCGGCGGAACGCGGCTGACCCACTCGTAGTCGGAGGAGTCAGCAGGCTCAGAAGTTGTATTCGCCGGCGTGTTGGTATTGAGCTGCGCAAAATCTGCATTAACTTCAATGGGATTTTCTAAAAACGCTTCGGGGAGCGTTGCTTTCACTGATAAGTTATCTGCCAAAATGCGCGCCTGCCAAACACGCTTTTCAGGATAAATATCAATATCAGCATTATTAAACGACTGCTGTCCCCATGAAAGAGCATCGGTTTTGATGCGGATAGAATCAGGCAGATACCAAGCACTTAGCGACTGTTCACTGTTGGCATTTGATTGGCCATCATCGGCGAACGAATCACTTATGAAATACAGCAAGTCGTACCATTGACCGATGGCTAGATTCGGTAAGTAGGCACGAATATCAAAAGTCGCTTCACTATTGAGGTCCGGCAACGACGCCCTATCGCCAATAGTCAGGCTTGCATACTGCCACTGGGGGACACCCGGTTGCCAGGCACTTCGCCAGCGCAAACGGTCACCGGATTTCACCTCGAGTGCGAGATCGTTGCCGTTACCATCGAGCCTTACATCTAATTGCCAGTTTTCACCGAACTCCTTATTCAAAGGTTCCGGGAGCCGTGATTCGAGCCCAGTAAGATCGAGTTGTGAATTCGCCGATACCTGAACGTCATCCTGAATATTCAGATCGACATTGACGATACCATTGATTGCACCATAAAAATAACGCGCCCATCCCTGTTTCGGTAGCGCTTTGAAGAGCGGTTCAAGTTGCCAGTCTAATTCATTTTCGACCGTCAGGTGATACCCCTCTGATTGAGGTTTACCAACAACCTTACTAGCGAAGGGACGTCCAAACCATTTCAGCACAAGATTCTCGGTCGCGACTTGCTGGTCGTCTATCAACAAGGTACCTGACTCAACATCAAACCATTGATCGATCGCCGCGATATAGACTCGGTTACCCGCTAAGTCAGCTTGCACATCAACCCCAACCTCTCGCGAACCGTCAAATGGAACATCGAGGTTAAACTGACCACTGATGCGGCTTTCAGGCATCACTTGGTTAAACACTTCAGCGACCGAGGTCAACGGTGACTGCTGAAATACCGAGCGTACGGACGATGCCGGTCCAGCGACTTTTGCGTTAACCTGTAAGCCACGGCTTGGATCGAGCAAGTCAGCAATAGTGGCATTGACTTGTTCGATCGTCACACCATTGATACGTCCCTGTGAAGCTCGCATGTTCAAACTATGTTGATAAAAATCGAGCGTCAGTGGTAGCTCCTGCAGAGCTGGCC
>Ga0114983_1001200_pt1 | contig 10472 bp, 6 predicted proteins | sample Shrwel_input2_RT_FD_87182 | JGI IMG/M metagenome (GOLD analysis project Ga0114983, IMG submission 87182) | Subsurface microbial communities from deep shales in Ohio, USA - Utica-3 well 1 S input2 RT | ecosystem: Environmental > Aquatic > Deep subsurface > Shale gas/oil reservoir > Produced...
CCAGGGTACGCAGCGGCAGCAGCAGATCGGACTCGACGATCACGAGGTCGGCCGGATCGGGAATCGTGATCATGGCGTCAAGCGCCGACTTCACCGGCACCGACATCTGGCTCTTGATCGGGATGGTCGTTGCGATGTCCGCCTTCAGCGGTACCGTCAGCGCCTGGCGCAGCCTCGCCTGCACCGGCGCCCTGAACTTCAGCCGCACCATCTGATCAACCGGAATGTTCAGGCTTATCGGCACCACCGCCTTGACCGGAATCTTCCCGCGCAGCGGCAGGTCGTGCTTGTCGCCCAGCATTTCCGCCTGGATCACCGTATCGATATCGAGAATCTGGTCGATGGCGATCTTGTCCTTGATCGGCACGGTCATCTTGATCGGCACGTCGCCGTCGAAATCAGCCATCACGTTCAGCGTTTCGGCGATCGGAATGCTGATCACCTGATCGATCGGCACCGTGGTGGTGATGCGGGTGTCGAGCTCGATATCCAGATTGTTCAGCACTTTCGCCGACACCCGCAGCGGCTCGGGGATGATCACCGTGGCTGGCTGGTTGCTCAGCAGCAACCGGGCGTCGACATTGCGGTACACCCAGGCGCCCACCAGCACGCCGCCGACCACGCCGATGATCGCGATGACGCCAATGGCTGCCAGCAGGTTTCTCATCGCAGCGATCCTCAGAACGTGTACGCGATGCTGGCGGCAACGAAATCGCGATCGGCCAGCGTGTTGCGGCGACCGCCACCGAAGAAGAAGGTGCCGATCAGGTTGAAATCGGAGTCGCCATACGCGAAGCGCAGGTCGGCGACGCCAAGCTTGCGGCCTGCGAGGAAGTTTTCCGCCAGACCGGGCGACACGCCGCCGACATCGTGCGTGTAGACCAGGAACGGCGTGACATCGAGCCCCGGCAGCAACACGTCCGCGTAGTGCAGCAGCGCGCCGGCGCGATACCCCCACGAGAACGGCGTGACATAGCCGCCGGTGTTGCGGATCGGGTTGATGCGCAGTGCGTTGCCGGTATCGGCAACCCCTGGCCCGGCATGGGTATCGGTGCCCGGCGCTTCGAACTGCAGGCGCGCGGTCGACGGCAGATCCGGAACCCAGATCTCGGTGACTTCCAGCAGCAGCGCAGTGTCGTGGGTGCCGAGAAAGCCGCTGTTGCCGAACAGCTTGGTCAGCCCGATCGAAGCCTGCTGAACCTGCAGCCGCTCGTAGCCGCGAATGTACGAACCGGGCGCCACTTCGCCCGGCGTGCCGCCGCGATACGCGGTGACGAAATCGGGTATGCCGGTCCGCGCGCCGGGCACGGTCGTACCCAGCACGCCGGGCGCGCTGGCCAGGGCCTGCAAGGCGCCGATCGCACCCTGCAGGTTGCCGGTCGTCGCGGCCAGCACCGACAGCGCATTGCCCGGGTCCTGCAGCGCAAGGACCAGCCCCTGCACCGTGTTGTCGGCGGTGAACAGCGGAATGTCATTGCGGGGCAGCGCCGGCTGCAGTGCGGCCAGCAGCACGTCCTCCAGGTCCACCTGCACCGGCTGGTTCGGCCGGAACGAGAACTCGCCGCGCACTGCCACGCCTTCGACCAAGGTCGAGAAGCTGGCGCCGAACAGATGGATGTCTTCCGGGTACTCGAGGAAGTACTGCGCAGTGTCCAGCGGCACCGCTTCGCGCTGATGGGTGCCGGGCACGCCACAGGCCGCAATGAAGCTGGTCAGATCGATCGCATCGATGCCCGCCGGATTGCCTTCGCGGCGCGTGCAGCTGGCGGCCGATGCCGTGGCGCCAGCGGTCGGAATCCGCGAGTGGTAGCGCGAGTAATACAGCCCCAGCTCTGAGCCGCCCAGCAGCGCTTCCGGATGCCAGTACAGCGCCAGCCCGTACTGCCCGCCATCGCTCGGCCTGCGGTTGGCGCCGCGGCGCAGGGTCAGGCTGGTTTCGCTGACCAGCCCAAGCACATCGTTGCCCGGCGTGCCGATCTGCAGCGGGTCGTAAGCCGCCTTGGCGAACGGGGCAATGATCCCTTCGTTCGCGGTCAGATGGTTGCTGGCGTTGAAGAACGACAGATACGAGCCGCGCGGCGGAATGCCGACCGGCCGCCATTCGAACTGGTAGAACGCCTCGAAGCCGAGATCGTCGTTGATCGGCCCTTTCGCGATCACCATGCCGGCCGGCTTGTAGACCTCGTCGAGCGTGCCGCCCGGACGGCTCAGGTTGTTGACGTCCGGCGGATTGTTGAAGTTCAGGCTGCCCTGCGTCGCAAAGCTCGCTTCGCCCCAAACCAGCCGCTGGCGGCCGAGCGAGACATCGATCAGCCGGTCGTTGATGTCGAACGTGTTCTGGACATAGGTGTCGAGCAGCTGCGCGCCGTAGCCGATCTGGTGGATGGTGTCGATGTCGCGCTTGTTGCGGACCACCTGTCCCGGCGCCGCGCCCGAGGTGACGATCTGGTTTGGGTGGAATTCGCGCAGCGTTGCGTTGACGTGGTCGTAGAACAGCAGCACGCCCGCTTCGAACTTCAGGTTGTCGCGGCTGACCTTGAGCCGCGATGTCCACTTGACCGGCGAAGCGATGAAATCGCCCTGGTCGTAGTTCAGATTGCCTTCGTCGTAGACCGAGTTTCGCGCGCCCGGCGCGGCCAGATAGCGCGCATTCGGGCCGGTCTCGTCGGGGCTGACCGACAGGCACTCGTCGGCCGCGCACAGGTTCGGATCCAGGTTCGACTTGCCGACCAGATTCGGGTCGCGCGCCTCGATGCGGATCGCCGTGCCGAGCGTCACCCGATTGCTCCAGTCGAATGTCAGATCGTCGATCCAGCCGCTGCCCTGCCCGGCCAGCGGCAGCAGGCACCACGCGAGCAGCAGGGCCCGGCGCGCGACGGGCGCATTCGGTAAGTCGGGTGTCATTCCTGAGCGACTCCCCTCGCTGTTGCACTGTCGACGGCTCGGGCCGCCTTGGAATCTGTCTGTGCTCGCGAACGGCGCTTGCGTCGCGTCGCGATATGCCAGCCGCTGTGCTCACGCTGGACGCGCTGGCCTTGCGGTCGCGGCGCAGCGTACACAGGACTGTTACATCCGACAATGGCATCGTCCTGATCGCGCCGTGCACCTGCGCGCACCTATCATGGCGACCCTTTTCGCCATCACATCCGTCGATGTCCTCCGTTCCGCCGACCGGCTACCCGGCCAACCCCGCACTGCGCATCCGCGACCACTACCGGCACTTCGAACGCGAACGCGTGCGCTGGTCGGACACCGACCAGATCGGCCACGTCAACAATCTGGCCTTCGCGGCGTACTGCGAAACCGGGCGTTCGATGTTCATGAACCAGGTGACGATGCAGAACCGCGCGCTTGGCCGTCTGTTCGTGGTCAGCCAGCTGATCGTCAACTTCATCGAGGAGCTGTACTGGCCGGCGGAAGTGATGGTCGGCACCGGGGTGATGCACATCGGCCGCACCTCGTATCGGGTCGGCCAGGGTCTGTTCGACGGCGCGCGCTGCTTCGGCACCGCCGAATCACTGCTGGTGCAGATCGACGCCGAAACCCGCCGGCCAACGCCAATCAACGACGAACTGCGCGCCTGGCTTGACGGTTACCGGATCGGCTGAGCCTCCGCTGGCGGCCTTGCGTCGGTCCCGCGCAAAACGTCGGCCTCACGCAAAACGTCGGTCTCACGCAAAGACGCGAAAGAAAACAAGAAGCTTCGGTAGCGCTTGTCAACGATCCGGCGCTTGAGTGGGGCCCGATGACGCGGCGCATTTCCGATGTCTCGCTTTCGCTTTTCCTTGGCGTCTTCGCGCCTTTGCGTGAGCCTGCCTTCAAGCTTCTGGCGCGTGCACCGCACTGACTGGATGCCGCCCGCCTTCGCTCGGGCCGCCCGACCCTCGCCGCCTATAATCCGCGCCATGACTCCCGACGACTTCGTCGCCGCTCTGCGCGGCGCGGCACCTTACGTCCATTCGCACAATGGCCGGACCTTTGTCATCGCCTTCGGTGGCGAAGCCGCGCTGCGCCCGGATTTCGAGCGCTTCATCCACGATCTGGCGCTGTTGCACAGCCTCGGCGTCCGGCTGGTGCTGGTGCACGGCGTGCGGCCGCAGATCGAAGCACAACTGGCCGCGCGCCAGATTGCGGCGCAGTTTTCCGGCGATCTTCGGATCACCGACGCGCCGACGATGGACTGCGTCAAGGCCGCGGTCGGCATCCTGCGCATGGACATCGAAGCGCGGCTGTCGACCGGCCTCGCCAGCACGCCGATGGGCGGCGCTCGGCTGAAGGTGGCCGGCGGCAACTGGGTGACCGCGCGGCCGGTCGGCGTTCGCGGCGGGATCGATCATCTGCTGACCGGTGAAGTGCGGCGCATCGACACCGCCAGCATCGAGAACGCGCTCGACGAAGGCCGCATCGCGCTGCTGAGCCCGGTCGGCTACTCGCCGACTGGCGAAATCTTCAACCTGCGCGCCGGTGACGTGGCGCAGGCCGTGGCCACCGAGCTGAAGGCCGACAAGCTGGTGTTCCTGCTGAATGCCGATCCGGACGGTTGGCAGCTGGCCGACGACACCGGCGATGCCGGCCAGCTGCCGCTTGGCGAGGCCGAAAAGCTGCTGGCGCGGCCCGCCATCGAGGCGTCGCTGTCAGCGGAAGACCGCGCGCTGCTGCAGTCGGCGCTGGCGGCCGGTCGCGGCGGCGTCGAACGCGTCCATCTGATCGGCGCCGAACCGACCGGTGCCTTGCTGCGCGAGCTGTATACCCGCGATGGCTGCGGCCTGATGTTCCATGCCGACGACAACTACGAGGCCGTGCGTGAAGCGGGCATCGAGGATATCGGCGGCATCCTGGCGCTGATCCAGCCGCTGGAAGCCGCCGGCGTGCTGGTGCCGCGCTCGCGCGAGCAGCTGGAAATCGAGATCAGCCTGTTCGACGTGATGGTCCGCGACGGCACGGTGATCGCCTGCAGCGCCCTGATCCCGTTTGCCGACGAGGCGATGGGCGAGTTCTCCTGCGTCGCCGTGCATCCGGACTACCGCCGCGAAGGCCGCGCCGAGGCGCTGCTGAAGCGCGCCGAAGAGTCCGCCCGCAAGCTCGGCATGCGCCGCCTGTTTGCGCTGACCACGCACACTCCGCACTGGTTCATCGAGCACGGTTTCGTCCACGGCACACCGGACGATCTGCCAGCGCAAAAAGCGCGCATGTACAACTGGCAGCGCAAGTCGATGGTGCTGATCAAGGCGCTCTGAAGCGCTGACCGGCATCATCGGCTAGGGATAGCTGCAGCGCGACGCCAGCAGACGGACCGCCGGAGCGCCGGCAGCCACCCAATCGGCAAACGTGGTTTCGAGGCTGCGGCCACCGAACCCGGAAATCGACCGCTCCCACAGCGCCGTGGACGTCGACAGCGTGTGCACCGCCGGCGAATCGCAGGTCGCGAAGACGCCTTGCCCGGCACTGCTGCCAAGGCCCGACAGGACGGTGCCAATCGCCGGCAGATAGTCGTCGTTGATCCATGCAACCAAGGTCGGATCATCCGGGCGCACGTCGCTGTCGAGCAGGCCGACGTTGGCGACTCCGACGCCATCCTTGGCGTTCTGGGCCACGAAGAACGGGGTCTTCAGCGTCGACTGGGCGTGCTCGAACAGGTAGCAGAGGCCGGGATCCGCAGCGTTGGCGGCTGCACAGTCGGCATCGACCTGGCCGTTCCAGTAGCCGAGCGCAATGGCCCCGGATTCGCGGACCGCATTCGGTGGCGACGACTGCGGGAACGGTGGCGCGATGTCCGGATAGACGCCGGCATCGATCAGCGTCAGCACGCTCGCCCCCGGCAGCAGCGCGCGCACGCGGTTGGCGTTGATGAACGCGCCGACGGCACCGGCCGAACTGCCGGACAGGACCACCGTATCGCCGGCCTTGCCGATGTCGTACTGGCTGTTCAGGGTCTGCACCACGGCAGCCAGGATCTTCGCGCCGCGGAAGCGGAAGTTGGTGCTGCCGCCGGTGGGGCCGATGTCACCGCTGAAGAAATCCGAGCTGCAGTACGGCACCGAAACCCGGTTCCAGCCGCGGAAGCGGGCGTTCTCGGTCCCGCCGGACAGCAGGCCCTCTGGTGCGATGCGGCCGCCGTAGACGGTGGACGACACCTGGTCGGCAGCGCGCGTGCTGCATTCGGCATCACTCAGGCAAAAGCCGCCGCCCTGCAGATGGATCACCGTCTTGTTGGCATCGGCCGCGGCAGCCGCGCCCTGGCCACGCTGGATGTAGAAGATGCCCGGCGAACCATCGTTGCAGACGGCGTCCGGAAAGCGGCGCGTGTCCAGCGTCTGGCGGATGAAATCGGTCGGGAGACCACCAGGATCGCTGCCCGTCTGACCGCTCCCGCCGCCACCGCAGCCCGCGCTTGCCGCTGACACCAGCAGCACTGACAGCGCCGTACGAACCGACGACTTCAGGCCGGACAGAAAAGGGATGGGCATGTGCAGCGACTCCATTGAAGGTCTGCGACCGTTGCAGAGCTCGGCTTCTTACGCGTTAACGCTTCACGGTACAAGTGCTTCCGCGTGCGGAACGCCCGCCGGACGATCATCGTGATCGTCCGGCCGATGACAATGCGCGACAGGGATTTTCCGTGGTCATCTGCCGGCTGAATCACATGCGGGAGCGGAGGCCTGCAGGCCAGAGCGCGGAAATGGACGACGTGCGGGCATCGTGGTCGAATCCGCGCTCGTTTTCCCTCGCCTTCACGTTCATCGATGAGCAATGCCGACTGGATTCGCCGTTCCCTCGCCCACGTCTGGCATCCGTGCACGCAGATGCGCGACCACGAACCCGGTGGCGCGCTGCCGCTGGTGCCGATCGCGTCGGCTGAAGGCGTCTGGCTGACCGATTTCGAAGGCAAGCGCTACATCGACGCCGTCAGTTCCTGGTGGACCAACATCTTCGGACACCGGCATCCGGTGATCGTTGAACGCCTGAAGGCGCAGATCGACCGGCTCGACCACGTGCTGCTCGGCGGCTTCACCCATCAGCCGGTCGTCGAGTTGTCGGAGCGCCTGGTGAAGCTCGTACCGAAGGGCCTGACGCGTTGCTTCTATGCCGACAACGGCAGCAGCGCGATCGAAGTGGCCTTAAAGATGAGCGCCCACTACTGGCGCAACAGTGGTCAGCCCGGCAAGACCAAGTTCATCGCGCTTGCCAACAGCTATCACGGCGAAACGCTGGGTGCGCTGGCAGTGTCCGGCGAAGGGATGTACCGCGACGCCTACCAGCCACTGCTGATGCAGCCGATCGTCGTGCCATCGCCGGACTGCTACGAGCGCACGCCCGGCGAAGCCTGGGAGGACTACACGCGGCGGCGCTTCCGGCTGATGGAAGAGACGCTGGAAAAGCACGCGCATGAAGTCGCCGCCGTGATCGTCGAGCCGCTGGTGCAATGCGCCGGCAGCATGCGCATGTACCACCCGATCTACCTGAAGCTGCTGCGCGAAGCCTGCACCCGTCACGGCGTGCACTACATCGCCGACGAGATCGCCGTCGGCTTCGGCCGCACCGGGCGGCTGTTCGCCAACGAGTGGAGCGGCACCACGCCGGATTTCCTGTGCCTGTCGAAAGGGCTGACCAGCGGCACGCTGCCGCTGGCGGTGACGATGACCACCGACACCATCTACGACGCCTTCTACAGCGACTACGCCAGCCAGCGCGCATTCCTGCATTCGCACAGCTACACCGGCAATCCGATTGCCTGCGCAGCTGCACTGGGTACGCTCGACATCCTTGCAAGCGACGACTGGCAGGCCCGCAATCGCGCCACCGCCGCCGGCATGTGGGGGTTGATGAGCGAAGTTGCCAACCACCGCAACGTCATCGACATCCGCCAGCAGGGCATGATCCTGGCCGTCGAACTGGCGAAGAACCCGCGCAAGCGCGAGCCCTATCCGGCCGAAGAACGTCGCGGCCTGCGCGTCTACCGCCACGGCCTCGCCAACGGCGTGCTGCTGCGGCCGCTCGGCAATGTCGTCTACCTGATGCCGCCGTACGTGATCGACGACGAGGCGCTGGTGCAGATGTGCAAGGTGGCGATCGATGGCATCCATGTCGCGACCCGCGACTGAGAACGGCGCTCGTCGGCCTGCAGTGTCGGCGCCGCCGCCCCACCCCTTCGTGCTGCACGACGGCGTGCTGCGACGGATGCACACGGGTCGGGCCTGAAGCTGCAGCGGAATCGTCACGCGCCGCGAATACACCGTAAAATCGTGCACCCGCAATCGCTAAGTCACCAATCGCCATGACTTTTGTCGTCGTCGAAAACTGCATCAAGTGCAAGTACACGGACTGTGTCGAAGTCTGCCCGGTGGACTGCTTCCACGAAGGCCCGAACTTCCTGGTCATCGACCCGGAAGAGTGCATCGACTGCACGCTGTGCGAACCGGAGTGCCCGGCCAACGCCATCCTTGCCGAGGACGACGTGCCTGAAGACCAGAAACACTTCATCAAGCTGAACAAGGAGTTGTCGGCCGAGTGGCCGGTGCTCACCGAAAAGAAGGACGGCCTGCCTGGCGCCAAGGATTGGGACGGCAAGCCGGACAAGTTCAAGCTGCTGGAGCGCTGAGCTCAGCGTTCCGCGCTCCGCAGCCGGCGTGAGCGCGCCCGATTCGATCCTGCTGCTGCCGGCCTCGGCCTCCTTCGCTAGCGAGGCGGCCGAGCGCTTGGTGCTATCGCACGCCGCGCAGCTGCCGGACCTGTCCGAACTGACCCTGGTCATTGCCCACGCGGCGATGCTCAAGCCTCTGCGCGCCGCACTCGCGGAAGCGGCCGGCGGCGCGCTGCTGCTGCCGCGCATTGTTACCGCGCGCCAGTTCGCTGCCGAGGCCCTGCCCGACACCGCCGCGCAACCGCTGCCGGAACTGGAATGCACGCTGCGGCTGGCCGAAGCGCTGTCGCGCTTCCGTTCGATCTTCCCCGGCCAGGATCCGCTGCGGGTCGCCGAAGCGCTGTACGCGATCTTCGACGAGCTGGTGCTTAACGCCGCGACCCTGCCCGATGACGAAGCCGCGCTGGCCGAACGGCTGCGCGAAGCCTACGGCGCACAGCTGATCGAACCGCTGTCGCGAGAGGCGCAGATCGTTCATCGCCTGTGGCGCGCGTATATCGAGGACATCGGCGAACGGGCACCCGCCTTCGCGTATCTGGCGGGTCTCGGTGCAGCGCTGAACAACCGCACCGACGACGCGCCGCTGTACTGGCTCGGCTTCGATACGCTGACCCAGGCCGAAGCCGTGCTGCTGCGGCCGCAGATCGAACAGGGCCGGCTGCAGTTCTGGACCCAGGGCCGCGCAGCCGGCCGCGATGGTGCTGCAACAAGAGCGCTGCTCTTGGCGCTGGGCCAGCTGCCAGTGACTGCGGCAATGGCGCTGGCCAGCCCGCGTCAGGCGCTGCTCGACGAAGCCTTTGCCGATGACACGCGTACGGCCCGCGACCGCGCGGCAGCCATCCCGGCCGACGCTGCCCGCGGCGTGCGCATCGTCGCTGCCGCGCACGCCGAGCACGAAGCGCGGATCGTCGATCTGGCGGTCCGCGAAGCGATCCTGGCCGGCGCGCGCCGGGTGGCCATCGTCAGCCCGGATCGGCGGCTGGCGCGGCGCGTCCGCGCTTTGCTGGAGCGCGCCGGGCTGACGCTCGAAGACCGGGTCGGCTGGGCGCTGTCGACCAGCCGCGCCGCTGCCGCACTCGCCTGCTGGCTCGAATGTCTGGCCACCGGCTTCCACTTCCGGCCGCTGCTCGACCTGCTGAAGTGCGGCTTCTTCCGGATCGATGACGATGATCCCGACCCTGGCGCGGAAGCCGCGCTGGCCGGGCTGCTGGAACGTGCGCTGCTGCGCGCCCGCAGCGATGACGCGCCGCCGGTCGCCGGCCTTGCCGCGCTGCAAGGGCTGGTCGATGGCCGCTACCCGGCGGCGTTCGAGCGCCTGCACAAGGCCGCTGCCGAACTGCCGCTGGCCGAAGCCGGCCGGCCGCGGGGCGACTGGGCCGCCTGCCTGCGCGAAAGCCTGAAGCGGCTCGGTCTTGCCGCCGCGTTTGCCGACGACGATGCCGGCAGCCAGGTGTTCGCCGTGCTCAATGCGCTGGATGCGGCGATCGAAGCGTCGGCGATCCGCATGCGCTGGCCGGAGTTCCGCGCGCTGCTCGACCGCCGGCTCGAACAGGCGACGTTCCGGCCCTCGAACCTCGCGCAGCCGCAGGTCGCGCTGTACACGCTGGAGCAGACACCGGGCTTGCAGGCCGATTGCCTGATCCTCGCCTCGGCCACTCGCGCCCAGTTGCCGGGCAGCGCGCCGGGAGAAGCCTTCTTCAACCAGAGCGTGCGCCGCGAACTGGGCTTGCCGACCTGGCAGCAACGGCAGGCCTTGAGCCTGGCCCGACTGCGCCGCGTGCTGGACGCAGCACCTCAGGTGGTGATCACCCATGCCGGCAGCGATGGCGAG
>Ga0114983_1001202_pt1 | contig 10460 bp, 9 predicted proteins | sample Shrwel_input2_RT_FD_87182 | JGI IMG/M metagenome (GOLD analysis project Ga0114983, IMG submission 87182) | Subsurface microbial communities from deep shales in Ohio, USA - Utica-3 well 1 S input2 RT | ecosystem: Environmental > Aquatic > Deep subsurface > Shale gas/oil reservoir > Produced...
CGCGAAGTGGCCCAGGCCGAGTGCAACAGAGTCGGTGAAATAGAGCTGGTACTGGCCGAGTGCCCCGAAGTGCCGATGCAGAGCCTGGCCATCAAGCGGGTGATCGGCAATCTGGTGGAAAACGCCTTCCGTTACGGCCGCGGCTGGATCCGTATCGCTTCCCAGGTGGAAAAACACCGCATAGGTTTCAGTGTGGAAGACAATGGCCCGGGTATTGCCGAGAACCAGATCCCCAAGCTGTTCCAGCCCTTTACCCAAGGCGACAGCGCCCGCGGCAGCGTCGGCTCAGGGCTGGGATTGGCGATCATCAAACGCATCATAGACAGGCATCAGGGTAAGGTCATCCTCAGCAATCGCCCCCAGGGTGGGCTGCACGCTCAGGTGTGGTTGCCAAGAGATTAACACGCCATACGCTTTATGGCCGATTGTCATTCAACTGTCATGCTCCAGTCATAAACTGAGCCTAGTTCAATCAATTGGGCGCAGTTTGCCATGAAAATTTCCACCCTTTCTCTCGGCGCTTCGGCGTTGTTGCTCTTGTTGGCGGCCTTGCTCGCCTCACTGGTGCTCTGGAGTAGTGAACAGAGACAAGAGGCAGAACTGCAGAGCCAGACGCTGCAAGGCTTGCAGCAAGAATTTTTGGTGGATATCCGTGCCAATCTGGATAAGTATCTCGCCAGTGGCGATGCAGGGCGATTGGAACAAGCCAGAGCCCAGCTCAATGATATTCATGACCGTTTGCCGGTAGATTCACAGTTGGCACAGGAGCTGGCGCAATTGGTGACGGCTCTGGATGGTAAATATCGCGCCGCCGGCAAGTTGGCCGGAAATCCCAGGCAGCTGTTGGCCCATGCAGAAACCGAAATGTTGGACAACAACAAGCGCCTGGCGGATTACGGCGATCAAGGGCTGGCAACGGCGCCACAAGTGGCGCATGAATATCTGCAGCTTAGTCGGGAGCTTCCGCCGCTGGTTTACCAGTTGTCACAGCTGACCCAGGATTACTTGCTCGGACGGGAGCAAAGACTCAAGCCTTACCTCGACAGTACCATAACCCAGTTGGCCGACTGGCATGACAGACTCAGCGCCTTGCCACTGCTTGGTCTCTATCGCACAGTAGAGGCCGATGAATTTGCCCTGGGTGACGATGAACCCGAACGTGAAGAGATTGGCGAGAGCTACCGCGCTGAACTTCTGAGTCTCAGCAGTCGCTACGCCAAGGAAGTGACCAATACCGAGCAGCAACTGTTGGATAACCGTCAAATGCAGGATGCGCTGCGCGCCGATATGCACAAGTTGCAGCAGAACTTGCTGACCATGGCCGCTGAGCAGCAACAACGTACCGACAAGCTCAAACACGAGCTACAGCTTTGGCTCTATCTGGCTTTGGCTGTGCTGGCCTTATTTGCCGTCGCTTATTTGATTTTGCAGCAGCTCAGGGTGGTGAAGCCGTTGCAACTGCTCAACACCGCCTTCAGTCAACTGAGTGAGTCCAATACCCGCGAGCGCCTCAATATCAGTCGTCGCTGTGAAACCGGCCAGATAGCCGCCCACTTCAATGCTCTGCTGAATCGTTTTGAGTCCGAGGATGAACAGCAGCGGCAGCAATTGGCGCGTATTTCTCAAAGTCTGTCAGCCCTGGTGCAAAAAATCAGTGAAATGGCCGGCAGTACCCGTGAGACCCAACAAGTGGTGGATCAGGCTCGGCAGCAAACGCTGGAGCTCAGTGAATTGGCCGGACTGGTGAGTGACAGCTCAGCTTCGCTGGCCACCCGTGCCGGCAATACCGCCGAGCAGATGCACCAGAGTGAACTCGAAGCGCAGCAGATGCTGGAAGCCACAGATTCAACCCGCACAGCAGTTGCCGAGTGTCATCAAGCGCTTGCCAGTCTGGATGATTCAGTGGCGGCTGTGGCGGGAATCATCGACGTGATAGGTAATATTGCCGGGCAGACTAATCTGTTGGCGCTCAATGCCGCCATAGAAGCCGCCCGTGCCGGTGAGCAGGGGCGAGGCTTTGCCGTGGTGGCCGATGAGGTGCGCAGCCTCTCCCGTCGCAACCAGAGCTCGCTCGATGAGATAGGCGCTATCCTCAATCGGCTCACCAATGCCAACAAGAGTCTGGGACAGAGTATGGATGGCATAGCCGAGGCGAGCGACAGGCAGAGACAGAGAGCCGAAAGCCTGAAACAGCTGGCGCAGGAGGTGAGACAGCAGGCTTTTGCCATGGCGAGCGGGACCCAGCAGGGCACTGAGTATGCCCAGTCGCAGCTGGCGCATCTGCAATCTTTCTCCAGCGCCATGGAACAGCTGCGCAGCCAGGCGATCACCGCCTCAGAGCAAGGGCAGGCAATCGCCTCTCAGGTGGCTGCAGGTGTCGCCGAGATAGAACAGAATCTCGGCATTAAAGCTAGCTGCCTGAGTCGCTATTAGAGACTCGCCAGTATGGTTTCGGCCTTGCTGACTTCGAAAGTCTTGGGCGCTTCCACATTCAACAAAGAAACCACGCCATCGTCTATCACCATGGCATAGCGCTGCGAGCGTAAGCCACCGAAGGCGCCAGTGTCCATTTCCAGCCCCAGCGCCTTGGTGAAGGCACCATCACCATCGGCCAACATCATGATCTCTCCGGCGTTTTGGGCTTCACCCCAGGCTTTCATCACAAAGGCATCATTGACCGATACACAGGCAATGATATCGACGCCCTTGGCCTTGAGTTCATCGGCCAGCACCACATAACCCGGCAGGTGAGCCTCGGAGCAGGTGGGGGTAAAGGCACCGGGAACAGCAAATAGCACGGCCTTCTTGCCGGCAAACAGTTCCTTAACCTTGTGGTTGATCATGCCCTCTTTACCGAGTTGGCTCAGAGTGGCATCCGGCAGAGCTTGACCTTGTGCAATCATGATATTTGTCCTTTCAGTGGGAATTACAAACCATCATAGCCGTTAATGGAGTGGACAAACACAGACATTCTACAGGGGCAATCAGGCGGCAGACGGCCGGCGCCGAAACAGCGCCCGCAACGCCAGCCAGCATAAGCTGAGCAGCAGCTCGGCCGAGGCTGCGAGCAGCAAGCCACTGAGTAGGCCAATGGCTATGGCATCGCCTTTGAGCAGAATATTGTGGCTGTAGTTGTCCCACACTTCGCGGCGGATATCCGCCTGTGGCGCAAACGCCAGTTGCAGGTAGGGGCTGTAGAGACTCTCGCGGAAATCGGCCAAGGCCTGCTGCAACTTGGAGCGGCGTTCTACCATGGCGTTGAGCTTATCACCGCCGGAGGTAAATACCGGATCTTTGTTGGTCACATAGTGGGCGATAAGCTTATCCAGATCGCCACCGAAGAAACGGTCGGCATCGCGCTGAAACCCGGCCAATTGGGTTTGGATCTCGCTCAGGTGGGCCTGGAGGCTCTTGCCATATTGATCGACAAAGCCGGGGAGCTGAATCCCCGCCAGCACCCCCACAAAGAACAGCAGCAGTCTGAGATAGTCGCGTATGGTTCTAAGCATCATGCCTCCCTGAGTTCCGGCCAAACCAGATTGCCGCAGCCGCCCTGTATCTTAACTGACCGCTTCTGGCTTTGTTGCCGCTCTATCTGTGTCGCCCATAGCACTCGGGGCTGAAACCAAATGTCGCTGAAACTATACATTGACAAAAACAACCATAGTTTGACAAAAATATTTTTCGAATAAGTTGAAGTTAAGTCTCTCGTCGAAATTTACGTAAGCCATCACCAAATAAGAAAGTGTTCAAGTTTGCCAGCCTAAAGGGGAGGATTTTCCTAATTGATCTTGAGCGAGGGATGTACCATGGGAAGAACGCTGGAAGAGCTTCTCCAACAGGAGAAGCCCGAAGTTGTTAATGCTGCCAAAGTTAAAGCTAAAAAAATTCTCAAGGAAATTGAAATATCAAAACAGAGTATTTCATCTGGCGAGCTAGGTACATCATCTGAAAACCAGCCCACAGCGACTGATTAGTGTACAAACTTTATTGTTCCTCAACATAACCGATATCAATCCAATAAAAACGGCTGCATTGGCAGCCGTTTTTGCTTTTGCAATCATCTACTGGCTTATTCAGCCTTAGGTTTGCTTAAATGACGACGGTAGATCAGCAGATAGAGCGCCGGAAGAACAAAGAGCGACAGCACAGGGGCGGTAACCATGCCACCGACCATGGGCGCGGCAATCTTCTGCATCACATCGTTGCCTGAACCTGCGCCCCACATAATAGGGAGCAGACCGAAGAAGATGGTCGCCACTGTCATCGCCTTGGGGCGGATCCGCATTACCGCACCTTCAATCAGGGCGTCCTTGAGGTCCTCCACTCTGTGGTATTCGCCTCTGTCCTGCTTGTGCTTGATGGCATTGTTGAGATACACCAGCATGACCACACCAAACTCGGCGGCGACCCCGGCGAGGGCTATCATGCCCACCGCGACAGCGACCGACATGTTGTAGTCCAGCAGATACAGCAACCAGGTACTGCCCACCAAGGCGAACGGCAGTGACAGCATAATGATGCTGGCCTGCATGGATGAGCCAAAGGTCATCATCAGCAGAATGAAGATCACCGCCAGTGCCATGGGGATCACTTGCTGCAGTTTGGCATCGACCCGCTGCATATATTCATACTGGCCGGCAAAGCTGTAGCTGTACCTGGCCGGCAGATCCAGTTCCTGCTCCAATACCGGCTTGACCGCTTCGATATACTCACCGATGGACGTGCCGCCGATATCGACAAATACCCAGGAGATCAAACGACCATTCTCACTCTTGAGCATAGGCGCGCCATCAGTGATTTCGATGTCGGCCAGATTGCGCAGCGGCAGATAGTGGCCACTCTTGGTGATCACCGGCAGCTCTCTGAGCTTTTCGATATTGTCACGCAACTCTCTTGGATAGCGCAGGTTGATGGGATAGCGCTCGGCACCTTGAACCGACTCACCGATATTCATGCCGCCTATTGCGTAACGTACTACGTCCTGAATATCGCTCAGGGTCATGCCATATCTGGAGGTCACCTCGAGTTTCGGCGTGATGTCTATGTAGCGGCCGCCACCCACCCGCTCGGCATAGGCCGACTTGGTATGAGGCTGCGCCGATAGAATCGCTTCTATCTGGGCCCCTATCTCCTGCAGTTGATTGACATCGGCGCCGGTGATCTTAATCCCCACAGGTGTCTTGATACCGGTAGACAGCATGTCGATACGGGTCTTGATCGGCTGCACCCAGGCGTTGGTAAGACCGGGCACTTTTACCGTACTTTGCAGCTGGGCAATAATGCCGTCGAGATCCATGCCTTCGCGCCACTGCTTTTTGGGTTTGAGCATTATGGTGGTTTCCAGCATGGTCAATGGCGCAGGATCCGTGGCGGTTTCGGCGCGGCCAACCTTGCCAAACACCCGCGCCACTTCCGGAACGGTTTTGATCAGCCGGTCGGTTTGCTGCAGCACTTCGGCGGCCTTGCTGGCACTGATGCCCGGCAAGGCTGTTGGCATGTACAGGAGATCGCCTTCCTCTAGCTCGGGCATAAATTCACTACCCATATGACTCACCGGATACCAGGCACTGGCCAGCGCCACCAGAGCCGCCAGCAGGGTCAGCTTGGGGAAGCGCAGCACAGCATTGAGCATAGGTTTGTAGATGGCTATCAACACCCGGCTCAGTGGGTTGCTGCTTTCCGAGGGTATCTTGCCGCGGATAAAGAAGCCCATCAGGATAGGCACCAGGGTGATCGACAACACCGCCGCGGCCGCCATGGCAAAGGTTTTGGTATAGGCCAGCGGGCTGAACAGCCTGCCTTCCTGGGCTTCGAGGGCAAATACCGGCACAAAACTCAGGGTTATGATCAGCAAGGAGAAGAAGAGTGCCGGCCCAACCTCAATGGAGGCCTCGGCGACAATTTTCCAGTGCTCTTTGGCGTCGGGTTGGCGCTGGTGGTCTTGCTTGAAATGCTCGAGGTGTTTATGCATATTCTCGATCATCACAATGGCACCATCCACCACGGCCCCGATGGCGATGGCGATACCGCCAAGACTCATGATATTGGCGTTGACCCCCATCTTGTTCATCACAATAAAGGCGATCAGTATCGACAGTGGCAAGGTAATGACGGCCACCAGGGTCGAGCGAGCATGCAGCAGAAACAGCAAGCAAACAATGCTCACCACCACCATCTCTTCCAGCACCTTGTGCAGCAGGTTGTCGACCGAATTTTCAATCAGTTGCGATCTGTCGTAGGTGGGGACTATCTCCACGCCTTCGGGGAGCCCCGCCTTGAGTTCTTCCAGCTTGGTTTTCACCGCCTCGATAGTCGCCAGGGCGTTTTCCCCATAGCGCATGACTATGATGCCACCGACGACTTCGCCCTCACCATCGAGCTCGGCTATGCCACGGCGGGATGCCGGGCCCTTGCGTACGGTGGCAACGTCTTTCAGCAGCAGTGGTGTGCCTGAGGGGCTGGTGATCCCCAGCGGGATTTCACGAAAGTCCGCCAGTGTTTGACGATAGCCCTTGGCGCGTACCATATACTCGGCTTCGGCCATCTCCACCACAGAGCCACCGGCCTCGTTGTTGGCCTTGGTAATAGCCTGCTTGACCGAGGCGATGTCCAGCTTGTAAATCGCCAGCTTGTCCGGCTCCAGCACTATCTGATAGGTCTGTTCCATGCCACCGACTGTGGCGACTTCCGATACCCCGGCAACACTCTGCAGTTCCAGCTTCAAATACCAGTCCTGCAAACTCTTGAGTTGCGAAAGGTCCAGATTACCGCTGCGGTCTACCAGGGCATATTCATAGATCCAACCGACCCCGGAGGCATCGGGCCCCAGTGAGGGTTGCACCCCTTCGGGTAAACGACTGCTTATCTGGCTCAGGTATTCCAATACCCGGGAGCGGGCCCAATAGATGTCGGTGCCATCTTCAAAGATCACATAGACATAGGAGTCACCGAACATGGAATAGCCGCGCACCGTCTTGGCCCCGGGCACGGCCAGCATGGCGGTGGACAGGGGATAGGTCACCTGTTCCTCTACCAGCTTGGGTGCCTGTCCCGGATAGGCGGTTTTGATGATGACCTGCACATCGGACAGATCCGGCAGGGCGTCGAGCGGCGTGGTACGTAGCGCCTGAATCCCCCAAACCGTCACCATCAGGGTGACAATCAGCACCATCACCCTTTGTTTGATGGAGGCTTCAATGATTTTTTTCAGCATGTTGCCTCCTAGTGCTGGTGGCCTGAGCTCAGGCGCATCAGGCTACCCTTGAGACTGGCCTCTGAATCCAGCAGGAATTGCCCGGAAATCACCACGTTTTCGCCTTCATGCAGGCCTTCGAGGATCTCTGCTTTACCCTGACTCAACATGCCGACAGTGACCTTTCTGGCGCTGAAACTGGCATCATCCTGTTTGACTATGACCCGGTTCTCTTTGCCTGTTTGGATCAAGGCTTCCTGAGGGATCACCAAAGTATCGCGTTTGGGGCCACCATAGAGGGAAACCTTGGCCAAGGTCTTGGGCCTCAGCTCCATCGCTTGATCATTGTTGAGTACCACTCTGACTCTCAGGCTTCGGGTGATGGGATCCAGCTCGGGATAGATATAATCAATCTTGCCTTCTATGCCCTTGAGTCCCATGGCGGGGATATTGACCTCGGCGGTCTGTCCCACTTCCAGCCAGCTTTGCTCGTTTTCAAACACATCGGCGATGACCCAGACCTTGGAGAGGTCGACCAGTGACATGACCTCGGTCTGAGGTTGTATATACATGCCGTCACGTACCTCAAGTTGTTTGACTATGCCGCTTTCGCGGGCGTAGAAAGGAACCCGGTATTGGGTCTTGCCTGTCCTGGCAAGCTGTTTGATTTGCTCTTGGTTCATGCCCAGCAGTTCGAGGCGTAGCCCGGCCTTACGCAATAGCTCTTGGTAGTTGGCACTGTTGCCTGAGCGTTTCAGCGTCTCCTGGGCCAACAGATAGTCGTCCTGGGCATTGACCAGGTCTGGTGAGTAGATCTCGTACAGCAACTGGCCTTTCTCGACCCTGTCACCGACAGACTCTACTTTAAGCTTTTCAATCCAGCCGTTGACCCTGGCATGGATATGACTGATCTGGCTCTCGTCATAGTCTATTTGGCCTACAGTTTTGACGAACTTCCACAGCGTGTCTCTTTCCACCTTGGCTACTTTGAGAGCCAAGGCTTGCTGCATCTGCCCTGAGACATCAATCTCAACGGTTTCCGAGTGGCCGCCCATCTCGACTTTTTCCAGGTTCATGCCGCAGATGGGGCAGGTGCCGGGCACGTCGCTGATGATATGAGAATGCATGGGGCAGACATATTTGATGTTGCTGCCCTGATCCAGAGGTGCAGGTTTGATCTCCAATGCGGGCTTGCTCTGCTGCATGGCGTGCTGGCTATGGTCATTAGCCTTGCTTTCCGTGGCTTTGGCTTCTGTAGCCTGGGTTTCTGTAGCTTCGGCATGACCGGCATGGGAACCTGGCTCCTCTTCTTCCTCTTCGACCAGGAACATATTGCATTTGGGGCAGCGTCCTGGCTCGTGACTGGTCACTTCCGGATGCATGGGGCAGATATAGGTTTTTTGCTGAGCCTGTGTTGGTTCAGCCAAAGCTTCGGTGGCCTCATCTTTGACCAAAAACATGTTGCACTTGGGGCAACGTCCCGGCTCATGGCTGGTGACTTCCGGATGCATGGGGCAGTAATACTCCTGGCTTGCCGTCCCATGTTGATGATCTTTGTGTTGTTCCTGCCCTTGGGGCTGATTGCCCTGGGCCATTGCCTGCATACTCCATTGCGGGCCGACAGCCAACACCAGACTAAGCGCACAGGCCAGTCGTTGGCGTTTACGGTTTGAATCGCTCATATGCCTCATCTCCAGCTACAGCTTGATTAGTGGTGGTGGTGTTTCTGGCCTGCTACAGGCTCAAGATTCATACCACACTTGGGGCAGGAGTCCCCTTTTTTGCCTGTCACTTCAGGGTGCATGGGACAGTGATAACCGGCTTGTTGCGGTTTTTCCAGAAACATGCCGCATTTGGGACAGGAATCGCCTTTGTTACCTGTCACCTCCGGGTGCATGGGGCAGCTATATTCGGCAGTTACCACGGCTTGTTGCTGGCCGTGGTGATGTTCACGGTCGTTTGCGAAGCTGGCTCTGGCCAGGGTGACAGACAATAGGGCAATAATCAGGACGCTGATAAAGGTTTTCATTGATTCACTCCGTTTGGGATACGCTTTGGCCAGGTGCAACTGTGCACTCTTGGCGCTTATCCCATTAAAAATTCGTATTTATTGGCAGATTTTGGGCACAAGTGTGCCTTGGATATCAAACTATGGGTGGCTTGATTGTCTGGCCGATAGAAACAGAGTGGAAATGAGGCATAGGCGTGGCCACGGCGGCTTCGGGCAGAGACATCACCGGCCAGGAACCGACGGCGATGAGGGTACCCGCTACAGATATCACCAGGCAATGGTTACAGTCGCTCTTGCAGAATCCTTTGCCTTCACAACAATGACTCACAGTGTCGGGAAGCACTGTATCAATTTGCGAGTCATCGCAGCAGTGACTGGCGTTTGTCTGTTGAGTGTGACAATCCATGGTGGCAGCCATTGAGTGTGCCGTGGAATCCATTTTTCCGGAATGCGCTTCAGCTGTTGGCACCATCCAGTGTCCATTGGTTAGCATACCCTGCCCGAGCAATGCGAACATGGTAAACAGAACCAGGATGTGGCGGCGAACCGATAGCATCTTGAGCTTGAACTCCAGAGAGAATGGACCCCAATAGTCTACCATGCTTTCAAAAGCTTGCCTTGATATGACTCACATCTGAAGAAGTGTGATGACATTGCTACACTTTTTCCGGCAATCATTGTTAGCAGCATGGTAGAGCCTCTGTCTCATTCCACTCTGAAAACTCAGCGGCGCAGCTGTGCCAACCAGTCGGCCATTAGATCTCCATGGGTCATTATCTCGGCCGGAACTGCCTGGCCCGCTTCATCCACAACTTTCAACATTGGACTGCGAATAAAGGCGTTAGCTTCAGCTTCGGTATCCAGAGTCGGTAACTGCAGTTGCAGACTTTGTTGTTCGGCGACAGTCAGTGTCAGATAAAGGGGGCCGGATTTAACCCAAGAGCCCGAGTCATCGGCATTGACGGCAAAAATGTCCCGGTATTTGAGTTCGACAATATGTTTTCCGGCGGATAACTGGTGGCGGTCAAAGTTGGATACAGCTTGGCCATCAATAGCCTTGATCACCAGATTATCCGGCAGGTTTAACTCGGCTGCGAAACTGCCTGAAGCCATAAACAGGCTGGCAAACATTAACAGGGCGGCGCTAAAACGAGATGCAGAAATTTTGTATGCAGACATAGTGGGAACTCCCAAAAATATTCAGATGTAAAAACATTAACTAAAGCTTTGCGGCCGTAAGGCCAGAGTTACATC
>Ga0114983_1001204_pt1 | contig 10459 bp, 7 predicted proteins | sample Shrwel_input2_RT_FD_87182 | JGI IMG/M metagenome (GOLD analysis project Ga0114983, IMG submission 87182) | Subsurface microbial communities from deep shales in Ohio, USA - Utica-3 well 1 S input2 RT | ecosystem: Environmental > Aquatic > Deep subsurface > Shale gas/oil reservoir > Produced...
ATGTTATTTCTTTTTCCTGATCTTTTAAGTGTCCGACTTTAATTAATTTATCAAGTTCTTTAATAAAGAGCTGTCCCTCTTTAAGTATATGAGGAGTTTCATGTAAAAACAAAATTGGCTCCGTATTATCTAAAAATAATGAGCTGCCAACAAACTGTTCAGGCAATTCATTAAAACCTAAGAGATCAAGAATAGTAGGTGTAATATCAGTAGTAGTTCCTTCTCTATCCATTACTTTATTATCAACTTTTGGATGTTTAATAAATAATGGTATATTATATGGAGGTTTGACATTACGCCAGAGTGTAAACTCTCTACCTGACTGATATTCCATTGTTTTTATTTCTGATTCATGGTCTCCATAAATTATCAGCAGTGTATTATCCATTATTCCAGCAGCTTCAAGTTTAGAAATGAAATTTTCGAGTGAAATATCCAAAAAATTAATTGATTTAAAATAGTTTTGCACAAGACTATTATTAACTTCTGCAAAATCTTCTACTGCTGCTTCTGGATAAAAATTAAAAGGTGTATGACTGGTTAAGGAAATCAGATAGGCAAAAAATGGCTGATCTTTTTGAGCTGCTCTCTTTATTATTTCTGCTGAAGAATTAAAGAAATCATAATCATTTACCCCAAGACCCTTGTCTTCGGGTACTGGATATATTTTCTCGCTAAAATAACGCTCACTGTAAAAACGCTCAAAACCTAAATCTGGATAAGCTTCAGCACGATTAAAAAAATTGCGATCATTATTATGAAAAGCAAGAGTCTGATATCCCTTTTCCTTTAATAATAATGGTAAAGACTGAAAACTACTTAAATCAATATCTCTAAAAACATAACTTCTATTTACAGGATAAAGTGAAGTTAAGGTTGATAAATCAGCATCAAAACTTCCATTGACCTTTTGAGAGTAAAAATTTTCGAAATAAAGGCTTTCTAGCTTCAAGTCGTTTAAAAAAGGTGTAACTTCCTTACCCTGCTGCTTATAATCTATTATTTTGGCATCAAGTGATTCAACCTGAATTAAAATTACATTTGTCTTATCCGACAGAGTCTGAATTCCACTCAACTGTTTCTGCTTTTTATAATAGGGAATATCCTTTAGTTCAGGACGAGATTTTTCCTCTTCCCGGGTTGCAAAACTGTAAGCTTCCATTGTATATAAAGGTAAGATACCATAAACAGAAGCAAGAAATGAACTTCCTGATTGATAAAGCTCAGCTGGTCCTTCCCCTCCCATAATATAGCTCCCTGCCATAACCTGCATCAATAAAAGCAAAATTATCAAAGCAAAGACAGTTGTGTTTTTTAGAGGAAGAGATTTTAAAGTTAAATTCCATGATCCCCAATCAGAAATAGACTCCAGATCAGACAGAGAATTAAAGCCGCCAATCCCCAGTAAAATAAGATCTGCAACAAAAATTATATCCCCGTATTTAAAAATCTGGATAAATATCACTTTGTACATTGAAAAAGTACCTATTCCTCCCCCCGAGGAAATATCACTGATACTTAAAAAATTACCAAAGTAGCGATTGTACCAGTAATTGGCGAAGAAAAAAACAGTAAAAATTGTCAGCATGAAAAACAACCTCTGTCTTATCTTTCTAAAAATAAGCAGAGGTTCAATAAATCCCAAATAAAAAATAACAAAAAATAAGTTTCTGATAACTAATGTTATTGAGGATGGTGAATAAAATATCTGCAGCATCATATAGTTGTATTTTATAATAAAAGCTAGAAAAAGCATCAGAGACAAATGCCGCAGACGCTTTTCCAGTTTGAAATTACTTAACAATTTTACTCCTCCTGAATGACAAAAATGTTAACTTCATTTCGCTTTAATCATATCATATATTTGTACCAGGTACAAAACGACATTTTTGTACCTGGTTATAGTGAAAAAAAGAACAATATAAGAGATTATAATTAAACCAGACAGCAATTTAAAACTGTCTGGTAATTATTAGCTTACTGTCTGACAATAACTGAAACTCCATCTGGAATTGCCGTTATTGTTGGACTATTTTTGGTAAGCAATTTCTCTGCTTTTTTGACAGCCTCATCTAAATCTTCAGCCCAGTTCATCCCCATATCTTCTACAATCTTTCTCTGTTCAGGGGCAGTGATCATTATCACCTTAAATTTAAGCATAATTCTGGCCAAAATCTGAGTTTCCCACTGGTCAGGAACTGTTTCTTTACGGCCCCGGGCCAGAATATCATCCATAATTTTTTGCACACTTTCTCTGTCTCTAAAGGTTTGATAAAACTCCTCGCCACCATGACCGTCAGAGCATTCAGCAGCAATAATAATTACTCCACCTTCTTTACAGGTGGCTTCAGCTGCAGTCATTCCTTTAACAGACTGATAAATATTTTGATCAAGTGGATAGCCGCCATTACTGGTAATTACAATATCTGCCGGCTCTGCATCTACTCCAGCCAGCGAATCAACAAATTCTGTTCCTTTTAGATGAGCCTTTTCTCTGTGGCCGGCAAAAGCATTGATCACCTTTTTTTCTGCATCAATTACTACATTTAAAATAAAACTAAGCCCGGCTGCCTCTGCTGCATAAAGCATATCTTCATGCATCGGGTTATCTTTTAAGTTACCTGTTCTAGCATTGGCGCTATCAATAAATTCTGCACAGTGGTTGGCCAAAACTGTGGTCTTACTGGCTACACCAGGCAGCACACTTTTACGCCCACCGGAAAACCCAGCAAAGAAATGAGGCTCAATAAAACCTTCTGCTATCAGTAAATCTGCCTCTACCGCAGTTTTATTTAAAAGCATATCTCCACCGGAAGGAAGTTTGCCTAAATTAACCATCTGTGATTCATCCCGGCTGTCATGCATTTCAATATTAACACTGTCAACTATTTCGTCACCATATTTATCTCTTAATTCTGCTTCTGTGGAAGGACGATGGAAACCAGTTGCTACTAAAATTGTAATTTTAGCCTCAGCCGCAGTCTTTCTTATTTCCTCCAACAGTAAGGGCATTGTAATGTGGCTGGGTACAGGCCTGGTGTGGTCACTGGAGATAATTACAATCTCCTTTTTCCCCCGGGCCAGCTCAGATAAATGCTGACTGTCAATTGGATTGGCCATTGCTTTCTTAACTATTTCAATTTCACTTTTATCGGTTTTAAACTCGTGTGCCCGGGATACTAAAACTCCCTGCAGCTGTTCAGCTTCTACCTCAAGTTCTAACTCCTTTCTTCCAAAAGGAAATTTAATCTGCTTCATCTTAAAAGTCACTTCCTTTTAATTGGTACCGGGTACTTGGGAAATAATTCCACTTCCAGCTAGATATCCTCAATTTTGTAGGAATTATTTTCCAAGCACCCGGTAACATTATATTTTAATTATAGCAAAATAACAGTAAATCGACTCACTTATTCTTTTTCTAGCTAAAACTTGATGATTATAAACAGCAAATTAGACCAGAGAACACGATCTTCTCTGCTGACTGCAGAACATAAGGTTCTGATCGGGAAGGGAGGCTAATTTGCTGTGAAATAAGAATCTTAGTTTTTCTTAAAAAGAATTTGGAAAGAGATTTACTGTTCTTTGCTAAAATATTATTTAAAGTTAAGCCCCAAATTTATTCCATATCAAAAATCTTACCAGGGTTCATAATATTATTTGGATCAAAAGCCTTTTTGATACCGCGCATTAAGTTGAGTTCAGCCGGACTCATCATCATTTCCATATACTTTTTACGCTTAGAACCAATACCGTGCTCACCACTTAAAGTACCGCCGAGATCTCGAGTTGCTTTATATAATTCAACTAGAGCCTCTTCTTCAATTTTATACCATTCTTCCATTGAATGTTTCGGATTTTTAACTAGGGTAGCATGTAAGTTACCATCACCAGCATGACCATAGCAGGGAATCTGGATATCATACTTTTTAGAAATCTGATCAAGATAGGGCATTAATTTGGGTATGTTAGCAGTTGGGACCACAATATCTTCTAAACTCTGATGAGGACTGACAACTTTAAAGGCCTCAGCTATATTTCTCCGCACACTCCATATTCTCTCGCGGGTTGTATGGTTATCTGCTACATAAACCTCAATTGCATCATTGTCCAGACAGAGCTCACCGATTATCTCACTATCACTATTAACCACATCTTCTTTAATCCCATCAACCTCTATTAAAAGCATAGCACCTGCGTCCTGATAAGGTAAATGTTCATTTAAATAGTCACAGGAAGTCTTAACAGAAAGTTTATCCATAAATTCAATACTGGTTGGAATAATTCCTCCTTCTGTCATAATCTTAGGCACTGTAGAAATAGCAGAAGCTTCATCTTTAAAGAGTGCCAGCAGTCCGACTCGCTGAGTTGGTTTAGGCATAAGTTTGATAGTAGCTTTAGTTACAATACCTAAAGTACCCTCTGAGCCAACAATCAGCTGTTTTATATCATAACCGGTTACATCTTTTACTCTCTTTCCACCAAGCTGAACAATATCTCCAGTTGGAGTTACAAGCTCCAGCCCCATTATATAACGGCCGGTAACACCATATTTTACAGCTTTACCTCCTCCTGCATTTTCGGCAATATTACCACCAAGATAACAGGTTTCTACGCTCATTGGATAACCAGCAAAAAAGAGTCCACTGTCTTCCAGCATTTCATTAACACTGTTCATTACTACACCAGGTTCTAAGACCATCATCAGATTATCATAATCTATTTCTATGACTTCATCCATATTTTCAACAGAGACTACAATTCCACCATGATCAGGAATAGCTCCCCCGGAAAGTCCACTGCGAGCACCAGATGGAGTTACTGGAATCATTTCTCTATTAGCCAGCTTCATTACTGCCGCTATTTCTTCAGCAGTATTTGGTTTTAAAACAACCTCCGGCATATGAGCATACTGTTCTGCAGGTGTTTCATCATGTGAGTAAGCTTCTATTTTTTCTATTTCAGTCATTACATTTTTCTCACCAACAATTTCTCTTAATTCCTCTAAAATTTCTTCAGTTACAGGATTATATTTCATTATTTTACCTCCTCAGCCAGCTGCTTATTCAGTTCGGGTACAATTTCAAATAAATCGCCTACGATTCCAAAGTCTGATACCATAAAGATATCTGCATCAGGATCTTCATTAATTGCAATAATATTTTCGGAAGTTTTCATTCCAGCCAGATGCTGAATAGCACCTGAAATACCAACAGCAAAGTAAAGTTTAGGGGTAACTGTTTTACCACTTAAACCTACCTGATAGGGATAACTAATCCAGTCTCTATCAACTGCATCACGAGAAGCACCAACGGCTCCATCAAAGAAAGCAGCAAGCTCTCTAATCATCTCAAAGTTTTCACCTTTTTTCATTCCCTTACCTCCAGCAGCAATTACATCTGCATCCTGGATATTAACCCCATCTCCCTCATTTTTACGGAAGCCAAGCTTTTTGACTCTGCCGTCTAAAAGTGAGCTATCAAGTTTAAGATGTACTATCTCACCGGTACGGCTTTCGTTTTTTTCGGCAGGCTTTGTTGAGTGTGGTCTTACTGTTGCCATCTGCGGCCTGTGATTTGGAGATTTAATTGTTGCCAGAATATTACCTCCAATAGCAGGTCTGGTCTGCAGTAAGTTCCCTGTATCTTCTTCAATATCTAATTCAGTACAGTCAGCTGTTAAGCCAGCGTCTGTTTTAATCGCTATATAGGGCATAACTGTTCTACCCATTGAGGTTGCTGCTGCCAGAATAATCTCTGGCTTATATTCTTTGATTAAATCTTCGATAACATTACTGTAATTTTCAGCAATAAAATCTTTTAAAGCGGGAGCGTTCATTAAAAACACCTTATCGGCTCCACTTTTAATCAATTCTTCTGCCTGTTCGTCTGTAATATCATCACCTAAAATAAGTGAAACAAGTTCTTCGTCCAATTTATCTGCAAGTTTGCGCCCTCTGCTTAATAACTCAAATGACACTTCTTTAATTTCTCCATCTCTTGCTTCTCCAAGAGTCCATACACCATTATATTCCATTTATATAACCTCCTATACCAATTCTTTTGATTTTAAGTAGTCAATTAATTTGGATACTGCCTCTTCTACCTTACCATCTTCTCTAACATCAATGACTGTTCCACCCCTGGTAACTTTTGGATGGTCAATGTTTACCACTCTGGTCGGTGAACCATTTAAGCCAAGATATTCTTCATTCAGATCAAGGTTTTTTAAATTCCACTGTGGAATTTCAATTTTACGTGAGCGCTGTTTACCTCTTAGAGTTGGAAGTCTTGGAAATGAAATTTCCTTAACAACTGTCAGTAAGGCAGGCAGCGGCAGCTGCAGTTTTTCGTAGCCGTCTTCTACCATTCTCTCAACTATAATTGAATCCTGTTCAGTGCTGGTGTAATCAACTTCTTCATCTACTAAATTTACATCGACTACCTTTGAAGTATAGGTGGAAAGTGTAAGATCAAGCCAGGATGCGATACCAGGACCAACCTGTCCTGTATCTCCATCTGTTGCTCTTTCTCCAGCCAGTATTAAATCGAAATCTCCGAGCTCCTTGATTGCCTGTGATAAGGCGTACGAGGTGGCCCAGGTGTCTGAACCGGCAAACTCTCTCCCTGAAAGTAAAACACCCTCATCACAGCCCATGGCAATTGCTTCTTTTAAAGCTTTATCAGCACTTGGCGGCCCCATTGTAATCACCGTAATTGTACCACCATATTCTTCTTTAAGCTGAATACCTGTTTCAATTGCATAAAGGTCAAGCGGATTAATAATACTCTCTACCCCATCACGTTTCATTGTTCCTGTCTCTTCATCCATCTTTACATTACTTGTCTCTGGAACCTGTTTAATTGGAATAACTATATTCAATTTCTTTACCTCCCTGTGTAAAATTCATTTTGGTTTGATGGTCAGACCATCTATGTCATTATAAAAATATTTCTTTTATGTTGTACAGTACAATTCCTGCAAAAATTTAAAATTATCACACTGCTGAAGCTGTAAAAGCCTCCAGCAGTGCTTGATTCTAACTTAAAATATACCCGGCACAAAGAAGATCGTTATTATCCAGGCCAGTGCACCAGCGATTAAACCATAGAAAAGTGCAACCGGTAAGTTTTTACGGATAATAAGTCCTTCTTTTCCAACAAGTCCAACTGTTGTCGCTGCTGCCACAACATTGTGGATACAGATCATATTACCTGCAGCTCCTCCAAGTGCCTGGAGGGCAAGTATAGGTGTAACTGCTGTTCCTGAAGCCACTGCTGTTCCATACTGAAAAGGACCAAACATAATATCAGAAGTAGTATTACTTCCAGAAATAAAGGCTCCTAAAATACCAACAAGTGGTGCTACAAGATACCAGATAGAGCCCAGTGTAGCTGCCGCAAATTCTGCCATCACAAGTAACATTGACTGTTCACCAGCTGCTCCACCGGAATTCATCATAATATAAACCATACCGAGGGCAAAGAATAAAGCAATAGCCGCCGGCTGAATCATCTTAAATGTTTCCTTCCAGGCATCTTTTGTTTTACTGCTGTCCAGTCCGTGTAAAAATGGAATTAATAAAGCAACAAAGACAAAAGGAAATATTCCAGGATTATATAAAGGCGTGATTACTTTGCCAATACCTGTACCAAAAATATCTGTCCAACCAATTGTCCATCTTTTAAGTAATGGGGTTAAATTAAAGATTTCCAATCTACCTGCTAATAATATCAATCCAATTAAAGCATATGGTAACCAGGCTTTAAAAGTACTTACATCTTTTTTAACTGCATCTACATCCTGCTCCCCTGCTTTAATTTTACCTTCCCACTCGTCATCCCACTGATCATGAGAAGGAAAATCCCATTTTTCTTTTGGCACCAGAAATCCTTTAGAAACTGCAAAAATAAAGACTGGCAGTGCAATTAAAGCTCCCAGTAGAGATGGAAGTTCTGGACCAACAAAAAAAGCAAGTAATAATTCAAAAGTCGTAAATATAAAACCACCAAATAAAGCTAAAGGTAAAACTTCTAAGCCTTTTTTATATGAACCATCAACAATTTTAGTCATCAATAAAACAATAACCAATGGTATAAATGAACCAACTAAAAAATGTAAGAGAGCGGAAAAAGCACCGATATTCTGTAAAAACTGAGTAAATCCAATTGATGCTCCCATTGATTGAATTGGAAACTCAATTATATTCTCTAAAGCAGCAAATCCACCCCAGATAGAAACTCCAACAGCCCCAAAAGTTACAGCAGCGCTATCTGCAATCAGAGCAGAAGTTGCTGCAATTAATGGTGGAAAGCCCATACCTACTAATAATGGTGCTGCTACTGCTGCAGGGGTTCCAAATCCTGCTGCTCCTTCAAAAAATGAGCCCATTAACCAGGCAATAATTATTACCTGTACTCTTCTATCAACTGAAATTGAAGTCATAGAGTGAGAAATGCCGTATACTCCTCCACTTTTTTTCATTAACTGTAAAATAAGTAAAGCTCCAAATACTATAAGTAAAATACTAAATGCATTGATTACTCCTCCAATTGTGGCTGCAGATAACCATTTGAGAGGCATCCCCCACCCTACAGCGGCTATAATTAAGGCGCTAAGCCAGCCAAAAGGCATTGCCTTACTTGCAGGCCACATATAACCAATCATTAAAATCCCAACAATGATAATCGGTAAAGCAGCTAAAAGTGCTAACATAAATTCCTCCTATATAATGTGTCTTTTTATGATTTGCAGATCAAATAAAGAAGAAATATCTAATAAAAATTATCAACTATATGAATTTTTTCCACCTCCAATTCCCCCAGCAAAATTATTATTCGATGGTCAGACCATCAGTACTCTATTATATAAATTCCCCACTCAACCGATTATACCTGCCTCTATTTCATACTTTTTTCAATTGCCTGATAAGTAAAAATTTCACAACTTTAACTCTGCCTGCAGTCAGGAGTTTGTAGTATTCATAATTATTATAAAAACTGAAATAGATTGTAAAATCTATTAAAAAGTATTTTTATTAAGTCTCATATTTTTAATATTGCTTAATCAGCTATAAATAGAATATAAGGCCAAATATAGTAAATTTATTTTTCTAAATATAGTAAATATAACTGATTAAATCTAAATTTTCACATTTAAAAGCAAAAAGATCCGCCATTAAAGGCGAATTTTTAAAATTAACCATCAATTTCCTTGTTAATTAATTTTTCTACATAATCTAGATGATTCTTCATTTCTTCTGCTGCTTTTTCTGGATTATGAGCCTTTAAGGCTTTAAAAATCTGCTGATGCTGTTTAGCAAAATCAGACATAGTTTCTTCTTTGGAGACCAATTTAGTTCTAGTATTTTTAATATGAAAATCCATTGCTTCCGAAATCGAGCGCATAAAAAACAGCAGCACCTTATTACCACTGGCTTTGGCTATAGTATAATGAAACATTTTATCTGCTTTAATACTATCTTCTTCATAACCAGAACTATCAATCAAATCATCTATATATGATTTCATTTCTGTAATTTGTTCTTCTGTGGCTCTTTTAGCTGCCAATTTTACACAGTCAATCTCTAAAACCTTTCTTAATTCTAATAATTCTTCTGCAACATTATCATTTAAAAGTAGGATTAAAGAAAGTGGGTTAAAAATATCCTCATCAAATGAGTCTCTGATAAATGTACCTTCACCGGGTCTACTTTCAATCAAACCAATCATTTCCAGCGCACTGAAGGCCTCTCTGATTGAAGCTCTGCTCACACTTAAGTCTTTTTTTAACTGTCTTTCTGAGGGCAGTCTATCCCCTTTTTTTAATTCTCCCTCATAAATTAACTCTCTAATTTGCTCAATAATCTGTTCATATACTTTATTATTTTTAATCTGTTTAAATTCCATTATCCTGCCTCCAAAAATTAAATTTTAAAATTATCTCCGACAGATGCCAATTGAACCACATCTCCAAGAGCTTCTTTAAACGTTACTGCTGCCTGGCGCCCTGTACAGTGCATCGGTGCCAGCAGATCCAGATCAAGCTCTTTAAAATATTCTATCAGCTGCCTGATTTCTTTTCTCTTCTCCCTTTTTAGATGCATTCCTCCAAGAACAGCTGCAATTTTTTGATCGCCAATACTGGTTCTAATCTCATCAATTATATTTTTAATCCCCTTATGGCTGCAGCCGAGTAAAATGACAATCCCACGCTCAGTTTCAATATAAAGTGAAGTCTCATCATCAAAGGAATCAGTTATTTTCCCAGTTCCATTTTCAACTAGATATCTATCATTTATATAACTTGCTCGAGGTGCAGGGATTTCTCCAGTACTGTAAATCCCAGCAGCGGCAGTAATTGTAGTTTCTGCTGCTGTAAAATTAATAATATCCGATTTTTTAATATCAGTTCCAATAAATTCTATACCAGCCGCTGTCTTTTTATATTTAAGCTGAAAAAT
>Ga0114983_1001210_pt1 | contig 10413 bp, 8 predicted proteins | sample Shrwel_input2_RT_FD_87182 | JGI IMG/M metagenome (GOLD analysis project Ga0114983, IMG submission 87182) | Subsurface microbial communities from deep shales in Ohio, USA - Utica-3 well 1 S input2 RT | ecosystem: Environmental > Aquatic > Deep subsurface > Shale gas/oil reservoir > Produced...
CCAGAAAATATTGCAGGATTAATTTAAATCTCATTGAATATATAAAGTGAGATTTAATTTTTTAAACAAATAATTTTCTAAATACTTTTAATATAAAAGGGAGGATAATGATGATTAACTTAGAACTGAATGAAAAACAGTTAGAAAAAGTAATCGAAAGGGCTAGAGAAGAAAACATAATTCTGCCAACTTTTAAGCAGATGAAAAATCCGGAGCTGATACCGGATAAGATCAAAGAAAAATTAAAAGATATTGGCCTCTGGGATGTAAACAGCTATAATTTATTCCGCATCAGCTGGAAAAATGAACCTAAAAAGGAGGGGGGCCTTTATGATGGAGTAAATTATATTGAATTCCCTTCAGAATTAACAGGTGTTGATGCCAGAATTTTTGCTATTGTTGGTAAATGGTTTCCTACAGGTGCCCACAAGGTGGGAGCCACTTACGGCTGTCTGGCACCACAGCTGGTGACCGGTCAGTTTGATCCAACTTCCAGTCATGCAGTCTGGCCTTCAACCGGTAATTACTGCCGTGGTGGAGCTTACAACTCTCAGCTTTTAGCCTGTGATTCAATTGCAATTTTACCCGAAGGGATGAGTAAGGAGCGTTTTGACTGGCTCCAGAAGGTGGCGGGAGAGGTAATCCCTACTCCAGGTACAGAAAGTAATGTAAAGGAAATTTTCGATAAGGTATGGGAGCTTAAAGAAACAAGAGATAATATTACAGTTTTTAATCAGTTTGAAGAATTTGGTAACCACCTCTGGCATTATGAGGTTACAGGTTCTGCGATGGAAGAAGTTATCAGAGCTGAGATGGGTGAAAATGATAATTACTTTGGTTTTTTTGCAACTTCAGGTTCTGCTGGAACTTTAGGGGCTGGAGACTATCTTAAAGATCAGTTCCCACAGAGTAAGATTGCTGTTGGGGAAGCACTGCAGTGTCCTACTATTTTAAGTAATGGTTTTGGCGCTCATAGAATAGAAGGTATTGGAGATAAGCATATACCCTGGATTCATAATGTTAAAAATACTGATATGGTAGTCGCAATTGATGATGAGCGGACAATGTCACTGCTCCGTTTATTTAACGAAGAAGCCGGAAGAGAATATTTAGTTGAACAGGGAATTCCTAAAGACTTTATTGAAAAGCTTGAACTAATGGGTGTTTCAGGTGTTGCCAATCTAGTTGGAGCAATTAAAATAGCTAAGTTTTATGAGCTTGATCAAAATCAGATGCTGATGACTGTTCTAACCGATTCTCTTGAATTATATACCTCACGCCTGGAAGAAATGAGCGAAGAAAGAGGAGAATATACAAGAGAAGATGCAATTAAGGACTATCACCGGTATTTAAGAGGTATTGATACAGAATATACCTTAGAAATGGGACTTGAAGAAAGACGCAGAGTTCATAATCTTAAGTATTATACCTGGATTGAACAGCAGGGTAAAGATTCTGAAGAATTAAATGCTCAGTGGTATGATTATGAAAATTACTGGGGTGGAATTCACGCTCAGGCAGAAGAAATTGATAAATTAATCGAAGACTTTAATCAGAAGACAGGTTTATTAGAAGAGCTGTAGAATTATATAAATAGAAATAGTAACTGAGGTGAAGCCGATGAAATATGTAACAGGGCTGCACTGTATTAAGTGTGGTAAAGAATATGAAGCAGATCCTGAGCGTTATCTCTGTGATGACTGTAAGGATGGAATTTTAGATGTTGATTATGACTATCAGAAGATAAAAGAAGAATGGTCAAAAGAAGATTTGAAGACAAATCCAGATCATCGTATCTGGCGTTTTGAACCACTGCTGCCGATCAAGCCGGAGACAGAAAAGCCTAAACTTGCTGTTGGTAATACTCCGGTCTATAATTCGCCTGCTCTGGCAGCAGAATTTGGGATTAAAGAATTGATTATTAAAGATGATGGTTTAAACCCAACAGCATCTTTAAAGGACCGAGCTTCAGCGATGGCTGTAGTTAAGGCTCAGGAGGCAGGTGCTAAAACTGTTGCCTGTTCCTCGACAGGTAATGCAGCTTCTTCCCTGGCTGGGAATATTGCTTCCATGGGAGGTAGAATGAAGGCTGTTATTTTTGTGCCCGATCGAGCTCCAGCAGGTAAGCTGGCCCAGCTTTTAATTTATGGAGCCGATGTTGTTTCAGTTAAGGGTTCCTATGAGGAAGCCTTTCATCTTTCAGCAGCAGCTATCAAAAAATGGGGCTGGTATAACCGTAATGCTGCTATTAACCCTTATCTGGTTGAAGGTAAAAAGACAGTTTCACTTGAGCTGGCAGAACAGCTGGAGTGGGAGATGCCGGACTGGCTTGTATTTTCTGTTGGTGATGGCTGCACTATTGCCGGAGCTTATAAAGGTTTATATGATTTAAAAGAAATTGGCTTTATTGATCGAATTCCAAAATTATTAGGAGTTCAGGCTGAAGGCTGTGCACCGATTACAGAAGCTTTTAGAACTGGAAAAGATCTGGAAGTTACAGCTGAAAATACAATTGCAGATAGTATTGCAGTTGGTAAACCCCGTAACTGGCTCAAGGCAGTCAGAGCAGTCAAAGATTCTAAGGGGGAGATGATCAATGTGAGTGATGATCAGATTCTTTCCATGATGAGGATGCTGGGTAAAAAAACAGGAATCTTTGGTGAACCGGCTGGAGTTGCTGGGATGGCAGGATTGAAAAAAGCTGCTGCAGCAGAATTATAATGGCAGATGAGACTGCAGCCGTTGTAATCACTGGTAATGGTCTTAAAGATGTTAAAAATGCCAGGCGGGCTGCAGATAGCCCGATCGAAGTTGAACCGGATCTTGAAAAAATAACTAAGATTTTTGCTAAAAAGGGTGTGACGCGAGATGAGTGATAATTTTAGATTGGGTCAGCGGATTAGGAAAAAACGCCAGTCAAGTGGCATGAGCCTAAATGATGTGGCGGAGAAAATTCAAAAAACATCAAGTTATTTAAGTCAGGTCGAAAGAGGTCTGGCAGAACCTTCGATTACTGCTCTGCGGGAGATTGCTGGGGCTTTAGAAGTCCCTATTTTCTATTTTTTAATCGAAGAAGAAAACCACAACGCAGTTGTTCGCAAAGATGAGCGTAGAATTTTAAATTTTCCCGGCTCACATTTAACTTTTGAGCTGCTTTCTCCAGATTTAAATAGGGAGATGGAAGTAATTGAGGCTACTTTAGAACCTGGAGCTGAGACTTCAGATGAGCCTTTAAATCATTTGGGCGAAGAGTGTACCATTGTAATGCAGGGTAGGATGTATATTCAAATTGGAGATCAGGAATATGAATTAGAACCAGGAGATAGCATTTATTATAAAGCGAGTTTATCTCATAAGATTAAGAGTATTGGTGAGGAAGACTTACACTTTATATCTGCTATTACTCCACCTAATTTTTAAATTTATGGAGGTGACAGTTAAGTGATAGAATTTGATAAAATTGTTGAACAGGCAGAAAGCTATCGTTCTGAAATCAGTGCTTTTTTGAGAGATATGATTCGAATTCCCAGTGAGAGCTGTGAGGAAGAGAAAGTTGTTTTAAGAATTAAAGAAGAGATGGAAAAGCTTGGCTTTGATAAGATTGAAATTGATGAGATGGGTAATATTTTAGGCTATATTGGTCACGGAAGTCATGTAATTGCTATGGATGCTCATATTGATACTGTTGGAGTGGGAGATGAGTCTCTCTGGGATTATGATCCCTTTGAAGGTTATGAAGATGATGAAATAATTGTCGGGCGGGGCTCCAGTGACCAGGAAGGCGGAATGGCCTCGATGGTTTATGCTGGTAAAATTATTAAGGATTTAGGCCTGGAAGATGATTATACTTTAGTCATTACTGGTACAGTTCAAGAAGAAGATTGTGATGGCCTCTGCTGGCATTATATTTTAGAAGAAGATGATATCAAACCTGAGTTTGTAGTGATTACCGAACCTTCATCCTGTAATATCTACCGCGGCCACCGGGGCCGAATGGAAATGAAGGTCAGCACTCATGGTGTCAGCTGCCACGGTTCAGCTCCAGAAAGAGGAGATAACGCAATTTATAAGATGGCGCCAATTATCAATGAGCTCAAAGCTCTGCATCCAAACTTGACTCCACATGACTTTTTAGGTAAGGGAAGTTTAACAGTTTCTGAAATTTTTTATAGCTCACCTTCTCGCTGTGCAGTAGCAGACGGCTGCAGTATTTCGATTGACCGCCGCCTGACCGCAGGTGAGAGCTGGCAGTTTGCAGTTCAGCAGGTTAAAAATCTACCTGCAGTTAATGAAGCAGAAGCAGAAGTTGAAATGTATAAATATGAAAGACCTTCCTATACCGGTCTTAAATATCCAATTGACGCTTATTTTCCAACCTGGCTGATCGAAGAGGAGCATCCAGTCTGTCAGACTACAGTTGAAGCCTACAAGGAATTATTTAAAGAAGAGCCTTTAGTTGATAAGTGGACATTTTCCACTAATGGAGTTTCAATTATGGGCCGCCACGGAATTCCCTGTATAGGTTTTGGACCAGGACACGAAGATCAGGCACATGCACCCAACGAAAAAACATGGAAATCAGAACTTGTTAAAGCAGCTGCAGTTTATGCTGCAGTACCAAAATTATTTGTGGAAAAATATGCCGATCAGATGCCGGAAAAAACAGAAAATCTTCTGGCTGAAGAATAAATTCACTTGAACCGGGTACAAAAAAGCTTTTTTGTACCCGGTACCTAAAATATAAAAAGGAGGAATTTTTAAATGGAAACACAATTAAGAGGACGAGACTTTATTACACTGCAGGAATGGACTAAAGATGAAATTGACACACTGCTTGATGTATCATTTGACTTAAAAAGAAAATTTGCGATGGGTGAACCAACACCATATTTAAGAGATAAAACAGCATTTTTAATGTTTTTTGAGCAGTCAACCAGAACTAGAAACTCAATGGAAGCAGGGTTGGCTCAATTAGGAGGCCATGCTAACTTTTTAGATACAAGCACCATGCAGGTATCTCACGGTGAAGTTGCAAAAGATACAGGTATTATTTTAGGCAGTTATGGACATGCAATTGCCTGCCGCAACTGTGTCTGGGAAATTGGAAATAAATATCTGCGCTCTCTGGCAAATCATGCCAAAGTTCCGGTTATGAACTTACAATGTGATCTCTACCATCCAATGCAGGGTATTGCAGATTTAATGACAATTAAAGAAAAGAAAAAAGAAACCAAAAATCTAAAAGTTTCAATTATCTGGGCTTATGCTACAAGCCATAAAAAACCAATATCTGTACCTTTAACTCAGGCACTGCTTTTCCCACGTTATGGTATGGATGTAACTTTAGCCTATCCTGAAGGTTATGAGATGCCTGATTGGGTAATTGAGCAGGCCAGGGAAAATGCTGAAAAACATAATGGTAAATTTAAAATTACCCATGATCAGGATGAAGCTTATCGTGAGGCTGATATAGTTATTCCTAAAAACTGGGGCAGCTGGGTTACAAATCAGGATGATGCAGTAATCGATGATCTCTTAGAATCAAATAGACACTGGAAGTGTACAGAAGATAGAATGGCAGTGGCTGATGATGATGTAATGTACATGCATGCCTTACCTGCTGACCGCGGTAATGAAGTTGAAGATTCTGTAATTGATGGTGAACATTCAATTGTATTTACAGAAGCAGAAAATAGACTTCATACAGCTAAGGCTGTTATGACTTTAACAATGGGTGGTAAGTAAAATAATTTGAGATAGCAAGCAGTTGGAAATTTTTAAACTAAATTTTTTCTCTGAGTATCTACTGTAGGAAATTATTCCCGAATATCCAGTACCTTTTATATGTCGTGCAGGAGAAATAACTTTTTAGGTTTAATATAAGAATTAAGAAATATAAAAAAGGAGAGATTCTATGCAGAAAAGTAGTGAGCAGAAACGGGAAATGTATGTTGAGGATGAGCCTTTTTATGGTCTGGAAGATAAGCCGCATTTAGCGGAAACTCTGCTTTTAGGTTTACAGCATATGCTGGCCATGTTTGTAGGAATTATTACACCTCCTTTAATTATTGCTGGAGTTGCCGGCTTAAATGCTGCAGAAACTGGTTTCTTTGTCAGTATGGCCTTAATGGTCTCTGGAGTAACAACTTATATTCAGGTTACAAAAGTTGGACCGGTTGGCTCAGGTCTGCTGGCAGTTCATGGTACTTCTTTTACCTTTGTCCCGATGGCGATTGCCGCAGCAAGTGAGGGAGGATTACCCTTAGTTTTAGGAATGGGACTTGCCACTGCTCCTGTTGAAATGATTTTGAGCAGATTTATCAGACAGACCAGAAAAATATTTCCTCCTGTTGTAACAGGAACTGTAGTTATGTTAATTGGTTTAGGATTAATGGAAGTTGGTATTACTGATTTTGGTGGTGGAGCAGGTGCCGAAAATTATGGTGCACCTCAGAATCTTATTTTAGGATTATTTGTTTTAACAATCATTATTATTGCCAACCGTTTTGGTAAAGGTTTAGTTAAGGTGGGAGCAGTAGCAATTGGTTTGATTGTCGGTTATATTGTTTCTATACCCCTGGGTTTAGTTAATATGGCTGAGGTCACAAATGCTGGCTGGTTTACAATTCCTCAGCCATTTAAATATGGAATGTCATTTAAGTTGAGCCACCTCCTGCCCTGGGTTATGGCTTATATAATAACTACAGTGGAATCAATAGGTGATCTAACAGCTGTGGCTGAAGTTTCAGGTGAAGATGTATCAAATGAACAGCACATAGAAAGACTCAGTGGTGGTATTATGGCTGATGGTGTAGGTAGTGCAATTGCAGCAGTTTTCAACTCATTACCTAATTCAACTTTCAGCCAGAATATCGGGGTTATTCAGATCACAAAAGTAGGAAGTAGAGTAGTTGGAATAGCAGTTGCCGGAATTTTATTTTTACTGGGCCTGGTTCCTAAAATTGGTGCTTTAGTCAGTGTAATGCCTAATCCTGTTTTAGGTGGAGCAACAATTGCTCTTTTTGGAATGGTTGCTACTTCTGGAATAAAAATTGTTACCAAAAATGGACTGACAGATAGAAAGATCTTTATATTGTCTATTGCTTTAAGTTTTGGCCTTGGAGTAACATTTAGACCGGATGTTGTGGCCCAGCTGCCGGAAGTCATTTCTACAGTTTTATCATCTGGAATAACAGTTGGTGCTATTATTGCGATTGCTCTAAATTTACTGCTGCCTGAGAAAAATGAGAAAAAATCTGTTAATTAATAAAAAATTATACTAAAAATCTGTTAATTTAAAATATTTTGTTATATAATAATAAATAAGAATTAAATAATGTAAATTTTATTTCATGGACTTTCACCATTTTAACATTTCTCTCAACTAAAATTGAGATAAATGCCGCAATTATTCTGATTTGCAGATTTAGAGCAGGCAGAGAATGTTGTCTGAGCTGGATACTGTTTTGATCAGTTATTTAGGCCGGCAAAAATGGCGGAAGTCCTTCTGTTTAATGGGTGATTTTTAATAAATTATTTTCTTACTTTGATTTTTTTCAAAGAATCATGCTTGATTTAGCAGCAGAATTTAGATGGGCAAAAGTTTTTGGAATTTTAATTATGGAGGTGCAGTAATGGCTTTTAAACATGTAAATAAGGGTGTCCAAAGAGTTGATGCCTATGAGAAAGTTACTGGTAAAGCCAAATTTGGAGCAGATATGGAATTTGCTAATATGCTCTATGCTAAAGTATTAAGAACAGAATATCCGCATGCTAAAATACTCGAAATTGATACTTCTGAGGCAGAAAAAATGCCGGGAGTCAAAGGTGTATTTACAGCCAAAGATATTCCTAATAATCTCTTTGGGGTAATTGTACAGGACCAGCAGGTGCTGGCTGAGGATAAGGTGGTATTGGCTGGAGATGGAGTGGCAGTGGCTGCAGCAGAAACTGAAGCTGAGGCGGCGGCTGCTCTGGAAAAAATTAAAGTTGAATACGAGGAGCTGGAAGGGATTTTTGATCCGCTGGAATCTCGTAAAGAAGGGACATTAAAATTACACCCGGAAAAAGATGATAATCAGGTAGTTCATCATCCCCTGCGTAAGGGAAATGTTGAGCAGGGATTTGCTGAAGCTGATTTAATTTTAGAAAGAGAATATACAACTCAGTTTATTGAGCATTCCTATCTAGAACCGGAGGCAGTTGTGGTTGTACCCAATGAGGATAATCATCTGGTTTCAGTTTATGGATCAATTCAGAATCCATATGCAACTCGTAATGCGGTTGCAGCTGTATTAGAAGTCGAATTGGCTGATGTGCGAGTTATTCAAAATCATATCGGTGGTTCCTTTGGCGGTAAAGATGAAGTTGTTTCGGCAATGGCGGCTCGGGCAGCAGTGATGGCTTTAAAAACCGGCCGTCCGGTTAAAATGGTCAACAGCAGAGAAGAATCTTTTACCGAAAGTTATAAACGGCACCCCTATCATTTAAGCTATAAGATTGGGGCAACTAAAGAAGGTAAGCTGACAGCAATGGAAATTGAGGCTGTTGCAGACAGCGGCGGCTATGCCTGTCAGACACCATTTGTAACCTGGCGCAGTGTGGTCCAGGCAACTGGTCCTTATGAAGTAGAAAATGTTAAGACTGATACCTATGGTTATTATACTAATAATCCCTATACTGGAGCAATGCGTGGTTACGGCTCCCCTCAGGTTATTTTTGCTCAGGAGTCTTTAATGGATGAGCTGGCAGCTGAGCTTGGTCTGGAACCGGTTGAGCTCAGAAAAAGAAATATGTATTCCCAGGGTTCAGTTACAGCCAGCGGCCAGAAATTAGACAGACATACTGTTTCCTTAAATGAAGTTATGACTAAAGCTATGGATGCTATAGATTACAAAAAGAAATACGAAGAATATTCTAAAGAGCAGCCCGGAGATAAAAAGAAGGGGATTGGACTTTCCATTTCTTTTAGAGGTTGTAGTTTAGGAGCAGAGGCGATTGATGCAGCAGCTTCTGTAATTCAGATTAATAAAGATGGTAGTGCAGCAGTTTACAGCGGCCTGGCAGAAAACGGTCAGGGTTTAAAAACTATTTTCTCCCAGATGGCGGCTGAAGTGCTAGGAATTCCAATGAGCAAAGTAGAGTTTAAAGAACTGGACACCAGTTTCACTCCAGACAGCGGCTCAACAGTTGCTTCCCGTGCTACCTTAATCGGGGGGAATGCGGTTAAAGATGCAGCTGAAAAATTAAAGCAGAGAATTATGGACTTTGCTCAGGATAAATATGATTTTAAAGCAGATCAGATGGAATTAAAGGACGGCTTTTTATATGACGGCCAGGGCAATAGGCTGGCAACTTTTGCTGACCTAACAGGAGAGATGGGCAATACAGGTATTTTAATGTCAGCTTACGGCTGGTATAAATCACCACCAATTTCCTGGGATGAAGAAAAAGGTTGTGGAAATCCATATTTCACCTATGTTTACGGCTGTCAGATAGCAGAGGTTGAAGTTGATACCGGAACTGGTGAGTTGAGTGTAATTAATATGGCAGCAGCTCATGATGTCGGCCGGGCCATTAATCCGGAGAATGTTAAAGGTCAGATTTACGGTGGAGTCATGATGGGTTTAGGTTATGGAATTATGGAAGAGCTTGAACTTAAAGATGGAGTTATTCAGGGAACTAATTTCCATGATTATATGATCCCAACTATTAAAGATATGCCTGATATTAAACCGGTAATTGTAGAAAACCCTGATCCTGACGGCCCCTTTGGAGCCAAATCAATTGGGGAGCCGACTTTAGAATTAGGTAGTGCAGCAATAGCCAATGCAGTAGCTCATGCTTCAGGCAAGAGAATTCGGTCTCTACCCCTTAACTTAGAGCGAGTTTTAATCGGTCATGCTCTGCATAAGGGAGGTAAATAATAATGGTAGAATATCAATTACTTAGAGCTCATACTTTAGAAGAAGTACTAGAAATTTTAGAAGAAAAAGATAATGTAGAAATTCTGGCTGGTGGAACTGATCTAATGGTTGACCTTCACCAGCAGGACGAAAAATTTGAAGATATAGATTATGTTTTAGATATTACGGCAGTTGAAGAACTTAAAGGAATTAAACTGGGATCAGAGACTGGCGAAATAGGTGCTCTAACAACCCATGCCGAAATAGTAAGCAGTATAAAAATAAATAAAAAGCTGCCCTTTATTGCAGCGGCAGCGAGCAGTATCGGTTCAACTCAGATTAGTAATCGGGCAACTATTGGTGGTAATCTGGCCAATGCAGCAGCCTGTGCTGATTCATTTTCACCTTTAATTGCTTTAGGAGCAGAAATTGTACTGCGCTCTAAAGGTGGAGCCCGCAGGGTTTTACTTGAGGATTTTGTGGAGTGGCCTTTTCAGACAATTAAAAA
>Ga0114983_1001211_pt1 | contig 10409 bp, 7 predicted proteins | sample Shrwel_input2_RT_FD_87182 | JGI IMG/M metagenome (GOLD analysis project Ga0114983, IMG submission 87182) | Subsurface microbial communities from deep shales in Ohio, USA - Utica-3 well 1 S input2 RT | ecosystem: Environmental > Aquatic > Deep subsurface > Shale gas/oil reservoir > Produced...
AGCCTCAAGGCTGTTAGAAAAATGAAAGGCCTGTCCCAGCGTGAGCTGGCTAAACGCGCCGGGGTGACCAACAGCACCATCTCTATGATAGAGAAAAACAGTGTCAGCCCTTCAGTCAGTTCACTCAAGAAAGTGCTTTCGGGGATCCCCATGTCGCTGGTGGAGTTTTTCTCCATAGGTGAAAACGGCACTACCGAGCAAAAAGTGGTGTATCGCTCCAATGAGCTTTTGGACATAGGCACTGGGCCGCTGGAGTTCAAGCTTATTGGTCGGGATTATCCCAACCGTGCCATGTCTGTGATGTCGGAGACTTATCCCCCGGGAGCCGATACGGGTGAAGAGATGCTGCGCCACGAAGGGGAAGAAGCGGCGCTGGTGATCACCGGTCGCTTTGAACTGACGGTCGGTGAAGAGGTGTTTATTCTGGAGGCCGGTGACAGCTACTATTTCAATAGCGAACAACCACACAGGTTCCGCAATCCTTTCGATGAACCCTGTCATCTGGTCAGTGCCACCACTCCTGCCAACTTTTGATCTTCCATTTCCTCTGCTGATTGCGATTTGCTGCCCGTAAATTCACTTCGGGCAGCATATTTGCCTGTAAGTGTAAATAATATCGACCGTATAACCCCGTGTGCACCGAATTGGTGCCCGCTGAACCAGTGTGATGCAAAGCCAATTTTTTGCCTTGTTCAAGCTTGTTTACACCTATCTCAAACACAAGGGATTTTTAAATATTCATTTAAAAATAAAAGCTTAAATAATTTTAGTTTGAGGCTGCGTTTAACAGGATATTAACCTCTTGCCTGTGCGAAAAAATCCGTGTAGTGTGTGAAAAAATGAACATTTGCTTTAGTGAATGTTCAAAACTGAGACCTGGATTTGAGTGTTTTGGGGTGAGATATGGCACAGGCAGCAATGGCGTTGGTGGGTGTAACCGCATGCAATGAGCAGTTGGGGCTGCATCCTTTCAATATTGTTGGCGAGAAATACCTCTTGGGCGTGGTCGAAGGTGCCGGAGCCTGGCCCCTGGTGATCCCGGCATTGGGGGCCGATACCCCGATAGCACAACTGCTCGAACGTCTGGACGGCATATTGTTTACCGGCTCCCCCTCCAATGTTGAACCTCATCATTACCAAGGCCCGGCCAGCGAGCCGGGCACCCACCATGATCCCAAGCGGGATGACACTACCTTGCCTTTAATTCGCGCTGCCATAGAGGCCGGAGTGCCGGTACTCGGGATCTGCCGCGGCTTTCAGGAAATGAATGTGGCTTACGGCGGCAGTTTGCACCAGAAGCTCTATGAAGTGGGTGGTTTTATTGAACACAGAGAAGACAAGAGCGCGCCACTGGAAGTGCAGTATGGCTTGTCCCACGAGGTCAGCATAGAACCTGGAGGGATGCTTTTCGACGCCTGGGGCCGTAGCCATGCGATGGTTAATTCCGTCCATACTCAGGGCGTGGAGCGTCTGGGTCAGGGGTTGCGGCCTGAAGCGCATGCTCCAGATGGTCTGATTGAAGCCTTCTCTGTCACCGACGCCAAGGCATTCGCCTTGGGAGTGCAGTGGCATCCGGAATGGCAGGTCAGAAATAACCCCTTCTACAGCGCAATTTTTAAGGCCTTTGGGGAGGCTTGCAGTCTTAGGGCGCAACAGCGGAATAAATAATATGAATAAGCTTGAAGCCTTCTTAAAAGAACAAAAAATAACCGAAGTTGAATGTGTTATCTGCGATATGACAGGTATCGCCCGCGGCAAAATTGCCCCGGTAGACAAGTTTATCGATGAAAAGGGTATGCGGCTGCCCGAGAGTGTGCTGCTGCAAACCGTGACCGGCGATTATGTCGATGATGAGGCCTACTATGGCCTGCTCAACAGCGCCGATATCGACTTTGTCTGCGTGCCCGATGAAAACGCGGTCTTCATGTTGCCCTGGACCCTGGAGGCCACGGCTCAGGTGATCCACGATACCTATGACAAGATGGGCAATCCGCTGGAGCTGTCGCCGCGCAACGTATTGAAAAAAGTGCTCAAGCTCTATGAAGATAAGGGCTGGGAGCCGGTGATTGCCCCCGAGATGGAGTTTTATCTCACCAGTCGCAGTGACGATCCCGATCTGCCACTCAAGCCCCCGGTCGGTCGCTCAGGCCGCGCCGAATCCGGACGTCAGTCCTTCTCCATCGATGCCGCCAATGAGTATGACCCCCTGTTTGAGGATATGTACGACTGGTGTGAGGCGCAGGAGCTGGATATCGATACCCTGATCCACGAGGAAGGCACGGCGCAGATGGAGATCAACTTCAGCCACGGCAATCCACTGGCGCTGGCGGATCAGGTGTTTGTGTTCAAACGCACCCTGAGAGAGGCCGCCCTCAAGCACGGCGTCTGCGCCACCTTTATGGCCAAGCCTGTGACCAATGAGCCTGGCAGCGCCATGCACCTGCATCAGAGCGTTATCGACAAGGAAACCGGCAAGAATATCTTCACCCGCGAAGATGGCACCATGAGCCAGAATTTCCTCAGTTATATCGGCGGGCTGCAGCGCTTTATGCCGGAATTTTTGCCGTTGATGGCGCCCAACGTCAACTCATTCCGCCGCTTCCTGCCGGGCACCTCGGCGCCGGTCAATCTGGAGTGGGGCGAGGAGAATCGCACCTGTGGCCTGAGGATCCCTGAGTCTTCACCGCAAAATCGCCGCATTGAAAACCGTATCCCGGGGGCCGATGCCAACGCCTATCTGGCCATTGCCGCCAGTTTGTTGTGCGGCTATTTGGGAATCGTTGAAGACGTGAAACCTTCGACGCCGGTGCAGGGCCGGGCCAACGAAGACCGCTCGGGGATCTCTTTGCCGCAGACGCTGGAAGAGGCGATGGCCATGATGGAAGAGAGCCAATATTGCCGTAAATATCTGGGGGAAGACTTCACCACAGGTTTTGTTGCGGTCAAGCGCGCCGAGCTTGAGAATTTCCGCCGGGTGGTGAGTTCCTGGGAGCGGGAATTCCTGCTGCTGACTGTCTAAGGAGGGAGAGATGAAATCACAACAGACCCAAGGCTGGCAGGCCAAGGACCATGCCCACCACTTGCATCCCTTTACCGATCCCAAGGCGTTGAAACAGGCCGGCGGGCGGGTGATCACCCGCGCCGATGGCGTCTATATCTGGGATTCACAGGGCAATCAAATTCTCGATGGCATGGCCGGACTCTGGTGCGTCAACATGGGCTATGGCCTGCGTTCCATCGCCGATGTGGCGGCACATCAGTTGCTGGAATTGCCTTACTACAACAGCTTCTTTCAGTGCAGCCACCCGCCGGCGATTGAACTGGCCGCCGAGATAGCCGCGCTGGCACCACCTCATATGAACAAGGTGTTCTTCACCGGCTCTGGCTCAGAGGCCAATGACACCAACTTACGCCTGGTGCGTCATTACTGGGACATCCAGGGCAAGCCGGAGAAGAAAACCATTATCTCGCGCCACAATGCCTATCACGGTTCCACAGTTGCCGGTGCCAGTCTTGGTGGCATGAGTGGTATGCATGCCCAGGGCGATCTGCCCATTCCCGGCATAGTCCACATTGCCCAACCTTACTGGTATGGCGAGGGCCAGGGACAGTCTGCCGAAGAGTTTGGCATTCGCTGCGCCCGCGAGCTTGAAAGTAAGATCCTCGAGCTGGGTGAAGACAAGGTGGCGGCCTTTATTGCCGAGCCTATTCAGGGCGCCGGCGGCGTGATAGTCCCGCCGGACAGCTATTGGCCGGAGATCAAAAAGATCCTCGCCAAGTACGACATATTGTTCATCCTCGATGAAGTGATCACCGGCTTTGGCCGCACCGGCTGTTACTTTGCCGCCGAGTATTACGATCTTGCGCCGGATCTCATCACCATAGCCAAGGGGATGACTTCGGGCTACGCCCCCATGGGCGGGGTGATAGTGTCGGATAAAGTCGCCGATGCGCTGGATAAGGGCGGTGAATTTGCCCACGGCTACACTTATTCGGGCCATCCACTCAGTGCCGCGGTGGCACTGGAAAACTTACGCCTGATGAAGCAGGAAAACTTAGTCGCCAAGGTGGCCGAGGAAACCGCGCCTTATCTGCAGCAGCGGCTGCGGCAAGTCTTGGCCCAGCATCCGCTGGTGGGTGAGGTGCGCGGCGTTGGCATGGTGGCCGCGCTGGAACTGGTTGCCGATAAGGCGAGTCATCAGCGCTTTGCTGCCGAGCTTGGGGTAGGCAATCAGTGCCGGGAGCATTCCATTGCCAGTGGCTTGGTGATGCGGGCGGTGGGAGACACTATGATCATCGCGCCACCCCTGGTGATAACCCAGGCTCAAATTGAGGAATTGGTAACAAAGGCGAAACAAGCGCTCGATATGACCTACGCAAGCGTACAAAAATCGAACGGTTAAGATTGCCTGCCATTGGCGGTAAGGGCATGATATACCTTGCTGCCAAGGCGCCGATGCGGGTTTTAGGGAGTAGCATTGGTGACACTAATAACAATGACAATAAGTTAACAATTGAAGGCGGGTTACAACCGCTGCTACCCGTAAAAGGAGAGAGCATGAAGCTATTGACCAAAGTAACGTCTGTGGCACTGTTGGGAGGCCTTGCGGCCGCTGCCACGGCCCAGGCCGAAGAAGTCGTTCGGGTGTATAACTGGAGTGACTATATCGCCGAAGATACCCTGGCCAACTTCCAGAAGGAAACCGGGATCCGGGTGATCTATGACGTGTTTGACAGCAACGAAGTGGTTGAAGCCAAACTGCTTTCCGGCCGCTCCGGTTATGACATTGTCGTGCCTTCGAACAACTTTCTTGCCAAGCAGATCAAGGCCGGGGCCTTTAAACCTCTGGATAAAAGCAAGCTGAGCAACTATCAGAATCTGGATCCCCAGTTGATGAAACAGCTGGAGAAGGCCGATCCGGGCAACCAATATGCCGTGCCTTACCTCTGGGGCACCAACGGCATAGGCTATAACGTCGCCAAGGTAAAAGAGCTGCTGGGAGAGGATGCGCCCACAGATTCGCTCGAACTGATGTTCAACCCCAAGTATGCCGAGAAGCTGTCATCTTGTGGCATGTCCATGCTGGACTCGGCCGATGACATGGTGCCGCAGGCGCTGATCTATCTGGGATTGGATCCCAACAGTACCAAGGCGGCCGACTTTGAAAAGGCCGGTGAAGTGCTGGCCAAGATACGGCCCTATATCACCTATTTCCACTCATCGCGCTATATTTCGGATCTGGCCAATGGTGATATCTGTGTCGCCTTCGGTTTCTCCGGCGATATCCTCCAGGCGGCTACCCGCGCCGATGAGGCAGGTAACGGCAACAAGATCGCCTATACCATTCCCAAGGAAGGCGCCAACCTCTGGTTTGATATGTTGGCTATCCCTGCCGACGCCGGCAATGTCGATAATGCGCTGACTTTTATCAACTACCTGCTCAGGCCGGAAGTGATAGCCCCCATCTCCAACTATGTTTCCTACGCCAACCCCAATGTACCGGCGCAGAAACTGGTGGATGAGTCTATCCGCAACGATCCCGGTATCTATCCACCACAGGCAACTCTGGACAACCTGTATGTGGGGGAAATTCGTCCACTCAAGGCCCAGCGGGCCCTGACCCGGGTTTGGACCAAGGTTAAATCCGGCCAATAACAATAACTCAGGGGCCAGGTGCCCCTTCATTGTCTGATTGCGTAGTACAGGCAAACTTTACTCGTTCCACCAGCGGCGGCCGCTGAGCCGCCCATTTGGTATTTTGCGGAGAAGTATTATGGCAATCACCTCGGGCATTCCTGTCAAACCCAATAATAAAACCCAGGATGAAGTGCTGCTCAAAATCGAGCGGGTCAGCAAGCTCTTTGACGATGTTCGCGCCGTGGATGATGTGTCGCTGACCATCAACAAGGGCGAGATCTTTGCCTTGCTCGGCGGCTCAGGCTCAGGCAAGTCGACTCTTTTGAGAATGTTGGCCGGTTTTGAAAAGCCTACCGGAGGACGCATTTTTCTCGATGGTCAGGACATTACCCACCTGCCGCCCTATGAACGCCCCATCAATATGATGTTCCAATCCTACGCCCTGTTTCCCCATATGACGGTGGCGCAGAATATCGCCTTCGGCCTCAAGCAGGACAAGTTACCCAAGGCTGAAATTGAGCAGCGGGTGCAGGAGATGCTCAAGCTGGTGCATATGGAAAAATATGCCCACCGCAAGCCGCATCAACTCTCCGGCGGTCAGCGCCAGCGGGTGGCGTTGGCCCGTTCTTTGGCCAAGCGGCCGAAACTCCTGCTGCTGGACGAGCCCATGGGGGCGCTGGATAAAAAACTGCGGACTCAGATGCAGCTCGAAGTGGTGGAAATTCTCGAGCGGGTGGGGGTGACCTGCGTCATGGTTACCCATGATCAGGAAGAAGCCATGACCATGGCCGAGCGGATTGCCATCATGAGCGATGGCTGGATAGCCCAGACCGGTTCGCCTATGGATATCTATGAAAGCCCCAACAGCCGGATGATTGCCGAGTTTATCGGCACAGTGAATCTGTTTGAGGGGGAGATCACCGCCGATGAGGTGGACCATGTGATCATTCAGTCAGAGAGCCTGAACCAGGCGTTTTACGTGGGTTATGGGGTGTCTACCAGCGTTGAGGACAAGCATGTCTGGTTGGCGGTCAGGCCGGAAAAAACCCTGATAAGCCGCGAGCAGCCCGAAGAGCAATACAACTGGGCCAAGGGCATAGTTCACGATATCGCCTATCTCGGTGGCTTCTCCGTGTATTACATTCGCCTTGGCAATGGTCAGATAGTCCAGTGCAGCATGACCAACCGTGAACGCCGCGCCGATCACCCCACCTGGGATGATGAAGTCTATATCAGTTGGGAGGACACCAGTGGCGTGGTGTTAAGATCATGAAGAAGCTCAAGTTAGGATTCAAAGGCCGCCACCTGACCATAGGCTTTCCCTATTTGTGGTTGCTGCTGTTTTTCGCGCTGCCGTTCGCCATAGTATTGAAGATAAGCTTTTCCACCGCGGCGATTGCCATTCCGCCCTACGAGCCAAGTTTTCAGTATGCCGACGAAGTGCTGCAGGTATTTATCAACCTGAGCAACTATCTGTTGCTGCTCAGCGACTCCATGTATTACTCGGCCTATCTCAACTCGCTCAAGATGGCGCTGGTTTCCACCCTAGGCTGTCTGCTGCTGGGGTATCCCATGGCCTATGCCATCGCTCGGGCGCCGGCCAGGTTGCAGACAGTGCTGCTATTGTTGGTGATGTTGCCCTCCTGGACCTCATTTCTTATTCGGGTCTACGCCTGGATGGGGATTTTGAGCAATACAGGGCTTATCAATAACTTGCTGCTGGGGCTCGGGATTGTTGATGAGCCGCTGCAGATGCTCAATACCAATCTGGCGGTGTATATCGGCATCATCTATGCGTATCTGCCCTTTATGATATTGCCGCTGTACGCCACCTTGGTGAAGCTGGATGTCAGTCTGCTGGAAGCCGCGGCCGATCTCGGCTCCCGCAGTCTCAATACCTTCTGGAAAGTGACGCTGCCCCTGTCCAAGAGCGGCGTCATTGCCGGTTCCATGCTGGTGTTTATTCCGGCCGTGGGGGAGTTTGTGATCCCCGAGCTGCTTGGCGGGCCGGACTCGCTGATGATAGGTAAGGTGCTGTGGCAGGAGTTCTTCAACAACCGTGACTGGCCGGTGGCTTCATCGCTGGCGATAGTGATGCTGGTGCTGCTGATTGTGCCCATCACCCTGTTCCATCGCTATCAGAGCCGCAGTCTGGAGAAAGAGATATGAAGAAGCTGAGTTTCTCGACCCTGATGTTATGGATTGGGCTGGTGTTTCTGTATGCCCCCATGTTTATTCTGATTTTCTACTCTTTCAACGCCTCCAAACTGGTAACTGTCTGGGGCGGCTTTTCCGCCAAGTGGTACGCCGAGCTGTTTGCCGATCAGCAGATACTGGATGCGGTCTGGACCAGTCTGCAAATCGCCTTCTACAGCTCGACCATGGCGGTGATCATAGGCACTATGGCGGCCTTTGTGATGACACGCTTTCGTCGCTCCTGGGCCAAGCTGACGCTGTCGAACATGATTACGGCGCCCTTGGTTATGCCCGAGGTGATCACGGGTCTGTCGCTGATGTTGCTGTTTGTGCATATGTCGGATCTGCTCGGCTGGCCGGCTGAGCGGGGCAGGATGACAGTCTGGATTGCTCACTCCACCTTCTGCGCCGCCTATGTGGCCGTGGTGGTGTCATCGCGCCTCAGGGAGCTGGATCTCTCTATTGAAGAGGCGGCGATGGATCTGGGGGCGACACCGCTGAAGACCTTCTTCCTGATAACTGTGCCCATGATAGCCCCGGCGCTGATGGCGGGTTGGCTGTTGTCGTTCAGCCTGTCGCTGGACGATCTGGTGATTGCCAGCTTCGCCTCGGGGCCTGGCGCCACTACACTGCCTATGGTGGTGTTCTCCTCGGTGCGGCTCGGGGTGTCCCCCAAGATCAACGCCCTGGCGACCCTGATCATTCTGGTGGTATCCCTGATCGCTTTCCTGTCCTGGTATCTGGCGCGCCGCGCCGAACGCCGCAGCAGACAAACAGAGGAATAACAATTAGGCGGTTGGCTGTGACAGCCACCGCCACTATTCCTTTTGTGTGTTTTGAATTTTGAACAAAGTGTATATTATAATGCGTTTTCTACTGGTTTTAGTCGGTTTAACTGTGTAGGATGATGCAAGTGTTAAAAATAACAAACATAAAAGGCTGGATTAACCATGACTGCCACTGCCCACACCTCCTCTTATTATGCCGATTCGGCCAATGACACCCGTGAACGCAACAGCTTAAGCGAGGTGCTGGAAACCGATGTCTGTGTGATTGGGGCCGGTTATACCGGGCTTAGCTCGGCGCTGCACCTGTTGGAGGCCGGTTTCAAGGTGGTGGTATTGGAAGCGGCCAGAGTGGGCTGGGGCGCCTCGGGCCGCAACGGTGGCCAGATAGTCAACAGCTACAGCCGCGATCTCGATGTGATAGAAAGCACTGTCGGTAAGGCGCAGGCCAAGCTCTTTGGCGAAATGGCCTTCGAGGGCGGCCGCATCATCCGCGAACGCATCGAAAAATACCAGATAGATTGTGACCTCAAAAACGGCGGGGTATTTGCCGCCATCAACCGCAAACAGATGGGGCATCTGCAGCAGCAAAAAGCCCTCTGGGAGCGATATGGCCACACAGAACAGCTGCAGCTGTTGGATGATGCCGGCATTCGCCAGGTGGTCAATACAGACCGTTATATCGGCGGCTTGCTGGACAAGAGTGGCGGCCATATCCATCCGCTGAACCTGGCGCTGGGTGAGGCGAGGGCGGTGGAATCTCTCGGTGGAAAAATTTTTGAGGACTCGGCCGTAGTACGTATCGACGAAGGGGAGTACCCTATAGTACATACCGCCAATGGCCAGGTTAAGGCCAGGTTTGTGGTGGTGGCAGGAAATGCCTATCTTGGCAAACTGCTGCCCCAACTTGCTGCCAAATCCATGCCTTGCGGTACCCAGGTAATCACGACAGAACCCTTGGGTGAAGAGTTGGCCCACAGTCTATTGCCGCAGGACTACTGCGTCGAGGACTGTAACTATCTGCTGGATTATTTCCGCCTGTCGGCCGACAAACGCCTGATCTATGGTGGCGGTGTGGTCTACGGCGCCCGAGATCCGGAGAATATCAAAGCGATTATCCTGCCCAAGCTGCTCAAGACCTTCCCCCAATTGAAAGGGGTCCGTATCGACTATACCTGGACAGGCAACTTTCTGCTGACACTCTCCCGTTTGCCTCAGGTCGGCAGGATTGGCAGCAACATCTATTACTCCCAGGGCTGCAGTGGTCATGGGGTGACTTATACCCACCTGGCGGGCAAGTTGATTGCCGAGGTGCTGACCGGACAGGCGGAGCGTTTCGATGCCTTTGCCAGCCTGCCCCATTATCCATTTCCCGGCGGACATGCCCTGCGAGTCCCCTTTTCTGCGCTCGGCGCCTGGTATTACAGCCTGAGGGACAAACTGGGTATTTGATGCCTATCCGTACAAGGGCGCCCGGCGCCCATTTAAAGGAGTCGCAATGAAACTTAATCAGAGTGAGCTGCTGCGTGAACAAGCCTATATCGATGGCCAGTGGCTGGACGCAGACTCAGGCAAGAAGGTCAATATTTTCAACCCGGCCACCGGCGAGCGTATCGGCAGTGTGCCCGAGATGGGCGCATTTGAAACCCACAGAGCCATAGATGCCGCCGAGCGGGCTCTTCCGGCCTGGCGGGCGTTGACCGCCAAAGAGCGCAGCAGCATTCTCAAACGCTGGTTCGAGCTTATCAACCAACACGCCGATGACCTGGCGCTGCTGATGACCACAGAGC
>Ga0114983_1001212_pt1 | contig 10396 bp, 8 predicted proteins | sample Shrwel_input2_RT_FD_87182 | JGI IMG/M metagenome (GOLD analysis project Ga0114983, IMG submission 87182) | Subsurface microbial communities from deep shales in Ohio, USA - Utica-3 well 1 S input2 RT | ecosystem: Environmental > Aquatic > Deep subsurface > Shale gas/oil reservoir > Produced...
GCGAGCGTCGGTTGGACTAGACAAGAATCGGCCGAGAGTTAAAATTTTGACCCTGATTCTTGGAAAGGACCTCAAAGAACCATGAAAACTCAACTCCGCATCTCGCTAACCACCATCACCCTGCTAACCCTAACCGCCTGCACCACCACCCCAAGGGGCCCGGCGGATTACAAACCCGGCTATTCCCGCGCCTACAACCTGGCCCAGGCCGGTGGAATAACCGATGCACGGGACGTGCAGAGAAAACACCTCTCCGAAAGCGAAGTGTATAACCTGGCGAACAACACCAGCCTGCTGATGAGTGGCAACGGCGCGAGTTGGAGTGGCGGGCCGGCACTGGGGGCCAGCCTTTTGCTCTCCACCTTGGAGCCAAAGTCCAACTTTGCCGAAGACTCCCTGTTCGGCTGGATGCCCCAAACCATGGCGGCAAACACTATGCAAGCCCGTACGAAAATGTCTGAGCGCACTGCTATGGCTATTAAACAAGGGCTGGACAAGCTGGGTTATTCATACGACGTAGTGCTTGAAAACCATGACCAAAAATCGCTCTTTGGCAACGGCAGCGCCTTTATGTTCAGTCAGATCGCCATTGTGGAGCCAGCCAAAGGTTGCCCGGCACCCAGCGAGACTGATCATTATTCGCAAACCTGCTATGTCACAGCAAACATAAAAGAGCCCACCCAGGGTCACGCGCCGCAATTCGAAAGCGGTCAGCCGGCTTGGGTGTTTAAAACCGAAGGCGTGAAAGCCTCCCAAATAACATTGGCCAGCCCGGACAACGTGGAGTTGGACAAGTCTGCCATTTTGCAGGCAATCAGCGCCGAGCTGCCGGATTGGGCGTATATCTTCCTGGCGCAAGAGGAGGAGAGGCCGCCGGTTGTGTTGAGTGGCGGGGAGGTAGAGTTGTTTTTGGAGCCCGGGGAATAGTAATACATGCCCTCGCAAGCGTGGCCAGGTATCTCGTCGGCTCTAGAATAGCTGATGAGATACCAGATTGATCAATCATACACATCAATGCTCGCCCCGGACCAGGCAGCGAGATAGCGCAGCGTTGTACTTTTGGTGCTCCAGCCGCCTCGCAGCATGATTTTCTCCAACGGCACGCCTTTTTCCAGCAGATCCAGCGCTGCGCCCACGCGCATGGAGTGGCCGCTGAACCGGGGAAGGTCTCTCAACCGGGCACGGTGTTGCAAATCGACCAGGATGGGCACGATGGAATCCGGGCTAAGAGACTCGCCCACCTTGCCGTCTTTGCTGACTGAGCGCAGAATATACCCTTCCTCTTCACCAATGCGCTTTTTCCAGCGCTGAATCAGCGTGTAGAGTGTTTCGGAGATGGGGATCCAGGTGCCTTCGCCGTATTGGTCGGTTTTCGAGAACCGAAGCAGAAGCGCGTACTTGCCTTTGGGCATTTTGCGAACGTCTTCCAGGCGCAACCGGCACAGTTCGGCGCGGCGGCGCATGGTTTCGTAACCCAGTTGCAGAATGAGTTTGTCTCGCAGGCCCTTGGCCGAGTTTCGGCAGCGGGTTTTCATCTTGTCCAGGTACTCTCGGGTGAGCGGCTCGGCCTGTTTCTGAGTGCGCCCCAGTTGGCGGTGCATCCGTTTAATGGCCAGAATGACTTCCGGCTCGTGGGTTGGATTTGGATTCTTGGACAGGGTGAAAATCGACGACAGTGAGTCAATCCGGCGGCGAATGGTGGCGGCTTTGAGTGTGACCGACATGTCTTTGATGTAAGCGGCCAGGTTGTCGGCCGTGGCGGGAAGGGGACTGAAGCCGCGTTCTTCGCACCAGCATTCGTAGTGGATCCAGTCTGATCGGTAGGCGCGGATGGTGTTTTGTGAGAAGGCGCCGTCGAATGAGGCTAGAAGGTTGTCGATCATGGTATGGTCTCCGTCGTGAAATCAATCAATTGATATAAATAAAATCATAAGTGTATACAATGATATCATCATGTCAAATCCGAGCGGGGCGTTCTTTGCTGGGCTGGAGTGCCGCTGAACTTGCCAAACGCAGTGGGGTTGGTGTGGCTACAGTTCGCAGATACGAACTCAAGGAAGGCATTCCCGCCGGCAATTCCCAAACGATGCATACCCTTCAGAAAACCATGGAGTCTGCCGGCATCGAGTTCACCGGCGACCCTCTGACCAACCCAGGCGTCACACTCCATGTGGACCGCCGGTCTGATCATCCCCCTCAATCCTGATTGCCTGGTGTTCATCGCCATCGGCCTCCCCTGATGCTGTTAGCTCGGATCACTTTTAGGTCCGAGCACAGCCTGCTAACCCAGAACCCCTTATCGCTCTTTACCCAATGGACATCTGGTCGATACTGGATGATAGTCTTCTGCTGTGTAAAAAATGCTCACACATTTATAATACTGTATATATGAACAGTATCAAGTGGGCGAAATATTCCTGAGCGAGGCTCGTTCTTATCAAGTGCCTGCAGCGTCGGCTTTTGGTGATGCAGGTGGGCAAAACATTTCCTGCGTGAGTGAATAAAAACGAAATATAATGGGTTGTGGTGTATAATAAATCAGATCTGATGTTTTTTGGGTGCCCCCATGAGAAGGCCATCGAGTCACCGTGAATTTTTGACACCAGCCGCGACGGAGAGTATCCGGAATCTCGGCAAACAGATTCGGATTGCCCGACAGCGACGAAGCCTGACCCAAGAAGAGCTCGCTGCGCGGGCGTCCGTAGGCGTGGCTACTGTCCAACGTCTTGAGAGGGGCGAATCGGTGAGTCTGGATATTCTCGCGAATATTCTGGTGGCCATGAACCTCGAAGACACCTTGGATAAAGTCGCCAACCCAGACGAAGATGAAACCGGAAAGGCGCTGGAGTATCGTCGTCTCCCCAAACGAGTAAGAGAGAAGCTTCGCCATGGGCTGGACACCGATTTCTAGAGCCTATGTGTTCTCCACGCTAAAAGGTGAGCCACGACCTGTGGGCGTCGTGAATCTTGACGGCGGGATTTACGCATTTGGGTACGCAAAATCGTGGCTGGCACGATCGGACGCCTATCCGTTGGACCCACTGCATCTGCCTCTTTCAACTCAGATTTTCGAGTCTCCCCGCCTGTTTGGCGCACTGACGGATTCCCTGCCCGACAATTGGGGGCAGCGTGTGGTTTTGGCGACGCATAAGCAAACGCCGGGTAACCCGATTGAGTGGCTGCTTGCAATGAGAGGGCGAGGCGTAGGTGCGCTTGCCTTTTCTGCGGCCCGATCCAAGGTTCTTGAGCCAAACACGCCTCCGACGTTGGATGACCTGGATCGCCTGCTGGCAGCCATGGATAAAATTCAAGCTTCCCAGAGCCTCCAGGATCCCGAGCTTATTCATCTTGTGGAATACGGTTCGAGCTTTGGTGGTGCGCGTCCGAAGACCATCGTTGTCGATGGCGATCGGGAGTGGCTTGCCAAGCTATCCCGAAACGACGATGCCTTTGATCAGATCGGTGCTGAGGCTGCATCACTGGCCATGGCCCGCGATCTGGGCATCCAGACCCCGGAGTTCCGGATTCATAGAGTTAATGGCAGATCGGTTCTCCTGGTTGCCCGCTTCGACCGGATACACCGGCAACCAAGCGTCCACTATCTCAGTGGCGAGTCGGCATTAAACATCAGGAAGATCCGGGAAACGGACTTTGCGGGTGAATACAGCTACCAGGGACTGGCCAGCGTGATCCGAAAGATCAGCGAAGCACCCAAAGAGGATTTGCGAGAGCTCTACCAGCGCATGGCATTCAATGTGGCTATTGGGAATACGGATGATCACTTGAAGAATCATGGGTTTGTTTACTCAGAGACCGGTGGCTGGCGACTGGCGCCCGCCTTTGATCTGCTCCCTCACCCGGAGCAGTTCACACTGCATGCCATCGGTATTGGGGGGCAGGGCAGGCAGTCGAGTATCGAAAACGTGCTCTCACGGGCAGGTGTCTTCGGTATGAAGCGCTGCGATGCGGAGCAGATCATTGAGCAAACCTTGGAAATGATGGCTTCAGCCAATGATTATTTCCTGGATTACGGGCTACCGGAAGTTGACGCAGGCTTGCTTGCCCGTATTTGTCAGCGTTTTGTCGAGCTCAGCCCCGGTCAGCCGTGAATTATTCTTTAAAAAAGGTGCTGGGTAGCAACTCAGCGGTCGGGTTTTGCGCCTACATCCGGCGCATTAAAAACTGATGAATCACCCCGAACGCGTGCAGGTAGTTCTGTAGCAGCACGCTGATGTGGCTGTGGCCCATGAGTTTGCGGATGTGAATAAACAAGTCAATTCTGTCCTGCCTCAGCGGTTGATCCTCACTCCACTGGAACAACTGTGTGAACCGCTTTTCTCCCTCGTCACTGAATACGGCATGCTGCTGTTCGAGTAACTGTCCCTTTAGCTCAGGATATTTAAGCGCATAGATCCGCAACATCAGCCAGGTGCCGAAACCGTGCCTCAAGCTGTGCATATCGTATTCCTGGCCAACGTAGTACCGCAGCAGTCCGATCACTGCCGGGATAATGTCCTCACGTGCAAACCCCTCAATGCAATCGGCGGGCCCGATAAATGCCACCTTTTTTGGGTTTGTCTTGTGTTTGCGGGCCACCGCCCGTCGGGTGTTGAGATAATCCAGGAATTGCTGACACACCCGTGGCGGCGCGATCAGATGTAGTGGGATTTTGCGCCGAGCGGCCGCTGTTTTGCCGCTCCGGATCCTCACATAGAGTTCCGGCCCACAGACTTCGATGTCATCGAGCGTTAACGCCAGCATCTCCCCGGAACGCAGACCGCCGTAAAACCCTAGCGTCAGCAAGGTGTTGACCAGTGCCGTCTCAGGCTCAGCGCTTCGGGCTATAGTGCTTTGAAGTTGGTCGAACTGGGCCAGTCCTAGGACATGATTGCGCCGCCTGGTCAGTGCATAGGTCAGTTTCTCTTTTTGGAGAGTGACCTCTGCCATGAGGCCTTGGGTCTGACAGAATGACAAAAAATTCCCCAGTCGGTCCTGCCGGTTCATGCGTGTCGAATCAGAGAGCTTTCGTCGATTCATGACCAGTAGCCGAGCACTCTCTACGTCCTCGTCATCCCAATCACTCAAATCAAACGCACCTTCGTGATCGAGTACCCCTTGGAAAATGATCTCACGGAAATACTGAATGGCTGTGCTCACCCCAATCTCCCGATCAAGTAGCCTATTGCCAATCCAGAACAGAGCCATATAGGCTGCGCCGGAGCGAGGCGCTATATGGTCAGCCTTACCCAGATATCGACTGAGCATTGCCACAAACGGTTTCGACTGACCCGGCGTTAGCCGTTTTGGTCCGAACTGGTTGATCAGATCCGTGCAGAATCCGCGCAGTAAAAACCGGGCATCCTGTGCCCAGTCGGCACTGACGGTGTCGCGGATATCCTGTTGGGCAAGTGCGGTGCCGGTCAGATTATTGATGGTCGCCCACAACTCGCGTGGATGATCAGATGTGTTAGTCACAACATGGGGGACGGGGCCTTGGGCGATCGCCGTGGAGGGCACCAGAAAGCCAGCCAGCCCGGTTTCTGTGTCGACCGGTAGAGGCAGGGTGTCCAGTTGCCGGTAAAGTGCTGGCTCCATACCCATGGCCAGGGCTCTCAGCCGCAGAGCCCGGCTGAAATATGTGAGTTGCCGCATGCGCTTATTCACCGGCTCGCCCTGACGGGCCACCCAGGCGTCGAATCGTGCAGCGTGTTGCTCGATGAGCTGGCTTTTCAGTTTGTCGAACCGCCACTGATAGCGTTCTTGCTCGGTTTTACAAGAGAACTCAGGCCCGGCGAGATGAACTGCCCATTGCTGGTCGAGGTGCCGGCCAGCGACGAGTTTGTGTTTGAGGTTAAGCGCGGCCAGCCGACTGAATTGCTCACGCAGCCATCGCGGTAAGACTGTTTCGTGCACGTACGCCTCGGTTTCCAGGAAATGGACCGGCGTGCGCAATATCTGGCCGTGGGTGGGATTCAGATCGCCCTGGCGCAGCCGGCAGACAATGCCGATAGCCGGCTCCAGTCCGTAGCCGACCTGGACCAGGCCATAGACCAGAGACTGGACGGCGGCCTCGGCAGTTTTTGGCTTGGTCAGGGTGCGGCGGGTGTCGTGCAGGTAGGCCCGGGCGATGATCTGGGCTTCCCATTGTTGCTCACTGTCCGGGAGTACGCTTGGGCGAACGGCTTTCACCGGCGCCGGCGGCAGGGCGCAGCGGATCAGACCGGTCTGGTTGATTTTCGCCAGTGCTTGGCAGACGATGAGGTGTTGAGCATCGGTGAGTCCGCCGGGGCGATGACCGTTGAGGCGTGTGTGGATCTGTTTCAGGCAGGTTTTGCATTGGGCCTTGGTGAGCGTGCCGGTGATCCCGGCCTTTTCGGTCACCGCCTCCAGCGTTACCCGTTTGAGTTCAGCGTGAGCGCCCTGCCAAAAGCTCGGTGCCACGCCGATAATCCGTTCAGGATAAATCATAGAATCCTCCGAAAACGCGGTCATCCAGTTTGATCACTCGCAAGCCCATCCGCTCGGCCCAGTCCTCGATAATCGGCGCCAAGACCGTCAGCTCTGTAAGGCTGCCGGCGCTCTCGGAAGCCCACCAGTCCTTTCCCGGGTGTTTATGCCCCAGAACTTCATCGACCACGGCGTCGCTCAGTGACGCCGATAGTGCGGTGGATGCCAGGTGGCGGAACACATTGCCGGGGGTCGTCCAACTTTCGCTCAGTCCGAGCTCATCAATGGCTTGCTGCCATCGGGCCGGGGTCAGGCGGACGACCTTTATCGACCCTTGGGGCGGGAGATAACTGACGTAGCAGGGCAGATCGGCCACCGCCGAGTCGGCCAGCTTGATTTTCAGGCTCAATGTGCGGGCCAGCTCCGCCAGTTTCTGGTGGGTGTGCCGGCACAGCTGTCGTTGCGTCAGGAATAGCCCTCGGTTCTTCTCGAAATCCTCCGGCGTTATGCTGCAAATTAGTTTCCGCTCACGATAGCGGTGACTCGCCTTATCGGACACCCAGAGGCCCTCGGGGGTCAGTCCGATTGTCGTTTTGGTATTGAGCGCCCGTCCGAGCGTGTGAAGTTGAAGAATCAAAAAGAAATTTAGCTGCTGCAGGTTGGCCAGCGCCAACAGATCGCTGAGCGGCCGTTTTATGTAGGGAGTGTTCAGTTGTTGGTGAGCTTGTTTTATCGCATTGCGAATGGCTCGGACCGAGGGTGCCAGTGCTTCGGGCGGGGCATGGCGACGGGAGCCGAGAATCCCTTCGGGACGCTCGCCAGTGACGGTGAGGTCGGTGAAGGCTTCGGTCTTTGGGCCGCTCATCAGGCCTTCGGCGTGCCAGTAAACGCGCAGATCGGTCAGGCAATCAGCAAATTTCTGATTCAGGGTGGCGAGGTTTTGGGCCCGGTAGGCACTCGATGCGACCTCGTTGAACGCCATGGTCCCACGCTTGACGCCCGACTCCAGTGTGTTAAAGCGTTCGATCTCGAACGACGCCGTGCTGGCCGCCCAGTGTGTGAGCGAGCACGGGCGGCTGCCCGAGGCTTTCTCAATGCGTTTTCGCAACGCTGCGTACCGTTTTTTTGTCCCGAGAAACGGCTGTGGTCTGCCGGCGGCGATGATCAGTGAGACGAGACTGGCCGGCAGAACCAGCTGCATGACGTGATTTTTGGGCATAGCCATGCTGCCGACCTCACCGCCAATCTCGGGTGTGGCACCCAGATTCAGTACCCGATAGGTGAGCCGATGGGTAAGGGGATTGAGGACAATGTCCTCATCGGCGGAGGGGGCGTGGGTCCCGACGCACAGCATTTGGAGCCGGTCGGGCGACATGCCCATTGTCCAGACCAAAAACAAAAAACACGCGATGAGCGGCTCTTCGTTGGTAAATTGTTCCAGCCAGGTGGAGAGTTGTCGGCGGGAAAACCGCTGCATATCCGACCGACTGAGCGTGTTTTGCGACGCTTGGATGTTCAGCAGGCTGACATAGTGTCTACGTCGCTCTGAGGGGGTAGATTCGGGTGGGACATGAATCTCGGCCGACTCAATCATCGTGTTGTCGAGGCGCGCCTCGGCGTCCTCCGATTCAGCGCCCTGTGCAGTTGGTTGAGGGATGGTCTCGGCGCCTTCTTCCAGCGCGTAGGCCAGTGATTGCCTCCGGGGAATTTTCCTCCGTGGCCGGGACGCTTTCAGGTCGGTGAGCTCTTTGGGGAGAGGGTTGGCCTGGGTCGATTGGCGTTGGGAGGGCCGGGCTTTGCCGCCGGACTGATTGGAGCTCTCCTCCCGATTGCGCCGCACAGACGGAACGCCAAAGGTTAGCTTCCCGCTGAGGAGCTTGCAGGTGACGTCGGTCTTGTCATCGAGATTGTTAACGCTGGCAATCGGGATCGGCATCGGCTCGCCGTTTTCTGCAGCGTTTTCGAACCAAGTATGCAACTGCGAGCATGCCTGAGGAACGGATTGATCCGCCCGCACGGCGCCAGTCACCTGAGAGTGCAATACAAAAAGGGTAACATCTCGGACAGAAATGGTGTGATGATAATAGCTGCTAGGCGTCAGGGTTTCGGGGTGATGCAGCGCTCGCTGGCAGAGGCCGAGAAAAAAGCTCAGCCAGCGATCCGGTTCAACCTGCAGGTTAGACGCTGCGTTGGTGATTTTTTTGATGGCTGCGGCTACCGGATATGACTGAGCATAGCGGCTTGAAGTCTCCAGCTGACCGGCAAGTTCGAGTTGCGTCAGAGCCGAGGAAACCACCATTTTCTCAGGGCCGACGGCGGGCTTGTCGTAGCAGGCCGCGGTGTAACCGCTGACACACACCTCCATACTGTTAAAGCTGGGGAAGGGAAGGGTGTGGATGATGACGTTTCTAAGCTCGGACCGGTGTTGCTCGCTGCAACCTGCGGCCTGTAGACGTCGGTTCCAATCCTCAATGACTTCAGTCGGCAGAAGGGTGGCTGGCGACTCGTGTTGCTGTTCCGTATCCATCGGCTACCTTCCTTCAACTCGCATGGATGTGGCTGGCATCATTGCTTTCCGTCCGGGCTTTGCAGCCCCGTGTCGGGTCGGTATAACCCAGGGCACGTTTTCGGTTATTCATGGTCGATTTTCGAACTCGCCACCCGCACAACAACACAAGCTGTTCGGTGGTAATGGGCTGGTCGAGGCGTTGCGTCAGGAAGTACTGCTTCAGTAGCGCGGTGTTGTGGTTTCCTGCATAGGCTGCGTGGATCAACGGATCGATATCGCCAAAATGTCGAGCGGGTTCGAGGATGCCATAAAATAGCCTGGCCATCGGTAGATCGGCTGGCTCTGTGAGCCGGCCGATCTGTATCCGGTTCTGTGCATGTAGCCGAATGAGGTTGGCGCCTATCATCACCTGCGGAGCATTGAGCACGTCATATTGCCCGTCTTCAGTGAGATAGACCACTGGTCGCGTGGGGAGCTCCAGTGGTGTACCAGTGGTTTGGATCGTGTTCGTTGGGTCAATCAGTTGAGTCAGCTCAACCAGGTGTTTGATCGAGACCGGTTCGATGATGACCCCGGCGTAGTAATGCTGGGCCAGTTGCAGCTGCTGTGGATGTTTTTGCATAACTTAGATCTCGTTTGATGTCGTTGCCACGGCGAATGCGAAGACGCCCGGTCACACCGGGACAGCCCCCGCGTGGTGGCAACAAACACGAGAGGGTTCTAGATCAATTTTGAAAACATTTTGGATGGCCTATTCAGGCGATTCGTGGCAGGCGTAGATGCGCCAGTCTCAGGTGGTCGAGCTTGGGGAGCGGCGGTTTGCCAATCTCTGGTTCGTATCGATGAAAAAACAAACGCATAAGAGAACCATCAGGGATGGATGCCAAGCGTGGATTAACCAATTTCACATTCTGGCGAGGGAGAGGCGTTTGCCAGATTCGAGTGGGGCAGCGACGTTGTAGAAACGCGCTATTTATACCTATGGGATCCAAGATCATGGACTCGGACCACGTATTCGAGTGCTGCTCTTAAGAAAGGGGCCTTAAGGCGCTTTCTGTCATAACGCTACTGCCAGCTCCGCAGCGTCGTGTTCAATCACTATCACTAACGGTTATAACTATACCGACAGGGAAGCTGAGATTGCAACCCTTTGTTTTGCAAGTCATGTTGGCGCGTGATCGGTTTCCGTGTTGCTGGTGATGGCCGGTGGGGCGTTTTTTTCTGCGGGGCAGGGATTCTGGTGCTTAACCGTGGATTCAACCAATAACCGCAGCATCGCTCATTTATAGTGCTCCGGAATACTCACCCCAGAACACCTCCGCCGGTGTCCGGTAGCCCAGTCGTTTCCTGGGCCGATTGTTCAATTGCTCAACCACTCGGTTGATATGTGTCTGAGACAGCTTCGCGAAGTTCGTCCCTTTCGGGTAGTACTGGCGCAGC
>Ga0114983_1001214_pt1 | contig 10393 bp, 12 predicted proteins | sample Shrwel_input2_RT_FD_87182 | JGI IMG/M metagenome (GOLD analysis project Ga0114983, IMG submission 87182) | Subsurface microbial communities from deep shales in Ohio, USA - Utica-3 well 1 S input2 RT | ecosystem: Environmental > Aquatic > Deep subsurface > Shale gas/oil reservoir > Produced...
GAAGCCAGATCCGACATATTCCTCGATAGCTCAGTCGGTAGAGCGCCGGACTGTTAATCCGTAGGTCCCTGGTTCGAGCCCAGGTCGAGGAGCCAACTTAAGTAGTTGAATTCAAAGGCTTTCTTCGGAAAGCCTTTGTCTTTTCTGGCCCGTGAGCAGGGTTTGATAGCGCAAATGATAGCGCTGCGAAGGCGCGGCCTCCATGGCTGCGGTGTGACCTGCTCAGGGGCCAAGGATGCGCCCGGGACGCCCATGACACTCATGTGTGCGGCCCCGTTCGCTCAACGGCGCATGACAGGCCCCCGCTGCGGGCCAACGGCCTATGACTTCGCTCGCAACGCCTGCGCTGAGGTGAAGTTTCGTTGTGGCTCGCCCGCGAGGGCTAAACACGCTGGCTTCACACGTCACCTCAACTAGGAGATGACGTCATGCCCCCTCGCCCACGCCAATTCGACAAGGTCGCCACGACCGCAGAACTCGCCAAATTCGCAGTAGTCGCCAAAGCCAACAAAGTCGACAAAGTCGACAAAAACGCCAGTCTCGACAAAGTCAGCGAAATCGCGCAACTCAGCAAAGACGCCGACACCGCTGCGGCCACCTCGGCCAAGGAGGTGTGCCATGGCTAAGTCCGTGCCCAAACCGTTCAAGTACCGCGGCCGCTGGCGCGCCCAGGTGACGCTCAAGAGTGGCACCCGGCCTCACGCGGACTTCGATGACCATGCCAGCGCGTGCGCCTGGATTTGCGAGATGCTGTCGAACGCCAACACGGAGCACCAGGCGGAGCTGGGCGGCCCCACTCAAGCCACCCTGGCTCAGGCGCTCAACCACTACGCGGCGCTCTACAGCGTCAACAAAGGCGGTGTCGACAGCGAGCTCAACCGCATCAACCACTACCTCGCCGGTGCGGGCCTGGCCCTGCTGCGCAAGACCAAAAACGAAAACGGCCAGGTCGCGCTCGAGCACTACGAGCCCAAGGCACAGCCGCAGGGTTGGCAAGAGCACAATGACAGCCGGCGCGCCAAGCGCTCTGAGACGTACAGCGCCATTGAGGCCCTGGCTCGCAAGCGCTGCAGCCTCATCAACACGGCTGACATCAGGCGCCTGATGAGCACGATGAAGAGCGAGGGGCTGTCAGACAGCACGATTCAAAAAGAGATCGCACTGCTGCGGCACATGTTCAACGTCGCAGCGAAAGAATGGCAGTGGAAGGGCTTTGAGAACCCTACAGCGGACCTCAAGCTTGGCACGTCGCAGAGGCGCTTCGTGTTCATCACGAAAGAGCAAGAGGCCGCGCTCTGGTCGGCCATTGCCGAGTGCGACAACCCTTACTTCTGGCCCCTGATTGCCTGCGCGCTGGAGACAACCATGCGCCGCGGCAGCCTGCTGGCCATGCGCTGGGACAAAACCGACCTCGAAGGCCGGATTGCGCAGGTGCCCTCGAAAACGGGTGAGATCAACGTGCCGCTGTCGCAGCACGCGGTGCGTGTGCTGTCAGAGATGCCCCGCCACCCGTCTGGGCGGGTGTTTCCGATGACCGCCAACGCGGTCGAAATGGCCTGGGATGGCGTCAGGGTCAAGGCTGGGGTGCCTGACCTTCAGTTCAAGGACATCCGGCACCTGGGCGCCACGGCTTATGCGCGCCGCGGCCTCAACGCCCACCAACTCAAGGCCATCCTGGGCCATAAAACGACGTTCATGGCCCAGGTGTACGTGAACCTCGTCGCCCAGGACGTGCTCGACGCCATGGACGCCACCGCGCCCGTGACTCCGGTCACGCAGGTCCCGCCACCGGCAGTGGGCAGCGCAGAGAGCATCGTTCAAGGTCGGCGGGCCGCTCGGCTGAATGACCCAGTTAAAAAGCGACCGCAGGACAATGATCGGGATGTCACAGCACCGCAAACAGGGCTCCTTGCACGCGAGGAAGCCCAAGCCGCTCAATCTGCTCGCGAAGATCGGCCGCAGACACCACAGCGGGCTTCGGCGCAGCCGGAGCAGATCAACGCCGAGCCGACCTGGCTGGGCGACAACGTGGTGATGTTGCGGCCCCGCACACGGGCGGCCTGAGCGCGCTCAGGCACTGGTCCGTCGCCAACGCGCCGACAAAGTGCCGCCCCGCCGTCGAACAACGGCTGGGCGGCTGGGCGGCTGGTTGCACGATCTCCGCAGTGCGCCTGCGAGCAAGGCCGTGTGTGCTCGGGTGGCACCGTGTCTGACGTGTCCGCCTCTGCGATGGGTGGCAGCTGTCGCATGGAGGACAGCTACCGCGCAGGTGGCAACCAACGTGCCGTGGCGGCCACTTCCAGCCGCAGCCGTGAAGCTGACCTCAGACCCAAACGAAAGCCAGCCGAGCCGAAACACACGAGAGCCCTGGTTCAGCGACTGAGAGAACCAGGAAGACGTGCCAAAGCACGCCAATGAGCGCCACAACCCGCACCAGCATGCAACGCAGACACGGCGGCCTTGAGCTGGGCGGCGGATCTGCCCATCTTGTCATCGAGCCGTGCTGTCTTGGTGACATCAGCCTCTAGCGGCTGAGCGCCCTGCCCGCTTGGGCGGCTCCCACTTCGTCTGAGGCTCCAATTGAAGCTCCAGCCACTTCAGAACCACATCCTCTGCCCAGCGCGCATGTTTGCCCAAGCGAAGAGGAGGCGGGAACTGACGCGCCTTGACAAGCTTTTCTAACGAACGGTCTGAAATACCCAGCACTTCCATGACGGCGAGTTTGCTGAGCAGCTTGGGCGGGGATGAAGCGACTGACATGGGAAACCTCAGGGGCACAGGTTCCTCGTGTAAGGAGGTCTTTTAGCCTGGGTCGGGACAAGCCAGTGGTGCGGCATGGGCCCTGGGAAAAAAGGGCGAAACGGCCAAACGGAAAAACGACAAATGGGCGAATGGGCGAATGGGCCACCCACAACCCACGCCCCATCATGCCCCTGCGGACGGGGCCGCAGGCCGCTGGCACCACGCGTGTGATGCAGCCTGCGAGCTGGGCGATGCCCGCTTGTTGTCACTGTACTTCACTCGACCGACATGGTGAGAAAGAGGCCCGGCAAAGCCGGGCCACACAGGCATACGAATCGATTCAGCACCGGGCGGCGGCTGCAACCAAGCGATCAAAGCGCTCATGGGTCACGAGCTGGAACAGCTTGTCATTCGTGATCACATCGGCAGGTCGGTAGGCGTAGTTTGTGACCTGCCCAAGGCAAAGCGACTCGCTACCGTCGGACTCGATCGACTTGGTGATGAACGCATCCTTTCTGAGGATCGCATGCTCACCGCGGCGGGCGTCCATCAAACGGACGAGCAAGACGCCAGATTGGGGGCCCTCATAAACCTCGGCATGGACGCCTGCGCGAGGGCCATAGGTTTTCAGCAAGGTCGGCGAAGTACGAATGAAGTTTGCAAGGAGAGTCATTTCGGATGAGAAAGATAAGGAGGGTTGATGAGTGCAGCGCACAGGCACTGCTCATGCACCATGTAGAGCTCGCTTTTAAATGTCAGCCTGCGGCATGTGACTTTTCTTATGCCAGCCTCACGTATGAAAGCTCAGAGGAACTGGCGACGTGTCAAAGCAGATTTTTGAACCGTGGCCGCTGGGCATGGCCCACGGCCGGGGCACATTGGGCCGCGGTCGGAGTGGGCCGCGGCTCGCGGGCTCACTTGAATGAAATTCCAAGTTCCTCGACCGTGTCGAAGAATTGTCCAAAAGGACCCGAGTGCCAGCCGACCTCGATGGCGTCTGACAAAGCAGCGCTTTGCGACGCAGTCAAAGCAAGCAAGCGCTTGAGGAGGCTCGCATGCTCAGATTCTTCAAGATGTTCAAAATCGATTTGCAGCTCCGTGCAAATGCCTGCCGCATAGTCATAGCCAGATCTGGTTGCGTTGAAGTCGCCTTGGACATGATGAGCCAAAAGCGCAAACTCTTCCCTGGAAAACAAACCGGAAATCTGCTCGCGGGCCTCGTCGAGCATCCACTCCAGACGGGCCAACGCATGCTGCGTTTGAGACTGCTTGACATCCTCACCAGCGCCCAAAGACGCAAAGTGGTGTGCACCGAGATAGCCCTGCCAGTACGTCGAACGCTGGCGCAGCGACTCTTTAAGCTGGAACAAGCCCCAATAAGAGGACTGGTCAATGGCGTCGGCAACGGATTGAGCCGAGGTGTTTTTGTTAAAAGTCATATAAATTCCTTCAAAATTTAAATTTATCCTGTGCGTGCAAAACACACGGGCATGGGTTGTTTTTACCTAGCGACATACTGCGCTAAGCGGTTTGGTTTGCAGCCGAGCGCCGGGCCCTGGTGCCAGGAGGGGGTGCCGGTTCGATGGGCTGCTGCCAAGTTTTTAAAGAGCGGTCGCGAACCGGAAGCCCGGAGAGCGCGACTTGAAGCGAAGGGATCGCTTCGAACAAATTTTCTGCGTGGGGATGATGGAAACCTTGACGGTCACCGCGTCATAGACGATGTGGAATCGTTTTGACGAACCGCGTCAACACAACCTTTTGCAAGGTTTGTCACCGGTGGATGAGAGCGCCGCCGAATCGGGCGCTTCTCGTTTGATTTCTATTATTTTAGGGCAGCGAAATAGTCTGTGCAACTGGTCGGAGCCGCCCAGTTGTGCCGAAATTCACGCGGCCCACTGTCTTTATTATTCTGCGATGTGGACCGCGCATCGCAAACAGGAAAAACTGCACAGATCGCAGAACTCAGAGGCGATGATTCGGCGCCTGGCGCGAAATGGCCAGACGGTTCAGGTTCGAAGGTGCCGAGGGCCACAGGTAGATCTCCACAGCATGCCAGCGGACGGCTGCTGTGGGCAGCCGGCTGTGGGTCTAGTGCGCCGTTTTTTCCTTTTCCATGTGATGCATGCTCAAAGCCAAGAGCAACGATCCCTGCGCGTCGATGTGGACGGTCCAGCGCTGGCCACCAAGCGGTCCGCTGGGTAACTGGACACCACGCGGTTGATGTCGACGAAGCCCCAGCTGGTGCGGGCGGCAACGAGCCACCAGGCAAGCGGCCTGACAGCTGCCCCCCAGAAGCTCGACCCCGCTCCGGACGCCAGTGAGGGGCAGATCCCGGAGTGAGGCCCACGGCAGCAATTCCTCCTCATTTAGATCACCGGCCAACGTGGCGACCCTCGCGTCGCCTCCGCTTTTGTGACGCTGGGCGCCCGGAGGGCGCAATGCCTACTGTCCAAAATTGCCCACCGGAACCATGAAGAGGAATGATCTGACCAGGGAGGGGGAAGTCATCCCTTTCGAATCGTTTGAGGAAATAAAAACGCGATCTAGACGTACCAGCTGACAACGCTTCGCCATGTCAGCTAACGCGAAAGGATGGGCCTGATCTAGGTTCGGGCCATCACAACGATCCCTCAAACCTTTCTTGAAAGACTCCATCATGACCAACGCTCAAAACAATCCCGCCAACACGTTCAACTCTGGTTCTGTCTGCGCGCTGATGAACTCCGCCGATGAGGCGATGTCTTACCTCACCCTCAATGACGACGACATGACTTATTGGGTCATGAACGCCCTGAAAAAACGCACGAATGACGGCCACGGCATCCCGTGCGAGGTTCCGATGGCACAAGCAGGTGCACGTTACTTCGCTCTGTTGGACAACGCGACCGCAGACATGAAAGGCCGCTTCTCACCTGCTGACTTCTCCCTCTTGCTCAACTCGGAATGCTCACCGGTCTGGAGTTGGGAGCCCAGTCGGTCTCTGGCGGGCCAGGTGGCTGACGACAACGGGGTCGATGACTTGAACGACTTGGATACCGACAGCCCGCTGCGTATCCTGATCGAACGCTTGATGACCTTGTCGCCGCTGGAAAACGCAGTCTTGGTCGATGCTTGCGAACAAGTCTGGCGCGGACACCCGAACCCCCTGCTCTGATTTCATTGCTCCGCGTGACGAGTGCGGCCCTGGTGGCCGCACATCCATTCGTCAGCAGTTAGGGCGATCATGGCCGTCCTATGACGCCGAGGTCAACGGCTGTCTACATGCGTCAGCTCTGCCTGCGCCTGCAACAAGGCTGTTCGAACGGGGCTGGCGTTGGCCATGGACATCCACGCGTCGAAGGGAATCGTGCACGGCGCATGCCGTGCGGGCCGCAGCATTTCGAGCTGACCGGTTTCGATGTCGCCATGGATCACCCAAACCCCCAGCTCCTCGGGCAGCTCCTGGGGTGCTGCTAAGCCATGCGGAAAGACGTAGTGACACTCGCTGCACAGCCACTGGTACGAGGCGCGCTTGGCCGCGTGACGCAGGTCGGACAGCAAGTCAGCGCGGCTGACCTTGACTTCATGAACCATAGGTTGCAGGTAAGCAGGGTTACTGGTTCGGCGCACAGAGAACAGGTCTGGGCGGGCCATGCGCCATCGGTGGGCCCGGATGGTCTCTTGCGCTTCGCCAATTTCGCAGTCGTTGCCGTCCGCCTCAAGCGGTAGGTCAGCCCACAGCTTGCTCAGTTCCCCGGGGATCGCGGCAGGCTTGCTTTCATGCGCTGGTGCGTCTGCCACGACCTTGGCGCGCAGGGACAGCTCACGCCACACCAGACGTCCAGAGGCCATCAGCAGGTCCGCCATGCGCAGTGCGAGCTTGTCGTGGTCGCTCTCCGCCCAACGCTGGGCTTGGCGACTTTGCGCCAGGACGGCGATGCCCGCATCGGTCAATCTCAGACACTCCTGTGCAAGGTGGTCACCCACCAGGCTGACCCAGCCTGCCGCCAGCAAGTCGATGTCGATCGGGTCACGGCTCGGCCAACCGACAGAGCGCCAGATCTTCATCAGGCGCGTCAGGTGCGAGCGTGTTGGCGTCAGGCTCACAACAAGGATCCCTGCGCCTCATCTGAGGGACTCTGACGAGGTTCGGCCTTGACCTTTGGCTTCTCGCTTCGCGTCGACGTGGAAGGCGCAGCGCTGGCCACCAACTGATCCGCCGGGTAGGGGTGCATGAAGTCCATGCTGCGCTTCAGCGGTGCTGCCAGCCAGTCTGCGTAGGCAGCCTCGGGCAGGATCACCACCATGCGCTTCTCATCGGTGGGCTGGTGGAAACGGTTCATCAGCTCATGCGTCTGCGCGTTGATGGTCAACATGGTGAAGCTGTGCACCACCGTACCATCTGCCTGCTTCCAGCGATCCCACAGTCCGGCGATGCCCAGGGGGTGGCCATCGGCTCGGGCGATGCGGGTCGGGACGGGCTTGCCGCTCCGCCAGTCAGGCTCGTAGATCGCATCGGCCGGGATGATGCAGTGGCGGGTCTGGCGCCACGCGTCCCGGAAGCTGGGCTTGCTGGCCACCGTCTCTGTGCGGGCGTTGTAGGTGTTGCGAGCCAGCTTGAGGTCACTGGCCCATTGAGGCACCAGCCCGAACACGCCGGGCACGGCCTCACGCTCTGGGACTGCCTCGTCGCCGCTGTCAGCCTCGGCAGGGGTGCGGATGAACAAGCCCATGTAGCCCGGCCACAGGTCTGCCCTGGGGCTCAGCGCGTGCCCGCCTGGAGTTGTCGCTGGCACGGTCGCGCGGAAGTGCTCGCGCAGGCGGGTGGGGTCCACGACCCCTTCGAAATGAGCGCACATGTCACGAGCTTACGAGCCAATCAGGGACTCGACAAGGTAGGTTGCAAGTTCATATACTGTATGAATGTACAGTACAAATGCATTTTATCAACCGGTGCTGCTCTCCGACGCAGAGGCGCTGCTGCCCCTGGCGGGCGACCGGGTGCAGGCGGGGTTCCCCTCGCCTGCGGAAGACTTTGCCGTCAAGCGCATCGACCTGACAGAGGTCCTGGTCACCCATCCTCAAGCCACCTTCCTGCTGCGTGTCAGCGGCGAGTCAATGCGCGATGCTGGAATCTTCGACGGCGACATGCTGGTGGTGGACAAGGCCATCAAGCCTCGCCATGGGCACATCGTGGTGGCGGTCGTGGACGGTGAGTTCACTGTCAAGTACCTCCACATGCGTGCAGGCCGCGTCAAGCTCAAGCCCGCCAACGTGACCTTCCCGGAGATCTTGCCCAAAGAGGGCCAGACGCTGGCGGTGTGGGGCGTGGTGACCAGCGCGATCAAGCGCTTCGTCTGCTGACACCCTGGGCAGTAACGGAGAGGCTTGTGTACGCATTGGTCGATGGCAACAACTTCTACGTGAGTTGCGAACGGGTCTTCAGGCCCAGCTTGCAAGGCCGCCCAGTGGTCGTTCTGTCGAACAACGACGGGTGCGCGATTGCACGCTCCAACGAGGCCAAGGAGCTGGGCATCAAGATGGGTGCACCCTGGTTCCAGATCAAGCACCTAGAAGACGAGGCGGGTCTCGTTGCACTTTCTGCCAACTTCACCTTGTACGGTGACATGAGCGACAGAATGATGAGCCTGGCCGCAGGCCTTGGGCCCACGCAGGAGGTCTACAGCATCGACGAATCCTTCATCGGCCTGGACGGTGTGAGGGGCGACTTGACGGAGCGTGCGCGCAAAATCCGGGCGCGCATCAACCAGTGGGTGGGTTTGCCTTGCGGCATTGGGATCGCACCGACCAAAACCCTGTCCAAGCTGGCCAACCACATCGCAAAAACGGCAGAACGCAAGCCAGGCAGCTACCCATCCGACTTGGCCCAGGTGTGCAACCTGGCTGCGTTGCCGACCTCGGACCTGGATGCAGTCCTGGCGGCCACGGATGTCGGCGAGGTCTGGGGCGTGGGGCCGCGCATCGGCAAACAGCTCAAGGCAGCGGGCATCTGCAGCGTGCTCGACCTGCGGCAACTCAGCGCCAGCACGGTGAGGGCCAACTGGAGCGTGGTGTTGGAGCGCACGGTGCGCGAGCTGCAGGGGCAGCCCTGCATCGGCTTGGACGATGCGCCGTCGGCCAAGCAGCAGATCGCCTGCACACGCAGCTTCGGCCAGGCCGTGACCGATGAGTTGCCGCTGGTTGAGGCGGTAAGCGAGTTTGCGTCGAGGGCGGCGTTCAAGCTGCGCAAGCAGAGCAGCCTGGCCAGCGAGGTGCTGGTGTTCGTGCGGACCTCTCCGTTCAGGGACACGCCTCAGTACAACCGAAGCATCGTCGTGCCCTGGTACGACCGACGGCCAACACCTCAGAGCTGACGGCGGCAGCGGTGCAGGGCTTACGGCGCATCTACAAAACTGGGTTCCAGTTCGCGAAGGCCGGGGTCATGCTGCTGGACTTGATCCCTGATAACCAGCACCAAGCTGAGTTGGTCTTTAACGAACCGGGCGTCGGTGTGAGCTCGGAAGGTCGCGAGCGCTTGATGAGCGCGATGGACATGCTCAACGAGCGGTTCGGGCGGAGCACGGTCCATGTTGCAAGCACGGGCGCGGAGCGAGGGGCCAAGGAGTGGGCGATGAAGCAGGAGCGGCGGACGCCTGCATACACGACCTCCTGGAGTCAGGTGGCAGTTGCGCGCGCGTGAGCGAACCAGGTAAGGCGTTGCCGTGCCCCCACCTCGCCCATGCGCGGCCAGTGGGTGATTTCTCCGCCTGGCCCCGACAATGATCCGAATGCAGCCTCAACAGACCCGGTCGGAGGCGCTGCATGACGCCAACCATTCCGGCAGGGGTTCCCACCGTTGTGCCATCGCAGCCAAGGTGTGTTCAGGAACACCATGGATGTTGCGCCAGCGGCCATGTGCCTCGATCACACGCACGCGCTTGCTCATGGTCAGGTAGGGCTCCAGCTCAACGAGCCTTGTGAAGGTGTTGCTCACGACGACCCTTTCACCGCGGGCCAGCGAGGCACGCGTTTGCTGCTGGCACCACTCATGGGCGTCGCGAATTTGACTGCGGTCGTAACAGTAGCGTCCGTCACGAACGAAAAACTGATCAGCCTCGAAGTGCTGGTAGCCAACCAAGGACAAGACCTTGGCCATGGTGGATTTTCCGCTACCAGGCAAACCTCGAATCAGGATCAGGTCATACGGCAAGCTACTGCGCTCGGGCGCGCGTTCCAGGGCATGCGGATGGGGGAAAGAAGACGGGTTCACGGGGACAACTCCACAAGTCGGTGATGCCCAGTGAAGTCAAGTCATTTAGCCTTTTCCAACCCTTTCTCCTCCACAGCACCCCGAAGTGGGCAAACTGATGACTTGAGGAGCAAATGTGTGACAGCGCAAATCCCCGAATTACTTCACTACCAGCGTCGAAAGCACGATCTGCACACCGAGCCGCTGGCGTCCTACCTCGAGCAAACTGGCCGAGCGCTTCCTTCCAGCGGAGGTCTGTGCTCTGCCCTCTGGCGCGACTACGTCGGCGAGTGGCGAGTGGTACGCAAACGGCTTTACCTGCAAGCGCTGTACCTTGGCATGGAAGGTCAGCCGCTGGACCTGGCTCCGCTGTTTCCTGACCATGCACCTGACAGATTTGGCCGAATCTTTGCCAACTGGTAC
>Ga0114983_1001218_pt1 | contig 10366 bp, 10 predicted proteins | sample Shrwel_input2_RT_FD_87182 | JGI IMG/M metagenome (GOLD analysis project Ga0114983, IMG submission 87182) | Subsurface microbial communities from deep shales in Ohio, USA - Utica-3 well 1 S input2 RT | ecosystem: Environmental > Aquatic > Deep subsurface > Shale gas/oil reservoir > Produced...
GGTGAGCAGCATCAGCGCCACCACCTTGGGCTTGGTCATTTCCAGGTAATCGCGCCAGGAGATCTCTGTGCGGGTCGCATCCTGGGCTATGGAGAGTAGTTTGGCCATAAACAGTCCCTCTTCAGGCTTTACGCCAAAGCGCATAGTTGATGAATACCAAAGTTAGCAGCAGCAGGGCTGCGCCGCCGTTATGGGCAACCGCCACCGGCAGCGGCAGATGCAGCAATACGTTGGCCAGGCCCAATGACAGCTGTAATCCCAGCACTAAGGTGAGTCCCAGAGCCGAGCGTTTCAGCATGCTCGAGTCGGCTCTGCGCCAGAGCATGAATGCCAGGGTAAGTACCACTATCGCGGTCAGCAGGGCACCTATTCGGTGGGCAATATGTATGGTCATCCGGGTGTGATAATCCAATACGCCGAACTCAAAGCTGGGATGCTGCCCCTGAAAAGGAGAGAAGGCATCTGCCAGACGTAGGTTGCTGCTCCAGTCACCTTCGCAGATAGGCAACTCTGTGCAGGCCAGGGCGGCGTAGTTGGAGGAGGTCCAGCCGCCAAGCATAATTTGCAGTACCACAACAGCCAGCGCCACCATGGCCAAAGGCGCCAAGGTGCGGGCTTTGGGATCGCCATCCGGGATTTGCAGCGGTCGGAGCCTGAGATACAGCAGCAACAGCAGCGAAAACAGGGTGAATCCCCCGAGCAGGTGAGACATGACCACGACGGGCATCAGTTTCATGGTCACAGTCCACATTCCCAGCAGCGCTTGAAATACGATCAGGACGGCGATCAGTCCCGGCAGCTTCTTCGGGGTTGCGCTGCCACGCCAACTCTGGATCAAAATAAGTAATACCAGAATCCCCAGCGAGCCGGCCACATATCTGTGGATCATCTCCAGCCAGGCTTTCTTGGGTTCTATTTCTTGTCCCGGAAAGTGGCGTTCGACATGAGCCAATTCATGGGCCTGAGAAGGCACCTTGAGATGGCCATAGCAACCGGGCCAGTCGGGGCAGCCAAGGCCGGCATCCGACAGCCGGGTGTAGGCGCCCAACAGGATGACCGTCAGAGTGCAGATGAGGGTCATCTTCAGTAGCAAGTTCAGTTTCATCAGCCCACCCTCGAGAGTTTCAACAGCTTACGCAGGTCGCTGACCAAGGCCTTGCCCTGCAGGAGTTGGCTCTGGTGATCCACTACCCCGGGATAGGCCAACACCCAAGCGCCCAGAGGGTCGACTATCACCAACATCTGCTGCTGTAATGGATTCTCGGCGGTCAGAGGTTTATCCAGAGTGACTCGATGAAAGTCGTTGTTTAGCGGAGCTTCCGTGTCGCTTTCCCGGTTGATGAAAATCAGGGTGTCGACCCTGTCCATCTCGGCACCCAGCGCCGTATGGCTCTGCTGCAATATGAAGAGTCGTTCCTGGCATAGTTCATCGCAGTTGGCCGGTATCAGGTATAGGACTTGCCAGCGGCCGGGAAGCGGGTTGTCGAGCCCAAGTTGCTGATAACCCAGATTAGCCGGCAGCAACTGGCCCTTATTGGTGGCCCCGCCTTGATATAGCTCGAAGCTCAGTACCAGTTTTGCCAGTATCACCGGCAGGGCAAAGGCCAGCAGTAGTATTAAGAGTGGTCTTTGGGTTCGGGAGTTCATCCTGGCTCCTCTTGCTGTAATTGGGCGTTCTGAATTCAGCTCGCCCTATGGTTAGTGTGGTTAGTGTCGATTCAGTTTCCAGCGCCACCAGACAAGCAGTAACAACAGGGCGGCAGCCATGGAAAACCACTGCAGGGCATAACCCAGGTGCTTTTCAGCCGACATGGGCAATGGCTGCCAGGGTCTTGGCAAGTCCACACCTTCCAGTTGCTCCGGCTGCAGCACGGCCGGGATCAGTTTGTGCCCAAGCAAGTGCTCGAGCTGCGGCCAGTTGAGATTTTGTATTCGCTTGGGCCAACCGGCTTCGGCCAAGAGCTCCTGGCTCAGTGGGTTACTGCCCTTTTGCCACAATCGGCCGTCGAGGGTGAGGCGTGGCGGTAATGGCAATATCTCTGGCAGTTCACTGCGTTTTTCTGCGGCTGGGATAAACCCCTGCTCCAGCAATAGCCAGGGTTGCTCCGGCTCAACTTGCAGAGGTTGCAGCAACAGGTAGCCCACGCGTCCCTGATACACCTGGTTGTCCAGCAGCAATTGCTTGCCGCTCAATACATTGGCACTCAGCTGCAGTTTCTGCCCTGTGAGCCGGCTGCCAGGGTCTTGCCTCAGCAGAGCTGAAAAACTGCTTGGCCCCGCATCCGCTTTGGCGGCAATCTCCTGAGCCAATAGTTGCTTTTCTTCAGCGCGCTGCAGTTGCCAGAATCCCAGCTTGACCATGAGTAGAAACAGCCCCAAAGTAAATAACAGTGCAAGGTAACGCCCCCAAGGGATGGGAGAGTGAATGTCAGTCAGTTTTTTCTTTAAAGTCATATTGGTACTGCTACTGCTGTTCATCATTTTCAACCTTGGTCGCGCCCTGTGGATCATGGTGCGCGGCGATTCATCTGTTCCCATGAGCCGTTTTCTTGGCCGCCGGGTGTTGTTTTCGGCGCTGGTGGTTATTTTGTTACTGCTGGCATTGGCGCTGGGGATTATTTCCCCCAATCCCCGGCCTTACTAAAGCACGTACACAAAAACAAACAGGCATAGCCACACCACATCGACAAAGTGCCAATACCAGCTGCCGGCCTGAAAGGCAAAGTGACGCTCAGCGCTGAAGTGCCCCTTTAAAACCCTGAAAAACAGCACCAACAGGAATAGTGTGCCCAGAGTCACATGCATACCGTGGAAACCTGTCAGCAGGAAGAAGGTGTTGCCATAGACACCGGACTGCAGCGTCAGCCCCAGCTCAGTGTAGGCATGGACATATTCCTCTCCCTGCAAGATTAGAAAGGCCAGTCCCAGCAAGATGGTGAGTCCAAGCCAGAGGGTTAAGGCGGTGCGTTTGCCTTTCTCTAACCCTAGGTGGGCAAAGTGCAGGGTAATAGAGGAGGTGAGCAGAATAATGGTGTTGAAAAGGGGTAAACCATTCCAACCCATGGCTTGGGTTTCAGTACCGTCCGGGGTTTTCAGTAAGGGCCAGCCTGCGCTGAATCCGGGCCAGAGCACTTCGTTGGTCATGGCATTGTTGGATGCGCCACCCAACCAAGGCACGGCCACCATACGGGCATAGAAGAGGGCGCCGAAAAAGGCCGCAAAGAACATCACCTCAGAGAAGATGAACCAACTCATTCCCTGACGAAATGACCTGTCCATCTGTGGCGAATAGAGACCACTCATGGATTCATGGATCACGTTTCTGAACCAGCCAATCAGCATGAACAGAATGACGGCAATTCCCGCCAGCAGTACGTAACTGCCGTGGCCCCCGTCAGACTTGAGCTGGGATACATAAGTACCGGCACCATAGGCGATAAGGAAAAGCCCCAATGCGCCGACAATCGGCCAGGCGCTTTGAGCCGGAACATAATAGTGTTCATGTTTACTGGTCATTTCGCTGCTCCTTGCTCCAGGGCATCGGATATCTGTCTATCCGTGATGTCATAGAGGGTGTAAGAGAGGGTCAGAGTGCTGATGGAGTCCGGCAGGTCCGGATCCACGTAAAACACCAGCGGCAGCTCGGCACTGGCATCGGCAGCCAGCGGCTGCTGATTGAAACAGAAGCACTCGGTTTTATTGAAGTAGGCGGCGCCTTGTCCCGGTGAAACGGAAGGGATCGCCTGACCTATCTTGTATTGGTGTGACAGGTTGCGGGCCAGAAAGCGGGTATGGGTCAACTGGCCGGGATGCACCTTGATACGGGTCACTTCCGGCTTGAACTCCCACGGCATTCCCTTGGCCACCTGAGAGATAAACTCCACAGTGACCAAGCGGCTGTTATCCACTTGGGCACTATAAGTGGCGGCGCTGGTGTTGGTCTTGCCATTGATGCCCAACTGCTGACAAAGCACGTCATAGAGCGGCACCAGGGCAAAGCCGAAGCCGAACATGGCTACGGCGCCAAGCAGCAGCAGGCGTACCAGTTTACGGTTGTCAGGGCGGGAGTCTGCCATATCACTTAATCTCCGGCGGAGTGCTGAAGGTGTGATAAGGCGCCGGACTTGGGAGTGTCCACTCAAGCCCCTGGGCACCTTCCCAAGGTTTGGCCGGAGCCTGGGCGCCGCCGCGAATACACTTGATCACCAGCACCAGAAATATCAGCTGTGACAGGCCAAAGGCAAAACCGCCTATGGAGACAATCTGATTGACATCGGCAAACTGCACCGAGTAGTCGGGGATGCGTCTGGGCATACCGGCCAACCCGAGGAAATGCATCGGGAAGAACAACACATTGACCGAAATGACCGAACACCAAAAATGCCACTTGGCCAAGGTCTCGCTGTACATATGCCCGGTCCACTTGGGTAGCCAGTAATAGGCGGCGGCCATGATGGAGAAGATGGCGCCGGTGACCAGCACATAATGGAAATGGGCAACCACAAAGTAAGTGTCATGGTATTGGAAGTCGGCTGGGGTGATTGCCAACATCAGGCCGGAGAAGCCGCCTATGGTGAAGAGAATAATAAAGGCACAGGCGAACATCATAGGGGCTTCAAAGCTGATGGATCCTCGCCACATGGTGGCAACCCAGTTGAATACCTTGACCCCGGTTGGCACGGCAATCAGCATGGTGCAGTACATAAAAAAGAGTTCGGCAAAGACAGGCATACCTGTGGTGAACATGTGGTGTGCCCACACCAGGAAGGAGAGGATCGCGATGCTGGCGGTGGCGTAGACCATTGAGGCGTAGCCAAACAAAGGCTTGCGGCTGAATGCCGGAATGATGGCCGAGATGATGCCGAATGACGGCAAGATCATTATGTACACCTCGGGGTGGCCGAAGAACCAGAAAATATGCTGGAACATCACAGGATCTCCGCCGCCGGCGGCATCGAAGAAGCTGGTGCCGAAGAATTTGTCTGTCAGTACCATGGTCACAGCCCCGGCTAATACCGGCATAACGGCTATCAGAAGGAAGGCGGTGATAAGCCAGGTCCAGACGAACAGGGGCAGCTTCATCCAGTTCATGCCAGGTGCGCGCAGATTCACTATGGTGACTATCACGTTGATCGCCCCCATGATTGAGCTTATCCCCATGATATGTATTGAAAAAACAAACAAGGCTGTGCTGTCGGCGCTATAAGTGGTCGACAATGGGGCATAGAAGGTCCAGCCAAAATTGGGGCCGCCACCTTCCATAAACAATGAGCTAAGCAGGATCAGGAAGGCGAAGGGCAAAATCCAGAAGCTCCAGTTGTTCATCCGCGGCAGCGCCATATCCGGCGCACCTATCATCATGGGGATCAACCAGTTGGCCAGACCGGTAAAGGCCGGCATCACGGCGCCAAAAACCATGATAAGGCCATGAACTGTGGTCATTTGGTTAAAGAAGTTGGGCTCGACCAGTTGCAATCCGGGCTGGAATAACTCAGCACGGATCACCATGGCCATGGCGCCCCCTATCAGGAACATGATGAAGCTGAACCAGAGATAGAGTGTGCCTATATCTTTATGGTTGGTGGTCAGCAACCAGCGCATGATCCCCTTGGGGGCGTGATGATGCTGGTGTTCCTGCTCAGTGATTTCCTGAACACCGGCTTTCGCATCTTGACTGAATGAGTTCATCTTCTCCCCCTACTGCCCGTGGTTATTGACGTCGGCGGCTTGCACTGTGTCGCCTGTGTTATTGCCCCAGGCATTACGCTCATAGGTCACCACAGCGGCCAGTTCCTTGGCGGTAATCTGTTTGCCGAAGGCCTGCATGGCGGTGCCTGTCTTGCCATGGATCACTATGTCCAGATGGGCAGCTATTGGGCCTATGGCAATAGCACTGCCCTTGAGCCCAGGGAATACCCCTTGAAGTCCGGCGCCGTTGGGCTGATGACAGGCGGCGCAGCGCGCCATATAGATCTGTTCGCCAAGCGCCATGGCCTCATCATGGCTCATGGTCTCACTGAGGGCTGCCTGAGCTTCTTCGGCGGCCGTAGCCGCGGCTTGTTTCTGCTCTGCTATCCAGGCGTCGAACTCCTCTTCTGCCAGTACCTGCACCACAATCGGCATAAAGCCGTGGTCTTTACCGCAAAGCTCGGCACATTGGCCGCGGTAGATCCCCGGCTTGTCTATCCGGGTCCAGGCCTCGTTGATAAAGCCGGGGTTGGCATCTTTTTTGACAGCAAAGGCGGGCACCCACCAGGAGTGGATCACATCATTTGAGGTCATCAAGAATCGGACTTTGCGATTGATGGGCAATACCAACGGCTTGTCGACTTCAAGCAGGTAGTGCTCGCCCTTGGCTTCCTGGCCTTCTATCTGGGATCTCGGCGTTGCCAATATGCTGAAGAAGTCGATGTCTTCGCCGAAATAGCTGTAGTGCCATTTCCATTGCGAGCCGGTGATCTTGACCGTCAGGTCGGCATCACTGGGATCCTCCATGGCAATCAGTGTCTTGGTTGCGGGGATCGCCATTAGGATTAGGATTAAGAAGGGGATAAGCGTCCAGGCAATTTCTACCTTGGTACTTTCATGGAATTGGGACGCGACTGCCCCTTTGGATTTTCTATGGTTGATCATGGCGTAGATCATCACGCCGAATACGACCAAACCTATGGCGCAGCAAATATATAGAATGATCATGTGCAGGTGATACACCTTGCCACTGATCTCAGTTACCCCTTGAGTCATATTCAAGGGCATATCTGCCTGAGCACCTGGAGACAACAAGCTGACGCACAACAAGGTCAGCAAAACACACAGCCATTGCTTCACAAGACATCTCCTCTGTCAATTGCATTCGCAACTACAAAGAAGAGTCACACAGTAAGTCTTTGCTCTATGCAAACTCTTCAGTTCCCAAAAAAGCAACGATGACTTCAAAGTGCGGCGGCGGTTTCACTTAGCTCTAGGTATACAGGTGGTAACCACTGTTGCACTTACCGCTGAATATACTCAGCATTTCCGGCGACGGCACCACTCGCTATGAATCGAAATGGGACGGTCAACCTACGACGAATTGCATGGAGATAACACAATCGTTGTTCCTACATTACTTGTAGATTAAATATTGATCAAGATCACGATGTTTTCTAACTATATGAAAAAAAAGCGCCTGTTAATCCAGAGGTGAATTCTGCGTGAGAGGCTGACCAGCGCGGGTTTGCGTCGATTTACTAAGGAAAGGTATTGCACCAAAAAGGCGCAGAATAAAGGCCATTCTAGAATGGCCTTTTAAACACACCATCAATGGATGGAGCGGGTAAGTTCGTTGAGGCGGTTATCTATCTCTTTCGCCTGCCGTCCTGTTTCCAGCACTACGCCCATGGCTCTGGCGTTACGGGCGACCAGCTGCAATCGGCGGTTATCACGGGCATCCAGGCTGTCTATCCAACTGATCACTGCACTGGAGGTGCCGTTGGTCAGGGCTCTTTCTGTTGCCCACAAGGCTTCAACTTCATCCTTGGTGCGCACCAAGAGCACTCTATCCATTCTGACACCGGCCCTTGCTAAGGTTTCCTTGTAACCTATGCTGGCCGGGGCGTTAATCAAGACAATCCAGCGCCCCTGTTGGCTCAGTTGCGCCAATTGAGGGCAGAGGCGCAATAACTCCTGACGTCCCTGGCTATGGCTGGCCAGGCTGGAGATACCTGTATGTTGCCAAGGCTGATTGCCGGCAATACTGGTGTCTGTCCACAGGCCTGGGTGTCTTGGGGCGTTGCCTGTCATTATACTCATAGCCAGTCTCCATTGCGTATTATCCCTACCGCCAGTCCTTCAATGGTCAACGGCTGAAAAGTCAGGTCGACTTTGATTGGGGAGTAAGCCTCGTTCTCGGCATGTAGATAAACCACATTACCTTTCTTTTCAAAACGTTTTACCGTTACATCATCTTCAACCCTGGCCACCACGACTTGACCGTTACGGGCTTCCTGTACCTTGTGAACCGCCAGGAGATCACCTTCGAGAATGCCTATATTCTTCATGCTGTCGCCGCGCACCCGTAGCAGGAAGTCGGCACTGGGATGGAACATACTAGGGTCGACCTGGTAATACTGTTCCACATGCTCCTGTGCCAGTATAGGTTCACCGGCGGCGACCTGACCTATTAGCGGGAGGCCGGTTTCTGACTCGGCTTGTTCATCATGAGGTAGACGAATGCCGCGAGAGGTGCCTGGTATGATCTCAATACAGCCTTTCTTGGCCAGCGCCTTGAGGTGTTCCTCGGCGGCATTGGCACTCTTAAAGCCTAACCGGGTAGCAATTTCGGCCCGGGTTGGTGGCATGCCGGTGTCGGCTATATTGCGTTTAATCAGTTCCAGAATCTGTGCCTGGCGCGGTGTCAGTGGTCTCATGATGATTCCTGTTTTTTCATACAGTACCTGTCAGTATATACAGTATTTTGATCAGTGCAAGTATTAACCAAAATTGAAACGTTTAGGGGAAGGGTAAATGTTTCAACCTGTGGCAGATTTGGACGGCCTGGCTTACGCATCAATGGGGAGTTCAAGGCATTTGCCAGAGGAGTCGTCGGGGCCGGTTTGCACCTTCCCTAGCTAAGGTTCAGGAAGTTCTGGTATTCTATTGGGCTATTGATTGTGGCTCAGACACTGAAAAACATGTCCAAACAAGATTCATTCTGGTTTAAATCCCTTCGCTGGCTCCAAAGCAAGCTGGTGCATACCACTGTGGTGCCTCAGGATCCTTTCGCAGATTTGAACCTGGATCTCGCCAAGCCGATGGCCTACGTGATGAAGACGGAGTCTGTCAGTGATATCGCGGCGTTGGCGGAAGTTACCCGTAAGTTTGGTTTGCCTTGCCCTTATGAGACGCTCAAGGTTGATGATATTACCGTCCCCAGAGTCGTCTGCCTGGAAGGTGCCAAGCCCCTGTTCGGTAAGCGTAAGAGCAATAAACCTTTTCTCAGCTGTTTCACTTCGCTGTTGAACCTGCATCAGGTCAATCCTGAATTGGATATTCAATTGGTGCCCGTGAGCCTCTATTGGGGCCGCACTCCGGGCAAGGAAGATGACAGCATGCGCGCCGCCGTATTTGAGCGGGAAAATCCCACTTGGCTGCGCAAGTTTCTGATGATCCTGTTCCTGGGACGTGACAACTTTGTGCAGTTTTCCAATGCGGTATCGCTGCGGCTGATGGCCGATGAACATGGAACCGACAAGGCTATTGCCCATAAGTTGTCTCGGGTGGCCAGGGTGCATTTTCGTCGGCAACGCAAGGTGATGACAGGGCCATTACTGCCTAATCGTCAGGCGTTGTTCAATGAATTGTTACGTTCGGAAACGCTTAAGAAGGCAATTAAGGAGGAGGCTGCAGCCAAGAAGATCCCTGAGGCCAGGGCCAGGGAGATGGCGGAGGAATATCTCGATGAGATTGCAGCCCACTATTCAGACAGCCTGGTGCGTATTGCCCAGCGGATCCTCACTTGGTTATGGAACAAGCTCTACAAGGGGATCAACATTAAGGGTGCCGAGCAGATACGCCAGTTGCACCATGATGGTCATGAGATAGTTTATGTACCTTGCCACCGCAGTCATATGGATTACCTGCTGCTCTCCTATATTCTCTATTTTCAGGGTATGGTTCCGCCCCACATAGCCGCCGGTATCAACCTGAACTTCTGGCCTGCCGGACCTATATTCCGTCGTGGTGGTGCTTTCTTTATCCGCCGAAGTTTCAACGGGAATAAACTCTATACCGCAGTGTTCCGTGAGTATCTGGATCAGTTGTTTGCCAAAGGCTATTCGGTCGAGTACTTCACCGAAGGTGGTCGCTCCCGTACCGGGCGGCTGCTGTCGCCAAAGACAGGGATGCTGGCGATGACAGTCAACTCTGTGTTGCGGGGTATTGAGCGGCCGGTGACTTTGGTGCCTGTGTACCTGGGTTATGACCATGTTATGGAAGTGGCCACTTATCACAAAGAACTCAGCGGCAAGAAGAAGCAAAAAGAATCTGTCTGGCAGGTGGTTGGCGCCTTGCGTAAGCTGGGTAATTTTGGTCAGGGTTATGTTAACTTTGGTGAACCTGTGACCCTGCAGAACTTCCTCAGTGAAGCGGCACCCAACTGGCGCGAAGAAGTGGCGGCTGATCCCGAGCAGAAACCCAGCTGGTTGACTCCGGCTGTCAATACTCTGGCCAATCGAGTGATGACCCATATCAACGATGCCGCAGCAGCCAGCGCCGTGACTCTTACCAGCCTGGTACTCTTGTCATCAGAGCAGAATGCGCTGGAGCGAAGCCAGTTGGAACGTCAGTTGGACCTGTATCTGGATCTGCTCAAGGAAGTTCCTTACAC
>Ga0114983_1001220_pt1 | contig 10364 bp, 10 predicted proteins | sample Shrwel_input2_RT_FD_87182 | JGI IMG/M metagenome (GOLD analysis project Ga0114983, IMG submission 87182) | Subsurface microbial communities from deep shales in Ohio, USA - Utica-3 well 1 S input2 RT | ecosystem: Environmental > Aquatic > Deep subsurface > Shale gas/oil reservoir > Produced...
CCCGCGCCGAATCACTCTTTGCTCGGCTTACTCGGCGGCACGGATGCTTTTTGCATACAGAAGACTCATCCCAGATACTTCTCAAGTACTTCCAGGCACTCCGGCATGTTGGCCCGGCCGAAACCGATGCGAAAATGACCAGCATATTCCCGGCCATAGACTGACCCGGGAAGGAGAAGCACCCCGGCTTCCTGGACCAGTTTTCGGCAAAATAAATCCGCCTCTCCGGAAATCAGGCGGGGGAAAGCAATCGGACCGGCCCGGGGCGGGAGCCACTCAAAAAGACCCTCGTGCCCGGCAAAAAAATCCTTTAAAAGGGCGAGGTTGGAGCGGATTATCTCCAGATTCCTCTCCGCAATCGCCCCGGCGTTTTTCAGGGCCACCTTGGCCAGAAACTCGCTCGGGGCACTGTTGCAAATGCTGGTATAATCCTTGAATGCCTGCATTCGGGCCAAGAGATCCTTGTCCCTGCTTACCACCCAGCCGATGCGCAGCCCGGCCAGGCCGTAGGTCTTGGACATGACTCCCAGGGAAACGCCCCGTTCGTAAATCGCGGCGGCCGGGGGCAAGGAACTCTTTTCATGCTCCAGGCCGCGGTAAACTTCGTCGGAAAAGAGATGGGCGCCGTGTTTTTGGCAAATACGAGCCACCTCCCGCAGCTGGGTGGGGTCCATCAAGGCCCCGGTGGGATTGTGCGGATTGTTGATGACCACCAGGCGGGTCTTGGAGCCGATCAAATCCCGCAGCTGATCAATGTCGGCCCGCCACTCTCCGGCAAAGGAAACCGGCCATTTTTTGACCCGGCAGCCGATATTCTCCGCGATCTGAAAAAGGGATTGATAACACGGCCACTGCACCACGACCTCGTCCCCCGGCTCAAGCAGGACCTGCATGAAATTGAAGATACCCTCCTCGGCCCCGGCAAAGACAAGGGCCCGGTCCGCATCGGTCTCGCCGTGCAGGTTCGCGGCCAGCGCCCTTAACTCCGGATCTCCGGGCGACTCCGTATATCCCAGATTAAGCTCGAGAAACCGCTTTTCCGAACCCGGCTCCCGGGCCAAGAGATTGCCGATGCTCAAAGATTCGCAGTCCGAGCAGCACAAGAGATACGGGGCCTTGAATTCATAGAGGTCCAGATAGCGCTCCAGACCGAAAGGGGGAAACTGCATTTACTCTCCTTTTAATCCCGACTTGGCTTCCGGGAGATGGTCCGGGTTTCCTTTTTGGCCAATAACTCGCAAGCTGCGTTCAAGTGTTAACCGCCCCAAAAAAAGCTCCTTGACGGTTGATATGGATCTTCTCCCCCTGATCTTTTTGGATGCTTTTAACGGGAGGCCCGGCACTCAAATTTCAAATTTGAGTGCCGGGCCGGTAGTTTGGCATCCAAAAAGATCAGGCGGAAAAAATTATAAAAAATCCATACGCTGTGTCGGAGAGCCCCCAAAAAAACAGGACTTGATTCCCGGTCCCTATCTCAAATCCAGCCGTTTTTCTTAAGGTATATCTGGATATTGGTAAGGGCGGCCGGGGTCACTCCGGAAATACGCCCGGCCTGCCCCAGGGAGGCGGGACGGATATTTTCCAGTTTTTCCACGATTTCCCGGGACAGACCGGGAATATCGGCGAAGCTGAGCTCCGCGGGGATTTTTATGCTTTCCGTTTTCTTGTGCCCGGCCGCAAGCTCTTCCTGGCGGGAAAGGTAGCCTTCATATTTGATGTGTATCCTTGCCTGCCCCAAAACCTCCGGATCAAAATCCTTTAAATCCGGCCAAAAGCAAAAAAGATCCTCTATTTCCAGATCCGGCTGGCGCAAAAGCCGGTCCAGAGTAAAACTCTTCTTGGGCACGGCCGCCCCGATCTCCCGCAGCTTGTCCCGGACCGCGGCATCCGGCCTGAGGACCGTATTTTTGAGCCCGTGCATGACCTGTCCCAGTCGGCGGACTTTACGGGTATAAACCGCCCACTGCTCGTCTCCGACCAGCCCCAGGTCCCGGCCGATGGGGGTAAGCCTTTGATCCGCATTGTCCTCGCGCAAAAGGAGGCGGTGTTCCGCCCGGGAAGTAAACATGCGGTACGGCTCCAGTGTACCCTTGGTGACAAGATCATCAACCAAAACGGCCATATACGCCTGGCTGCGATCCGGAAGAAAAGGCGGAAGACCTTTTTTGCAGCGATAAATATTCAGGGCCGCCCACAGCCCTTGGGCCGCGGCCTCTTCATAACCGGAGGTGCCGTTTATCTGCCCGGCCAGAAACAAACCCGGCAGCGCCTTTGTCTCCAGGGTGGGCTTCAACTGGGTGGGATAGGCGAAATCGTATTCAATGGCGTAGCCGGGACGGACGATCCAGGCGTTTTCAAGACCGGGGATGGTGGCCAGCATTTTCTTCTGGATATCCAGGGGGAGGCTTGTGGGGATGCCGTTGGGATAGACCTCGGGTATGTCCAGGCCCTCGGGCTCGACAAATATCTGGTGCCGGTCCTTTTCCGGAAATCTGGCCACCTTGTCCTCTATGGACGGACAATACCTGGCACCCACTCCCCGGATGGCCCCCTGAAAAAGGGGGGAGCGGTCAAATCCCCGTTTTATGGCCTCATGAGTTTGCCGGTTGGTATGCGTAATATGGCAGGAGACCTGAGGCAGGGCGGGCTCGCAAGGGGCGTGAAAACTGAAACCCGGCCGTGGATTATCCCCGGGCTGCTCCTGCAGGAGGGAATAATCCACGGAATCCTTGTGCAGCCTGGGCACGGTGCCGGTCTTGAGCCGACCCAGTTCAAGGCCTATATCCTCCAGGGAACGGGAAAGGCTCATGCTGGCCGGGTCCCCGAACCTGCCCGCCGGATAGTTCTTAAGCCCCACATGCACCAGCCCGCGCATGAAAGTCCCTGTGGTGAGCAAGACAAAGCCGGCCTCAAGACATTCATCCAAACTGGTCTTCACCCCGCTCACCCGGCCTTCCCGGACCAGTATCTCATCCACCATGGCCTCGCGGACCCACAGATATTCCTGGCGGAAAAGATCCTCGCGCACCACCCGCATGTACCGGTCCCGGTCTATCTGGGCCCGGGTGGAACGCACGGCCGGACCCTTGCGCGTATTCAGGGTCCGGAACTGAATTCCGGACCTGTCCGCCCACAGCCCCATGCATCCGCCGAGCGCGTCTATCTCCCTGACCATATGTCCCTTGGCCAATCCGCCAATGGCCGGATTGCAGGACAGATGCCCCAACCGATCCACATTTATGGTCAAAAGAAGGGTCTTTAAATGCAACCGGGCGCAGGCCATGGCCGCCTCACACCCGGCATGGCCGCCGCCGACGACCAGGACGTCGAATTCTCCGGGAAAAGAAATCGCTCCATTCACGGGATTAGGGCCTTATTCCGAGTCAGCCGGTCAGGGCCTTCAAGAAGACCCGGGCATCGTTTATGGCATTGGACACGGAAGAACATTCATTGGCCTGGTGGGCCTGGTTCATGAGAGTGGACCAAACCGCGGCCGGATAGCCCAGCTTGCGGATATATACAGCCACGGTTCCGCCACCCACCCCCTGTATTTCGGGATCGACTGCGTAAACTTCTTTTATGGCCTTGCCGGTCAGGCGGACAACCTCGCTTTGTCTGTCCGTGGCCGGAGCGGCCTGTTCGTAGTGAACCGGCCGGCACTTTATATCCACCCCGTGCTTCTCCCCGACGCTTTTCCCCAGTTTCTCTATTTCCGCGACCACTTCCCTCAAATCGTAGTCCGGCAAAACGCGGCAATCAATATAAAAGCAATCCGCTCCGGGTATGGTGTTTATATTGGGTACATTGGCCTCCATCTTGGTCGGATTGAAAGTGGAGCGGGAGGGAGAAAACAAGGGATCCTCGGCCCCGAACACTTCCTCCAGGGAATTTACGCGGGTTATCATATCCGCGGCGGCCACCAGGGAATTTCTGCCCTGATCCGGCCTGGAGGCGTGGGTCTGCACCCCGTTTACCCGGACCTGCATCCAGAGCATGCTTTTTTCGGCTATTTCCAGCATCGCGGAATCCGGACGGCCGAAATCCGGGACCAGAAAGAGATCCCTTTCCCCGAACATATCCCCGTGCTCTTTTAAAACGTATTTGAGCCCGTAATCATTGCCTGTTTCCTCGTCGGAAACGAAAAGGAGCCCCAGATTCACCGCGGGCAACAAATCAAACTCGCGCAGGGCTTTGGCACTCAGAAGCGAGGAGACAACCGCCTGATGGTTGTCCTCCACACCCCGGCCGTATATGAGATCGCCGTCAACCCGCAGGGTAAAGGGATCGCTCTCCCAGGTACGCAGATCCCCGGCCGGAACCACGTCCAGATGGGAAATGATCCACATGGTCCGGGTGGTGTCCCGACCGTCGATTATGGCCGCAACATTGGGCCTTTTGCCCCCGGGAACGCGCTCATCCGGGGCATGCAGACTGATTACACGGTCAACGCCGATATCCTCCAGACAGGAAAGGACGTATTCGGCCTTGTCCATTTCCCCGTCCCCGCCGTTGTCCGGACCCAGGGCCGGACGGGAGACCAGGTTACTTTGGACATCCAGGACATAATCCCTTTGCGAGAGCAAAAAGTCGTGTACATCTTTCATACCAGGGCTCCGAATAAATAATCGGGTTCAAAATCCGGATGAGTAGCTCCGGGCCTTAACCGAGCATTAAATTCCGTCTCTCCTAAGAGAGCCCGCATTTTATACGTACGCAAGAGTTTTTATCGCCCCAACTCTAAGGATCACTGACACGAAGAATGAGCGCTCAGTGCATCCGTTTGTCGGGGTTTTCTTTCTTCGGGATCGAAATCTCTATCGGGAATCCCGATTACCCCAACGCAGCCATGGTGCGATTTGAGAACGCCACGTTCACTACTTTCAGCACCGCTGGCCGCAGTCCGGGCAGCCAAAAAAACCGGCAGTTGCCTGCCGGTTTCTCTTAGCGTCCGCGGGCCGCCCTCTTGGAGGCCTTGATCGGGTTTATCTTCACCTGGCCGTGATCGTAGCTGGCCTTGACGTGGGTGGCAAAATTGCACGCCCCGCTGGACCATTTGGCTTCCGGCTCGGGAAAACTGGAGCAGTATTTTTCCTCGCTAAATTCCTTGATCCTTTCGCATCCTTCACAGTTTTCCACAACCGGATAACAGCGACCGCCGATATAGGAACAGCCTTTGTCGGTCATGAAATAACATTCCACGCCCTTTCTGATGGTATCGCACTTCATAAAATTTCTCCTTTGAACTGATGCATGCTTACGGCATTCCGATAAACTTTAAATTTTATACTTAACCTTTCTAATCTGTCAATAAAAACTAAGAGGGGAAAAATCATTTTTCGGCTGTTTCAAGCCAGGAAAGGGCCCGGGAAAAATCCAAGGTTTTCTCGTATATGGCCTTGCCGGTTATCACCCCCTGCAGGCCTTTTTCCGCCAGAGGATAGACCTCTTTTAGGTCTTCCAGGGTGGAAACGCCCCCGGCGGCGATCACCGGTTTGGAGGTAATGTCCAGAAGGTGCTTTAAGGCCCGGGTATTGATGCCGGACTGCATGCCGTCCCGGCTGATGTCCGTATATACGAAAAAAGCGCTCCCCGCCCTTTCCAGGCCGGGCAGGACCTCGTCCACACTGCATCCGCTGTTGTCCACCCAGCCCTTGGTCTGCAGATAGCCGTCCCGGGCATCCAGAGACACGCCTATCCGACCCGGGAAACCGGCGCAAACCGCGGCAAACTCCTCTTTTTCCTCCAAGGCCATGGTCCCTATTATCAGCCGCTCTACCCCGGCCTGAAGATACGCGGACGCGGTGCTCATATCCCGGATACCTCCGCCCAGCTGCACCGGGATATCCACCGCGGAACATATCCCGGCGATAAGATCGCGATTGCGCGGCTCCCCGGAAAAGGCCCCGTCCAGATCCACGATATGCAGCCATTCGGCCCCTTTGTCCGCCCAATGCCGGGCCATGCGCACCGGGTCCGCGCCGAAAACCGTGACCCGGTCCTTTTCTCCCTGGCGCAGGCGCACGCACTGCCCGTCCTTAATATCCACGGCCGGAAACAGGATCATAGACCAAGCTCCATCACGCCCTGTTTTATTCCGTCCGCGGCCAGTTCGGTTGCAGTCAGCCATTTCCCGCCGCGGCGGAAAAATTTCTTGGCCTCGAGCATGTTTTCGCTAAAGGATTGCTGGGTCTCTTCAAAATGATACCTGTGCATGCGCTCCTTTTGTATGTCAATCAAATAAAGATCCAGGACAACTGTGGCCGGAACCCGCACCCCCCATTCATTGCCCTGCATCTCCCGCATCTCGAATACATAGGGTACCAAAAGATAATCAGCCGGGATGCACCGCCCCACCTTGATCCAGTACTTGAGAGCGGAGAGGCGGGAGCGGGTGGTATCCCGAAGGATGAGTTCCTGACACTGCTCCACAAAAGGGGGACGGATATAATCGGTGCGGCCGGCATTCTTCAATGCCCCGGCCAGAGCCTTGTCCAAAGCATCCAGGACCCGGGGGGAAACATTTTCCCGGTCTTCTCGCATATAACCGGCCATAAGCTGCCAGCCGTGCTCCGGGTGAACGAATTTCGCCACAGCCAGATCGGTCTTTTCCGGAACCAGGCTGGGGGTTTTGCCTACGGAACAGGCACTGAGTAAAAAAAGCAATGCCGCGGCCGGGGGTAAAAGATATCTAAGCATGGCTAATCCAGACTCCCTTTGGTGCTAAGGACCTGTGTGCCGGACAATGTACCGGCAAAACGCAAGGCCTGTCCGCACCCTTTAAAGACAGACTCCAACATGTGATGCCCGTTTTGACCGTATTGTATGTTTATATGCAGGTTGATTTTGGCCGTGGAAACAAAGGCCTTGAAAAACTCGGTCCACAGATGTCTTTCCTCTCCGGCCATAACCTCCGGCAAAAGTTCCGAGCCGTTGAACACCAGATACGGCCGTCCGGATATGTCCACGCATACCTCGGACAAGGCCTCGTCCATGGGCACGGCCGCTCGCCCGACACGAACGATGCCTTTTTTGTCCCCCAGGGCCCGGTAAAAGGCCCGGCCGAGGCACAGCCCGACATCCTCCATGCTGTGATGCGCATCCACATGCATATCCCCGGCGCAGCTGAGGGTCAGGTCGAAACCGGCCCAGTGGGCCAGAAGATCCAGCATATGATCGGCAAAGCCGAATCCGGTGCGCACGTCCACCATGCCCCGGCCGTCAATGTTTAGGTCAACGCTTATATCCGTCTCTTCAGTCTTTCTTTTTGCCTGTGCCATTCGCATCTTCTTCATCCTGTGTTGATCCATCTTTTTCAGACGACTTTTTTGTTTTCGGCTCTTCTCTTTTGCCGAATATCTTGGCCACCCACACTCCAACCTCATACAGGATAATTATCGGTCCGGCCATAAAAGTCTGCGTGACCACGTCCGGAGGAGTCAATATGGCGGAGATAATGAAGGCAATGGCTATGGCGTACTTGCGCTTCTCTTTAAGGCTAGTCGAGGTAACCAGTCCCATCCGGGCCAAAAAAAAGATAAAAAGCGGCAGCTCGAAAATCAGCCCAAAGGCGAACAAGAGCTTTATGGAAAAACTCAAATATTCCCTGAGCGTGGGAAAAGGCCGGATCAAATCGGTGGTAAAGCCCATGAAGAACTCGAATCCAAAGGGAAAAACCACGAAATAACCGAAAAGCGCCCCGGTAACGAAAAAAACGGCTGAAAACGCGGCTATGGGGACTATGTACTTCTTCTCCGAACTGTACAACCCGGGGGAGACAAAGCTCCATATCTGATAGAAAATGTACGGACTGGCCAGAAAAATGCCGGCCACCAGAGAGATCTTCAGATAAGTGAAGAACGCTTCCGGCAGGGAGGTGAAAATGAGCGTGCTCTGTTCGGGCAGGACCCGGACCAGGGGATCCATGAGCATCCGGAACAACTTCTCGGAAAAGGCATAGCACACGGCAAATCCGATGACCACGGCGATTACCGACTTGGTCAGGCTGCGCCGCAGGTCCTGCAGATGCTCGGTAAAGGTCTGGCCCTTTTCCTCGCCGCCGGGCAATTCGGCGGTTTCCTGCTGCCGTCCGGTTTCCGGATCAGGCATGGGGTCCATTTCCTTTATCCTTTACCTCGGAATCCACCGAATCGGTTTCGGCTTCCCGTTCCGGATCCGTGTATTCTTCCTCGGAAGAGTGGCTCTGTGTGCCGCTGTTTTCTTCTTTCTCGGTAGACATGCTCTTTTTCAGCTTGGCGGTTTCCTTTTTTTCTTCCTCATGATCCATTTCCGTTTCAATGGTATGCCTGACATCATTGCTGACCCGTTTGAATTCCCCCATGGCCTTGCCCAGGGTTTTGGCCAACTCCGGCAGCTTGGCCGGACCGATAACGATCAGGGCCACCACCAGAATAACTATGAGTTCCGTACTGCCTATACCAAACATCTGTGTTCCGTTCCTCCCTGCTCCGAGCAGTTTAGGTCAATATTTCGGACTATATTGATTGCCCGGGAACAATTCGCCCGTAACCCAATCTCGAATACGCCTATTTATATATTGCCGTACGAAATCGAACAAGTCTTATATTCCAACCGGACGCAAAAAACCGGCCCGTTTCCGGCATTTTTTTCAAAAAAATCCTCCGCCGGCAAAAATCATTCCCATTCGATCGTGCTCGGGGGTTTGGAGGAAATGTCGTAAACCACCCGGTTCACCCCGCGGACCTCGTTTATTATCCTGTTTGAGATACGGGCCAAGAGCTCCGGGGGCAGCCTGGTCCAATCCGCGGTCATGGCATCCACGCTGTCCACCACCCTGAGCGCGACCACGCTCTCATAGGTACGCTCGTCTCCCATTACTCCCACCGTCTTCAAGGGAAGCAGAACCGCAAAGGCCTGCCAAACCTTGTAATACCAGCCCGAGGCACGCATTTCGTCCTGAACGATCTTGTCCGACTTGCGCAGGATTTCCAGCCTCTCCGCGGTTATCTCTCCGATTATGCGGATGGCCAGCCCCGGCCCCGGAAACGGATGGCGCCAGACGATAAAATCCGGCATGCCCAGCTCCACGGCCACCTTGCGCACCTCGTCCTTGAAAAGCTCCCGCAGGGGCTCGACCAGCTTGAGCTGCATCTTTTCCGGCAGGCCGCCCACATTGTGATGACTCTTTATTACCGCGGAAGGCCCCTTGAAGGAAACGCTTTCGATTACATCCGGATACAAAGTGCCCTGGGCCAGCCATTTAACGTTCTCTATGGACAAGGCCTCCTTCTCGAAAATCTCTATAAACCCGTGCCCGATAATCTTCCGTTTTTCCTCGGGATCCTCCTCTCCGTGCAGCTTTTGCAAAAAATCGTCCTGGGCCTGTACATATTTTAAGTTGAGGTCGAAATGGCGCCGCAGATACCGGACTACCTCCTCCCCCTCGCCGTGGCGCAAAACCCCGTTGTCCACGAATATGCAGTGCAGCCGCTTGCCTATGGCCCGGTGCAGAAGTGCGGCGGTCACGGTGGAGTCGATCCCTCCGCTAAGAGCGCAGACCACATGGTCATCCCCGATCTTTTTCCGCAATTCCTTGACCACTGTGTCCACATAGGAAGACATGGACCAGGTCGGCTGCAGGCCGGCTACATCGAACAGAAAATTGTCCAATATCTTCCGCCCCTGATCCGTGTGGGCCACCTCGGGGTGAAACTGCAGGGTGTATATCTTTTTCTCCGGATTGCCCATGGCCGCTATCCGGATATCCCCTGTGGAAGCCAGGGCAAAAAAACCCGGGGGCAAAGAGCTCACAGTGTCCCCGTGCGACATCCACACGGTAAGGCCCACATCCGGGTCCAGCCCCTTCCACAGGGGGCAATCCGCGCTTATCTTCAACTCGGAGCGGCCGTATTCCCGGTTTTGGGCCGGATGCACCTCGGCCCCCATCATCTTGGCCGTGAGCTGCATCCCGTAGCATATACCCAGAATGGGCACCCCCCAGTTGAATATATCCGGGTCCATCCCCGGAGACTCAGGGGAGCAAACGCTTGCCGGTCCCCCGGACAAAACGATCGCACCGGGATTCATTTCCTTTATCAATTGCATGTCCGTATTGCACGGATGGATTTCCGAATACACCCCGGATTCCCGAATCCGCCTGGCGATCAGCTGAGTATACTGCGAGCCGAAATCCATTACCACGACCCTGTTTTCTGCGCTCATCCCGCCCCCGTTTCCTGGATTAATAATTTTCCACCCGATAGTTCGGGGCTTCCTTGGTTATTATCACGTCGTGCACATGGCTTTCCCGCAGACCGGCCGGGGAGATCTGAACGAACCTGGCTTTCTCCTTGAGTTCGGGGATATTCGAGCAGCCCACATAACCC
>Ga0114983_1001221_pt1 | contig 10362 bp, 14 predicted proteins | sample Shrwel_input2_RT_FD_87182 | JGI IMG/M metagenome (GOLD analysis project Ga0114983, IMG submission 87182) | Subsurface microbial communities from deep shales in Ohio, USA - Utica-3 well 1 S input2 RT | ecosystem: Environmental > Aquatic > Deep subsurface > Shale gas/oil reservoir > Produced...
GCAGCGGCGAGGGCTTGGAGCCACAGCGGCTGGAGAGGGTGCGCTTCGTGCCGTTGCTGGAAGGTGTCATTCGTTGAGCGGTATCCCTGCCTGGCTACCAGGCGCTATTTCGTTGCAAGGAGTCCGCTGTTGAAACGTCATCTGGGTATCTTCCTCAGGGGCGCCGGTATGGGCGCCGCCGATGCCGTGCCCGGCGTGTCCGGCGGCACCATCGCCTTCGTCACCGGCATCTACGAGGAGTTGATCCACAGCATCAAGCAGTTCGGACCCAGCGCCTAGCTGGCCTGGCGCCGTGGCGGCCTGCCGCTGCTGATGGCCCATCTCAACCTGGCCTTCGTGCTGCCGCTGCTGGCCGGCATCGCCGTTAGCCTGTTCAGCGTGGCTCACCTCGTAGTCTGGCTGATGGCGGATTTCCCGTTGCTGCTCGACGGCTTCTTCTTCGGTCTGGTAGCCGCCTCGGCGGTGGTGGTCAGCCGCCACCCGGCCACTTGGCGATGGTGGCACCTGCTGCCGCTGGTTGCCGGGCTGCTGCTCGCCCATGGCCTGCCGTCGCTAATGCCGCTGGTCGCCCAGCTCGGCAACCCTGCGCTAGTACTGGTGGTGGGCGGGGCCATCGCCATCAGTGCGCTGCTGCTGCCCGGCGTGTCGGGCAGCTTCCTGCTGCTTAGCATGGGGCTGTATGGCACGGTGATGCAGGGCGTGCGCAGCCTCGACCTGGGCCTGATCGGGCTGTTCGGGGTGGGCTGCCTGATTGGCCTGTTCGGCTTCTCGCGGCTGCTCTCCTGGCTGCTGCGCCACCACCATACCGCCACCCTGCAACTGCTGGTCGGCTTTATCATCGGCTCGCTGCCGGTACTCTGGCCGTGGCGCGAGCTGGTACGCTATCAGCTGGGACCCGATGGCCAGAAGATTCCCCTCGACTATCGATACCTGACCCCGGGCGATTTTGCCGACCTCACCGGCGACCCTGCCCGGCTGCCGGCGGTGGTGGCCCTGATGCTGGCCGGTGCCGCCCTGGTGCTGCTGATCAGCCGGGCCAATCGGCCCGCGACATCCGCTTGCCGACAAGGTGCTGACAAGGAGAAAGGCTCCGATGTATAAGCTATTTTTGATCTCCGGCCTGGCCCTGGCGCTGGCCGGCTGTGCCGCCCAGCAAGGGCAGCGCGAGCCGGTCCAGGTTCGCGACCTGTCGGCCAGCCGGGCGGACGCAACACCCGCCGAATACACCGTGAAAGCCGGGGATACGCTGTACGGCATCGCCTGGCGCCATGGTATGGACTACCGCGATCTGGCGCGCCTCAACCGCATCGGCCCGCCCTACCTCATCGAGCCCGGTCAACGGCTGATACTGGGTGGTGAGGGACGCGCCGCCGGCGAGCAGGGCGCCGATGACGCCTCCACCGGCCGCAAGGTGGCGACGATGGGGCGCGATGACGCCCCCGCCAGCGACGAGAAACTCGACTGGCTGCTTCCCGACGAGAGCGCCATCGAGCGCAACCGTCGCCTTTCCGCCGAGCGTCAGGCGGCGCAAGACGCCGTCCAGTCGTCCAGCCCGGGCGCGCAGGAGGGGGCCGAAGGCGCCTCGCCGAAGGGGCCGGGGCCGGTCTACAACTACAACAGCCCCGGAGCGGACGGCACCCTGAGCGAGCGCGACCTGGCCGAGCGGCGGGAGCGGGCGTCGCGCGAAGCGCAGCGGCAGGCCGCCGCCGAGTCGCCCGATACCCCCAAAGCGGCAAGCAAGAACGCGACGCACCAGGTCGCTAGCACCCCGTCGCCGAGCACCGTTGCGGCCGATGCCGGAACCTCGGTTGCCGGCGAGGCGAGCGCCGAGCAGCGCGCCGGGCGGCGTTACACACCGGTGGAGGAGGTGGCCTGGCAGTGGCCTGCGTCCGGTGAGGTAGTGGGGCGTTTTGGCGAAGGGGGAAGCATCACCGCCGGCATTGATATCGCCGGGAAAAAGGGGCAACCTGTCAAGGCAGCCGGGCCGGGAATCGTGGTCTATGCAGGCAGCGGCGTCAGGGGCTACGGCAAGCTGATCCTGCTCAAGCACAACGACCAGTTCCTGAGTGCTTATGCCCACAACGACAGCCTGAAGGTCAAGGAGAACGACGTCGTCGAAGCCGGTGAGGTCATCGCCACCATGGGTGACAGCGATGCCGAGGACGTCAGGCTGCATTTCGAGGTGCGCAAGGATGGACAGCCTCAGGATCCTCTCAAGTTCCTGCCTTCCCGCTGACCCCCCCCAGGGGTGGACAGTATCACCGGCAGGAAACACGGGCTGTAACCTAATAATAATGTTGTGCGTCGAACGTCCGACCCATGGACTCACGACGCTGGGTCGCCACCATGGGGTAGCAATCGAGGGGAGGCAATCGATGAGCATGCTTGAACAGGACCTTCAGGATGTGAATCTGGCGTCCGTCGACGAGGCGGACGAGGACGCGGTCGAGACGCCGGATGAGCGAGAGGACATTGATGACGAAGAGGCCGTGATCAACGATGAGGAAGCCTTCGAGAAGGCTCTGAATCGCGAGGATCGCCATCGTCGCCAGAGCCTCGATGCCACGCAGATCTACCTCAACGAGATCGGCTTCTCGCCATTGCTGACGCCGCAAGAAGAGGTCTACTACGGTCGCCTGGCGCGCCAGGGCGACCCGGTTGGCCGCTCGCGGATGATCGAATCCAACCTGCGTCTGGTAGTAAAGATCGCCCGGCGCTATCTCAACCGTGGCCTGACCCTGCTCGACCTGATCGAGGAGGGCAACCTGGGTCTGATCCGCGCGGTCGAGAAGTTCGACCCCGAGCGCGGCTTTCGCTTCTCCACCTACGCCACCTGGTGGATTCGCCAGACCATCGAGCGGGCGTTGATGAACCAGACCCGCACCATCCGTCTGCCGATCCATGTGGTCAAGGAACTCAACATCTACTTGCGGGCGGCCCGTGAGTTGACCCAGAAGCTCGACCACGAGGCCACGGCCGAGGAGGTCGCCGACTACCTCGACAAGCCAGTGGAGACCGTCAAGAAGATGATGGGCCTCAACGAGCGGGTCTCATCGGTCGACTACCCGATGGGCAGCGAGAACGACAAGCCGCTGATTGAGACCCTGGCCGACGACAATGACCAGGGCCCGGAGTCGACCCTGGTGGATGGCGATGTGCGCCAGCATGTCGACGAATGGCTGGCCGAACTCACCGAAAAGCAGATGGAGGTAGTGGTGCGCCGCTTCGGGCTGCGCGGCCATGAGGCCGCGACCCTTGAGCACGTTGGCGAGGAGATCGGCCTGACGCGCGAGCGGGTTCGTCAGATCCAGGTAGAAGCCCTGAAGAAGCTGCGCCGCATGCTCGATAAGCAGGGCCTCTCGCTGGATGCCATCTTCGAATGAGGAACCCGCCGGCATGGCGCGACCGCTGATTGCCGACATCGACCTTGACGCCCTGCGTCACAACTATCGCCTGGCCCGTGACCAGGCCCCCCATAGCCGCGCCGTCGCCGTGATCAAGGCCGATGCCTATGGGCATGGCGCCGTGGCCTGTGCCCAGGCGCTCGAAGCCCTGGCGCCGGCCTTTGCCGTGGCCTGCCTCGAGGAAGCCCAGGCCCTGCGCGAGGCCAGCATCACGACGCCCATCGTGCTGCTCGAGGGCATCTTCGCGACCGCCGAGCTCGAGCATGTCGAGACGCTAGACCTGTGGCTGGTAATCCATAGCGACTGGCAGCTCGAGGCACTGCTGGCCTATTGCCCCGCGCACCCCATTCCGGTATGGCTCAAGGTCGACTCGGGCATGCACCGCCTGGGCTTCCCGCCGGCGCAGGTCGAGGCGATGTGGGCGCGTCTCGCCGCGGCGCCCGAGCGCGCCTGCGACCTGCACCTGATGAGCCACTTCGCCAGCGCCGACGCCCTGCAATCCGCCGACTTCCGGCGCCAGCTCGAGCTGCTCGACGACCTGGCGATACGGCTCGCGGCGCCCACCTGCTTCGCCAACTCGCCCGCCACCCTGGCCTGGCCCGAGGCGCATGGCGCCTGGAACCGTCCGGGGGTGATGCTTTACGGCAGCGACCCGCTGGAGGCCTCCAACGAGGCCAGCCGTCGCCTGACGCCGGTGATGACCCTGCGCTCGGCGATCATCGCCGTGCGCGAGCTCGCCGCGGGGGAGGCGGTGGGCTACGGCGGGCGCTGGAGGGCACCGCGTCCCTCGCGGATCGGCGTGGTCGCCTGCGGCTACGGCGACGGCTACGACCGGCATGCCGTCGACGGCACGCCGGTACTGGTCGACGGACAACGCACGGCCATCGCCGGCAAGGTCTCCATGGACATGCTGACGGTGGATCTCACCGACCTTCCCGAGGCCGACATCGGCAGCGAGGTGGTGCTCTGGGGGCGAGCCACCAACGGCCAGATTCTGTCGGTGGACGAGGTGGCCCACCATTGCGATACCCTCAGCTATACCCTGCTCAGCGGCGTACTGCCAAGGGTGCCCAGGCGCTATCATGGCGCGCACTGATCGCCACGCCACGGGAAGCCGCATGTCCAGGGACCACGCTCCCAAGAGCGCCTTCGCCCATCCCCGCTACTGGCCGGTATGGCTGGCCATCGGCCTGATGTACGTGGCGGCCTGGCTGCCCTGGCGCCTCAAACTGTGGGTTGGCAGGCGGATCGGCCTGGCGGCATGGCGCTTCGCCGGGCGCCGGCGGCACATCACCGAGACCAACCTGCGGCTGTGCTTTCCCGAGCTGGACGAGGTCGAGCTTCGACGGCTGGTCAAGGAGACCTTTATCGCCAACGGCATCGGCCTTATGGAGACCGCCACCGGCTGGTGCTGCGACCCCGAGCACCTGCGCCATCGCGTCACCTTCAAGGGTCAGGAGCACATGGCGCGGGTGCAGGCCGAGGGCAAGGGGGCACTGATCATCGGCGTACACTTCTCCACCCTCGACCTGGGCGGGGCGCTGCATTCGCTGTTCTTCCCCGCGGACGTGGTCTATCGCCCCCACGACAATCCGCTCTTCGAGCGTTTCATGACCCGCGCGCGCAACCGCATCTTCGGTACCTCCATCGACCGCCACGACCTGCGCAGTGTGGTGCGTCGCATCAAGACCGGCCACCACGTCTGGTACTCGCCGGACCAGGATTTCGGCCGGGAAGCCAGCGTCTTTGCCCCCTTCTTTGGCATCGAAGCGGCGAGCATCAAGCTGACCGCCAAGATCGCACGCATGACCGGGGCTCCGGTCATGCCGCTGATGTTCCACCGCAACCCCGACAACGCTACCTACACCCTGGAGTACCTGCCGCCGCTGGAGGACTTCCCCAGCGGCGATGAAGTCGCCGACGCCGCCAAGGTCAACGCCTTCATCGAAGGCGCCATCCGCAAGCATCCTGAGCAGTACCTGTGGCTGCACCGCCGCTTTAAGACACGCCCCGCCGGCGAACCCGGTTTCTACTGACGCTTCGCGTCAAGCTTAGGGCTTACAGCTGGCGCGCAGCGCCTCAGGCGTCGATGCGCTTGTACTTCATGCGGTGCGGGGTGTCGTCGCCAACGCGCTTCTTGTGGTCGGCCTCGTACTCGGTGTAGTTGCCCTCGAAGAACTCGACGTGGGAGTCGCCCTCGAACGCCAGGATGTGAGTGGCGATGCGGTCGAGGAACCAGCGGTCGTGGGAGATCACCAGGGCACAGCCGGGGAAGGCCAGCAGGGCCTCTTCCAGCGCCCGCAGGGTCTCGATGTCCAGGTCGTTGGAGGGCTCGTCGAGCAGCAGCACGTTGGCGCCCTGCTTGAGGGTCTGGGCCAGCTGTAGGCGGCCACGCTCGCCGCCGGAGAGCTCGGAAAGGCGCTTCTGCTGATCGTTGCCCTTGAAGTTGAAGCGGCCCACGTAGGCGCGTGACGAGACCTCGTAGCCGTTGATGTTGAGGATGTCCTGGCCGTCGGAAACCGCCTGCCACACGGTCTGCTTGTCGTCGAGGTGATCGCGCAGCTGCTCCACATAGGCGATATCAACGGTCTCGCCCACCACCACCTCGCCGGCGTCGGGCTGCTCCTTGCCGGTGATCAGCTTGAACAGCGTCGACTTGCCCGCGCCGTTGCCACCGATGATGCCGACGATGGCGCCCTTGGGCACGCTGAAGGTCAGGTTCTCGTAGAGCAGCTTGTCATCGAAGGCCTTGGCCACGTCATGGAACTCGATAACCTTGTCGCCCAGCCGCGGCCCGGGCGGGATGAAGATCTCGTTAGTCTCGTTGCGCTTCTGGAAGTCACCCGACTGCAGCTCCTCGAAGCGGTTGAGGCGCGCCTTGCTCTTGGCCTGGCGACCCTTGGCATTGCTGCGCACCCACTCCAGCTCGTGCTTGATCGCCTTGTTCTTCGAGGCTTCCTGCTTGGCCTCCTGCTCGAGGCGCTTCTCCTTGGCCTCCAGCCAGCCCGAGTAGTTGCCCTCGAAGGGAATCCCCTGGCCGCGGTCGAGCTCGAGGATCCAGCCGGCCACGTTGTCGAGGAAGTAGCGGTCGTGGGTAACCGCCACCACGGTGCCGGAATAGTCGTGCAGGAAGCGCTCCAGCCAGGCCACCGATTCGGCGTCCAGGTGGTTGGTGGGCTCGTCGAGCAGCAGCATGTCAGGGCTGGAGAGCAGCAGGCGGCACAGCGCCACGCGGCGCCGCTCGCCGCCGGAGAGGGTACCGACGCGGGCCTCCCAGGGCGGCAGGCGCAGGGCCTCGGCGGCTACTTCCAGCTTGCGGTCCAGGTTGTGGGCGTCGGAGGCCTCGATGATGTTCTCGAGCCGGGCCTGTTCGCTGGCCAGGGCGTCGAAGTCGGCATCCGGCTCGGCATAGGCGGCATAGACGGCGTCGAGCTTCTCCTGGGCCTGCATGATCTCGCCCAGCGCCTCCTCGACGGTTTCGCGGACGTTCTTGTCGTCGTCCAGCGCCGGCTCCTGGGGCAGGTAGCCGATGTTGATGCCCGGCATGGGGCGCGCTTCGCCCTCGAACTCGGTATCCACGCCGGCCATGATGCGCAGCAGGGTCGACTTCCCCGAGCCATTGAGACCCAGCACGCCGATCTTGGCGCCCGGGAAAAAGGAGAGCGAGATGTCCTTGAGGATCTGCTTCTTGGGGGGCACGACCTTGCCCACCCGGTTCATGGTGTAGACGTATTGCGCCATGGAAATCCATTTGGTTGAGGAATTGGCTGGACGACGATGATAGAACCCGAGACGGCTGAAGGCCAGTTCATGGCCTTCCTCCGCCCCGGGTATCGCCTTGCGTCAGCAGGCACTCGGCCTATTCTTCTTCGTCGAGGCTCCAGTCGTCCTCGATGGCGCGCCGCAGGCGGCGCTCCTCGATCAACGCCTCCACGCGTCGGCGGGCCCGCAAGGTGTCGGCGCGACTGCTGGGGCGGATGCGGCCCTCGTCATCGTTGACCGCCTCGAGGTAGTCCTGATCGTCGTCGCTAGTGTCAAGAAGGGGTTCATGGCTCATGCGATATCCTCCCATGGCCCGGGGCCGAACGGGCAGTGTCCGGCGGATCATTCGATCGCTTCCCGTCCCGGGTGTGGAACCTGAAGCGCCCGCAGGCAATGGCTCTTGCCTGCGGGCTGTATAGCTTCAAGAAAGGCCGAGGACAAGCCCTGCAGGGACTTTTTTTCGCTGTGTCGGGGCAGGTCAGTTCAGGCCGTGTTCGGCCTTGAGTCGCTCGAGTTCCTGCTGGGCCTCGACGCGCTCGGTGACATCCTTCTGCACCCCGATGTAGTAGGTGAGATGGTCGTCCTCGTCGTACATCGGGGTGATGGAGAGCTCGTTGTAGAACAGGGTGCCATCCTTGCGATAGTTGCGCAGCACCTCGCGGCAGGGACGACCCGCCTTCAGCGCCTGGCGGAGGACGTCGAGCCCCGGTTGCTCGCGATCCTCGTTCTGCAGGAAGCGGCAATCCTGGTAGAGGATCTCGTCGGCGCTGTAGCCGGTAAGGCGCTCAAACCCCTCATTGACGTAGATCAGGATGTTCTCGTCGCCCTCCTGCTCGGCGACCACGATGCCATCCTCAGAGGCATTGATGATGCGCTCCAGCAAGTCTGGGCTGATCAGCGGAGATCGTTTCATGCAGGCGTTCCTGTCGCGATGCCCTTGGCGCGTCGCACGGCGGCAAGGAGCGGGATAGGGCTCTTATCATGGCCAGGCGGCGTCGGGATTTCAACGCGTCGGCACATCCGGTAGTCCTCGTCACCGCTGAGCCTTCGACGCGGCGGGGCCGACAAATCTCTGTGTGGGTCATGATGACTTCCTGGCTGCTATCATCGGAAGGCTCATTGTTGTCGCGACCCGCGAGGTTCTATGTCACGCATCCGAATCCACTACTGCACCCAGTGCCAGTGGCTGCTGCGCAGTGCCTGGTACGCCCAGGAGCTGCTCGCCACCTTTGGTGAAGACCTCGAGGAGGTGTCGCTAGCGCCCTCCCATGGCGGCCATTTCGAGATCCTCTGCGATGGAGAATCGCTCTGGGAGCGCAAGCGCGATGGCGGCTTCCCCGCCATCAAGGCCCTCAAGCAGGCGGTGCGCGACCGTCTCGACCCCGGCCGCGACCTGGGGCATGTCGACCGATAAGGAGTCAATCATGCGGCTGACTGGTGAGCAGGTGTCCGTCATCCATGACACCGTGGCCGAATTGCTGGGTGAGAAGGCGCATGTCTACCTGTTCGGCTCAAGGGTCGATGACGGGCGTCGCGGAGGCGATATCGACCTCTACATCGAGGCCCCCGAGCTTGATGAACCCCGCACCCGGATTCAGGCGCGTCTGCAGCGAAGGCTCTGGGCGCGGCTGGGCCCCGGCGAATCGATCTATTGATTCGCTCTGCCGATCAAACGCTGCGGCCGATTCATCGTGATGCCCTGGAACAAGGAATCCGGCTATGACCACGACACCCAGGGCGATACTCGAAGAACAGCTCAAGATGGCCGAACGAATTTGATGACTGGTTGGAAGTGCGGCTGTTACGCAATGCTTTTGCGCATGAATACCTGACCGATAGCCAGGCGATCGCCGAGAACATCAACCAGGCGGCGCGCCTTCACGCTCTGTTGCCCCAAACCTTGCAGCGCTGTCATGGTCTTGGTGATAAGGTGCAGGGAGATGGCTTCGACCCTGTCCAACGGTATCTCCAACTTGTCGAGCAGGAGGTTTTCACAGCTTTCTAGCGAGGCGTCTGCTGTGGCTTCGAAGATGATATCCATCCGAAGGCCTCCTCACATCGATTCACCTCGCCTCGCGGCGTGACGGGCCCTGACTTTCGCCAGGAACTCCTCGGTGCTCATGGTCTTGCCCTCTTCCCGGCTCTTTTCGCCCAGGCTCAGCAGCTTGAGCAGGGCGATGGCCTGCTCGCGACGCTCATGGGCGGCGTAGGACTCGATCACATAGGTCGGCTTGCCCTTCTGGGTGATCACCAGGGGCTCCTGGACATCCAGGGTGGCGGCATTCTGTTTCAGGTAGCTGATGGTCTCCGTGCGCATGGTAGGCTCCAGAACAAGGTGTGAAGGGCACTAGGCTTGATAAGCTGCAGGCGCCTCGGCCAGGGAGGCACACTGGCCTAGCGCTGCTTCGCTTGCCCGGTGCGCGGGCGCTTGCCGCGCCGACGCACAACGGCAAGGAGTCAGTGGTCCAAATTTAGTCTATGTCTGGTCCGGTGGCGAAACGCTATCTATCTTCACGCCGTTCGCCTCAAGCAGCGCCACGAGCTTGGGCCAGACGTTGTCCAGGATGCGTGGCTGGGCGGCGGCCGTGGGGTGGATGCCGTCGCTCTGCATCAGTTCACTCTTCAGGGCCACGCCCTCGAGCAGGAAAGGCACCAGTGGCAGGTCGAACTCATCGGCGAGGCGGTAGTAGACCCCGGTGAAGGCGTCGCGGTAGGCCTGGCCGTAGTTGGGCGGAATGTCGATGCCCAGCAGCAGCACCTCGGCACCGGCGGCCCGGCTGTCCTCGATCATGCGCCGCATGTTGGCCTCGAACTGGCCGGGTGGCAGGCCGCGCAGGCCATCATTGCCGCCCAGTTCCAGTACAACGATATCGGGTTCGTGCTGTCGCAGAAGGTCGGGCAGTCGCGCGGCGGCGCCGCTGGAGGTCTCGCCGCTGATGCTGGCGTTGACCACGCGCGCCTTCCCGTCCAGACGCGCCTGCAGCAAACTAACCCAGCCGGCCTGCCGCTCGATGCCGTAGGCGGCGCTCAGGCTGTCGCCCATCACCAGCAGCAGCGGTCGGGGGGCCGCCTGCGCCGCTTCGCCGGCCAGCAGCAGTGTCATGCCAAGTGCTGGCAGCCCCAGCGCCGACAACCAGCGTATCGGCCACCAGCAACCTGCGAGCCAGCGCTTTGCTCGCTGGCCCCACGTACCTAC
>Ga0114983_1001223_pt1 | contig 10349 bp, 11 predicted proteins | sample Shrwel_input2_RT_FD_87182 | JGI IMG/M metagenome (GOLD analysis project Ga0114983, IMG submission 87182) | Subsurface microbial communities from deep shales in Ohio, USA - Utica-3 well 1 S input2 RT | ecosystem: Environmental > Aquatic > Deep subsurface > Shale gas/oil reservoir > Produced...
GGGCCACCTTGGCCTTGAGCTCCGGGGAGTGGGTGTTGCGTTTCTGATTGGACATCATCGATCCCTTCGAAATCGGCCAGGCGATAGCTTAAACCAGTGTCTGGATTTCAGGGTCCACTATAGTGTTGGTGAAGCGCTGGATCAGATCAGATTGGGTCAGATTCTTCAGGTCCCCTTGAGCAACAGGTGCTCACGGTTGAGGGCCAGCGCCGGCAGCTCGCCCTGCCACTCGCGGTTATCGGGAAACACCAGCACAGGGGCGATGGGCAGCGTGATACCGGGGATCACCTTGTCCATGGCCTGCAGCAGGCTGCCAGTCTGTTTCTTGAGCTGGTCAAGCGGCGTGGTGGAGAGCCCATGCATCACCTTGAGGCCCGGAAACGCCATGTCGCGAAGCTGGCGGTATACCTTGGCCTCGGCACGCGACGGCAGCGCATCGAGTTTGGCCTCACTGAGCCGCGGATAGATCTCAGCCATCCCACCTCCCTATCTGCCGGCATGGTCGGACATCTCCAGATAAGATTCCAGCGTAACCAAATGCCCACCTACCAACCAGACAAACAGCCGCGGTGGAAGAGAACGCGCCAACTGCTAGCGACACGGGATGTCGTTGTGTGATGCCAGACTTTCCAGGCATTCATGGAAACGGCGGAGGTCAGCATGGGCAGTGAACGAGAGGGTTTCTCGGGAGAGGGACGGCCAATCTGTCATGAGGCTGCCGCGAGGGGAGTTGAAGTCGAGGAACAGCAAGCTGCCCTCTGGCAGGCCGACCGGGCCGCATGGGCCCGCGACCAGCCTGTCACCGCGAGGCTGGCTTCGCACCTGTCGCTGGCTACGGTCAGTGGTGCTCACCTGCCCACCGCGACCACCGATGGACGCCACCTGCTGTTCAATGCGGCCTGGAGTGCCGGGCTGGATACCCGGACCCGCCGCTTTCTGCAGGCGCATCTGGTTTGGCACTGTGTCGCGGGGCATTTGCACGCGCCGCGAGACTGGGAGAGGCGTCGCTGGCACCTGGCCTGCGATCACAAGGTCAATGCGTTGCTGTTATTGCTGGGCATCCCCCTACCTGACGATGCGGTGCTCTTCCCTGCCTGCATCGGTCAATCTCTGCCCGCGGTGTATGACTGGCTCGGCCATTTTCCCGGGCTGGAGAGCGAGAGGAGCCTGGACATGGCGCCGATTACCTGGACCTCCCACCTCAGTGACGACACGCTCCTGCGCTGGTGGCAAGAGAAGGCCCAGGAGGTCGCCAAGCGGTATCTGGGCACACCGTACCTATCTGGTCATGTGGCGGCCTTCTTGGTGACACGGCAGTGAACAAGGTGGCCAAATTATCGGCTATGGTGAACGGGCCCTCGAAGCGCCGACAAGGACGTCCCATGGCCGAGATTCGCGAGACCCTCTTTCGCTACCTGACGATGCTGCAGCTGATCCCGCGCCACCCAGGGCGCATCGCCACCCCGGTGCTGCAGGAGAAGCTTCGCGAGCGTGGCTTCCAGATCGACAACCGCTCCCTGCAGCGTGACCTGCGCGACAAGATCGCCCTGCACTTCCCGCTGGGCTGCGACGATAGCCAGAAGCCCTACCGCTGGTACTTCGATCGCGACTTCCACTGCAACCTGCCGGCACTGGATGTCCCCAGTGCGCTGACGCTGGTGCTGGCCGAGGAGTACCTGAAGGGGTTGTTGCCACCGGTGGTGGTGGGTCAGCTGACCCCCCAGTTCACCGACGCCCGACGGCTGCTCGACGATCTGGAGAGCAATGACCTGAGCCAATGGGCCAAGCGCGTGCGGGCCATTCCCAACGGCAAGGCGCTGATCCCCGCCCCGCTGGAGGAGAGCACCTGGCAGGCGGTAACCCAGGCACTCCTGGAACAGAAGGCGCTGGACGTGAAGTATCTCTCGCGCAGCACAGAGGAGGAAAAGGCCTTCACCCTGCACCCCCAGGGGCTGGTCAGCCGCCACAGCGTCACCTACCTGCTGGCCACGGTGAACGACTACACCGACATCCGTCAGTTCGCCCTGCACCGGATTCGTGAACCACGAATCAGTGAAAAATCCTGGCGGGAAGTCGAGGACTTCGACCTGGACGGCTACATTCGCAGCGGTGCCTTCGGTTACCTGCAGAGCGACGAAGATGTGACATTGGTCGCCAATGTGCACCCTCAGGTGGGCTGGCTGCTCGACGAGACACCGCTCTCCGCACAGCAGACCCTTTCGCCGCTACCGGAAAGCGAGTGGCAACGTCTCGAGGCAGTGGTACCCGACGACCAGCAGACGCTGTGGTGGCTGCTGGGAATGGGGGCCAATGTGGAAGTGCTCGAGCCGCAGGCATGGAGAGAGGACATCATCGCCACCGCCAGGGAGATTCTCGCGCGGGCCGAATAATGCCAACCAATACGCCTGTCTATCGTCAATGAATACCTTTCTTTTGGCCTCTTGCACTTGATCGTTAAAACCTCCAAAATTCATCCAGCAGTGAGGTCATCAGCATAGAGATTTTATTAAACAAATCACCAACTCGGGGATATACTATCAAAACACTTTTTCCAAGGAAGCTACATGTCATTTTTTAGGAACATCAAGAGAATGACAGTAGCAACAGCCAAAGCTATCAACAATGGCGTCGAGCTGCTGGATGAGCTTGCAGAGGGAGCACAAAAAAGCTCAGAACTACTCCTCATAAAAACTAAAGCCTCAGGACTGGATAAAGAAATCCATCATCTGATTAACAACTCTGCAAATCCAAAAGAAATCCAAGAAAAAAGACAGGATCTATCAGAAAAATACGATGAACTCATAAATAAAACCTTAGACTCTGAGCGAGATGACTACGTAAGTAAAAATAAGTCGCTACAAAGCGACATGATACTTTCATCCATCAGTGAAATGGAGAAAAGCGTAGAAACCAAGGAGCAAGCTCTTTCTATTCATAACTTTGAATTGGCAATCACCGAGATACTCAAGCTTGAAAATATAAAAGCAGACCTTGAGCATCTGCTAAGAATTACTCAATCAAGTCAATATAATGTCGCCCACCAAAAAGCACAGGATAAATTAAACAGCATTACTATATTAATAGCTGATCTCCAGGAAAAAAGGCACGAAGAAAACTCCAGCCTATATCTCTCCGGAGATAGGAAATCCAGGACAAGGCTTTATGATGGAAAAAACCATGGCCTGTCCGAATTCTGGTATGAGGATGGCACAAAGGAAAAAGAAATTTCATTTTCCCATGGCATATTATGCGGCATGTCAAGGTACTGGAGAAACGATGGAACGATCTTGTCAGAAATATCGAACCAACCTATAAACAGTTCATTCACTCATTCCGTTTTTTCCAGGAACGGTACAAAAATCTTGGAAGGCTCACAAAAAGATAAAAAGGGGTATATCGATATCTGGCTTTGGGATGGGAGCTTTGTTTGCAGAGCAAATATGAATAATTGCAAAGTCAGCAGAACTTCTTTCTTATTAAAGGCAGTCATGCGTAAAAATGTTTGGGCAAATCTGTATAGAGCAAGAAAGCCTGGCTCACAACAGGAATTGTTTAATGACATGACAGAAACAATGGAAAGCCACACGAAGTTCTCCTATGAAATGGCAAACTATCTGACACGTGGAAAGGCCTTTCACAAAGGTTACAAAAACGACGATGCAACACGGGAAATGGCCCACTAAGTCAAAAGGGAACTGAGGCATGGAATTTTTTACGGCACTCGCGCGCGGTCCTAGCGGCTTGGAAACCTACCTCGGCGGCGCCGATGCCGGCGCGGTCACCAGTGTATTTTTCGGCCTGATCGCTGGTTTCTTCATCATTGCGCTGTTCTGCTACAAGGCGGACAAGCTCAGGAGCCTGACCCACTATACCCCCAATCTGCTCACCTCGTTAGGTATGTTGGGTACCTTTATCGGCATCGTCATAGGGCTATTGCACTTCGACCCGGAAAATATCGACGGGAGCATCAGCCTGCTGCTCGGCGGCCTGCAGACAGCTTTCATGACAAGCCTCTTCGGCATGGCCTTGACCATAATCTACAAGATCATTACTGGCCTGCCCTGGCTGCAGCCGAAAGCAAATTTTGCCAGCGGCCCGGATGAAATTGGCCCGGAACATATCCACCAGCTGCTACGCGAACAGAACGACAATCTCGCCAGCCTGCATCAAGCGATTGCCGGTGATGATAGTGATACGCTGACAGGACAGATTCGCCTGCTGCGCCAGCATCAAGACGACAACCACAAGGCCCTTGCCAAAGAAGCCGGTCGCCAGGCCGAGGCCGCCGAATCGCTTAGTAAACATGCAGAAGCCCAGCGCGAACGCTTCGATGCTTTCGCTCGTGAACTTTCGACCCAAATGCAAGACTTCGCGGAAATGATGTCGAAGTCCGCCACCGAACAGGTGATCAATGCCCTCAAGGAGGTCATCCAAGACTTCAATAACCAGCTGACCGAGCAGTTCGGCGAGAACTTCAAGGCACTGGATGCCTCGGTTAAGTCGCTGGTCGAGTGGCAGGAGAACTATCGCCAACAGCTTGGCGAGATGCGCGACCAGTACGCCCAAGGCGTCACCGCCATTACACAGACAGAAGCCAGCGTGGCGGCCATCAACGATAAAGCTTCGGCAATTCCGGAGACCATGAGCGGACTCGAAACCCTACTCACCGCTACTCAGCGCCAACTGGATGACCTCGAATCGCACCTAGGCGCCTTCCAGGACATGCGTGATCGCGCTGTGGAGGCCGTACCGGAGATCCGCCGTCAGGTCGAGGAAACCGTCTCCGAAATCACTCAGGCCGCCCAGAGTGCCGCCCAGGATCTGGTGACAGGCAGTGCCAGAATGAAGGATGAACTGATCCAGGGTAGTGCGCACATCAACAAGGAAATGATCGAAGGGGCCAGCGGCCTCAACGATCGCTACAACCGCGTGCATGAATCCCTGCAGGGCACCTCGGACCAGCTCTCAGCCCAGTCCGAGAAGATTGCCCAGAGCCTCGAGGACGCTTATAAGGACTTGAATGCCCGCATCTCGGACATGACCACCCATCTTACCACTAATAGTGAGAAGCTCACCCAAACTCTGAGCGAAGCAGGAGAGGAGACCCAAAACCAGCTGCGTCAGGCTCATGGTCAGTCCCGTGAGCTGCTTGAGAGCGTTCAGAGCCAGCATCGCCAAGCATTGGAAACGGCCAGCGCACAATACCAGCGCGACCTAAGCGCAGCACAGCAACAGCTCAATGGAGTGCTCGAGAAGATCGTGCAGGAAACCGGCAAGTCTGTCGGCGATCAGGTGAATGCCCTTGACAAAAGTATGCAGGAAGAGCTCTCCCGCGCTCTAACTCAGATGGGCAACCAGTTGGCCCAGATTACCGGACGCTTTACCCAGGATTATGAGCAGCTCACTAAAGAGATGCATAAGGTAGTGCAATCTGCCAATAACGGGTCGTACTAATGAGCCGCTTGAACGCTATTTTCGGTCGTGGCAGCTCGGCGGGTAATGAGGAAGAGTACCACTGGCTAAGCGTCTCGGACCTGATGGCCGGCCTGATGATGGTATTCCTGTTGATCTCGATTGCCTTGATGCGTCATGCCCTGGAAGAACGAGATCGTGTCACTCAGGTAGCCGAGGCCTATCAGGAAACCCAAGTGGCTATCTATCAAGCCTTGATGGATGAGTTCGCCGATGACCTCGAAACCTGGGAGGCTGAAATTAATGCCGATACCCTGGCTCTCACCTTCGAATCACCAGAGGTACTCTTTGCCACCGGTTCTGCTCAGCTCCGCTCGCGTTTCGAGAGCATCCTGAGCGACTTCTATCCTCGTTATCTCGAAGTGCTAGTGCCCTTTCGGAAGTCCATTGATGAGATCCGTATTGAGGGCCACACCTCTAGCCGCTGGAATAGCAGTGTAGGTGAGGACGAGGCTTATTTCCTCAACATGCAGCTTTCCCAAGACAGAACTCGCTCAGTACTGAACTATCTTTTCCGTCTCCCGGAAACCCAATCGCAGAAAGACTGGGTGAAACAGACGACCGCCGCAGTGGGCTTCTCTTCCTCACACTTGGTGCTGAACAATGCCGGACATGAAGACCATGAACGCTCGCGCCGGGTCAGCTTTCGCATCCTGACCAATGCCGAAAGCCAGATCCGCGAAATTCTCTCCGAGGCGGGTTCATGAAGCTCCAGATTGACTTAAGCGCTCTGAGTGCAGCGGTCAGTCGCATGGGGCTACCGCTGCCTGTCGTTTTTGACCTCAAGAACCCGTTGCTACCTCACGACCCAGAGAGGCCTCACTCCGGAGACTCACCCGTAATTGAACCAGGTGGCGAGGAGATCACCTGGAAGGTGTTCAACGAGGTCAAAAAGACGGGCAATCTGCTGGAATACAAGGGCCAGCAGATTCTTCTGTATATGCCAGGTCACCCTCAGAACCGCTTCGAAGAAGCGCAGGTCGATCCTCTGAATGGAAACAGGGTGCATATTTCCTTCTGTCGTCACTTGGAGGAAATGAAACGAACCGGCAACTTTCAGCGCTATATTGCCACACAGGACCAAGACGGAGAGTTTCGCATTTACTCTCGCCAAAAGCCATCGCATGAGGTCAATGTATGCCTTCGCGTCTGCATGCTCTGTCTGACCAAGCTCAACTACAAGGGATATAGCAAGCCCGGCAACAAAGCCGTGTTTACTTATTTCTCGTTTCGAGAATTCTTTCAGCACTACGAATCCTTCTTCAGCGAGCACCCGGCCCCAGAACCACGATCCCACGAGGAAAAGGGCTATACCCAAGACTGGCCAGAGGTATCAAAGGCTTACAGAGCCTCAAAAGACTACATCTGTGAAAGCTGCGACGTGACACTCAAACGCCATCGCCATCTGCTGCACACCCACCACGTCAACGGAGTGCGCAACGACAACGCCGAAGGTAATCTCAAGGCGCTCTGTGCAGATTGCCACAGCAAGCAACCCGGCCATGACCACATGGTGGTTACCCGTGATAACCGCTACACCATTACCCACCTGCGCCGCGAGCAGGAGTGCGCGGATACTGCCGACTGGCAACAGGTTTTCGACTTGGCCGACCCTGGCCTCAATGGCCTGCTGCACCATCTCAAGACGCTCAAGGCGCCATTACCGGAAGTGGGTCTGGAGATCCAGGATGCACGTGATGCTATTGTCGCCAACTTGGAACTGGCATGGCCCGGGAGGCGTGTGGGCGTCGCGATTGGTCCCGAAGATGCAGAACAGGCCCGTGAACAGGGCTGGCGTGTCTTCAGCGTAGCCCAGTGCCTGGATAGCCCGGAGAAGCTGAAACGTCAGATCCTGCCGCCCGCATGAGTCACCCGTCCGTCCTTGTGACATGGCCCTTACAAGGCGTCGAACGAGTTCAGCCATGACACAATCCTGGCCAAGCCCTTGATCACATAATCAGTAAGTAATGGGATGGAGTCCTCCCCACCCTACATCGGCGTCGTTGCGCCACACTGGTGGGTGAGAACATCGCTTACCAGCCTGAGGATGAGGAGAACTCCCCATGAACTTGACCGTGTCGGTGTCGATATCGCAAAGTCCATTTTTCATGTTCACAACGTCGGCCGTCATGATCAGGTGAAGTGGCGCGGCAAGTACCGCCGTGACAAGTGGCTGGACGCGATCGCCAACCGTGTCCCTATCAGTGCCGAGATCGCCATGGAAGCCTGTGCCTCATCGCACCATTGGGCGCGTACGCTGCAGGCGCGTGGCTATCACATCAAGCTGATCGCGGCCCAGTTCGTGAAGCCCTATGTCAAGAGCAACAAGAATGACCGGTTTCGTTTTCTGGTAATTCGAGCAGCCTCTCACTCCGCCAGACTCGTATGAGTACAACCTCTTTAGACTGCCTCAGGTAGACAACCCGAAATGGCGCGTGTATCAATTCGCGAATATGATCAAGGTTAAATTCAGGAACAGCTCGGCCAGCATCAGGGTGAATTTTCAGCATTCCACAGTGCTCCAGAATAGCAGCCACGAAATCATCACCGATATGTGGCACATCCTGCTCTCTGTAATACTCCTGAATAGCCTGTAAGTCCTCAAGAGCGGACTGTGCGATGCGTAATTCCATTTACTTGATGCCCAACATTTTCTTGGCGTCCTCCAGCGATACTGTGTTGGCCTCGCGAACATCCATAAGCCCCTGCGCCACCGCCTTTACAAACCGCAATTCCTCTGCGGTTCTCTCATAATCCTCGAGCCCCTGAACAACAGCTATGCCACGGCCACGACTGGTAAGCAGGATTGGGCGATGCGTATCCTGCGCTCGACCAACCACCTTTCCGGGATTGATCTTCAGGTCTGATAGAGGAATGACATCCTCGGAAAATTTCACTTGCATAGTGATGACCTAGTCAACGATTTGGTGCTATTAATAGCACCAGTTAACAGGTGCGGTCAAGAAACATAACGCTCGCGCTGAGGGGCCGGGCAAGCCGCGCAGCGGGTAGGCCTGTCCCTCTCGAGCGCATTGTTGGGCATCCCACGCACCTAGTAACCAAGTGCCATGTGACGAGCTTGCAGATAGCAGCAGGCGCAGAGAATTTTGGCTCCGAGGTGCTCGGCAGCCTCGCCCTCCCACTCGAACCCGCAGTGCTCGTAACGTTCGTGACACCCCGAACACCAAGCGTCAGGGTATTCTTGACCAGAATCGGCGGGCCAATGGAACCCGACAGGTCGGCCGGTAACAAGGCTTTGGACGATGTGCTGACAGACGAAGGTCTCTGGCTGTGGACCATGCTTCTCGCATTGGATCATGTGATCGTCGCTCATTGTGCTGCCCAACAGATATTAAGCGGCACGTTCTATGACTGGATGAACGTGCCGGTACTTTTCCTGGAAAATGCTGCTTGCCAAAGCTATTGCAAGCTCTTGATTCTCCGTGACTTTAATTGAGATTAGGCTACGTATCCAAAATTCGTGCGCCTGCATTTTCCGGAACGGCCGCTCTGAATCGATAGCTGTCATTGGCCATTCCCTTGTTCTCCCTTGGTCGCCTATCACATGGCCTTCCTCACTAACCGGATGACTACCATTCGCCCTCACGATTTCACACTGACCAACTCTTCCCACCGCGTCGTGTACCTGGGAGTGTGCCGCTGGCATCGCAGCGCCCAGGCATTGCCCTGGCTTGGCAAGCCTAGCCTGACGGCATCGCGGCCCAGTTCGCGGTTGAGCTTGTCCAGTGTGGTCATCAGCCGTTGGCTGCGCTGCCGTTCGGCCTCGCTTTGCGGGGTCTCGTCGAGGGAGAGCTGGCGGTTGGCGTCGGCGGTGAGGTCGAGCAGCATCACGCCGGCCTTGTGGTAGCGGTAGCCTGCAAGGAAGATCGCCTCGAGACCCCGGGCCGCGGCCTGAGCAATGTCGCGGGTGTCGTCGGTGGGCCGTGCCAGCGGCACCACCACGCTGTTGCGGTATTGCGGCTGGTCGAGCTGGAAGCGGTTGGTGTTGACGAACACCATCAGATTAGCCAAGGGATAGGGCATGGGCTGAGACGCTACTTCAAAATGCGCAAAATCCGCAGAAGGCTCACAAGCGAGACGCCCGCCAGCAGGGCGACGGCGCCGGCGAAGGCCATGCCGGCGGTCGCCAGGCCGAAGGCGCGGGCCGCCAGCCCGATGCCCACCACCGGAATCGACAGGGCCAGGTAGGCGACGATGAAGAAGGTCGCGGTGACGCTGCCTGGCTGATTGGCGGGGCTGACCGGCACGACGGCTCCCAGGCCGGCACGAAAGGCCATGCCCTGGCCGAGACCGCCGATCAGCGCGCCAAGCATGAAGAGCGCCAGGCACGCCATCCCGATGCCGACACCCACCAGCGAGGCACCAAGGATCACCCCGACGCAACCCAGCGGCAGCCGCCAGGAGGCCGGGAAGCGCTCTTGCAGGAGCTGCCCGAGGGTCGAAGCGAAGAACACCGAGCCTGCCACCAGCCCGGCAAGCGCCAGGTTGTCGTGGCCGAGCACGCCGATCATGAAGGCCGGCGCGGTGGCGGAGAAGAAGCCCAGCAGGGCAAAGCCCGCAAAGCCGGCGATCGCCGCCGGCAGGAAGATCGCGCGAACCTCCTGTGGCACCTGCAGCCGCTGCAACCGGAGGCTCGGCCGCGCCGGCCGAATTACGGTCTCCGGCGCCTTGAGCACCATCAGCATCGCGAGCGCGGCCAGCACCAGATGCACCCCGTAGGCCAGGTGCAGCGGCCAGGGCAGGGTCTTGACCAAAAGGCCGGCGAGGATCGGCCCCAGCCCCAGGCCGCCCATATTGACCGCGGTGGCCACGAAGGCCGCGCGTCGCGGCCAGGCCGAGGGGGCCAGCTCCATCAC
>Ga0114983_1001226_pt1 | contig 10330 bp, 9 predicted proteins | sample Shrwel_input2_RT_FD_87182 | JGI IMG/M metagenome (GOLD analysis project Ga0114983, IMG submission 87182) | Subsurface microbial communities from deep shales in Ohio, USA - Utica-3 well 1 S input2 RT | ecosystem: Environmental > Aquatic > Deep subsurface > Shale gas/oil reservoir > Produced...
GTGAAGGCATCGAGAAGAAGCAGGAAGACTTCGCTGCCGAAGTGGCTGCCACCCTGGCTGCGGCCAAGGGCCAGTAAAGTCAGGCAAACATCAAGGGGGCTTCGGCCCCCTTCTGAATGGTGCGGGGGCGTGCCATGACTTGCGTTAAAGTCGTGCCCGCCGCCGCTCAAGTATCAAGTCAAGGACCCGATCCCATGCCTGCTTACAAGCGCATCCTCCTGAAACTCTCCGGCGAAGCCCTGATGGGCGACGATGCGTATGGCATCAACCGAGCCACCATCGTGCGAATGGTCAAGGAGATCCAGGAAGTCACCGCGCTGGGCACCCAAGTGGCCGTGGTCATCGGTGGTGGCAACATCTTTCGCGGCGTCGCTGGCGGCTCCGTCGGCATGGATCGCGCCACCGCCGACTACATGGGCATGCTGGCCACCGTGATGAATTCGCTGGCCCTGGCTGACACCATGCGTCAGGAGGGCATGACCGCTCGCGTCATGTCGGCCATCAGCATCGATCAGGTGGTCGAGCCGTACGTGCGCCCCAAGGCCTTGCAGTACCTCGAAGAGGGCAAAGTCGTCGTGTTCGCCGCCGGCACCGGCAACCCGTTCTTCACCACCGACACCGCCGCCGCCCTGCGCGGTGCGGAGATCGGTGCAGAGATCATGCTCAAGGCGACCAAGGTCGATGGTGTCTATTCGGCCGACCCGAAAAAGGACCCCCACGCGACCCGCTATGCAAGCATCACGTTCGACGAGGCCCTGATCAAGAACCTGCAGGTGCTTGACGCGACGGCCTTCGCACTGTGCCGCGACCAGAATCTTCCCCTGAAGGTGTTCTCCATCTTCAAGCCCGGCGCCCTCAAGCGCGTGGTTCAAGGTGAAGACGAGGGAACGCTGGTTCATGTTTGAGGCTGTTTGAGCCTCGCCCTGGTCTTTTTTCCTGTCCTCCTGTTTCCCTTCTGACGCGTTGGTGACCCCAGGTTTCCTCCTTCACCACGCACGGAGTTTTCCATGAGCATCGCTGAAATCAAGAAGAACGCTGAGCAGAAAATGCTCAAGTCCATCGACGCATTCAAGAACGAACTGGCCAAAATTCGCACCGGTCGCGCCCACCCCGGCATCCTGGATCAGGTGCAGGTCGACTACTACGGTTCGCTGGTTCCCATCAGCCAGGTGGCCAACGTCGCTTTGATGGACGCTCGCACCATCTCGGTCCAGCCTTGGGAAAAGGGCATGGGCGCCAAGATCGAGAAAGCCATCCGCGAATCCGACCTGGGACTGAATCCGGCATCGCAAGGCGATTTGATCCGCGTGCCGATGCCTCCCTTGACGGAAGAGCGTCGCCGCGAGTTGACGAAGGTCGTCAAGGGTTCGGGTGAGGACGCCAAGATCGCTGTGCGCAACCTGCGTCGCGACGCCAATGAGCACGCCAAGCGCCTGCTCAAGGACAAGGAAATCACCGAGGACGATGACCGTCGCTCGCAGGACGAAGTCCAGAAACTGACGGATCGCTACATCGCTGAAATCGACAAGTTGATCGTGGCCAAAGAGGCCGAGATCATGGCCGTTTGACCAGGACTTGACGCACCCGAGACCCCGAGGCGGCTTGTGTCCGCCTCGCGGTCTTTTCGGGCTCATGTGGGAGTCTGATTTTGCTCATCGACCTCCGCCCATCGACCCCCGCCCATTGGCGCTCCTTCCATGGCCTTGCCCTCCTCGACCCCGTCCGTTCCTCGTCACATCGCCATCGTCATGGATGGCAACGGCCGTTGGGCGCGCAAGCGTTTCATGCCGCGCGGTCTCGGCCACAAGGCCGGGGTGGACTCGCTGGTCAAGGTTGTTCAGGCCGCAGCCGATCGCGGTGTGGGTTTCCTGACGGTGTTTGCTTTCTCGTCGGAGAACTGGAAGCGCCCTGAGGAAGAGGTCTCCGGTTTGATGAGCCTGTTGCTGGTGGCGCTGTCCAAGCACCTCACGCGACTCAAGGCCGACGGGGTGCGCATTCGCATCGTGGGCGACCTGGAAAACGTTTCCGAGAAGGTGCGCAACGCGCTGCTTGATGCCGAGGCGTCCACGCGCGAAAACCACCGCCTGGTGCTGACGGTGGCCTTCAACTATGGCGGGCGCTGGGACATCGTGCAGGCTTGCCGCAAAGCGGGCGAAGCCGGCGTGACGGGCGCCTCGCTGGACGAGGCCACGTTGTCGCGTTACATGGCGATGTCCTACGCACCGGACCCCGATTTGTTCATCCGGACGGGCGGCGAGGTACGCTTGTCCAACTTCCTGCTCTGGCAGAGCGCCTACGCCGAATTGGTGTTCTCGGACTGCCTCTGGCCGGACTTCGACGCCGATGAGCTGGACCGCGCACTGGCGACTTACGCCGCGCGTGAGCGTCGGTTCGGCGACGTGGGCAGCTCCGGCCTAGGTGAGGGCGCCATCGGTGCCGACGCGCCCACCATTCAAACCGGCGAGGGGAGCTGACATGCTCAAGCAACGGGTCATCACGGCCCTGATCCTGGTGGCCATCCTGCTGCCGACCTTGATGGCCGAGGCGGCTTGGCCGTTTGCCATCCTCACCCTGGTTTTCATCTCCGCTGCAGGGTGGGAGTGGTCACGCCTGAATGGCGCGCCGGGGCCTCGGGCCCTGCTCATGGGCGCAGCGGTGGCGGGCGGCTGTGTGTACGCCGCTCAGGTCTTTCACCTTCCACTGTGGGGGGCGGGCGCCGGTGCCGCAGCCGAACACGTTCACACCTGGGGACACAGCCTGGTCGGCTTCCTGACGCCCGCTGCGGTCTGGGCCGGCGCTGCGGCCTTGTGGGTGGTGGGCGGTGCCCTGGCGCTGCGGTGGGGCCCCACCCACTGGATGGCGCTCCCACAGTTGCTGCGGCGCTTGTTGGGCCTGATCCTGCTGGTGCTGGCCTGGGTGGCTCTGGTCGAAAGCAAAGCCCAGGGTTTGAATTACATGCTCTCGGTGTTCTGCCTGGTCTGGGCGGCTGACATCGGGGCTTACTTTGGTGGGCGCGCCTTCGGGCGTCACAAGCTGGCGCCGTCCATCAGCCCCGGCAAGAGCTGGGAAGGGGTGCTGGCAGGCATGCTGGCCGTGTTGCTGTTGGCCGCTGGCTGGCTGGCGGTTGACCAGGGTCTGGGCGTCGACTCGCCCAGCCTCTACAGCCGCCTGCAATGGGGGTTGGGCGTGCCCGGCATGGTTGCTGCGCTGCTGGCCCTGGCTGGCCTGAGCGTGGTGGGCGACCTGTTCGAGTCCCTGATCAAGCGCCAGGCCGGCGCCAAAGACAGCAGCCAGTTGTTGCCTGGGCACGGTGGCGTGCTCGACCGAATCGACGCCTTGTTGCCTGTTCTCCCCGCTTCGCTTGCCATCATGAGTTTGTGTCATGGTTGATGCTTTCACGGCTCGCCCGCAAAGGGTGTGCATCCTGGGCTCCACCGGCTCGATCGGGGCCAACACGCTGGACGTCATCGCCCGCCACCCGGGGCGGTTCGAAGTCTGGGCCCTCACCGGTGCGAGTCGGGTGCCCGAGTTGCTGGACCAGTGTCTGCGCTGGCGACCTCGCTTCGCCGTGATGCCCGATGTCGCCTTGGCCGCACAGTTGCGTCAGCAGGTGCGCGAAGCGGGCTTGCCCACCGAGGTGCTCGATGGCACGCAGGCCCTCTGCGATGTGGCTTCTCACGCCGATGTGGACGTCGTCATGGGTGCCATCGTGGGTGCCGCGGGCCTGGCGCCTTGTCTGGCTGCGGCTCGCGCAGGCAAGCGACTGTTGCTGGCCAACAAGGAGGCGCTGGTCGTGGGGGGCGCGCTGTTCATGCAGGCGGTCGAGGAGGGCGGGGCGACACTCGTGCCCATCGACAGCGAGCACTCGGCCATCTTCCAGTGCCTGCCGCAAGACCCGTCGACCTGGTCGCAACGAATCGATCACATCGTGCTGACGGCGTCGGGCGGCCCCTTCCGCCAGCGTGATGCATCCACCTTCGCCGAGATCACCCCCGAGCAGGCGTGCGCCCACCCCAATTGGGTCATGGGGCGAAAGATCTCGGTGGACTCCGCAACGATGATGAACAAGGCGCTGGAGGTCATCGAGGCGCGCTGGCTGTTCGGTCTGCTGCCAGATCAGATCCGAGTCGTCCTGCACCCCCAAAGCATCATTCATTCGATGGTGGTGTGCCGCGACCGCTCCGTGCTGGCACAACTGGGCACGCCGGACATGCGGGTGCCGATCGCCTACGGGCTGTCCTGGCCCGAGCGCATCGAGTCCGGTGCGGATTTCCTCGACTTCACTCGCCTGGGCGCGCTCACTTTCGAGGCGCCAGACGCGGCGCGGTATCCGGGCTTGCAGCTGGCCTGGGAGACCCTCAAGGCCGCACCGGGACACACCTGCGTGCTCAACGCCGCCAATGAGGTCGCGGTGGAGGCCTTCTTGCAGCGACGCATTCGCTTTGACCAGATCCACCGCGTCAACGCGCAGAGCCTGTCGGACTGCAAGGTCCCTTCAGGCGCGGCAGAATCCGTCTCGGGCTTGCTGGCGCTGGACGCCGAGGCTCGCCGTGTGGCCCTGGATGCGGTTGTCGGCTGTTCTTCGTTCTGACGTCAAGGCGCGCGCGGCGCGCTGTGGAGTTCCATCATGGCCCTGACCATTCTTGCCTTCCTGGTCACCATCGGCATCCTGGTCGTGATCCACGAGTACGGCCACTACCGCGCCGCGGTGGCCTGTGACGTCAAGGTCCTTCGGTTTTCGGTCGGGTTCGGGCGGGTGCTGTGGTCGCGCACCCGGGGTGAAACCGAGTTCGTGCTGTCGGCCCTGCCTCTGGGCGGCTACGTCAAGATGCTGGACGAGCGGGAGGGGCGGGTGCCCGCCGAAGAGCGTTCGCGCGCTTTCAACAACAAGCCCTTGAGGCAGCGTGCCTTCATCGTGGCGGCGGGGCCGCTGGCCAACCTGGTGCTGGCCGTGCTGCTGTATGCCTGTGTCAACTGGGCGGGCGTGCAAGAGGTGCGCCCCTGGATCGCTCAGCCCAAGGCGCAGAGCCTGGCCGATCAGGCGGGGTTGAAGTCGCGTGACGAGGTGATCGGCCTGCAGCGCGTGGGCGACAGCGATGCAGCTTGGCTGCCTGTGCGTTCCATGACCGACCTGCAGTGGCTCTTCACCGGCGCCGCGGTGCAAGGCGAGGATGTGCGCCTTCGCGTGGTTCAACGCCAGGGCGAAGCCGCTTCGGCGGCGGGTGTCCGCGAGCTGACGTTGCGCCTGAGCGCCATCCCGGCCGCCGAGGTGGACGGGGCCTTGCTGGAGCGGGTGGGCCTCAGCGGCCCGTTCGCCGAGCCCTTGGTGGCGCAATTGGTCGAGGGCGGCCCGGCCGCTCGCGCTGGCCTGCGCGAAGGCGACCGGGTGCTGAGCCTCAACGGTCAACCCATCCATGACGCCGGTCAGTTGCGCCAGGCCATCCGTCAAAGCGCCATCGATGGCGTCGCACAGCCTTTGCGCTTCCACGTCGAACGTGCTGGCAGCACATTGGACGTCTTGGTCGAGCCCGTGATGAAGGACGTTCAAGGCCAGAAGCTGCCTCGCATCGAGGCTGCGCTGGGTGCGCCTGCCGCCACGGTGGACGTTCGCTATGGCCTCGTGGAAGGCTTCACCCGCGCCGTCACGCGCACCTGGGATGTGGCCGCATTGAGCCTGGACATGCTGGGCAAGATGCTGATCGGCCAGGCGTCGATCAAGAACCTCAGCGGCCCCATCACGATCGCCGACTACGCTGGCCGCTCGGCCGAGCTGGGCTGGGTGTATTACGTGGGCTTCCTGGCTCTGGTGAGCGTCAGCCTGGGCGTGTTGAACCTGCTGCCGCTGCCCGTCCTCGATGGTGGACACCTCATGTATTATCTTTTTGAAGGTGTCACGGGCCGGCCGGTTTCCGAGCGTTGGCTTGAGCGTCTGCAGCGGGGTGGCATCGCCATCATGCTGATGATGATGTCACTGGCCCTGTACAACGACTTCGCGCGCCTGCTGGGCGGGCTCTGATCTTTTTCGCATGCACATCCCCTCCATGACCGCTGTTCGCCTCAAGCCGACCCTGCTTGCCGCCTTGCTGGCGACTTCCCTCTTCCAATCGGCCTGGGCGGTTGAGCCCTTCGTCCTCAAGGACATCCGCGTCGAGGGCCTCCAGCGGGCGGACGCCGGGACCGTGTTCGCATCGCTGCCGTTTCGCGTGGGCGACACCTACACCGACGACAAGGGCGCGGCTGGCTTGCGTTCGCTCTTCGCCACGGGCCTGTTCAAGGACGTTCGCATCGAGGTCGATGGCAACGTCGTGGTGGTGGTGGTTGAGGAGCGCCCCGCGATCGCGCGTGTCGAATTCGTCGGCACCAAAGAGTTCGACAAGGACGCGCTGGTCAAGGCCCTCAAGGACGTCGGCATCTCCGAAGGTCAACCCTTTGACCGCGCCTTGGCCGACCGCGCCGAGCAGGAGCTCAAGCGCCAGTACCTCACCCGCAGCCTGTATGGCGCGGAGGTGGTCACCACGATCACGCCAGCCGAGCGCAATCGCGTCAACGTGACGTTCACCGTGACCGAGGGTGAGATCACCAAGATCAAGAACATCCGCATCACCGGCAACCAGGCCTTTTCTGAGGCCACGCTGCTGGCACAGATGGACCTGACGTCCGGCGGCTGGCTGACCTGGTACACCAAGTCCGACCAGTACTCGCGCGCCAAGCTCAACGCCGATCTCGAGACGATCAAGTCCTACTACCTCAACCGCGGCTACCTCGAGTTCCGCATCGAGTCGGCCCAGGTGGCCATCTCGCCGGACAAGCAAGACATCAGCCTCGTCGTCAACGTGACGGAAGGCCCGCGCTACACGGTCACCGCGGTCAAGCTCGACGGCGATTACCTGGGCAAGGAAGCCGTTTTCCGCAAGCTGGTCAAAGTTGAGACCGGTGAGGCCTACAAGGTCGACACCGTCGCGGGCACGGTCAAGGCCTTCACCGACCGGTTCGCCACCTACGGCTATGCTTTCGCTCGAGTCGAGGTGCGCCCTGAGCTGGACCGCGAAAAGGGCCAGGCGGCCATCGTGCTGGTGGCGCAGCCTCAGCGCCGGGTGTACGTGCGGCGCGTGAACGTCGCTGGCAACTCCCGCACGCGCGACGAGGTGGTGCGCCGTGAGTTCCGTCAGTTCGAATCCGCATGGTACGACGGCCAGAAAATCAAGCTGTCGCGCGACCGGGTGGATCGCCTGGGCTACTTCAAGCAAGTCAACGTCGAGACGACCGAGGTGCCTGGCACCGTCGACCAGGTTGACCTGACCGTGGCGGTGGAAGAAAAGCCAACCGGCAACCTGATGCTGGGCGCGGGTTTCTCGACCGCCGAGAAGTTGACGCTGTCGGCATCCATCAAGCAAGACAACGTCTTCGGCACCGGTAACTACCTGGGCATCGAGGTCAACACCAGCAAGTTCAACCGCACCTTGGTGCTCAGCACGGTCGACCCGTATTTCACCGATGCGGGTGTTTCGCGGTCCTATGACGTGTTCTTCCGGACCTCGCGTCCGTTGAACACCCAGGGCGGGGACTACAAGATCGAGACCACCGGTGGCGCCATCCGATTCGGGGTGCCCTTCACCGAGTTCGACACCGTCTTTTTCGGCCTCGGCCTGGAGCAGACCGCCATCAAGGGCGACCTGGGCCTGCCCGTGAGTTACCGCTTGTTCCGCGACACCTTCGGCGAGCGCGTGACCTCCTTCCCCCTGACCGTGGGCTGGGCCCGTGACGCCCGCGACAGCACCATCGCGCCAACGACTGGCCGCTACCAGCGCGTCAACCTGGAAACCGGCCTGCTGGGCGACACCCGTTACCTGCGCAGCGACTTCGAGGCTCAACAGTACATCCCCCTGACCAACCGACTCACGCTGGGTCTGCGCGGCGAGTTCGGCTACGGACGCGGCCTGCAGAGCAAGCCTTACCCCGTCTTCAAGAACTTCTACGGCGGTGGCCTGGGCTCGGTGCGTGGTTTCGAGCAGAGCTCGCTCGGCCCGGTCGACATCGAGGGCGCCTACATCGGCGGCAACAAGCGCTTGAACCTCAACGCCGAGTTGTACGTGCCGTTCCCCGGCGCCGGCAACGACCGCACCTTGCGCCTGTTCGGCTACATGGATGCTGGCAACGTCTGGGGTGAGGCCGAAAACCTGCGTTTGAGCGAGTTGCGGGCGTCCGTGGGCGTGGGCATCAGCTGGATCTCGCCGGTGGGCCCCCTGAAGTTGAGCTACGGCAAGCCGATCAAGTCGTTCGACCAAGATAAAATCCAGTCCCTCCAGTTCCAGATCGGCACAGCCTTCTGACCATGAAATCGAACCTCAAGACCCTGGTGGCCGTCGGCGCGCTGTTGTGTGCGGCGGTCGCGCAGGCGCAGGAACTCAAGATCGGTTTCGTCAACCTCGATCGGGTCCTGCGTGACGCGGCGCCGGCGCGCGCGGCGCAAGCCAAGCTGGAGAGTGAATTCACCCGGCGTGAGAAAGAGCTCAACGATGGGGAAGCCCGCCTGAAGAGCGCCTCAGAGCGATTTGAAAAAGACGCGTCCACCCTCGGCGAAGGCGAGCGCATGCGCCGCCAGCGTGATCTGGTCGAGCAGGACCGGGAGTTGCAGCGCAAGCGCCGCGAGTTTCAGGAAGACCTCAACCAGCGCAAGAACGAGGAGCTGTCCACGGTGTTGGACCGGGCCAACCGGGTGGTCAAGCAGATTTTCGATCAGGACAAATTCGACCTGATCGTGCAGGAGGCGGTGTTCGCGGGCCCCCGCGTCGACATCACCGACAAGGTCATCAAGTCCATGAACGCCGGGTCGGGCAAGTGACCGCATCCGATGTGCACACCGAGCCCGCATCCAACAGGTCCTTGAGCGTCACGCTGGGGGAGCTGGTGGAGGCCCTGGCTGGCGAGTTGCCAGCCGAGGTCAAGGGCCCTGCCGAGACGGTCATCCGCGGCATCGGCCCCCTCGACACCGAACAGCCCGACACGCTGTCCTTCCTGTCCAACCCCCGCTATCGCGCGCAATTGGCGACCACCCGGGCGGCCTGTGTCATCGTCGGCCCGGCGGTGCTGGAGGAGGCGAGTGGCTTGAACGCAGCCATCGTCACGGCAGACCCGTATCGCTACTTTGCTGCCGTGACCCGCTGGTGGGCAGCACGCACTCGGCTGCGGCCCGCGCCAGGCATCCACCCCAGCGCCGTGGTGTCACCTCACGCGCGCGTGGCCCCCAGCGCCCACGTCGGTGCGTTGGCGGTGGTTGAAAGCGGTGCGGTCATCGGTGATGGCGCGGTCATCGGTGCGCAATGCAGCGTCGGTGAGCGCGCTCGCATCGGGGCGCACACCCGACTGGCTCCCCATGTCGTGATCGGCTTCGACTGCGTGGTGGGCGAACGCTGCATTTTCCACAGCGGTGTGGTGATCGGGGCCGACGGTTTCGGCTTCGCACCCCACCAGGGACGCTGGGAAAAAATCGAGCAGCTTGGCGCCGTGCGCATCGGCGACGACGTCGAACTGGGCGCCAACACCTGCGTGGACCGCGGCGCCCTCGAGGACACCGTCATCGAAAACGGGGTCAAGCTCGACAACCTCGTGCAGATCGCGCACAACGTGCACATCGGTGAGCACACGGCCATGGCCGGCTGCGTCGGTGTGGCGGGGAGCGCCCGCATCGGCAAGCACTGCACCGTGGGCGGAGCCGGCATGATCCTGGGTCACCTGACCCTGGCCGACCACGTGCACGTGTCCTCCGGCACGCTCATTTCCCGATCCATCAACCAGCCCGGTCAGTACAGCGGCGTCTTCCCGTTTGACGACAACGCCTCCTGGGAGAAGAATGCCGCGACTCTGCGTCAGCTTCACTCCCTTCGCGACCGCATCCGCACCCTAGAAAAGCAAGTGAAAAGCTGATGGACATCCACAAGATCCTTCAAAAGCTCCCCCATCGTTACCCTTTCCTGATGGTGGACCGCGTGCTCGAAGTCGAGAAGAACGTGCGCATCCGTGCGCTCAAAAACGTCACGATCAACGAGCCTTTTTTTCAAGGCCATTTCCCCAACCGCCCCGTCATGCCTGGCGTGATGATGCTGGAAGCGCTGGCTCAGGCCGCTGCCTTGCTGGCCTTCGAGACCACCGGTGACTCGGTTGACGACAATTCGGTGTACTACTTCGTCGGCATCGACGGCGCGCGCTTCAAGCGCCCCGTCGAGCCGGGCGACCAGTTGTTCCTGGACGTGACCATGGGTCGCAACAAGGCCGGCATCTACAAGTTCAATGCACGCGCCATGGTGGGCGACGAGCTGGCCGTCGAGGCCGA
>Ga0114983_1001227_pt1 | contig 10330 bp, 9 predicted proteins | sample Shrwel_input2_RT_FD_87182 | JGI IMG/M metagenome (GOLD analysis project Ga0114983, IMG submission 87182) | Subsurface microbial communities from deep shales in Ohio, USA - Utica-3 well 1 S input2 RT | ecosystem: Environmental > Aquatic > Deep subsurface > Shale gas/oil reservoir > Produced...
ATTATATATTTAAGAGCTCAATTATTAATCTTAAATAAAGATAATTTAATAAAAGCAAATGGAGGCGATTTTCGTGAATAAAAATTTAGGAATGTTTTTAGTTTTTATAGCTTTAATTTTACTCTCAGTTATAGTGGTAAACGGTTTATATTTTAATGTTCCAGCTTTAGAAACGGCAGAAAGAGAAGTTCCAGCAGAAGAGCTAAGTGAGGATTATATTACTACAAATTTAAGTATCAATCAGCAGCAGGAATATGACCCTAATATTGTCGATGTAGTGCTCGGTTTTGAAAACGAAAATACCGAACAGGCAGCAGCGGTGGCAGAAAATAATAGAATTGTAAGTGAGTTAATGACAATTTTAGAAGAAGAAGAACTGGAAAATGTGGAAACCCAGGGTTTTAGGGTTTACCCTTATACAAGGTATAGTGAAGAAAATGAGGAAAGAATTACCTACTATGAGGTGAGCAATCAGATTAAATTTACTTCTACTAATTTAACTGAGCTACCAGTCTTATTGGGTAGATTACTGGAGGCAGGTGCCAATAGAGTAGTTAATATTAACTATCGTCTGGAAAGCAATGAACAGGCCTTAGAAGAAGTTACAGCTCAGGCTTTAAGTTCTCTTAAAGATAAAGCATCTTTTATGGCTGAAAGTCTGGATAAAGAAAATTATAGGATTAAAGAAATTAATTTAGGAAATCAGAATATTTATGGTAGTAAAGCACTACAAACTATGACTAGAACTTCAGAAAAAGGTGATTTTTCGGAGGTTCCACTGGCAGAACAAAAGGTTAATATCAATGTTTCCCTATCAGCAGAAATAGAATTATATTAATTAAAAATAAAAAAGGCTGAGCACAGGTATAATACGCTCAGCTTTTTTTGCATTTTTTTTATTCATTATTTAGTAAAAAGTTGGCTGCTCTTTCCATATCATCTTTAGATGCTACCAGAAAGACCTGATTGCCGGCAAAAATTTCTCTGTTTCCCCTGGGTACAATATATCTATCCTGTTTTTTGTCGAATATTCCTGCAATGACACAATTTTCGGGAAAGTTTTTTTGACTTACAATCTCTGAGATTTTCATTCCGGAAATCCTCGAATCCGGTGGAATGGTTAGAATTGAAACCTCAGCTTTACCATCACCAAGTGACGCTACTTTTCGGACATCGGGTTCTTCAATATCTGTAATAAAGCGGTCCACAATTAACTCCATGGTAGCAGCAATATTTGTTGCTCCAGCCATCTGATAGGCATTTTCGTATTCCGGTTCCCTCATTCTTACCAGAATTTTTTCTACACCAAAGTTTTTAGCAAGTAGAGAAAAAGATAAATTATCTGCATCATCTCTCATTACTGCGATTGCAACATCGCATTTTGCTATACCGGCTTCTTTTAGTATATCAATTCTGGTTGCACTACCCAGTACAGTTACTGCACCATAACGACTATATATTTTTTCAGCAACATTTTGGTCTTTTTCTATAACAATAACATCATGTTTTTGAACTAAACTTTTTGTTAAGTTTCTTCCTGCAATACCTCCACCAGCAATAATTATATACATTTTTATACCTCCATTATTAGAGCTTAAATTTATTATTTATTCTTCCCAGGCTTTTTTAGTAAATAAAATTATAATCGGCAGAATTTCTAATCTTCCAGCCAGCATCCCAATGATATAAGTTATTTTAATAACGGGGGAGAGAGAGGCCATTTTTTCTACAGAAAAGAAAAATGGTCCTATATTTCCCATAGCTGAAAACATTCCTGAAAACGCCTGCCAGCCATTAAGATCAGAAAAAATAGAAGTGATTATGCCTCCAATTACGATTAAAAATAGCCAGAAAGAAAATAAGCCTGTTAATTTATTTATTTCATCATTTTTTATGATACTCTTATCAAGTGTGACAGGTAAAACAGCATGATTAGGTAAATATACTTTTTTTACTTCTCGATTAAACAATCCACCCAAGATATTTAAACGCATCACCTTAATCCCTCCGGAAGTGGACCCTACACTACCGCCGATCAACATAAACACAATAAATATTTGTCTGGCAGCAGCTGGGAAAAAGCTGGAATTAATATTATGGGTTCCAAATCCTGTTGTAGTAATGATAGAAGTAACCTGAAAAATTGTTTTGCGAAAAATTTCTTCAGCCTCAAAATTATTGGCTGTATTTAAAATTATAATTAAAATACTAATAAAAATTGTTGAATATAAAATTAATCTAACAAAGGTTTTTAATTCACTATTCTTTTTAATACTTTCGTAATCTTTAGTAAAAAATCTATAGTGAAGTAAGAAGTTAACTCCTCCCAGAAACATAAAAAATGTTATTACATATTCAATTAAAATATAATTTGAATAACCACTATCTGCATAATGGGCGATACTGGCATCATAGTGAGAAAAACCCCCGGTTGATAAAGTAGTAAAACTGTGGGTTAAAGCATCAAAAACAGATAATCCGAGGAAAATTAGGATAATACTCTCCAGCAGCATAAAACCTAAATAAATCATCCAGAGTATTTTTACAGTTTTAAATACATTGGGTACTGGTCTGGAAACATTAATTTTATGGCTTTCTGCACTAAAAAGCTGCCAGGTTTCGCCTTTGGCTCTGGTAGAAATTAAAAGAAAAAAGGTTAAAATTCCCAACCCACCTAAAAGCTGCATTAAACTTCTCCAAAAAATTATTGATTTGGGCATCGAATCCAGGCCAGTAAAAACAGTGATTCCAGTAGTAGTAAAGCCACTAACCGCCTCAAAGAAGGAATCGATAAAAGATTTTTCTATTCCAATCATAAAGGGGAGAGCCCCTAAAATAGAAACAATGATCCAGCCTGCAGCACATAATAACATAGCAGTTGTTAAATCTATATAAATGTTTTCATGATCAGTGGGCAGTTTTAAAATAGTGCCTGTGATTAGAGAAATAATAATAGTATAGTAAAATGCCTGATATATACTATTTCCATCCTGATAGATAAATGCAAGAATTAATGGAATTACTATAATAAAGCCCATGATAAATGCCAGTACACTTAGAAAATAGAGGATTGTATTATATTTAGTAGATTTGAGCAATAAATTTACCTCCTTAATTGTTAAATCTAATTTATGAAGAACATCTGTTAATTATATATTCAAGAACAATCTATCATTTCCTTTATTAGCCAGAAAATTCAAGTGAATAATCCGATATTGTTAAAATTTGCTTTTAGTAAAATTTGGATATATAATATAATTAAAATTAAGGAGGTAAATTATGGATATAAACGAGATGGTGATAATTTTCTTAAATCAGTTAAGTGGATTTGGCCCCAGAACGATTATTGATTTAATAAACAAACTGAATAAACTAGAAGAAATGTGGTCTTTAAATAAACAGCAGCTAAAAAATCTGGGTTTAACAGATTTTAAAATAAAAAAATTTAATGATCATAAAAAGAATTTTAAGCCCCGGGAGATTGCCGCTGAGTTAAAAAAAGAGAATATTGATTATCTTACATTATATAATGATCGATATCCGGATAGTTTAAAAGATCTTTATGATCCTCCACCTGTCATTTTTTATAAAGGCTGCCTAAACTTTCAGCTGCCTGCTGTTGCAATTATAGGTTCCAGAAATTCAACTCTTTATGGTCGAAAAATCGCAAGCAAAACCGCTTCAGAGCTGGCTAAAAAAGGTGTAAATATTATTAGTGGTCTGGCCAGGGGAATAGACAGCACTGCCCATCAAGGGGCATTAGCAGTAGATGGTGGAATTACAACAGCAGTTTTAGGGAATGGTTTTAATTTTCTTTATCCCTCCCAGAATAAATTGCTCTCTCAAAAAATAATTGATAAAGGTCTAATGTTAACAGAATTTAACCCTGAGATTGCTCCCCGTGCTAATAATTTCCCCAGAAGAAATAGAATTATTAGTGGTCTCTCAGATTTAATTTTAGTAGTTGAGGCTGGAGAAAAGAGCGGAACTCTGATTACAGTTGATTATGCTCTGGAACAGGGAAAGGATATTATGGCTGTGCCAGGAAATATTGATCGTCCTAATTCTGTTGGCTGTAATAGACTGATCAAAAAAGGGGCTGCAATTTTTACAAAAGTAAATGATATTATAGATTATTTAAGTAGATATTTGCAGAATAATACGGATCAGAATGAATTTGTAGAAACTAATCAATTATTAAATGAAGTTTATCCCGAGCTTAATTCAGATGAAATTAAAATCCTAAAACTTTTTCAACATGAGATTGAAATATACTATAACGATCTGGTTAGATTGAGTAATTTGACTTCAAAAAAAGTTGATCAAATACTGGTAAAATTAGAGTTAATGAATCTTATAATTCGCTTAAAAGGGAAAAAATATCAATTTAAGGGTTTACAAAATCTCCTTAAACCAATATAATAATATACTAGTTAAAGATTTTTTATGATAGGGAGGCCTAATCGGCAGAAATGCCAGAATAATATGAATAAAAAAGTTATAGAAATTTTAAGTATTCTTATCCATAAAATGCTGAATGATGAGGATCTCTGGCGGAAACAGGAAGATGTTATAATTGAATTAGAAGACCAGGGTTATACAATTGAAAATATTAGTGAAGCATTTGAAGTTATATTTAGTGAAGTGATTTCTGTTGAAGATCGTGATTTTTATATTGATTATGAGATGCCAAGTGGTTATAATAGAGTTTTTACCAAAGTAGAAAATTTTTATTTTAGTAATGAAATCAAGGCCATAATCTATAAACTGAATGGGCTTGGTATTTTATCAGCAGATGAACTGGAAATTATTATTTATAGAATGATGCAGATTGCAAGTGTTGATGATTTAAAGGCCGATCTGGTCTGGGATATTATTAATGATGTTGTTGATGATTCAGATTTAATGCTGACAATTTCAGCTGAGATTAATGAATTTGACAACAATCTTTTAAAACAACAGAGAGTAAACTAAAGGTTTACTGGAGGTATCAATTTAATGGCAAAGCAAAAGAAGAATTTAGTAATTGTAGAGTCACCTGCAAAGGCAAAGACAATTAAGAAGTTTTTAGGCAGAAATTATAAAGTAGAAGCATCAATGGGTCATGTGCGTGATTTACCTAAAAGTAAATTAGGAATAGACTTAGAAAATGATTTTGAACCAAATTATATAACTATTCGGGGAAAGGGCAAAACTTTAAGTAAATTAAGAAAAGCAGCCAAAAAAAGTGAAGATGTTTATCTTGCAACTGACCCTGATAGAGAAGGAGAAGCTATTTCCTGGCATTTAGCTTATGCCTTAAAGTTATCTGATGAGGATAATAATAGAATAGAATTTAATGAAATAACTAAAACTGCAATTCAGAATGCAATTAAAAATCCACGGACAATAAATAAGGACCTGGTGGATGCCCAGCAGGCACGAAGATTGCTGGATCGTCTGGTGGGATATCGTTTAAGCCCACTATTGTGGAAAAAAGTACGCAAAGGTTTAAGTGCGGGTAGAGTTCAGACTGTTGCAGTTAAAATAATCTGTGAGCGAGAAGAAGAAATTAGAAATTTTGATGAGGAAGAATACTGGAGTCTGGAAGTCGAATTAAAAAATGATAGTGATGAAAAATTAAAGGCAGATTTATATAGAATAAATAATAAAAAGTTTAAGATAGAGAGCAAAGAAGAAGTTGAGCAGGTTATTGCTGATATCAAAGATCAGGATTTTGAAATAATTAAAGTTAAAAAACGTAAAAGAAGAAGAAATCCTAAGTCACCATTTACAACTTCCACTTTACAGCAGCGGGCTTCTAATAAACTTAATTATACTGCCAAAAAAACAATGTATCTGGCTCAGCAGTTATATGAAGGTATTGATATTGGGAGTTCAGGTACAGTTGGTCTGATTTCTTATATCAGAACAGACAGTACCAGACTTTCTAATGAAGCGAAAAATGGTGCCAAAGATTACATTCTAAATAAATATGGAGACAAATTTTTGAAAAGTTCAAAGAAAAAATCGAAGCAGAACTCCAATGCTCAGGATGCACATGAGGCTATCAGACCGACTGATACTCAAAGAACACCTGAGAAAATGAAAAAACATTTATCCAAAGATCAATATAAATTATATGATCTAATCTGGAAAAGATTTGTTGCCAGTCAGATGAGTCCGGCTCTTTACGAAAGTATTTCTGCTCAATTTAAAGTTGGGGAAAAATATAAGTTCAGAGTTAGTGGTTCTCGTCTCTTATTCCCTGGACATTTAATTTTAACTGGAAAAGCAAAAGAAGATGATATTGACCTTCCAGTTTTAAAAGAGGGAGATAAATACAGTTTATTAAAAACAAATCCTGAACAGCATTTTACAACTCCACCTCCCAGATATTCGGAGGCTACACTTGTAAAGACTCTAGAAGAAGAAGGAATAGGACGTCCGAGTACCTATGCTCCAACATTATCTACCATAGAGTCCCGGGATTATGTAGAAAAAGAAGGACGTTATTTTAAACCAACAGAACTTGGCGAAACTGTAACTGAACTATTAACTGATTATTTTCCTGATGTTACTGATGTTGAATTTACAGCAGGTTTAGAAAAAAGACTGGATGAAATAGAAAAAGGGAATGAAGACTGGAAAAAAATATTGAGAGATTTTTATGAACCGTTTTATCAGCGTCTGGAAGATGCAAGAGAAAATATGGAGAGTGTCCAGATTGTTGAAGAAACTGATGAAGTCTGCGAAAAATGTGGTAGTCCAATGGTAGTTAAGTACGGCCGTTATGGTAAATTTCTGGCCTGCTCCAGTTACCCTGAATGTAAAAACACCAAACCATATTTAATTAAAACGGGTGTTGACTGTCCGGAATGTGAAGATGGTGAGATTATAGAAAGAACTTCTAAAAAAGGGAGAACTTTTTATGGCTGCAGTAATTATCCAGACTGTAACTTTATGAACTGGAATAAACCGGTTAAAAAACCATGTCCCGAATGCGGTAGTCTAATGGTTGAAAAAACAACTAAAGCTAAAGGAAAACACTATAAATGTATCAATAAAGAATGTGGACATACTGAAAAAGCAGAATAAATTTGATTTATCTGGCTTTCTTCAAATTTAGGGAATTCCAAATTTGGAGGAAGCCCTTAAAATCAGTTCAAGAAAGCGTTTACAACAATAATTATAACTAATAAAATTAAACGCTAAAATATGTAAAAAGATTAGAATATGGTTAAAATATTGTGAAATTAAGAGCGTTAACTTGACATTTTTGATCTTTTCATGGTAATATAAACAAAATAGATTAAAATATTTTGAATCATGTGACAATTTAAAAATATAAGATTATAAGTAAAGGAGGTTCTAAATTGTCAATTACAGATTTTGAAGCAACTACTATAGTTGCAGTAAAACATAATGGTTGTATGGCCCTGGCTGGAGATGGACAGGTAACCCTGGGTAATACAGTTATGAAAAGTACAGCCAAAAAAGTCAGAAGATTATATAATGGTGAAATTTTAGCTGGATTCGCCGGTACATCTGCAGATGCTTTTACTCTTTTTGAAAAATTTGAGGGTAAATTGGAAGAGTATCACGGAAGTCTGCAGAGGGCAGCAGTTGAGCTGGCCAAAGAATGGCGGACAGATAAAATTTTAAGAAAACTTGAAGCTTTGCTAATTGTTGCAAATCTGGAGGAAATCCTTATTATTTCAGGTAATGGTGATGTGATTGAACCCGATGGCAAGATTACTGCTATTGGTTCTGGTGGCCCTTATGCAAGAGCGGCTGCAACAGCATTATCAAATCATGGTCAAAGCCTGAATGCCGGGGATATCGCCAGTGAAGCACTCAAAATAGCGGCTTCTATTTGTATTTATACTAATGAAAATATTACTTTAGAGGAGTTAAATGGAGGTGAGTCTGAAGCAGGTGAATAATCAATTAACCCCAAAAGAAATTGTTGCTGAATTGGATAAATATATAATTGGACAGGAAAAAGCAAAGAAATCAGTAGCTATTGCCTTAAGGAATAGGTACAGAAGAAAACAGGTTAAAGATGAGATGAAAGATGAGATCATTCCGAAAAATATTTTGATGATTGGACCTACTGGTGTTGGTAAAACTGAGATTGCTCGCAGACTTGCTAAAATTGCCAAATCTCCTTTTATCAAAATAGAAGTGACTAAGTTTACTGAAGTAGGTTATGTAGGTCGTGATGTGGAATCAATGATTAGGGATCTTACAGAATCTGCAATTAGAATGGTCAAAGAGGCTAAAATGGAAGAGGTTGAGATTGAGGCTGAGAAACAGGCGATTCAGCGAATTGTAGACCGCATGCTTCCCGGTAAAAAGAAAAACAAAGATGATTACTATTCTAATCTAGTTGACGACATCAATAAAAAAACAGATGATGTAGATGATCGAATTGCTTCCAGAAAAAAACGAATGTACCAGAGAATTAAAGATGGTAAGCTGGATGATCAAAAAATAGAAATCGAAGTAGAAGAAAATAATACTCAAATGATGGATGTCTTCTCCGGTTCCGGAGTTGAAGAAATGGGTATTAATTTTAAAGATATGCTGGGAAATATTTTCCCAAATAAAAAACAGAAGAAAAAAGTAACTATTGCTCAGGCTAAAGAAATGCTCAAAGACGAAGAAGCTCAAAAATTAATTGACATGGATCAGGTTAAGTCAGAAGCAATAAAAACAGTTGAGGAAGATGGAATAATCTTTTTAGATGAAATGGATAAGATAGCAGGTAGAGAATCAGGATCTGGCCCTGAAGTTTCAAGACAGGGTGTACAAAGAGATATTCTACCGATTGTAGAAGGCTCAACTGTAAGTACCAAACACGGTTCGGTGAAAACTGATCATATTTTGTTTATTGCTGCAGGAGCATTCCATGTTTCTTCCCCAGCAGACTTAATACCAGAGCTTCAGGGTAGATTTCCACTGAGAGTTAATTTAGACAGCCTCAGCCGAGATAATTTTAAGGATATACTGCTGCTGCCTCAGAACTCTCTGGTTAAACAGTACAAGGCATTATTAGAGACTGAGGGTATAAAGATTAACTTTAGTGAAGAAGCTATAGAAGAAATATCCAGTTTCGCTTATGATATTAACGAGGAAACTGAAAATATTGGAGCCAGAAGGCTGCACACAATAATGGAAAAATTATTGGAAGATCTTTCTTTTGAAGCGCCAACTTTAGCTGAACAGGAAATTGAAATTGATGTAGATTATGTTAATGATAAATTAAAAGATGTTGTAGCAAATAAAGACTTAAGTAAATATATTTTATAATTTCAAAACAGAAAATGGAGGAGATTGAAATGGGTAGTTTATTAGAAAAAAGCCGAAAGATTAACCGATTATTACAGAGAACAGGTGGAAATGCAGTAGATTTTTCCGATATGGCTTATGTTTTAAAAGAGGCTGTAAGGTGTAATGTATATGTAACAAGTAAAAAAGGGAAAATTTTAGGTTATAGTCTTCGTGATGATTTTGAATGTGAGATTATGGAAGAAAAAGTTATTGATCAGGGAGCATTTCCAGAGGAATATAATAATGGTTTACTAAGAATTAGGGAAACCAAGTCTAATATTGAACAAAAAGATGGTAAGTGTGTTTTTGCTGATGGTGAAGATTGTTTATTTGAAGATAAATTAACAACTATAGTTCCAGTTATTGGGGGAGGAGATAGACTGGGAACTTTAGTTTTAGCTCGTTATGGATCACCATTTGATGATGAAGATTTAGTATTAGCAGAATATGGAGCTTCAGTTGTAGGAATGGAAATTCTACGTTCCCGCAGTGAAAGAATAGAAAAGGAAGCCCGCAAAAAAGCAGCAGTTCAAATAGCGATTGATACCTTATCTTATTCCGAATTAGAAGCTATCGAACATATTTTTGAAGAATTAGATGGAGAAGAAGGTTTATTAGTAGCAAGTAAAGTAGCAGATAGAGTAGGTATAACCAGATCAGTTATTGTAAATGCTTTACGAAAATTTGAGAGTGCTGGTGTAATTGAATCTCGTTCATTAGGAATGAAGGGAACATATATTAAAGTTCTTAATGATAATTTATTAGATGAATTAGAAAAGGTTAAAGGATAATTTTAGTAACTAAGTTGATTTTGCAGGCTCCTTTCATTTTGTGAGGAGCCTTTTAACTGCTATGGAAAAATAATTATTCAAAAAAGCTTGATTAAATTCTGAGTCTATGGTATACTTTTTTGTGGCAAAATACACACGACAGTTGATCTAAATGCTGGTGCTGTATTTAATACAGTTGTGTTTAGAGTTGATGCTGTCGGAGGCTAAAACCAGAAAGGAGGTGC
>Ga0114983_1001229_pt1 | contig 10308 bp, 9 predicted proteins | sample Shrwel_input2_RT_FD_87182 | JGI IMG/M metagenome (GOLD analysis project Ga0114983, IMG submission 87182) | Subsurface microbial communities from deep shales in Ohio, USA - Utica-3 well 1 S input2 RT | ecosystem: Environmental > Aquatic > Deep subsurface > Shale gas/oil reservoir > Produced...
CCCTGCTGCCCCGTTCCGGGGCCTGGATGAAGGGTGTCAAGGCCGCCTTCGGCATCCTGCTGCTGGGGGTCGCCATCTGGCTGGTGGAGCGTCTACTGCCGGGCAGCATCGCGCTGCTGCTGTGGGCCGGTCTTTCCATCGGCAGTGCCTTGGCACTGGGTGCGCTGACCGTCAACCAGACCCAGGGCTGGCCACGAGTCCGTCAAGGGGCAGGCGTCATGCTGCTGGTGTGGGGCATCGCCCTGGTGATCGGCGCATCACGTGGCGGCAATGATCCGCTACGGCCCTTGGCCCCCACCCCCCCGGCGGCCGGCATCGCCACCACGCAAGCGGCCACCGACAAAGACGAGATCACCATCGTGGAGACGCTTGAAGAGCTTCAGGCCTCACTGGCCGCAGGTGAAGCACCGGCCTTCGTCAACTTCACCGCCGACTGGTGCATCTCCTGCAAAGTGATGGAGCGCAACGTCTACCCCGCACCCGAGGTGGCGGGCCAGCTGACCCACTTCAGGCGCATCAATGTCGATGTCACCGACAGCGACGCCCCTAGCCGCGAGGTACTGGATCACTATCAGCTGTTTGGCCCGCCCAGCCTGCTGTTCTTCGAAGGCGGCGAAGAGTTGCGCGATGCTCGGGTGCAAGGCGAGGTGAATGCCGCCCAACTGGCCCGCCACCTGGAAGGTGTGCTGGAGTGGCTGGATCGCCGAAAGGCTGAGCGCGACACGCGGCAAGCCGTCTCGAACACTGTTCCTGACGGCTGGACATCCTAGCCGCTTTTCGTCAGACTCCGCCTTCATCGCTCCTTCATGGTCAATAGATGCCTCAAGACACGTCATCGTGTCGGGATCTATTGCAAGTTGGCCGGGATTGACATCACCCGGAATACGCCCAACCCCATCGGTCGAGACAACGTCATGGATATCCGCAAGGTCAAGAAGCTGATCGAACTGCTTGAAGAGTCCAACATCAGCGAGATCGAGATCCAGGAAGGGGAGGAGTCGGTTCGTATCAGCCGCCATCCCAACGGCACGAACTGGCAGACGCCCATGCCCCAGGCGGCTTCGGCAGCGTCGACCACCCAAGCCCCCTCTTCGACGGCTGAACCCGCCGCCGATACCGCGCCAGTCTACAAGGGGCATACCATCAACTCGCCGATGGTAGGTACCTTCTACCGCTCCCCGGCACCCGGTTCCAAGGCCTTCATCGAGGTCGGCTCGAGCGTCAAGAAGGGCGAGACCGTATGCATCGTCGAAGCGATGAAGATGATGAACCAGATCGAGGCCGATCGTGATGGCGTGATCGAGGCCTTCCTGGTGGAGGATGGCGAACCGGTCGAGTTCGACCAGCCGATGCTCGTGATCGCCTGACGCTCCCCTGTCCTGATCTGATCATTCACCCAACTGGCGGATTTCTCATGTTGGACAAGGTCCTCATCGCCAATCGCGGCGAGATCGCCCTACGTATCCTGCGCGCCTGCAAGGAGCTGGGCATCAAGACAGTGGCGGTGCATTCAACGGCTGATCGCGAGCTGATGCATGTGCGTCTCGCCGACGAGGCGGTGTGCATCGGCCCGGCATCATCGGCAAGTTCCTACTTAAACATACCGTCGCTGATCAGCGCTGCAGAAGTCACCGACGCCAGTGCCATCCACCCCGGCTATGGCTTCCTCTCCGAGAATGCCAACTTCGCCGAGCAGGTCGAGCGTTCTGGATTCACCTTCATTGGTCCGCGCGCCGAGACCATCCGCCTGATGGGCGACAAGGTCAGCGCCATCGAGTCGATGAAGAAGGCCGGCGTACCGACTGTCCCCGGTTCCGACGGCCCGCTCGGCGACGATGAGGCAGAGATTCTCGCCGTGGCGCGGCGCATCGGCTATCCGGTGATCATCAAGGCTGCCGCCGGCGGTGGCGGGCGCGGCATGCGCGTGGTACATACCGAAGCGCATCTACTCTCGGCGGTCAATGTGACCCGCACCGAGGCCCACTCCGCCTTCGGCGACGGCACCGTCTACATGGAGAAGTTCCTCGAGAACCCGCGCCACGTGGAGGTACAGGTGCTGGCCGACGGCCAGGGCAATGCCATCCATCTCTATGATCGTGACTGCTCGCTGCAGCGCCGCCACCAGAAGGTGATCGAGGAGGCACCCGCCCCGGGGATCGACGAGACTGCCCGCGCCGAGGTTCTCGAGGCGTGCCGCGAGGCGTGCATCACCATCGGCTACCGCGGCGCCGGCACCTTCGAGTTCCTCTACGAAGATGGCCAGTTCTTCTTTATCGAGATGAACACCCGCGTCCAGGTAGAGCACCCGGTCACCGAGATGGTGACCGGCGTGGACATCGTCCGTGAGCAACTGCTGATCGCCTCGGGCCTGCCGCTGTCGGTACGCCAGCAGGATGTCACGCTTGCCGGTCATGCCTTCGAGTGCCGTATCAACGCCGAAGATGCCCGTACCTTCATGCCCTCGCCCGGCAAAGTGACTCTCTACCACCCGCCCGGCGGTCTTGGCGTGCGCATGGACTCTCACATCTACACGGGCTACACCGTGCCGCCCCACTACGACTCGCTGATCGGCAAGCTGATCACCTGGGGGGTAGACCGCCAGACGGCGCTGATCCGCATGCGCAACGCCCTGGACGAGCTGCTGGTAGAAGGCATTAAGACCAACACCGACCTGCACAAGGATCTGGTGCGCGATGGCTACTTCCAGCAGGGTGGCGTGAACATCCACTACCTAGAGAAGAAGCTGGGGCTTTAGCCTCAACGCACGCGGCATCTCCCGAACGCCTCTCCTATGCCAGCAGCGAGGGGCGCCGGGGCAGGCTTAGAGGGGGTTCTACGCCAGGGATGGCGTCGGTAGCGCCCCCGAACAAACCTGTCGCCAGATCAGCCCCGAGGCACCTGCACGTTCCACCAGCCCCCACCTTCTTCCTCACCAACTATTACGGACGCCCCATGCCCTGGCTGCAACTCAAGGCCCGCATTGCCCCTGAGCACGCTGAGTGTCTCGAGGAACTGCTGCTCGCCGAAGGCGCCACCGCCATCACCCTGCAGGACGCCTTCGACGACCCGGTCTTCGAACCGGAGCGCGGCACCACCCCGTTGTGGGACGAGACGCTGCTCAGCGGCCTCTACGACGACCTGGAGGGCATTGATGCGATGCTGGATCGGGTACGCCAGGCCTGGGCCGTGGAATTTCCCCAGGAGCCCTGCCCCGAGGTGGAGGTTGAGCTGTTGGCCGACCGCGACTGGGAGCGTGAATGGATGGTGGACTTCCAGCCGCTACGCATGGGCGAGTGGCTGTGGATCGTGCCCAGCTGGCACGCCCCGCCGGCACCCGACGCCGTCAACCTGCTGCTCGACCCCGGGCTGGCTTTCGGCACCGGCACCCACCCCACCACGGCGCTGTGCCTGGCCTGGCTCGACAGCCTGGCGGTGGCCGGCGAACTGCAGGACCGAGCGGTGCTCGACGTGGGCTGCGGTTCGGGCATCCTGGCCATTGCCGCTCTCAAACTGGGTGCCCGACACGCCACCGCTACCGACATCGACCCCCAGGCGCTGCAGGCCAGCCGCGATAACGCCGAGCGCAACGGCGTCACCGAGGCCGACCTGCGGCTCGGCTACCCCGAGCAGCTCGAGGCAGGCAACTTTGCGCTGGTGGTCGCCAACATCCTGGCGGGCCCTCTGGTGGCGATGGCCGAGGAGATCGCCGGCCGCCTGGCCCCGGGAGGCCGACTGGCCCTCTCGGGGATCCTCGAGGGCCAGGCCGAGGAGGTGCGGCGAGCCTACCGCGACCAGGGCCTGGTGATGGACGAACCGACGACGCGCGAGGGCTGGGTGCTGCTGCCCGGGCGACGCCCCTGACAGGCCTTCGCCTTGAGTAGCGGTTCACCAGCCCTCCTCTGGGGCGTATGATATTTAGCCCCTGACGCCAGCGACCTGACCATGTCCAACTCTTGCCCTCTGCCCCGCATCGGCCGCCACCTGCTGGCCACCCGCGTGATCCTGGCGCCCATGGCCGGGGTCACCGACCGCCCGTTCCGAATGCTCTGCCGTCGCCTCGGCGCCGGCCTGGTGGTAGGCGAGATGGTCACCTCAGACCCCCGCCTATGGCATACCCGCAAGTCGCGGCTGCGCATGGACCATCGCGGTGAGCCCGGCCCGCGCAGCGTGCAGATAGCCGGTGGCGACGCGGAGATGCTCGCCGAGGCGGCGCGCCTCAACGCCGCGATGGGCGCCGAGATCATCGACATCAACATGGGCTGCCCCGCCAAGAAGGTCTGCAACAAGGCCGCCGGCTCCGCCCTGCTGCGCGACGAGGTCGTGGTGGCCAAGATCCTCCAGGCGGTGGTCGCCGCGGTGGACATCCCGGTGACGTTGAAGATCCGCACCGGCTGGTGTGCCGACAGCAACAACGGCGTGCGGGTCGCGCGCATCGCCGAGGACACCGGTATCCAGGCTTTAGCCGTGCATGGCCGCCATCGCCAGCAGCGCTATGGCGGCGAGGCGGAGTACGAGACCATCGCCGCCATCAAGGCCGCCGTAGGCATCCCGGTATTCGCCAACGGCGATATCGCGTCTCCCGCCAAGGCCGCCCGTGTCCTCGACTATACGGGGGCGGATGCGGTGATGGTCGGCCGCGCCGCCCAGGGCAACCCCTGGATCTTCCGCGAGATCGACCACTACCTGCGCCATGGCCAGCGACTTGCCCCGCCGAGCGACAAGGAGCGTGCCGAGGTTCTTCGTGACCACCTGACAGCCCTGCATGACTTCTACGGCAGGCACCTGGGGGTGCGCATCGCGCGCAAGCATCTCGGCTGGTACCTGGCCGGGGATGATCGTTTCGACGACGCCGGGCAACATGCCCTGCGGGCCACCTTCAACGGCCTGGAGAGTCGCCATGCCCAGCGTCGCTTCATCGATGAACTCTTTCGTCACGACCCTGCCGCGACGCCCCGTCGCATCGCTCGGGACGTGGCACCGGATGGAGTCTGTGCCGCATGACCAGCCGTCAATCCTTTGATCAAAATACCGTGCAGCCCGAGCGGGAAGCCCGGTCTTCCCCTGATCTCGACTTGCTAAGCGAAGGCGCTCGATCGGAGATAGCGGTCGAGCGCCCTCTGCGCGAGGCCGTGGAAGCCTCGCTGATACGCTACTTCGATCACCTTGACGGCAGCAGTGCCTCCGACCTCTACGCCATGGTGATGGCCGAGGTCGAAGCGCCGCTATTGGCTGCGGTGCTCAAACATGCTCAGGGCAACCAGACCCGCGCCGCCGAAATGCTCGGCCTCAATCGCGGAACCCTGCGCAAGAAACTCAAGCTCTATGGCCTGATCTGACCTCCTTTCCTACCTCGACAGAAGAGTGACTTCCATGGCCCACGCCACCTCCACCGCGGTTCGCCGAGCCCTGATCAGCGTCTCCGACAAGACCGGCATCGTCGACTTCGCCCGACGACTCGCCGAGCAAGGCGTCGCCTTGCTTTCTACCGGTGGCACCTTCCGCCTGCTTCAGGAGAGCGGCATCGACGTGACCGAGGTCTCCGCGCACACCGGCTTCCCTGAGATCATGGATGGCCGGGTCAAGACGCTTCACCCCAAGATCCACGGCGGCATCCTGAGCCGCCGCGGCCAGGACGATACGGTGATGGCGGAGCATGGCATCGATCCCATCGATATGGTGGTGGTCAACCTCTACCCCTTCGCGGCTACTGTGGCACGCCCGGACTGTAGCCTCGAGGATGCCATCGAGAACATCGATATCGGTGGTCCCACCCTGATACGTGCCTGTGCCAAGAATCATGCCCACACCACCGTCGTAGTGGAGGCCGGCGACTATGCCCGCGTGCTCGGCGAGATCGCTGCCGGTGACGGCGCCGTGAGTGAGGCGACCCGCTTCAACCTGGCGGTCAAGGCTTTCGAGCATACGGCTGCCTATGACGCTGCCATCGCTGACTACCTCGGGCAACGGGTTCCCGGTGGCGAGGACGGCTTCCCGCGCACCTACAACCTGCAGTTCCACAAGAAGCAGGCCATGCGCTATGGCGAGAACCCCCACCAGAGCGCCGCTTTGTATGTGGAAGCCGATGCCTGCGAGGCCGGCGTAGCGACCGCCATGCAGTGGCAGGGCAAGGCGCTGTCCTTCAATAACGTCGCCGATACCGATGCCGCCTTCGAGTGTGTCAAGGCCTTCACCGACACCGCCTGCGTGATCGTCAAGCATGCCAATCCCTGCGGCGTAGCGGTGGGTGCCACCCCCAAGGAAGCCTATGAAAAGGCCTTCGCCACCGACCCGACCAGCGCCTTCGGCGGGATCATCGCCTTCAACGTGGCGCTTACCGCCGAGACCGCTCGCGCGATCATCGACCGCCAGTTCGTCGAGGTGATCATCGCCCCCGGGGTGGCCGAGGAGGCGCTTGCCATTATTGCCGAGAAGAAGAACGTGCGACTGCTCGACGTCGGTACCAAGTGGCCGGGCAAACGCGAGCATGCCCACGACTTCAAGCGCATCACCGGCGGCCTGCTGGTGCAGGACCGCGACCTGGGCATGGTTGGTCGCGACGAGCTGAGCGTGGTCACTGAACGAGTGCCCAGCGAGCAGCAGATGCGCGACCTGGCCTTCGCCTGGAAGGTGGCCAAGTACGTCAAGTCCAATGCCATCGTCTATGCCAAGAACGGCCAGACCATCGGCGTGGGCGCCGGTCAGATGAGCCGGGTCTACTCGGCGAAGATCGCCGGCATCAAGGCCGCCGACGAAGGCCTCTCGGTTCCCGGATCGGTGATGGCAAGCGATGCCTTCTTCCCCTTCCGCGACGGCATCGATGCCGCCGCCGCCGCCGGCATCGCGGCGGTCATCCAGCCCGGCGGCTCGATGCGCGACCAGGAGGTAATCGACGCCGCCAACGAGGCCGGCATCGCCATGGTCTTCACCGGCATGCGCCACTTCAAGCACTGACGACTGCGCCTGCGGCGAGCTGGAAGCTGGAAGCTGGAAGCTGGAAGACAGCTTGAACCAACCCCAGTAAGCACAACACCCCCGTCGGGCAACCTTCGGGGGTGTTTTTCTTCCAGCTTCGGGCTTACGGCTTAAAGCTCCGGGCGGAACCCGGTCAGCCCAGATCGATGCAGAGGTACTTGGTCTCCAGGAACTCGTCGAGCCCCTGATGGCCACCCTCGCGCCCCAGGCCCGAGGCCTTGACTCCGCCGAAGGGGGCGGCGGCGTTGGAGATCAACCCGGTGTTGATGCCTACCATGCCGTACTCCAGGGCGTCGGCGACGCGCCAGACGCGTCCCAGATCTCGGGAATAGAAGTAGGAGGCCAGGCCATACTGGGTGTCGTTGGCCATGTTGACGGCATCTTCCTCGTCATCGAAGGGGAACACCGCCGCCAGCGGACCGAAGGTCTCCTCGTGGGCCACCTTCATGCGGTCGTTGGCGAAGCTGATCAGCGTCGGGCTGAAGAAGTTGCCGCCCAGCGGGTGGGGATGCCCCCCCAGCAACAGTTCGGCGCCCTGATCCACGGCGTCATGGACATGCTCGCTGACCTTGGCCACCGCCTTGTCGTCGATCAGCGGCCCGATGTTGACACCCTCCTGGGTGCCGTCACCGACCTTGAGTTCGCTGTTCATGGCGACCGCCAGCTTCTCGCAGAAGGCATTGACGACGCTGGACTGAACCAGGAAGCGGTTGGTGCATATGCAGGTCTGACCGGCGTTGCGGAACTTGGCGGCCATGGCGCCCTCCACCGCAGCATCCAGGTCGGCATCCTCGAAGACGATAAAGGGGGCATTGCCGCCCAGTTCCAGGGAGATCTTCTGGATGTGTTGGGAGGCATGGGCCATCAACTGGCGACCGACCTCGGTGGAACCAGTGAAGGTGATCTTGCGCACCAGCGATGACTCGGTCATGGCAGCAGCGATCTCGGAGGCGCGTCCCGGCACCACGTTGAACACACCACGTGGCACGCCGGCGCGCTCCGCCAGCTTGGCCAGCGCCGTGGCCGAGAACGGGGTCTGGCTGGCTGGCTTGATCACGAAAGTGCAGCCGGCCGCCAGGGCGGCACCCGCCTTACGAGTAATCATCGCCGCAGGGAAGTTCCAAGGAGTAATAGCGCCCACCACGCCAACGGGCTGCTTGGTGACCACGATGCGCTGGTTGGGCTTGGCGGCGGGGATGGTCTCGCCGTAGATGCGGCGCCCCTCCTCGGCGAACCAGCGCAGGAAACTCGCCGCGTAGACGATCTCGCCGGCAGCCTCCTTGAGCGGCTTGCCCTGCTCGAAGGTCATGATCATGGCCAGATCGTCCTGATGCTCGAGCATCAGGTCGTGCCATTTCATCAGGATGTCGGCGCGCTCCTGAGCCGTCAGCGAACGCCACGCCGGCAGGGCGGAATCCGCCGCGGCGATGGCTCGCTCGGTCTCGGCCCGGCCCAGGCGCGGCACATCCCCCATGGTCTCGCCGGTCGCGGGGTTGATGACGTTGATCTGCTCACCGCTGTCGGCGGCGACCCAGCTGCCGTCGATGTAGGCAAAGGGACAGTAGAGCTGCGTTTCCTTGAGGGCTTGCATGGTCATCTCCTGCCGCGATGGCGGCCTGGTGTCGGTTGCTCTTGCCATGCTAAGCCAAACATCCCGCTGTACCAAGCATCGAGGTCTGTCATCGTGAGGAAAGCGAACCGCTCAACGCGGTCGGCGGGGCTCGCGGGAATCGGAAAGAGTGACGGAGACCGAATCGGCGAAGCGCAGCGCATGCGGCTTGTCGATCTCTACCTGGGCGGTCAGCACCTGGTCGTGGCCCATGATCAGATCTAGCACCTCACGGGTCATGCGCTCCAGCAACAAGAAGCGGTGATCCTCCACCAGTGCGATCACCTGCTTAGTGATGGTGCGATAGTTAAGCGCCTGCTCGATATGATTGAATTCAACCGCCTTGTCGGCACGATAGCGAATCACGGCATTGATCACCACATCCTGGCGATTCCTGATCTCATCTTCCTTGATGCCGATATGGGTGCGCAGCCGCAGATTCTTGATGCGGATCGTCGCGAGGTCATGGTCGAAGTGCTGGTCATCCAGAACATGCATGGACATGGCGGAACTCCTTGGGGAATCAGCGGCCGCTGACCAGGGTGAGGAACTCCTGGCGGGTGCTCTGCTTCACGCGGAAGGCACCGAGCATCACCGATGAGGTCATGCTGGAGTTCTGCTTCTCGACCCCGCGCATCATCATGCACAGATGGCGCGCCTCGATTACCACCGCGACCCCATGCGCCTCGGTGACACGCTGCACCGCCTCAGCGATCTGGCGGGTCAAGTTCTCCTGGATCTGCATGCGCCGGGCGTACATGTCGACAATGCGCGCAAACTTGGAGAGCCCCATAACCTTGCCACTGGGCAAGTAGGCGATATGACACTTGCCGATGAACGGCAGCAAGTGGTGTTCGCACATGGAGTAGAGCTCGATATCCTTGACCAGCACCATCTCGTCGGTCTCGGACTCGAACACCGCGCCGTTGACGATCTCCTCCAGCGACTGGGCGTAGCCACGATTAAGGAACTGCATCGCCTTGGCGGCACGCTTGGGCGTGTCACGCAGGCCTTCACGATCGGGATCCTCTCCCAGTTCGTGAATGATACGTCGGTAGTGATTGGCGAGTTCTTCGGTCATGGTCAGGCCCCGTGGCAATGTCAGTGTCCGCTGTGTCTCTGATGGATGGCCGGCCATCACAATTATGTACAGAAGATATACATATTTTTTTATCCGTACAATAAAAGGGTATCGGGACAGACCATTCTAGCGCATGACGCCCGGGAACGCAGGCGGGGCGAGTCCCGGGCAGTGACATCATGTCGCGTCCTGGCGCCGCGCGTCGGCTGCCGCCGGGGCCGCCCTGTGATAAAATAACGTGTCTTAAGCCGTGCCCTAGTCACCCTCGAGAGCCCGACATGATAAAATCCCATGCCTGTCTGCTGATGGCCGCGCTCCTGGCAATGCCGACCGCGGCCCTGAGCGATACCCTCGAACTGCCGGCCGATGCAACCGTCAATGCTCAGGTCATCGACGAGTTGACGCTGTCTTCTCAGGCGCCGGAACGCAATGATGTGATCCTCCATCCGGTGGCCGACGGCCACGCCTCTCATACCCTTCCCCAATACTGCGTAATGGTCGCTAACGCCCGGCTAGACGGCCGGCGAATCCGCCTGACGACCAACGCGCTGACCTGCATCGAGACCGACGGCAGCGAGAGCGAAATCTACAGCGGCGAGATATCGGCTGCCGCCTACGATAGCGACGGCAACTTCGGACTCGCGGC
>Ga0114983_1001231_pt1 | contig 10298 bp, 10 predicted proteins | sample Shrwel_input2_RT_FD_87182 | JGI IMG/M metagenome (GOLD analysis project Ga0114983, IMG submission 87182) | Subsurface microbial communities from deep shales in Ohio, USA - Utica-3 well 1 S input2 RT | ecosystem: Environmental > Aquatic > Deep subsurface > Shale gas/oil reservoir > Produced...
GGCGTCGGTGGTCAGCATGGCGCCGACCGGGAAGCCGCCGCCCAGCGACTTGGCGCTGGTCAGGATATCCGGGGTCACGCCGAACTGCTGGTAGGCATAGAGCGAGCCGGTGCGTCCCACTCCGGTCTGCACCTCATCGAAGATCAGCAGAGCATTGTGCTCATCGCACAGCTCACGCAGCCCCTGCAGGAACTCTGGCACGGCGGGGATGATGCCGCCCTCGCCCTGCATCGGCTCGACCATCACCGCGCAGGTATCGTCGTCGATCAGCTCGCGCACGCTGTCGAGGTTATTGTACTGGCCGTGGACGATGCCCTCAGGGACCGGGCCGAAGCCCTGGGAGTACTTGGGCTGGCCGCCGACGCTGACGGTGAAGAAGGTGCGGCCATGGAAGGACTGCGAGAAGGAGACGATACGGTGCTTGTGCTCGCCATGGTGGTCATGGGCCCAGCGCCGCGCCAGCTTGAGGGCCGCCTCGTTGGCCTCGCCACCCGAGGAGCAGAGATAGACCTTGTCAGCGAAGGTGCGCTCGACCAGGCTGCGCGCCAACTTGAGGGCCGGCTCGTTGGTGTAGACGTTGGAGAGATGCCAAAGCTTGTTCGCCTGGGTGGTGAGGGCCTCGACCAGCACCGGGTGGCAGTGCCCCAGGCCGTTGACGGCGATGCCGCCGGCGAAGTCGATGTACTCTCGGCCCTGCTGATCCCACAGTCGGCTGCCCTCGCCATGCACCGGAATCACCTGCTGGGGCGCATAGTTGGGCACCATGTAGTGGTCGAAATCGGCACGGGTGGGATGCTCGCTCATGTCGCTCTCCATTCTCGGAATGATGGATCATTGATCTCTCGAGTATAGGGAGCCCGGCTGCGGTAAGCTTTCAGCGATGGGACGGCGAGTTATGAAAAGCGTCGAGATCTGACGGCGCCTTTTGCGCGACCGCCGCTTGAAGAATTCGCTATCTGCCCCATGCTGTTCCTGGGCAACACATCAGGCGGGCCTTGTTCAGCCCGCTGACGACAAGGAGGCAGTCCATGCATATCGATCTTTCCGGCAAGCGCGCCATCGTCACGGGGTCCACCGCCGGTATCGGCTTCGCCATCGCCCGGGAGCTGGCCGAGTCCGGCGCCGAGGTCACCGTCACCGGCCGCACTCAGGCCCGTGTCGACGCGGCGATCGAGTCAATCAAGCAGGCTGCAACCAATGCCCGCGTGTCGGGGGTGGCCGCCGACCTGGGTACGGCCGAAGGCTGTCAGGCGCTGATCGACGCCCGGCCGGACACCGACATCCTGGTCAACAACGTGGGAATCTTCGGCCCCCAGGACTTCTTCGAGATCGACGATGCCACCTGGCAGACGTTCTTCGACGTCAATGTGATGAGCGCGGTGCGCCTGTCGCGCCATTACGCCCGAGGCATGAAGCAGCGCGACTGGGGGCGCATCCAGTTCATCTCCAGCGAGTCGGCGCTCAACATTCCTAGCGAAATGGTCCACTACGGCATGACCAAGTCCGCCATGCAATCGCTCTCGCGCGGCCTGGCCAAGGTGCTCAGCGGCACCCACGTTGCCGTCAACGCCATCCTGCCCGGGCCGACCCGTTCCGCAGGGGTGCTTGCCATGCTCCGGCAGGCCGCCGAGAAACAGGGCATTTCGCAGGAAGCCCTGGAAGCACGCTTCGTTCAGGAGAATCGCCCCTCGTCGATCATCCAGCGCCTGGCCACTCCCGAGGAGGTCGCCCACATGTGCGTCTACGCGGCCTCCGAACAGGCCAGCGCCACCACAGGGGCGGCGCTGCGCGTCGAGGGCGGCATCGTCGACACCATGGCCTGATAGGCCCTACCCTGATACCCCCGTCGGCCGCGGAGACCGCCGCATGATCAATACCACCGCCTGGAACCGGATCCGTTACGGCCTCTACGCCCCCGTCTACGACCTGGTGGTGGAGCGCGCCTTTCACGACGCACGCCGCACGGCCCTGAGCCAGGTGGCCTGGCAGCCCGGCATGCGGGTGCTGATGGTCGGCGCCGGCACCGGTCTCGACCTCCCCTGGATGCCGCGGGACATTGAGCTGCATGCCACGGACCTGTCGCCGGCCATGGTCAGGCGCCTGCGGCAGCGTGCCGAAAGGCTGGGTCGCGACGTCGAGGCGCGTGTCATGGACGCCGAGCGCCTCGCCTATCCCGACGACCACTTCGACGTAGTGGTGATGCACCTGATACTGGCGGTGATGCCCGAACCCGCGCGGGGACTCGCCGAGGCTCGCCGGGTACTCAGGCAGGACGGCCAGCTGTGCGTGATGGACAAGTTCCAGAGCGACGAGAAACCGGCCGGGCTCGCCCGGCGTGGGCTCAACGCCCTGACCTCAGCCATCGCCACCGACATCACCCGCCAGGCCCGGCCACTGCTGGAGGCAGCCGGCTTCGCCATCGAGCAGGACACGCCGGTGATGATGGGCACGCTGTTCCGTGCCCTGCTGGCACACAAGGCGTGACGCGCCCCGCCGTCAGGACAGCCGCTCCTCGCGGGGCGTGATGCCGAAGTGGTTGCGATAGGCAGTGGAGAAGTGGGCCGCCGAGGAGAAGCCAGTCTGCAGGGCGATCTCGCCGGCGGGGTGCTCGCTCTCGCGCAGCAGACGACGCGCCTGCTGCAGGCGCAGATCCAGGTAGTAGCGGCTGGGTACGGCCTTCAGGTACTTCTTGAACAGGCGTTCGAGCTGGCGCCGCGAGATGCCCAGGTGCTCGGCTAGCTCGTGGGTGGTCAGCGGCTCCTCGATGTTGGCCTCCATCAGCGCCACCGCCTCGGCCAGGCTCTCGGGGGCATGGCCGAGCCGCGAGCGCAGCGGCACTTGCTGGGGCTCGTCGCCCATGCGGATGCGCTCCAGCACGAAGTGTTCGGAGATGCGCTCGGCCAGCCGCGGGCCGTGCTGACGTCCCACCCACGTCATCATCATATCCATGGCCGCGGTACCGCCGCCGCAGCTCAGGCGGTCGCGGTCGATCTCGAACAGCTGCCGAGAGAGGCGCACCCGCGGAAAGGCCTCGGAGAAGGCATCGAAGCGCTGCCAGGGCAGCGTCGCCCGGTAACCGTCCAGCACCCCGGCCCGGGCCAGCACCTCGGTGCCACCGCCGACGCCGCCGAGCAGCACCCCTGCGCCAGCCAGCCGGCGCAACCATTCGAGCAGCGGCCCCGGGACACTGCCCGAGAGCGGGCCTGGCGCGCACACCAGCAGCAAATCCAGCGGCGCATCCACCTCGCCGAGGACGGCCTGGGGCATCAGCGCCTGGTGGGAGGCGCTGGCCACCGGGCCAGCGACGCTGGCGAAGGTGGTGAGGCGATAGAGGGTTCGCCCCTCGAGACGATTGGCCACCGTCAGGGGCTCGGTGGCACAGGCATAGGCCAGCAGGGAAAAACCGGGCAGCACCACCACACCGATCTGCCGGGTGGGTAGCGACGAGGAACGCAAGGTAGTCTCGGTCATTCACACGGTGGCCAAGGCAGGATGAGAGATCCTTTTACTCAAGGCAGCGATAAACCACCGCCCTGCCGCGAGAAAAAGCCCACGGCGAGCGCCGTCTATGGGGCGTTGCCGGAAATGCCACCTCTCACAGGTTCACGACATCGAAATCCGCCACAGGATCTACCTCTGCCTCGTAGTCGACATCGTCGCGTTCGAAACCGAACAGCTTGAGAAACTCGTGCTTGTAGCCAGCATAGTCGGTGATCTCGAAAAGGTTGTCAGTGGTCACCTGCGGCCAGAGCGCCTTGCACGCCTGCTGGACGTCATCGCGCAGCTCCCGGTCGTCCAGGCGCAGGCGGCCAGCCTCGTCGGTTCGGCAGTCATTGCCCTGCCCTGGGCGAGCATAGAGACAATCGCCGAACAGCCGATTGAGCTGGTCGATGGTGCCTTCGTGCAGACCCTTCTCCTTCATCACCTTGTAGACCATGGAGATATAGAGCGGCATCACCGGAATGGCCGCGCTGGCCTGGGTCACCACCGACTTAAGCACTGCCACCTTGGCGCCGCCGCCGCTGGCCGAGAGGCGCTGGTCGATCTCGCCGGCGGCGCGGTCAAGATCCTCTTTCGCCTTGCCCAGCGCGCCGTGCCAGTAGATCGGCCAGGTGATCTCGGTGCCGATATAGCTGAAGGCCACACTGCGCGCGCCGGTTGCCAGCACGCCGGCACGGTCCAGGGCATCGATCCACAGCTCCCAGTCCTCGCCGCCCATCACCGTCTTGGTATCCTCGATCTCCTGCTCGGTGGCAGGCTCGACCTCGGCCTCGATGATGGTGTCCTTGTTGGTGTCGATGGCGGTGGCGCGGTAGGTCTCGCCGATCGGCTTGAGGCTGGAGCGCTTGAGCTCACCGCTGTCGGGCAGCTTGCGCACCGGCGAGGCCAGCGAATAGACCACCAGGTCGACCTGGCCCAGGTCCTGCTGGATCAGCTCGATGGCGGTCTCGCGGGCCTCGTGGGAGAAGGCATCACCATTGATCGACTTGCTGTAGAGCCCCTCGGCCTTGGCGAAGCGGTCGAAGGCGGCGCTGTTGTACCAACCTGCGGTGCCCGGCTTCTTCTCGGTGCCGGGTTTTTCGAAGAACACGCCCAGGGTGTCGGCGCCGTAACCGAAGGCGGCAGAGATGCGTGCCGCCAGGCCATAACCGCTGGAAGCACCGATCACCAGCACCTTCTTTGGGCCATTGGCCGGATCGAAGCCGCGGGCGCGGGTCGCCTCGATCTGCTCGAGCACGTTCTTCTCGCAGCCGACGGGGTGAGTGGTGGTGCAGATGAAACCGCGTACCTTGGGCTTGATGATCACGTCAGACCTCGTAGTTGTGCCGCGGACGGGGCAACCGCCTGCGTCGCCAGGGAAATGTATGAGCCGGATGGCCGGATCGAAGCAGCAGTGCCCGACATTCTAGCGGCCCCGGCGGCGGCTGTCCGCCCTTGAGGCCGCCGCGGGGCTGGTGCAGGATGCTTGTCCCGGGCAACGAGTGTGGCACAGGAGAATCGCGATGGATGCACAGACGCTGGTCGACGAACGTGGCGAGCTGTGGCTGGCATTGGCACCGCTGTGGCTGGAGCGCGAGCCTCGCGAGACCGACTTCGCGCACATGGTCGAGGTCATCCAGCGCCACGACCTGAGCGTGCGCGAGCTGGAGTGGGTCTTTCGCCTGGAACTCGCCCCGGTGCTAGCGCGCCACCAGCTGTCGGTGGCCGGCGAGTGGCGCTCGTTCGACGACTACCAGCTGATGAAGCAACTGGTGGCCCACAACCTGCGGCTCAACGGCTGGCGTCGCAAGAGCTGGGCGCTGTTCTCGGGGCTGACGACCATGATGACCCGCCACCGCTGGAACGAGCTGATGGGGCGAGTGCTGGTCGAGCGCGGCGAGTTGCCCTGACCACCACGCCCCAGCATGACCCGGCTCGGCCATAGAGGCTGAAACAAGCCAATATAGGGAGTGCTGGTCGAGCGCGGCGAGATGCCCTGGTGCTCAGGGCTCGTCCAGGGCCTTCTCCAGAGCCTCGCTCAATTCCGCCTCGCCGTCGCGGGGCGAGAAGCGGTGGATGACCCGGCCATCGCGGCCGACCAGGAACTTGGTGAAGTTCCACTTAATCATGGCGGTACCCAGCACCCCCGGCGCCTGGCGCTTGAGCTCGACGAACAGCGGATGGGCGCCAGGGCCATTGACCTTGACCTTCTCCATGAGTGGGAAGCTCACCCCATATTCGTGCTCGGCGAAGCGACAGAACTCCAGCGCCGACTCCGGCGACTGGTGGGCGAACTGGTTGCAGGGAAAGCCCAGCACGGTGAAACCGCGTTCGCGGTAGCGGCAGTAGAGGTGCTCGAGGTCGCGCAATTGGGACGTGAAGCCGCACTGGCTGGCCACATTGACGATCAACAGCACCTGGCCGCGCAGGGCGCGCAGGTTGAAGGGCTCGCCGCTGTAGGTACGGCATTGGTGGTCATGAATCGACATGGATCTAACTCGCTCTTTGAGCCATTACAATGCCTTCAGCCTACCCAGTCACGGCGGCAGCGTCACGCGATCGGCCCGGCCACCACCCGCAGCGCCAGGGAGAGTAACAGCACACCGGTGATGCGATTCAGCCAGTGGGCCCGGGCCTGCAACCAGGGCAGCACCCTTGAGTGCGACAGACCCACGGCCACCAGCACGTACCAGCCGCCGTCGATGACCATCGCCGTGAGCACCACCAGCGTCTTGGCCGCGAGGCTCATCTCGGGGGTCACGAACTGGCTGAGCAGGGCGATAAAGAAGAGAATCAGCTTGGGGTTGCTCAACGCCACCAGCACGCCCTCGCGTGCCGCCTGACGGCGGCTGGTGGACGCCGCCACGGTATCCAGGGCACTGGCCCGCCCGGCACGCAGAGCCTTGATCCCCAGCCATGCCAGGTAGGCCGCCCCGCCCCAGGTGATCGCCTGGAACAACAGCGGAAAGCGCACGATCAATGCCCCCAGGCCCCAGACCGTGAGCAGTGCATGAAAGCCCACGCCCAAGGCATGAGCGAGGGCCGCCGTGACGCCCGGCAGACGACCTCCGCCGAGGGTATGACGCAGCACCAGGGCCAGGCTGGGCCCCGGGGACATGGCCCCCATGGCGCAGACCGCGGCCAGTGACAGCCAGAGCGAAAGCGGCATGCACGACCTCCAGTGATCAGGGCTGGCCTTGACTCGGCGGTTGAGCTGCCTTCCCGTTAGGTGTTGCCATGGCGGATGACCGACAAACAAGGAGAATGCCTGGCCCATGCTCCTGTAGAAGCCCCCACCGCATGCCAAGCGAATTCAGAGCCTCAGTCCGCCGTCGATCTCCAGCACCCGGCCATTGAAGTAGTCATTCTCGAGCACATAGATCACTGAGTGACCGATCTCCGCCGGCTCCGCCAGACGGCCCAGCGGTACTTGGTCCTTGATGGTGTCGAGGATTTTCTCGGGCATTTTTGCCACCATAGCCGTGTTGCAGAACCCAGGGGCGATTGCTGCGGCGCGTATGCCATGCCGTGCCAGCTCTTTTGCCCAGGTCACCGTCATGGCAGTGACGCCGGACTTGGCGGCCGAGTAGTTGGTCTGCCCGAAGTTGCCCGCGCGGGAAATGCTGGAAATGTTGACGATGGCCCCGCCCTTACCCAGCTCGATCATATGCGCGGCGGCTTCGCGCCCGCAGAGAAACACCCCGCGCAGGTCAACCTGCAGGACTGCATTCCAGTCGTCTGTGCTCATCTTCTTCTCCACCTGGCCGCCCTTGCCCTTGACCAGTAGCCCGTCCCGGGTGATGCCGGCGTTGCTGATCAGGCCGTCCAGGGCGCCGAAGTCCTCCACGACTCGGGCGAAGACTTGTTCGACCGCCTCTTCCTCGGAGACGTCCAGCGGGTAGACGCGGGCCTCGCCGCCAGCGTCACGGCACAGCTGTGCGGTCTCCTCCAGGTCGTCCTCGCTCAGATCCACCAGGGCCAGCCGTCCGCCCTTGGCGGCGATCATCTCCGCGGTTTTCTGTCCCAGCCCGCGTCCAGCGCCGGTGACAACGATCGTTTTTCCCTTGAGTTGCATGGTGTCAGCCTCTCGTGTTGAAAAGGGGTGAGACGAGCAGAAGCGCACATACTGGTCAGTGTCTTGCTAGTCTCCATCCCGACACGCCCTCCCTGGCGTTTCGCGGAGTCGCCGGGTCAAAACGCGGTTTTGCCCGGCTCGCCAAATCAAGGGCTTGCGCCCTCATTTGGGCGGCACTTCCCTGTGCCGCACAAGTGCCCATCCCAAAACGGGTGTTTCCGGATGGGCACTTGCTAACCTCGGTAAGGCCAGGGTGGCGGCCAGCGAGCTAATCGCGCAGACGATTGCGATAGCAGAACGGGCCCACCGCCTCACCCGCAGCGGGCTGGTTGTGGTTGCTGTCGAACAGCGTGTGCAGGCATCTCTCTTCCCACCCTCAGGGATCAAGCTGTTCTCCCATACTGCCTCAGGCGTTCTTGGGCTTCCTGAGTGGTGAGGCCGTTTTCGAGATCGGCCTCGGATGCAGCGTCGGATTGCTTCGGCTCCGAGTCTCTTGCCGTTGCCTGCTCAGCCATCATCGCCTCCAGTCTCAGGATTGCAGTACGTAGCTGCCAGGTGCGGCCGCCAGCGGCCGGTAGCCGGCATCCGAGGCGCCCATGGATGGTGGCTCGCTCTCACCGCTGGAATGCTCAACCAGCCAGGTCTGCCACTCGGGCCACCAGGAACCGGCGTGTTCCGGTACTTCAGCAGCCCATCTGTCGGGCTCCACGTACGGAGCCTCGGCAGGCTTGTCAGCGATTTGATAGACCCGGTGCGGGTGGCCGGGCTCACTCACCACACCGGCATTGTGCCCGCCGCTGGTGAGGACAAAGGTGATGTCACTGCCGGCCAAAAGATGGATCTTGTAAACCGAACGCCAGGGGGCGATATGGTCGGTGCGGGTGCCCACGACAAACATCGGCAACCGGATGTCGTTGAGCACCACAGGATGGTCGCCGACGTAGAAATTGCCTTCCGCCAGGGCGTTGTCCAGATACATGCGCCGCAGGTACTCCGAATGCATCCGGTAGGGCATGCGGGTGGCATCGGTACTCCAGGCCATCAGGTCGTTCATAGGCAAGGCCTCACCCATCAAGTAAGCCTTCACCGAGGCAGACCAGACCAGATCATTCGAGCGCAGGAACATGAAGGTGCTGCGCATCTGCCACTTGTCTAGGTAGCCCTGCTTCCACATCAGATCCTCGAGGAAGCTCACCTGGCTGTCGTCGATGAACAGGCCCAGCTCGCCGGGTTCTTCGAAGTCTGTCTCCGAGGCAAAGAGCGTGACGGTGGCCAAACGGTCGTCGCCATCCCGGCCCATGGCTGCCGAGGCGATGGACAGCAGCGTTCCGCCCAGGCAGTAGCCCACGGCGTGGATCTTGCGCTCCGGCACCACTGCGTTTACGGCATCCAGGGCGGCCATCACGCCCAGTTCCCGGTAATCATCCATACCCAGGTCGCGATCGTCGCTATCTGGATTCTTCCACGAAATCATGAACACCGTGTGACCCTGGTCCCGTAGCCAACGCACCAGGGAATTTTCCGGGGAGAGGTCGAGGATGTAGTACTTCATGATCCAGGCCGGCACGATCAGCACGGGCTCGGCCTGCACGCGCTCGGTGGTCGGGCTGTACTGGATGACCTCGATGAGGCGGTTGCGGTAGATCACCTGCCCTGGTGTGACCGCCACGGTCTCTCCGGGCCGGTAGTGCTCCGCCCCGGCCGGCGGCTCGCCATGCTGCGTGCGACGCAGATCCTCAGCGAAATGGCGGGCACCGTCGACGAAGTTCCAGCCGCCGCGCTCCAGCGTGCGACGAGCGACCTTGGGGTTGGTGAGCGGATAGTTGCTAGGGGCGAAGATGTCCAGGAACTGCCGTGACATGAAGTTGACCATGTCCTCATGGTGGGGGGAAACGCCATCCACGCCGGTGGTGGCGTTGTGCCACCACTGCTGGCCTAGCAGGAACGACTGGTGGATGAGGTTGTACGGCCAATCTCGCCACTCCGGGTCGTCGAAACGATCGTCATGGGCCAAGGGCTCGATGCAGCGCGGACAATCCTGCTCACTCGCCGCCGAGACCATGTACTGGGCCAGCCGTGCCGACTTGCGGGCCATTTTCGTCACCAGCTCGGCCTGCTTGCCAGGCGCCATGGCCAAGTGCCAGCCCCAGTCGGTAACTGCTTGCATGAGCGAGGCCGGGGAAACGCCTCCGGTCAGCATGCCCAGTGCCCCGTGGGCCTCGCGGTTAGTCAGGGTGAACAAGTCTTCTTCGCGCGTCGTCGCCCCACCGGCGGGACGTCGGTGGCTTCGACGCAGCACCTGAGCGCTCCCCGACACCTGTCGGGAACGCGGCGGAAACTCCATCCTCGTTGCATTGGTGGATGGGCTTTGGCTGCTCGAGGTGTGATCTTGATGGTCTTGGGTCATAGTCTCACTCCTGGCTGGCTTTGGGGTGTCCTGTAGACCGCATGGGTTACTTTGACCCTACCCAGCATCATTGAAATGCCGCCTTTTTCTAAAACCTGATTACGCATAAGGTTCAGCTATCTTCAGGAACCGGTATGGCATCGGCGGTGTTCGGGCGGCGACCGTGAGAAAGCGCGGGATCATGGCCTTGAGGTCATAGCGCCGATTGAAGCGATACTCGAACTCAGCCAGGTAGCGTGGGGTATGTTTCCCGCGGATGGCATGGTAGGTGCCGGTGATCGCGTTCTTGACGTTGCCCAGCACCGTGTTGACCCAGTTGAACTCGGGGTTCTTCAC
>Ga0114983_1001232_pt1 | contig 10282 bp, 12 predicted proteins | sample Shrwel_input2_RT_FD_87182 | JGI IMG/M metagenome (GOLD analysis project Ga0114983, IMG submission 87182) | Subsurface microbial communities from deep shales in Ohio, USA - Utica-3 well 1 S input2 RT | ecosystem: Environmental > Aquatic > Deep subsurface > Shale gas/oil reservoir > Produced...
ACAAATACCTGCCCTTGGTTTTACCCCGTTGAGCAATTCCATCAGCACGCTTAGAAGCAGAACCAACTTTGCCACCCTTATCAAACTTCTTAGACCATCTGACCCCATACCCTTTGCCAACTTTAGCTGGCTCCAACGTACCACCGCCAAGAGGAATGCTTACGGCATCACGAAGGCTGCTACCCAACGATGAGGCACCCCCGTCAAAATTTGGGGTGCCTTCGTCTCGGCGTGGTGGGGGTGGGGGTGTGGGCGCTTTGTCGTCTTTACTGTTAAACATGATTATTTATCTCCCCGCTTGAATAAGCTGGTCAATTTTTGCTTCAAGTTTATTAAAGCGTTGGTCAATGTGGTTCGTAATTCGATCCACTTCTGCTTGAGTGACGTTATCACGGGCAACCTCCTCACGGGTTTTGTTCAGCAAGATCGTAATGCGAGTCAGTTCCCTGAACTTTTCATTCATCATATAGCCAAACAATCCGATCACCAAGGATAGGATAGCTGACCATGCAGTGTTGAAATCTAACATTTCCACGCTCTTAAACTCTTGTTGATCCGCGAGTCTGGGTCTTTTTTAGTCTTCTCGGATGTCAGCTTCTCTTTCATACCGCTCATACGAGCGCAGAAGGAGGCGCGACGCCCTGCGTCGGCTTTGGTCTTGGGGTTGGGTGCAGGAGGTTTCAAATTCATCCCCTGCTTCTTTGCGGAGGCGCGACCTTTCGCGTTGAGCCCTCCACTCGGACTCTTCCCTTCTTTCCGTTGCCATGCTGGACTCTTAGCCATAGAACACCGTTACTTTAGCGTCCGTCAACACAACATAAACGTCTGTTTCAAACAAAACGCCTTGCGCTGGAATAACCACGCTAAACGGTTCGCCGTTGGCAATAGTGTTGATGGTAAACAGGGTGGTGCCACCAGAGCCGCCGTCTTTAAAGGCGACACTACCTGCACCCGTGCCGGGCTCAACTAAGGCTCCGCGCACACGAGTGCGGTCACCAAAAACAGAACCTGATGCAGCCATTGATTTGGCTATTACGTCAGTTTGCATACCCATAATCAATCTCCTTTAGAACAGGGGCCGAAGCCCCTTGGGTTGATTACACTTGCTGTGACGATTGGTACATCGTACCGTCAGAGTTGCGAACCACGTAGTTCACCACCAACACGCCAGCGCCGTTTGTGGAAGCGCCTTGTGCCACTGTGTATGTCAACAACTTATCAATTGCGCCAGTGTTTGACCAGAGTGTTGCCACAGCGTCAGAAGCCACAGGAGCAAAAGTAACCAGACCTGCGTCAGTCACAGTTGTTGCGCCAGTGATGGCTGTACCAGCCAAAGACAATGTGATTGTCGTAGCGGCATCAAATGCGTCGATGGTAATGAATTGCAAACTCACGAGGCGTGAGCCAGCAGGAAGACAGAATGCTGTAGTGGCATCAGCGTCGTTGTAGGCAACGGCTTTGTCTTGAGAGACGATAGTTGCGCCGGTGTTACGTGTAGTAGCAGCGTCTGTGCCAGTCGTGTAACGTGTTGTGCCAAGCAGCCACGGGCCGAGGTGAGTTGCGATTCCCATGATAGGTTCCTTACATACAAGTGAAGTGCATCAATCGGTATGTCGTCTGCCGGGACAGTTTGATGCACCGGAATTCCCGGAGTGATTCAAATATACACCAAATACCAAAAAAGAAAAGCCCCCGAAGGAGCTTTTCTTTACGCGGTTTAAGCGCCGGGGGAACCGAAGATACCCAGAGGGTCGGATACACCGAAACTATAACGCTCGCGGGCCTTGTAACGGCTGTTGCCGGTATCAAAGTCAGCGTCCATGCCATTTTGCAATGGGCTACGGACAAAGTGCTTCAAGCCATTAGGCACGTCAGTCATCAGGAACCATGCGTTGGTGTCTGTCAAGTAGTGGTTGACAGTGTAGCCTTCGCGGATGGAACTGTTGTTCTTCAGTGCGTTAATGTCGTTGTCATTGGTGCCGACGCGGAGTTCGGTTTCCAACAAACGAGTTGCAACGAATTGCAACGTTGGGGGCACGATCAGTTTCTTAGGCTGAGCAGCGATCAACAAACCACGCTCGTCTGTCCAACCAGCGATCTGAATGACAGCGGCTTCCAAGGAAGTCTCATTCAAGTCGGCAGCGACAGTAGGACGATTGCTGTTGGTACCACCAGACACCAGAGGGTGGGCTGTCGAGCACAGAACTTGACCGTCACCGTAGGTGGGGCCGCCAGCAAAGGCAGTGTTCAGGATCGCAGCAGCTTTAACCTGCTTGGTGTAGGCCATGGCGCGAGCCAAAGCCTTGGTGTATCGAGCGGACAACGAGTCATACAAGTTGTCTTCGATAGCTTCTTCGGTCAGAGAGAAACCCATCGCAATGGTTTCGTGCACGTAGCGTGCAGTCCATGCTTCTTGAGCGTTGTCGTACTGGAGTGCAGAACCTTCATTCTTCACCGGTGCGGCACTAAAGCCAGACAACTTGGTTTCTTCTTCAAAAGAACGCTCAGAGGTTTCGGTCTCGAAAATCTCTTTGTGCTCTTCGCCGTACTTTTTGTACTCCAAACCAAACAAAGCGTTTAGGCCGGGGAGCAGTTCTTTCAGTAGCTGTGCGCGTGAAATAGCCATGATTTAGCTCCTTATTAAACGCCGAGTGGGTTGAGATACTGATGGCCACCTGCCCACGTAACAACGTTGGGAGCACCTTCAGCAAGAGTAATGTACGGCATGTTCCACTTGCAAATGAATTCGCAGAATTCACCAGAAGCGTTAGCTGTATCAGGCACACCAGCAATGATGCGGATAGGCAAGGAAACAGTCGTAGCAACAGCGGAACCATCAATGGCCACAGCAGAGTCGCCAGTGGTTGTAGAACCGGAGTTCTGCACCAAGGAGACGTTGAGGCCAATCACAGTTTGCGCGTAGAAAGCCACGGTTGTGCCAGACGACACAGCAGCAACTTTAAACAAAATATCGGGATCATCCACGACATAAGCCTGTGCGTCAGAAGCGACGGTGCCGGTGGGCCAGTATTGGCTCCAGCGAGGTTGCTTAGACGAAGGGTCTGTGTAGGTGCAGCCCAAGAAAACACCAACGGGGGTGCCAGTTGTAGTGCCAGTGTCTTTTTCGACAGTGCCAGTGCTAACCAGCTTGACCACATCACCGTAGAAGATGTTTGCAGCATAGCCGCTTGCAATCTTCAATAGGCGGGTCGAACCAGCATACACCTGACCGCCAATTAGATTGACTGGTTTAAGCCCGTAAGGGGCAGAAACGGTAGGATAAGCCATTTGTGACTCCAAAAAAGTTAAGTTCCATTACCAAAACGAGACACCGTTGTTTTCCGATCATTGAAGAGCGGCATACGGGGATCGTTTTCGCGCATGAGATTGTTGTCAACTGACTTCATCTGAGATGACGCTTGGTTGTTGAACCAACTGTTGCGATCTTGAACGAACTCAGTGGGGGTTTTGCAAAGCATCAAACCACCAATCACGATATTGTCCTTGAAGCGGTCGTTTTCGACGCCTGCAACGAAAATTTCGGGGTGATCAGCAGCCTTAACGGGCTCCCAGCCTTCTTGTAGTTTCAAGGACACATTCATGGCGTCGGCTTCGCCGCGAGTGCTGATGCGAACCCAATGGAATTCATAGCCATCCTCCGGGAAGGGAGTTGGCAAGGTCTCGGGACGAGTCCACGATTTCTTGCGAGCCGTTTTTTCACGGGTTTCCAGTTCACGATTAAGTCTGTTTTCAGCCATTTTGTTTCCTCAATTCCATAGCAACCTGTTTGGCGTATTCTTCCAGTGGCACTCCGAGCCTTTTAGCCAGAGCAACTTGCGTACGCGAGAGAGTGATCTTTTTAGGGGCCACACTTCGTGTTGCAGATGCAACGACTGTCGTCTTACGACGACGCTCTTCGGTCACCTCCTCGTGGTCATCATCGTCCTCAAAGGACTCTGGGAACACTTGGCGCATACGAGAGTTGATCTTCTCGTAGTAATCGTCAGATCGCGGGTTGACGCCCTGTTTGACCAATTTTTGGTGCAACCCCAACGCAAAACTGGTCATCTCATCGTCATCTCCGAACCACTTATTCTTGGCTTGCCAAGCAGTGGCACGGTCATCAACTGACTGTGCTGGGGCGGTTGTTTGTATTTGTACATCATACTCGTCTTCTTGTAAAGCGGGAAGTTTTAGGTTGTTTACTCGCTCAACCTTCATTTTTGCAGCAGTCAGTGCTTCTTGAGCCTCGACCACGGCATCCGCTTCACCAGATTCATAAGCCTTTTTGTACTGGACTTTGGCCTCGTCATGCTCCGCAGCAGCCATCTTTTTGGCTGATTCCAGCATCGCTTCTTGGTTCTTGGAGACAGTGCCCTTGAGCTTCTTGTTCTCCTCAGCGATCTGCTGCGCGTAGCGCAACGCTTCCTCACGTTCCTTGGCGGCAGACTCTGCTGCACGTCGCTGGTCGTGATAGCCCTTGCTAAAGTGTTGCAGGCGCTTTCGCACCTTCTCGGAATACTCGTCCATTTCCTCTTCGGAAAGCTCCATGGGAGCCTTAGAACGCTTCTTCCCTTGATCTTCGTCGGGGCGGTCGTCTACCACCTCGATGTCAAAATCGTCTTCCTTGGCTTGCGCCTTGGCCTTTTCGCGCTTGGCTTCTTCATCCGCAGCGCGTCCCTCGACTTTCAGCGCAAAGCTGCCGTCGCTTTTTTCAACAAAGTCTGTTTTATCCGACGCCTTATCGGGGTCAGGAAATTCAAACTCTACTTTTTGAAGTGGCATGTATTACTCCTTATCCAGCACGCGATACACCACGCGGATCGGCCACGACTGCTTCGATGGAGTCGTCGTTCATCAGGCGATACTCAACGCCATTAACACTGACACGGGTGCCTGTGTATGACGCAAATACAACATAGTCGCCCACCTTGCACCATGGGCCATTCGGGAAGCGTGTGGGGTCAGAATAGGCTTGTTCGCCCATATCCAACACCAACCCAACCGTAGACAGGATGCGTTCTTCACGCATGGTCTGCTTGGCTTTAATGATGCCCATCTCACCGATGGTTTCTTCAATCTGTGGCAGCGCCACAAGCAACCGATACCCAACAGGCTTTGGAAGCTGGGCTTCCATTTCTTCGTCAGTTACGGCGTTTTCGACTTGATCAGTCATTGTCTTCTTCTTCCATTTGAGAGCGCGAAAGGTCTTTGGTTGTTTGGATAGCAAGCTGGAGACCCCGAATCCTGCCTACTACTTCCCGATATTCGGCGAGGTCTTTAGCCCCACCGTTTGCCAGAAACTGGGTTGCGGAAGATACATCTTCCTCATGTTTCATTACAAGCACGTCAAAGACGGATTTGGCCATGGATTACTCCTTCTTCCCTTGGGGTTTCGGTGTGGCTAACACCTTGAGTGCATCAAGTTTCAGACGCTGCTGAGCTTGAGATTTTTGTGCCTCGACACGATTGGCTTCTTTGTCTGCCTCGATCTGCACGCGCTCTTTCTCCATGACGAGTTTTGCTGCGGCAATCTCTGCATCGGTCTGGTCTTTCTGGGCCTTGCGAGTGACCTCCATCTCCTGCACCTTGACCTTGGCCTGCTCCAACTGGAACAGTGGGTCTGCGGCTTGCTGCTGGGCTTGCGTCTGCGCGGCTTGCTGCTGGTGCTGCTGGGCCAACTGCTTGCCACCATCTGCGATGAGCTTGGACAGTTGAACCTCGACATCTTCTGGCAGTGGCTCGTCTGGTGGTGGCAACGTGACACCAAGGCGTTCTTCCATCTGCTTGCGGTAGCTGAAGCCCAAGTGCTCGGCAATGTGTGCTTGCAGTGAAGCCATGATCTGCTGAGCTTGTGGGTTCTGGCCAATCGTCTGCGCAATCATCGGGTCTTGCATGAACGACGTGTGGGTCGCAATGTGTGCCTCGTGATCTTGGTGAATAAATGCCTTCATGGGCTTGCCCACCAACGCTGACATGTTTTCAGACACTGGGTCACGTGGCTTCTGATCTTCGCTCGTTGGCACAATCTTGTCGGCGTTCTTGATGCCCAGCACTTCAATCATCTGACGATGTAAGTAGGGCAGGTCATAAATCTGAGGCGCAGACTGAGACATCTGGAACACAGCTTGGTACTGCACCACACGCTGAGCCATCGTGCTGCTGTTGGGATCGCTGACGGGGATGACATCCACCATCGCGTAGTCAGTCTTGCGGGCTCTGGACAGGCCAGTCTCAGGCTGATAGCTGTACTCCTCGGGTGCTTCTTCTGCAATGATCTTCTTCAAGAGCTTGAACTCTTGCTTCATCGCATAGTGCACACGAGCTTGCACAGCCGCCATGGGCTTGAGCGTACGCTCCAGCAATGCCAGCGTGGTGCCCACGGGTGCGTTTGCGCTCATGTCCGACACGTTCATGTCGCTGATTGCGCCAAGGCGACGGCCTTCTTCGGTGATGCGCTGTAACAACGCAAGCAGTGTTTGTGATGGCTCCTTGTATGGGAGCATCATGATGTTGTCTTTGATCGAGCCGCTTGGCACGTCTACATCGCGGAACTCACCGGGGTTGATCGGTGTGTCGTCACCCTTAACACGCAGACCACGAGCCTTCAGGCCACCCGGCAGGTTTGACAATGTGCCAGCATCAACGAGTTGACGAATGATTGAAGTGCCTGCGCGTGCGTAGCCACCAATGATGTGGATGAGACCCAGACCATAGAAGCCAAAACCGGGCACATAAACGTAGTGCACGAAGTGGTCATCCTTTAAGCGCAGCGGGTCATCTTCTTCCCAGTTGCGACGCACAGAAAGAACTTCTCCTGTGCCACGGTCAATGGTCACAACGTAAGGTTTAGGTAAGTCGTCTTCCTCGTCGTCCACGCCGTCAATCAGCATGTCAACACTGATCTCCAGCAGCGTGTAACGCTCGTCGTTCTGGATGGTGTAGCCGCCTTCTTCAGCCTTTTTCTTCTCCACATCTGTGGGGAACGACTGAGGATCGCCAAGGTCAATCTCACGATAGAACCCGCTGGCCATCAGCTTGTCCATCTCGTTCTTGGTTTTGCGCATCACGTGGGTCACGCGCTCTGCGGTCTCGATGTGTGACGCACCATACGGCACCACCACATCTTCTGCTGGCAGGTAAATAGAAACTTGACGACCGAGCAGCGGATCGAAATACACCTTCTTGAATGCGCTACCTGCAAGGCCCAAGCTGTACAGCATGCGCTCATGCTCTGGCCGGTACTCGACCATGCGCTCAGTCAACTGATAGTTCATGTCGTTGCGCACGCGCTCAGCAGCTTCTTCTTTCTCCTTGCTCACCTTGCCAAGAATCTTTGTCTTGACAGGGCCAGCGGCAGGAAATGTCTCGCTCATGGTCTCGGCTTGGAACCGAATCGCAGCTTCGGCCAGCACTGTGGAATACACACCGCAGGCGTCGTCCCACGGCTCAGTGCGCTCCTCGTACTTGAAGCCCAGCACTTCCAGACCCTTGACGAATGTGTCAGCCCAGTCTTTGCGGGCCACCATGTCGGCCTCGAACAACTCAATCAGGTCGCTTGACAGAGTGTGCAGCACGCCCTCGTCGATATGCTCTGCGAGGTTAGCCTCAAAGTCAGACTCGTCCTTCTCGTCGGTGGCCTCACCCATGATGATCTCTGCACCGCCATCAGGCAGCATGTTGACCGTGGACTCCTCGTCCATTGTGACCTCAATACTGTCACCCAAGCTCTCCAGTCCTTGCGGCGCGGAGTACAAGCCTTTTCCTATTGAATCTGCTGCTGCCATGATCTATCCTTAGTAGTACCCGCCCTTGCGGGATTTGAAATATCGAATCTCATCCGGCTCATCAGAAGGCAATCGGATGAAGCCCCCCTGTCGGAATCTCATCAACGCCATGACCGTCGAGTCCACCAAGTCATCGTTACTCATGAATGGAAAACCTGCAATCTCCTCCACGACCTCCTCGGCCCAGCGGGTGTCAGGCACCCAACACAGCCCAGAACGCACGATGTCTGCTACAGAGTTTAACCGTGCCAGCTTGTCTCCGCTACCTCTGTGTGGGGTGTACTCCCCCACAGGAATCCCGGTACGGCGCATCTCTTGATACAACTGCGTGCCTGCGGACTTCTTCTCCACGATGAACGCATCGGGCTCCCAGTCCTTGTACTCGGCGTAGGCAAGCTCCTTGAGTTCAGGGAACTCCAGACGCTTCTTGATTGAGTTGAGCAGGATGATGTTGTACGCGCCCTCGTCGTTCACGAACACGCCCCAAGTTGTCAGGGCTGTGTAGTCAGCGCGGTTGTGGCTCTCAGCCGCCGCGTCCAGACTCATGATCACGTACTCACATGATGGTGGGTCTTCCTTCTCCCACAGCTTCCACCAGTCACGCTTGACGACCGACGCTTCCTCTGCGGTGGGGTTCTGCTGGTACTGCGCGTTCCACTGGAACGTAGGCATTGACGCCTTGGTGCGCAGCAGCGCCTTCATGTCGAAGAACTCAGGCCACAGCGGTTTTTGGACAACGCTTCCGTCTGTCTGCTCCGTGTCCACGATGGCTGGGAACTCGATCACCTCATACTGATCAGAGCCCTCGTTGGCTCTCATGTCATTGGTGACGCGACCTGTCAGGTCGTTCTGGTGCCAGCGGGTTTGAACAATCGCAACTCGTCCACCCGGCATGAGACGGGTACGGGCACCGTATGTGAACCACTCGTAGGCTTTGTCGAATACGTCAAAGTTTCCATTGATGATGTCCTGTTCGTTATGAGGATCATCGACAAGAAGCAAATCAGCACCACGGCCAGCCAGAGCAGAGCCGACACCACAGGCGAAATATTCGCCACCGGCGCTTGTGCTCCAGCGTCCTGCACTTTTTGAGTCTGCGGCAAGTCCAACGTTGGGGAAGATGAGTTTGTAGTCACTTGAGTCAATGATGTTCCTGACCTTGCGGCCAAAGTCAACGGCAAGGTCTGTGGTGTGGGAGACCATCAGCACCTTCTTGTTCGGGTATTTTCCCAGAAACCAAGCCGGGAAATAAATAGACACCATCTGCGATTTGCCGTGTCGTGGTGGCATGTTCACGCACACACGGTCTTTGTTGCCCGCAGCAATGTCCATCAGGAGGTTGGCCAACCTGCGGTGGTGCTTACCCACCTTGTAGTCTGGCTGCATGTGCTTACAGAACTCCACCAGATCGTCAAAACACGCTTTTGCCGTCTTGCGGCTGTCGATGATGTCTGCAATCTTCTCAATCTCGGCCTGTTCCTCGGGGGTATAGGCGTCAATATTGTCCAGCATCAGCCGGATTTCTTCGTCCGTGAAGTCCTCTGCACTCAGAGAAGTGGCGTTAGTCATCAAAATCCGCACGGGGCGTTCCGAAAACTGCTTCTGACTCGTTTTCCGGCTCATATAAAGCCGGTTTTTGCACGTTTTCTGCAATTTCTTGTGGAATTTCCGCTTCGACGACCGTTTTCGGGGTGCTCAAGCCCATTTCTGCATCCACGTCGATCACATCCCCGCCAATCTCCACCGCATCGGTGGGCAGATCGGGTCTTTGGATCAATCTTTGGAGCTTGGCACGCAACCGCGCCTTCAACTCGTCCGTTGACTGGTGGGTAATCGTCACTTCTGACCTGTCGGTGAACAGGCCCACGTCGCTGTGCTTGCCCAAAAGCTCCAGTGCACGAATTCTGATGCGTGGATCGGGGTTGCGAGACTCCTCCAGCAACCGGTTTGTCACCGTGTGACGCACCTCAATGGCATGTGTGACCACAGCCCTGCCGTACTCGTCAAGGTATGAGCGAATATCCAAGAGCGAGGCAGGCGTCAGCGTTGATGCACGTGCATGTGACACGGCATTACTTGTGTTGTGTGGGCTGCTGGCGTACGCCGTCGTCAGCGTGGCCGCAGTTTGTGCATCTTCCTCGTTGGGTTCTTGCACCTCCAGTCCATGTTCTTCTAATAGAAGGATGGAACGGCAGGCGGCCTCGGCCCTTTCTCGCAGGTCGAGGTATGGAATGTCTGGGATGATCTCCACCCCGAATTCTGGCGTGAGTTCAATTGTCATTGTGCGCAAGTCCGTGTAGACCGATACGTAATAGTAACTGATTTTTTGAGGCTGTCAAACTTCCCTATGGGGGGTGTTCTACATAAACGCAGAGTTAACGTTGCGTAAGTATCCTGAAAGATGTTATGGGGAGTAGTCCCATATAACCCGCCGAGACGTACCGGTGGTTATCCTATAAACATAATAGGGGGCAGTCGCTACGTGAACTTAACTC
>Ga0114983_1001233_pt1 | contig 10277 bp, 9 predicted proteins | sample Shrwel_input2_RT_FD_87182 | JGI IMG/M metagenome (GOLD analysis project Ga0114983, IMG submission 87182) | Subsurface microbial communities from deep shales in Ohio, USA - Utica-3 well 1 S input2 RT | ecosystem: Environmental > Aquatic > Deep subsurface > Shale gas/oil reservoir > Produced...
GGCCTGGGAAGTCTTGAGGAATTATGACGTGCATGGTCCGCAAGTGGATATGCACAAGATAATCGAGTTTGGCTGCGCCGCGTATTCTGTGGACAGATCCCAGCTTTCCTCCAAGAGCAGAAAGAAACAGCATGTCCTGGCCCGGAACACGGCTTTTTATCTGGCCCGGGTGTACACGGACATGTCCCTCAAGGAAATCGGGCATAATTTCAATCGTCGGCATTCAACCGTACTCAAGGGAATTTCCAACCTGGAGCGGGAGATAAACCGCAAGACGCCGCTGGGTAGGCAGGTCAAACAGACGATTGAGCGTCTGGAAGGCTGACCAGTTCCATATCTCCCCACGCCCCAATCTCCTCGTCTTTTTGTGCGAAAACACCGCACACACCGATCTCCCGCAGGGTTCGGGCATGGGCCAGCATCCTGTTCAGTCCTTTTTTCCCCCGCAGTCTGTTGGCCAGGGCGGTGGCGGCCGCATCCGCGATACATCCGTTGGAGGCCATGACTGTAACCAGGTTGCCTTCACCCAGGCTAAGGGAATGTCCTATCGTCGAGGAGGAAGAGCAAAGTGCGCAGGGAAAACGGTCCGCAGGGATCCTAAGGCCGAGCACAGCCCCTTCCTCGGGCTCGGCCAGCAGGCCGACCGTTCTTTCCCGGGAAGAATACATATATATGTCCCCACCGTTTTCCACCAAAAGCTCCGGACTCCGCTCTGCGAATTTTTCCGCTACCATTTGGGCGATGCCCCCGGCTACCGCGGCCATCGGGCCGACATCCAGACTGGCTGACGCCCGGATCATTCTGGCCACGATTTCCGGGCAATGCTTTCTTTCCCCCACCGGGACAAGCGCGGATAAGAAATCGGGATAAAGCCCGGCATAGCTTTTTATGTCCAAGCGCAATTTTTGTACGTAATCAAGAATCTGGGCGCTCAAGTCCTTTTGTCCGGTCACCCACAAATCCGTTTCTTCCAGGACCACTTGAAAGCCGATTTCCCCATGTTCCGGGGTGCACATGCTCCGGTATTCCCGGTGCGGGTCTGTATGGTTTGAATTCATGCCTCTGGATATTGCGTTTTCCCGGTCGGGCGGGGCTTTTTGTGATTGTGGATTATGATGCCCTGCAAAATGTTTGCTGTGTGTCTTTAAGCAAGGACCCGGAATATTGGGTGTCTTTCAAATTCAATGCTAGTTTTTTCTCCGGGGATGTGCAAGTATGCAAAAGGGAGCAGAGAAACTTTGCATAGTGATAATCGGAGGGCTTTCGGTTTTTTTCCGGTTTGGGCTATGGGGTTACAAGGAATGAGCGTCATTTTCTTGACTAATAAGAATTTCTGCTTATTCTTATTGGATAGCTGTATAATATTTGAAAATTCGCACAGGAGTTATACTTTTCCATGGAATACAAGGATTACTACCAGTTACTCGGAGTGGACAAGAATGCCTCCAAGGAGGAGATATCCAAGGCCTATAAAAAAATGGCCCGGAAGTATCATCCGGACTTGAATCCGGATGATCCCGAGGCGGAGCAGAAATTCAAGGAAGTCGGAGAGGCCTACGAGGTCCTAAAGGATGATGAGAAACGCAGGATGTACGACAATCTTGGATCAAACTGGCAGCACGGCCAGAATTTCCAGCCGCCGCCGGGCTATGAAAATGTCCGCTTTTCTTTTGGAGGAGGCGGAGCCGATGATTTTGATCTCGGCGGCTTCAGCGATTTTTTTGAGACCATTTTCGGCGGTGGTTTCGGCGGTGGCCCCTCCGGTTTCAGTCGCAAGTCCGGCAAGCGCGGTTTCGGTCCCGGCGGATTCACCGGAGCCGAGGGCGGCTTTAGGAGCAAGGGACGGGATGCCGAGGCCGAGATTCAAATTTCTTTGGAAGAGGCCTATCGCGGCGGGAACAAGAGCGTAACCCTTCAGGAACAGGTCCAGGGTCCGGACGGGGCCCCGCGGATGCAGAACAAGACCCTGCAGGTAAATATTCCGGCCGGAGTGCGGGATGGAAGCAAGATCCGCCTTTCCGGCCAGGGCAGTCCGGGGATGGGCGGCGGCCCTTCCGGGGATCTGTATTTGCGGCTCCGGCTCTCCCCGCATCCGCAGTTCAAGGTGGAAGGGAAAAATATTGTCTACGATTTGCCCCTGGCGCCGTGGGAAGCGGCCCTGGGGACCAAGGTCAACGTGCCCACCCTTGATGGACGGGTGGAAATGAACGTGCCGCCTGGGATAGGCAGCGGTCAGAAGATGAGGCTCAAGGGCAAGGGCCTGGGCAAGGGGCCGGATTCCGGGGATCAGCTGGTCCGTATAGTCATAAAGGTCCCCAAGTCCCTTTCGGACAAGGAGCGGGAACTTTGGCGGCAGTTGGCCGGGGAATCGAATTTTAATCCCAGGAGTTAGAGCGGAGGCAGGATGAGCGATAAAAATTTGGAGACGAGAAAGGATTCAAGCCCGAGCAAATCCAGGTTCTTGCACTGGTCGGAATTCATTCGGGCCTGCGAAATAAACCCGCATCGGCTCATGGAACTCATGGAAATGGGCTGGGTGGATTCGGTATGCACCGAAAACGAGGATTATCTCTTTCCCGAGTCGGATATATTCAAGGTGCGCAAACTGGTCCGGCTGTGCAAGGATTTCGAACTGTCCACCGTGGGCGGGACCATAATCGTGGATCTTTTGCAGGAGATAGAGGATCTTAAACGCGAGGTTAATGAATTGCGCAAATTATTGTAGCTGAAAGTTCGCGTGTCTTCCGAATGGGGGCGGATATATTTCAGCAGCATAATTGTTTTTAATCCGGGATTTTCCGGATGATATATAAGGAGGATGTTATGGATTTGAATAAATTTACACAAAAATCGCAGGAGGCGCTTTCCGAAGCGCAGAATATCGCCCTGCGCCACAAGCATCAGCAGGTGGACGCCGAGCACCTGTGCCGGGCCTTTCTGGAGCAGGAAAACGGTCTGGTCCCCCGCATTCTGGAAAAGGCCGGGTACAGTCCGGAGAACGTTTCCTCCGCCCTGGACCGGGAGCTGGCCAAGTTTCCCAGCGTAAGCGGCCCCGGAGGGCAGCCCGGACAGATATATGTGACCCAGAGGCTGAATGATGTCCTGCTAAACGCGCAGGACCTGGCCACAAAGATGAAGGATGAATATGTAAGCGTGGAGCATATTTTCCTCACACTTTTGGATGAGTCCGGTTCCACGGGCATGGGACGCGTGGTCCGGGAGTTAAAGCTGGACAAGGACAAGATGTTGAGTGTCCTGACAGAGCTTAGGGGCAATCAGCGGGTGACTTCGGCCAACCCGGAAGACACTTATGATGCGCTCAAGAAATACGGCCGGGATCTGGTGGAAGAGGCCAGACAGGGCCGGCTGGACCCGGTTATCGGCCGGGACAGCGAGATAAGGCGCTGCATCCGCATACTCTCCCGGCGGACCAAGAACAATCCGGTGCTCATAGGCGAGGCCGGCGTGGGCAAGACCGCGATTGTGGAGGGGATCGCCCAGCGGATTCTAAACGGTGATGTCCCGGAAGGATTGAAAAACAAGACCATCTTTGCCCTGGACATGGGCGCCTTAATAGCCGGAGCCAAATATCGCGGCGAGTTCGAGGAGCGTTTAAAGGCGGTTTTAAAGGAAGTGCAGCAATCCGAGGGCCGGGTGCTCCTTTTTATCGACGAGATGCACACCATCGTCGGGGCCGGACGGACCGAAGGGTCCATGGATGCCGGAAATCTCCTAAAGCCCATGCTGGCCAGGGGGGAACTGCATTGCATAGGTGCGACCACCGTGGATGAGTACCGCAAGAACGTGGAAAAGGACCCGGCTTTGGAGCGCCGTTTCCAGCCGGTAATGGTTGACGAGCCGGGGGTGGAGGACACCGTCTCCATACTCCGCGGGCTTAAGGAAAGATTCGAGGTCCATCACGGAGTGCGCATAAGCGATTCTTCCCTGGTGACCGCGGCTGTTTTGTCCCATCGGTATATTACCGATCGCCAGCTCCCGGACAAGGCCATCGACCTCATAGACGAATCCGCGTCCAAAATACGCACGGAGATAGATTCCCTGCCCACCGAGTTGGACGAGATAAACCGCAAGGTCATGCAGCTGGAAATCGAGCAGGAGGCGCTGAAAAAGGAAACTGACGAGTCCTCCCGGGAAAGACTGGAAAAGCTGGGCAGGGAATTGGCCGATTTGAAGGAGAAGCAGTCTTCCCTTATCGCCCAGTGGGAAAAGGAAAAGGAAGGCATAAACCGTCTGCGCAGCCTAAAGGAAGAGATCGAGAAGACCAAGCTGGAGATGGAAAAGGCGGAGCGCAATTATGATCTGAATCGCGCGGCCGAATTGCGCTATGGCCGCTTGAACGAACTGGAGAACGAACTGGCGGAAAAGGAAAAGGTCTACGGCCAGGATTCGGAAAAAAGCGAGGGAATGCTCAAGGAAGCGGTCGGTCCGGATGATGTGGCCGAGATCATTTCCAAATGGACCGGAATTCCGGTCAGCCGGCTTATGGAAGGAGAGCGGGAAAAACTGCTCAAACTGGCCGATGTTCTGCACAACCGGGTCGTGGGCCAGGACGAGGCCGTGGACGCGGTGGCCGACGCCGTGGTCCGGGCCCGGGCCGGGCTCAAGGACCCCAACCGGCCCATTGGTTCTTTTCTCTTTTTCGGCCCCACCGGGGTGGGCAAGACCGAGCTGAGCAAGACATTGGCCCGGACCCTGTTCGATACCGAGGAGAACATGATCCGCCTGGATATGTCCGAATACATGGAAAAGCATACCGTATCCAGGCTTGTCGGCGCCCCTCCGGGATACGTGGGATATGACGAGGGCGGACAGCTGACCGAGGCGGTCCGGCGCAAGCCGTACAGCGTGATCCTGTTTGACGAGGTGGAAAAAGCGCACATGGATGTGTTCAACATCCTCTTGCAGATAATGGATGACGGCCGGTTGACCGACAGTCACGGCCGGACCGTGGACTTTAAGAACACCATCATCATCATGACCTCCAATCTGGGGTCGCAGAATCTTTTGGAAGGGATCACCGAAGACGGCGAACTGCGGGCCGAGGCCAGGGACAGGGTCATGAACGTGGTACGGGAACATTTCCGCCCGGAATTCTTGAACCGGGTGGATGAAATAGTCCTGTTCAAGCCTCTTCTCCGGGAAGAGATCAAGAAGATCATCTCCCTTATGCTGGATGAGATCCGCACCCGGCTGGAGGAGCGCAAGATAGAGATCGAGATGACTCCCGAGGCCGAGGACATGGTGGCCGGGGAGGCCTATGATCCTGTCTACGGGGCCAGGCCTCTCAAGAGGTATCTGCAGCACAATATCGAGACGAAACTGGCCCGGAAGATGATAAGCGGAGAGCTTAAGGACGGACAGAAGGTGCTGGTCACGGTACGCGACTCCGCCCTTGATTTTGACATTACCTAAAATAGCTTGTGCCTATTGGGCCGAGGGAAAAAAACCGTTAGCCGCGATCCCGGAATCCGGTCCTTGCCCGGTTCCGGGATTTTTTTTATGTAGTTGTAGAGAAAATACTTGGCGAAAACGGTTTACGATCCGGGGCAAAAATAAGTTGAATGCGGATTTGCCGAGTTTTTGCTTCTTTAATTCTGTGCCGGTAAAAATGCGGGTCCTCGACGTTTGACATGGATTTTCTCCGCCTAAACTTTTTGGATGCCCAACTACCGGCCCGGTGTTTTTTAGGTCCCGCCAAAGGGGGATGCTTGCCCCCTTCCGGCACTCAAATCAACGATTTGAGTGCCGGAGACCAAGAAAACGCTCGAACCTCTCGTTAAAAGCATCCAAAACGATCAGGCGGAGAAACATAAAAAATCCACACGCTGTGTCGGAGAGCCAAAAATGTATCAAAAAAGCCCAGGAAAAAAGGAGAAAAAATTGGATACTATTCTTTGTTTGGATATCGGAAGCGGAACTCAGGATGTCCTTTATTACAAGCGGGGGATGGTAGTGGAGAACTGTCCCAAGTTTATTCTGCCTTCACCCGCGGTCATGGTTGCCGAGGAAATCGAGAGACATACCAAGCGGGGAAACAATGTTTTTTTGCACGGCAAGAACATGGGCGGCGGTTTTTCCCGCGCCCTACGCGGTCATCTCCAGGCCGGATTTCGGGCCGCGGCCACTCCGGCGGCAGCCCTGGCAGTTTCCGATGATCCGGACAGGGTGGCGGACATGGGAGTGGAGATTTGCGAAATCTGCCCGTCCGGATATGTTCCGATCTATCTGGCCGATTTTGATCCCGGATACTGGAAGGCTTTTCTGGCTGCGGGCGGACTTGGTTATCCGGATATGATTCTGGCCTGCGTTCAGGATCACGGCTATCACCCCGGAGAAAGCAACCGCCGGGGTCGCTTTAAGCTCTGGGAGAGGTTTTTGACTGAAAGCGGCGGGGATATGTCCGGGCTTGTTTTTTCTCATCCGCCCCGGGAAATGACCCGCCTTCAGACCCTGGCCGAGAGCATCGGCGGGGGAATGGTTTCCGATACCGGTCCGGCGGCAGTGCTGGGTGCTTTTTTTGATCCGGACAAGGAGGAGCAGGCCCAGGAAGAGGGGGCCTGCGTCATTAACGTGGGAAACAGCCACGTTATTGCCTTTCTGGTTTACGGCCATCGCGTATGGGGTATATATGAGCACCATACCGGTCTGGTTGACAAGGATAAGCTCCGTGAACATCTGGAGAACTTCCGCTCAGGCAGGCTTAAAAACGAGGATATCCTTGCGGACAAGGGACACGGCTGTTTTACTCGGGACTTGCCCCGGGAGGCCGACGGGTTCCCGCATACCTTCGTCCTCGGCCCCAGGCGTTCACTCTTGTACGGTCCGGACATCGAGTATCCCTGTCCGGGCGGGGACATGATGCTTGCCGGCTGTTTCGGTCTTCTTAAAGGATATTTTCAATTCCGGGATAAAAATAATGGATAATTATACTCTGGTCCGGCCGGGGCACTTGAATCATCACGGCTATTTGTTCGGCGGAGCCATGCTCAGATGGGTGGATGAATTCGCCTGGCTCGTGGCCAGCAAGGAATATCGGGGGTGCCGCCTGGTTACCGTGGCCATGGACGAAATCCGCTTCCACAAACCGGTTTTGAGCGGCTCGATTTTGCGTTTCAATATCAACAGACTTAAAAAGGGCAAGAGTTCGGTGACTTATCAGGTGGACGTCTATTCGGACGAACCCGGCGGATGCAAGGAAAAATGGGTGTTTGCCACCTCGGTAACCTTCGTCCGTGTGGATGAAAACGGAGACAAGGCCGCCCTACCCTGATTGCGACCGCCCGGCACTCACTTGTTCAACCAAGCGGCGGATTTTGAATATGTGCGGTCGATAATAAAGCGAGTGCCGGGTCTAAGTCGGTTTCAGCCGGATTCATAAAAGAGGTCTTTTTCCGGGTTGTTTTTACCCGGTGTTTTTCCCTTCCGCCTCCGGGCTGCAGGAGTCCATGATCTGCAAAAGCATCTTCTCCTTGCATTTCTCCAGCTCCCGGCTGTAAAAGGAAAGGGGCATTTCCATGCCGCAGTCCCTGCAGCATACCCGGGACTTGGCTCAGCGTCCCTTTATGTACGCCTTTCCTCCACAAAAATGACAGGTGAGTTCCACGTCCGAATCCGAGGCCATCCTGACTCCCCCCTTGGTTTGAGCCCCGGTTGTGGTTTTTTTGCTTCGGTCCCCGGCCGTTTCCGGCCGGCGATCCCTGTGGCCTTCACCACATACCGGGTTTGAATCCGGAATCTATCCAAATCCCCGATTATGTTCAAGGCGTCGGTTGCCCTTTGCAGCCGCATTGACGGATTGCACGTTTAATATCTATAAGAATCGCTCAGCCGATCCGGACCGGGTGATAATCCGGAGGGGCAAACCATTTAAAAGCGGTACTTCATGAAGGAATACAGGGATCATTATTTCCAAAAGGCCAAGAAAGACAATTATCCGGCCAGGTCCGTATACAAGCTAAAGGATATGGATCGCCGCTTCAAATTGCTGAAGCCGGGACAGAAGATAATGGACCTTGGCGCGGCCCCGGGGTCATGGACCATGTATGCCGCGGAAAAGGCGGGGAAAAAAGGAAAGGTCCTGGCAGTGGATCTAAACCCTCTGCATGTGGCCCTTCCGGACAATGTGTCATTTTTTCAGGAAGATATATTTTCCGAGGCCCCGGAGTATCTGCAGCGGGTCCGGGAAATCGCCCCTTTTGACTTGGTCCTGAGCGATATGGCCCCCCAGACTACGGGGATAAAATTCACGGATCAGGCCCGTTCTCACCGTCTGGCCGAGAGCGCGTTTGAATTGTCCCTTGAGTGGCTCAAGACCGGGGGACATGTGGTGGTCAAGATATTTCAGGGGCCGGATTCGCACGACTTGGCCAGAAGGATGAAATTGGAGTTCAAGAGGGTCAAGCAGTTCAAGCCCAAGAGTTCCCGGGCGGAAAGCAAGGAGATATTCTTTCTGGCCATGGAACGCAAATCCAAAAATTAGAGTATGAATATTTCAGGAGGATAGAATGGCAGGACACAGCAAATGGCATAATATTCAGCATCGCAAGGGGCGCCAGGACGCCAAAAAGGGCAAGATGTTTACCAAGGCGGCCAAGGAGATTATATTGGCCGCGCGCGAGGGAGGAGGAGATCCGGAACGCAATGTCCGTTTGCGGGCCGCCATTGAAACCGCCAAGTCCATCAATATGCCCAAGGACAAGCGGGAGACCGCGATCAAAAAGGGCACAGGAGAGATGGGCGCCGATTCCATCGAGGAGGTCGTCTACGAAGGCTACGGCCCGGGAGGGGTTGCCATGCTCATTGAGGCGGCCACGGACAATAAGAACCGCACCGTGGCCGAGGTAAGGCATATCCTGAGCAAGGGCGGCGGGTCCATGGGCGAATCCGGGTGCGTGTCCTGGATGTTCGAGAAAATGGGTGTGCTTTCCTTTGATAAGGAAAGGTATTCCGAGGAACAGATCATGGAGGTCGGACTGGAGGCGGGTATAGAAGATGTCCAGGATGACGGTGAAGTTTGGCAGGTCAGGTGCGCTCCCGAGGATTATAATTCAGTCAAACAGGCTTTCGAGGAAAGCGGCATGGAATTCTCCGAGGCGGAGGTCACCATGGTCCCCCAGAATAAAGTGCCCGTGGACGCGGAAACCGGACGCAAGCTCCTGGATGTGTACGAGAAATTGGATGATCACGACGATGTCCAGGATGTATATGCCAATTTTGAACTGACCGACGAGGCCTATCAGGAACTTCAGGCCGGGTAGATGCAAGCCGGCCGGGTTTTTGGCCCGGCTTTGCGGATTTTGGGAATACTGTTTTTATTTTTTAGGCGGTAAAACTAAGTGAGTGATGTTGTTGTCGGCTTGGATCCCGGTTCCAGATGTACCGGCGTGGGAGTAATCCGGGAGGATTCCGGGCAGTTGGAACTTGTATACACCGGGACCATCCGGCCGCAGGCGAAAGATCCCCTGCCGGAAAGACTGGGATATATCTTCAGCCGCACCCGGGACATACTTGAGGAATTTCGTCCGGAGAATGCGGCGATCGAGGATGTGTTCACCGCTTATAACGCCTCTTCGGCCCTTAAATTGGGGCAGGCCAGGGGGGCGGTGGTTGTGGCCTGTGTTTCCCGTTCCATCCCGGTCCATTCCTACGAACCCACTATGGTCAAGAACTCCCTGGTGGGCGAGGGCCGGGCGGGCAAGGACCAGGTCGCCTTCATGGTCGGTCAGCTTCTGGGCAAGAAGCCGGATTGGCCCCGGGACAGCAGCGATGCCCTGGCCGTGGCCATTACCTATTTGAACCAAAAGCGTTTTGCCAGATTAAAGGCGGGCCGGAAATGATCGCCTATTTAAAGGGGACTGTATTTCGTGTGGGAGAGCGTTCCTGTCTTCTGGTCACCGGCCAGGGGGTGGGCTACCAGGTTTTTCTTTCCCCCCGCGGGCTGCAGGGGATCAGGACCGATGACGAGGCCGAGATTTTCGTGTACACGGTTGTCCGGGAGGACTCCCTGGATCTGTATGGCTTTTTGACCTGGGAGGAAAGAAAGACTTTCGCCGTCCTGGTCGATCTGCCCAAGCTGGGGCCGAAAACCGCCCTGGCCATGCTCAACTGTTTTACTCCGTCCGAATTGTCCGCTTTGGCCGCGGCCAATGATGAAAAGTCCTTGAGCTCGGTTCCGGGCATCGGGGCCAAGACGGCCAGGCGGCTGCTTCTGGATCTCAAGGACCGTTTGGATTTTGTCCATTCCGGAGGGGAGCGCC
>Ga0114983_1001235_pt1 | contig 10262 bp, 8 predicted proteins | sample Shrwel_input2_RT_FD_87182 | JGI IMG/M metagenome (GOLD analysis project Ga0114983, IMG submission 87182) | Subsurface microbial communities from deep shales in Ohio, USA - Utica-3 well 1 S input2 RT | ecosystem: Environmental > Aquatic > Deep subsurface > Shale gas/oil reservoir > Produced...
GTCGCACAACTGGTCACTGCAAGAGATCCTGAAACTGGTGCCGTGAGCCAATACCTGTTGGTCACTCAGTTAAGCGGCCACACGCATCTGCACCCGATCATCGAAAACTGACATTGGAAAACGGGAGATCGGGATAAATAAACCCTGATCTTTAGTGCAAAATTGGAGGATAAAGATGGAAACGGAAACCATTAAGACGATGGCAGTAGCTCTGGCTTTTGGGAGTTTTATGGCGATTTTCGTTGTTTACACGGTGCATGCACGGAAGGTGGTATGCCGCGCCGCACTGGCGGCTTTCCTTGCATCAATATTGCTCTACACCGGAGTCGACCATGGTGCTCTGGGGGTTTTGACCGTTTCTGTAGTTTTGGGCTTATCGCCTCTGGCTGTGGGTTTGGTTGCATGGGCCGTAATGAATGTCATGAAGTCATCGATAGAGCGCCAATACCAAGCTAGCACTGGGGTGACGCATCCCCTCATAGGGACGATTGCTGATGTGTATCAGGTGATCTGGGCCTCTGACCACGGATAGTCCATCTTTGCCTAACTTTTCATTAGTTGGAAACCGCATGAATGCGACAGAAACCGTTCCTGTGACTCTTCCAGAATCCTGGAAGCTGGACTCGATGCCTGGTGGAGAGGTAGTGATCGAGGCCTGGCACTCTGAAACAGGGGCTTTCCTCGGGTGCATAAGCGTTAGCGAGGAAAAGCGAAACTTTTCTTTGGGCGCGGTTACCGTGAAGGCCAAAGGCACTTATGGTAGCCGTGGCTGGAAAAAGAAGCTTTACGAGGATGCAATACGCCATCTGAAACAGTCCTTCGAGCAGTGATGGGAAATCCGAGCATGAAGGGAAATAAAGATCAGGATATGACAGAAGGTGACTTCTTGGAATATCTCGCCAACCTACTAGCAGATGGCTATACGGAGAGTGTACGAGCTTTTACGAGGAGCATCCAAACTGACCCAGAGGCGGTTCGCGGTTTTGAGGCAGCCTTTGATGCGCTCAATGCTGATGCAATGATCGACTGGACAGGTACGCCCCTTCAAGAGCAGTTAATGGCGAGCGTTGAGGCTAGAGACGATGAACTCGAAAGTTTTCTGGCTAACATCGGGCGATCCGTGAATACCTACCTCTTAATGACAAACCACGGACAGGAAGTAACGTTTGAGCTGGGATGGATTGATCGTGTTGGCGGTCATCCGGAATCAGTCGTTTGGGACCGTTGGACAGAGGTGGTTGATGATCCTGTCATGGTGTTTGCAGACATTGGTTTCCGGTTTGACATAAAGGACTATCGCTGCGAATCCAAACGAGTGAAAGCGCCGGAGCCGCGACTCTATAAATTTCACCCGGAACGTTTCAATGCCTATAGAGACTATGCAGCGGCTGTAGCGAAGCTGTATCGCCAAGAAGTGGACCTCACATCTGGGTTGCTAACAGTTGATCAGCTCAACCAGGTAATGAGGATGCTACTATCCGAGTTTAACATGCGTGGAATGCAATTCCCTCGCAAGCTCAAGGACGAATACCCCGATCCATCATTGGTCGTCGAGGCAGAAGGAACGCTCGCGACTGCTTATGGTCGTTTTGTGCAGGCTGGACGCCAGATAATGGATTTTCCTCCAGCGCTCATCGATATGTTGTCAAAGACCGACGTCGACGATATCCAGTTGAACAACATCAAACTGCCTTATGCTGCACAGTACCTGCATTTTGGCCCCCAAGCTGACTTGGAACTAGAGCCAGGATGGCTGGTTGATGGTGCCTACGTTGAGCTAAGAGGGGAAAGCGGGGATGTTCGGTTTACTGTGACGGCTATCCCGGTCGAACGGGATCTTTCAGAGCAGTGGTATGTGGTTCCAGAACCAGAATATACCCAAGATTTCGTTGAAAAATATCGTCTCATGGACCTTGGAACCGCTGTCGACGTGGTGCTATCGGACAGACTTGCCAGCCTTCAGAAGCGTCAAGCGAAGCCTGGTGGAGATATCACCGATGACGCAAAAGTGGGCCTGGCAGAAGATGGCGTCTCCCTTCCGGAGAGCATGAAGATATTAAACAAGGGGCCGGAGATGGCGGTTCATCGTAACGAGATCACACGTCGCCGACACCCCGTTTATAAGGCGGCTCTTCAACTCGTGGTGAATGCTCTGTGTTACATCTCGGCGTACCCGGAAGATATTGAGACGGTCTGGCCAGAGGGTACACCAGTTTCGCTCAAGAAAAAGGCCGATGACGGACACGGGAAAGCGAAAATTCGAGCCAGGTCCAAGTTAACTGCGATGGGCTATGCTCCTGTGCATCTTTGTGGTCGACGGCTATCAGAACAGCGATCAGAGATGGGGCTTGACCGACCTGAGGGCAAGCAGGTCGCAACCCATTGGCGACGCGGTCACTGGCGCAACCAATCTTTCGGACCAAGGAGAACGCTTAGAAAGCTGATATGGGTGATGCCGGTACTCGTGGGCTCAAAAGGTGACAAAGATGAACCGGATTCTGGACACATCTACTTGCTTTCTTAAACACGACGAAGTCTCCGCTCTCAATTCTGCGAAGATGCGGGATGATCGTGGCTGGATCGCACATTATCTCGAAAGCCGTCGATAACTTTTTTATGTGGTCCAGGTTTGTGCGGATACACTTGCGAGAGGTAGGCAGAATTAGATTCTGGTCAACAAACAAAACCTGGTAACTGAGAACCGGAAGTAGAAGATGGCGGCACGACGCATTACCCGCACTCAATTGGTAAGCTACCTCAACAGGCTATCGCGAGAAGCGCCCCTGCCGGAGCCCAAGCTTTATCAAGCTGCTAAACAGTTTGGCCTTGATATCGATCAGCTGCTTTCGACCGCCACTAGAATCCATGTCCGATATGATGAGGTGAAGTTCGTGGGGGTGAATCAGACCCTCCTTGAGGAATTTCGGCAGATAACAGAAGTGCAACATGAGGTCGCTCGGGTAGACCAGGCACTTATCGGTAACAGTCACGGTGCCCGCGTCAGCGGTGCGATGGTCACAATTCGTAGTGCTATTCACCCCCATCCCGAAGTAGTCATCGCGAACGATAACGGCGAGATAACATTGCCACCGAAAAGAGCTCTGGGCTCAAGGCTGGTGATCGTAGAGAACCTTGAGAATTTCCTGAGTCTTGAGGGCACACTGGACCTACTCCCGACCTGTGGGCTGCATTTCGAGTGGCGAAAAGCCGACATTCTGTACGGGAGCGGCAACACCGTTACAAATCACCTTCTTTCCCCGTTCTTCCAAGAATACCGTGAAATCGGCTGTCTTTTTGATCCAGATCCTGGCGGTATACGCATGTGTGATACGCTTTATCAGCGAGGGAACCTTCCACCCCTCCATTTTCTGGCACCAGCGGATTTATCGCAGCGCCTGGAAGCTTCATCGCTGAACCTGAACAAGAAACAGCGTGAGCAGTTATCGATCCACATGCGGCGTTCACCACCATGTACTTATGTTGGTAGCCTGATCCGCGCCACCGGCAAACATCTTGAACAAGAAACCTATCTTGTCCCCTTGTAGCTCTTGGAGATCATGTAATGAATCTGGGTTTTGATGCATTTGACACTTTCCGCTTCAAGCAACTGATCTTCGTGAACAGTGCAGCTTATGCGTATACCCAGATACGAATCGACCAGCACACGGCACTCTTTGGTGAGAATAATCTGGGCAAAACGTCAATGCTCAATGCCTTGAAGTTGTTCCTGCTCCCGGAGGTGAATTTCAGAAACTGCGCCAGCAAATTCAACTTCCGAGGTACAAGCGGCAAACCCTATGATGGGCTGGCGAGTTTCCGCTATTACTTTCCCGAAGATCGTGCGTTCATCATCCTCGAAGCCGAAAACCCCCATGGGGACTTCTGCATCGTTCTTCATCGCGGCGGTGCCACCGACAAAATGGAATACGCCCGAATGGCGGTGCCTCTCCCCTACACCCGTCTACAACACCTATTCTGGGATGTAGAGGCGACCATCAATGATGGGACAGGTGGGCCAGTCGAGAGCATGACCCTTCAGCAGGTGAAAAAGACACTTCGTGAGCTGGGCGGCGAGCCGCTGAGTGATCCGAAAGCTCTCCAGGAACGCCTGTTTACCAACCAGCCTTATGATAAAGAAAAAGGGCGTTACAGCTTGTTGCCTCTGCGCAATGGTGCCGGGAAACGGGAGATGGATGCATGGCGCAAGCTCGTACACCTTGCTTTCGATATCTCGGCCTCGGATGATCGCACCCTGCCGGATACCCTGGCGACGATTATTGAAGGGCAGAAAAGCCGAAAGCAGGAAGAATTGCAGCTGGACCTCAACGCGATCGTGGAGGAAGCGAATCAACTGCGAGCGGAAGGCGATCGCATTATGCGTATTCGTAATGCCTCGGGTAGCTGGGAAAGGTTTGATAATGAGTTTCAGCAACAACACCGCCTTCGCAGTGATGCTGCCAAGGCTTACGCCGACCTGAACGGAAGCATTGAAATTGAAGAAACACGCCTAAGAGAGGCTCTGGATACCACCTCCCGCGAGCTAACTGAGGTCAATGACCAGGTAGACCATCTTGCACGGGTCAAGCGTGACAAAAGCGCGGATGTTAAGCATGCCAAAGTGGAAGTGAATGGGACTGGAAAAGCCATAGAGGGCTTGCGCAAGCGCATAAATAAAGCAAACGCAACTATTAACGAGTTTCGGCCTACCGGAATGACTCGCCAGGAGATTATCGATAGCCTTGAGGATCATATTGCTCAGCAAGAACAAGCGATTGAAGGCTACAAAAACAAGGCTGTCGCCGAAGAGGCCTTCACCACTGTCTGTAATCGGCTGGCTAAAAACGAACGCGAAGCAAAACGGCTGGATGAGCAGCTGACCAATCGCGCCCCAACCTTGCTGGACGACCTTACCGTAAGCGACGCGAGCATTTTAAATTCCCTGAATAGTTCACTGGGTACCACGCATGGTTCGCTTACCAGTGAGCAGAAACACGCTTTCACAGTGTTTAGTCAACAATTTTCCTCTGAAGATGGCCGCTTGGTGCTAGGTCGAGACTCTCATACCGGCATCGTCTTGAGCGGCACACGCTATCACGAGTATGACGCTGAAAAGACTCGCCAGCAGATGCTGCGTGATCTTGAGGACTTGAAGGCATCGATCGACAAAGACAAGAAGCAGCGCGATAAGCTCGCAGAAGAGGCCACGCTGAGCGCCGATGAGATCGAGCGGCGTCGAAAACAGGCCGAGAACGAGCTCCAGAATGCACGAGCGGACAAAGCTGCGCTCAATGCTCTGGATGGCGATCTTCAACAATTGAAGGAATACGAGCAGGACCTCTGCCAACACGAAGGAAAACTCGATGAACTTGAGAGGGAATTCGAGAAAGCTAAGGAGTCCTGGAAAGAAGCAGATGAAAACCGGCAGAAAATAAACGACAGACAAGGAATACTGAAGGGTCAAGCTGGCGATGTGCGTGCCATTCGCCAGCGTCTTGAGCGTATAGGGAAGGACGCCAACAATGTTTTCGAGGGCCGCCATAAGGCCATCCAACCCACCCCTTGCGAGGTGAGCGAGGCCAATATTAAAGCCCTTGAGGAGACAGTAGATGAATTGAGCGCCCTGCGAGACCGTGTGCAATATCAGCTGCGCGATTTGCTCTCCAAGAATATTCTGCCCAATACCGACAACGAAGCACTACTCAGAAGCTTTACCGGCGACCAGGTGGCTGACTTCCATGAACAGCTCAAGGCGGTGTTCGATAACCTCGATACTCAGGAGGCGAACTACCATCACCAGGTGAAGCGCCATAACAGTACGACTCACTCACAGGTCGAAATCCTGCGAAACGCCAAACACCTCGTATCGGCGTTCATCAACGGGATTAATGAAGAGATGGGTGAATTCTCAATTTCTGATCTGGAGGATATGCGGGTTGTCTACGAGCTGGACCAGAAGTTTGAAGATCTACTGGCCAACCTCGAAAAAGCCGACCTTTCTGGCAGTGCCGAGCTACAGGATGCAAAGGTATACGAGCACCTGAAGGCGTTCCAGGCGGACTTCTTCAACGCTGATGCCCGGCGAACAGGTATCCTGCTCAGCCTTGATAAGATTTTGAGGAGGGTACACTACAAGTACCGAAAGCGCGGTGAGGAAAGCTGGACCACGAATACGCAGTCCAACGGCACGACAATGATGATCACCACCAACCTTCTTTCGGTGCTGATGTCGCGTTTAATGGACAGTGATGCCCAGGTCACGATGCCGCTGGTCATGGATGAGTTCGGGTCACTGACAACACGAAACATGCGCACTGCCCGTGATATGGCTGAGCAGCACGGATACTGTTTGTTCGTAGCCAATCCGAACCGGGATTCAAAGATTACGCAGGTGCTTGGTAACTACGTTCATCTCGGGCTCTTCCGGGCTTCCAGAGCCTATGCTGCGAACCGCACGGTTGTGCATCACGGTTTATGCGAATCCCTCACACGAAAAGCGGTGCGCACCGGTAGCGAAAAAGACGCCCAGGGGGGTGAAGACGCACGACTCTCGGAACAAGAGGCGGATCTGTGAACATCAAGTCGCCGTTCATCATCAAGCAAATCATTGAGTACCGAGGGCTCTTCAGTCAATTGGTGGCCTATATCGAAGAGCACGACGGGGACGTTGAAATCCCTGTCAGGCTTTACCGCTCAATTGTGAAGCAGGCGATCCAGGCGGAATCAGCACAAGGTAATGACCGAGAGTGTGACCGAATCCGGTACACCCTTGATGAGGAAAACCTGTTACGCGAACGGCTCATTATTCGCAAAGACCCCGCTCGTGGCACATTGGTCCTGGCCCCGTTTGTCATAGATATGCTGCGGCACTTTGATGTCGGTCGCATGCGGGGGCTTAGCCAGGCTGAATTGGAGGACCTGCGTGAAGGTCTCAACCAGAGTCTCAAAAGCTTTCAGCAGCTGCCGGTGGATCTGGAAGATGACGACTTCAAAGATGAGCTTCGTTTGCTCCGGCGTCGGATACAGGACACGCTGGGCAAAATGCAAGAAAGTGTTGCCGCCCTTGAGGCACAAGGAAATCACCTGTCAGAACAGGTCGAGCAACAGGATATAGGGAGCCTTGAGGGGGCAATAAGCACCCGCAAAGCCCTGGAACACATCAATCACATTTACCAGCGCTATATCCTGCCCGCACTGGAATTTCTCGACCCGAAAACACGTTTTGAGAAAGGGGGCCCCGCCACCACAGCCATTCGCAGGATAGCCGCCATAGCAAAGGAAAACGGCGTCGCAAGACTCGATCAAGAGATGCTGCTATCCGCCAACGCTATCCAGAGCTACGTCAAAGACATCGATTCGTTGCGTTTGTCCCTGGAGCGTTATGTACGTCAGGACCGACAGCAGCGCCAGCAATACGATGCGGTTGAGCGGGCCTTTAACGCCATCCGTCAGGCCACCGAAGAGCGCCATGACGACAGCTTTCGGAATCTGTACATACCCGTCCGTGACCCGGCCATTCAGTCACCGGGAACGTTTTTGGGTATCAAACGGATGCGATTTAGCCGATTGGAATGGCACGACATTGACCACCAGGCCGATATTGAAGAATTCACAGATCGGCGAATTAAGGAACTGCGCGAACAACTCGATCAGACAGGGTCAGTAGAAGTAGATCCATGGCGCAGCAGGGTTGCCGAAGCAGAGTGGCGCGAACAGATGCGTTACGAGGCAATACAGGGCCTCCTTCAGAAGTGGGCAATCCCGGAGGACTGCCGGGATCTACACGCAGCTCTGCATGACTATTTAAGGCGGGGCCTTGAGGACTACACTCTCAACGATCTGCTCGATGCGCTGGACTGGGTGATGGCTCTTCCCGACTTTCAGTTCCACGCTCGCTTTCAACACCGGGAAATCATCCATGGTGAGCTGGCATTGTCATACCACCTCATTATCCCGCGAGAAGCCGCTTTCAAGGAACTTACAGCATGACTGACACACCCCTTAACCAAACACCAGAGACTGGACGCCCGGTCGTTAACCGTCGTTTAAGTCAGGAAGCGTTTCGAAAACTCACGGCTGGGCAAGTCATTAATCAGACCAACTATGTGAATGGGCGGTTAGTGCCGAATCCGCTGTTCGATGAGCTTTTCAAAGAACGGGACCGCTACTACGCTGAGGCGTATGCCAACATGGGAATGGAATTGGTACAGCGCCGGGGATTCTTCTACGTGCGGTCTCTCTCAGAGCCACTGAACGAGGATGAAGCCAGAGACCACGAAAGCTCCGGAGCGGTTCGCCAAATCCAGGGGGTGCTATTGGTGTTGGGGCGAGGCGTGCTGGAAAAAGGGTTTATGTTCGATGTCCTGACATTGCCGGATGCGGGCGTATCCAAAGAAACCCTCCAAAGTATCGGGAGTAACCCGACGTTTAATCAGATTCTCAAGGCATGCAAAATAGATCATCCACTCCCAGAAGCGGCCAAGGTGGTTTTGGTGGATCGAGACATCGCCTATCACAATGAAAAAGGGAACCTGGTGTTGGCCGAATCCGGGAAAGTCTTCTTCGATGATCTTTTTGTTGAGTACCAGACTAATGGCCAAAACTAATACCTGACATGATGTAAGAGTATAAAAAAGTTGGTAACAAAATGACTCTCCAGGCCCCAATTCATCGAACCGCTTGCAACCAAAACATAAATAAAGTTGGTAACTTTTGTGGAGTTAAAATGGCGCTCGCAACGCTGTATCAAACACTTACGGCATTAGTTACCAACTTTATTATCTTGTTACCAACTTTTTTATCACACCACACATGAAAAGCCCTCAAAGAGGGCTTAATCAGGCCCTGAAGCAGACTCCCTGTGCACAAAGCAGTCCCGGCCAGTTGTCGCTTTAGCCGATCTACGGCATTAGTGTGATTCCTCCTTTTGTCATTGGTATGCCCTACCTCAAGGCTTTAATAACAATTAGTAGCGTGAGATACTAAATAGTAGTTCGAGCTACTAAAGAGTGCTAAACCATGGCAATTGACTGGCATTACCCGAGAAAGGAACTGACTGAGCGCGTGATGGGAGCCTTCGACCAAGGCATCTCTGACACCCTCACCCTCTTCGCACCCCGTCGCATGGGTAAAACCGAATTCGTTCGCTACGATTTGATCCCGGAAGCAGCCCGACGCGGCTATGAAACAGTCTACGTCAGCTTCTGGGATAACCGTGACGATCCTGCCGCAGCTTTGTTGATGGCCATCAAAACGACGCTGGCTGAACGAAACTGGTGGAAACGCCTGAACGCTGCAAAGCTCAGTGTAAAAGCCAGTGCCACGGGTGCCATTGAAGCCTCTGTGTCCATGTCGGCAGAGTATCCCGTTGCACCTGATTCTGAGACCCTGGCAGACCTGCGAAAACACTTTTTAGAACTGGTCAGAAAGAACGACCGCATTCTGTTGTGCCTGGATGAAGCACAACACCTGGCAACCAGTACGGCCTTTGAGAACCTCGTCTTTTTCCTTCGAACGATCCTTGATGAAAATCGTGGATCTATCTGCGTCATGTACACCGGTTCCAGCCGGGATGGCCTACGAAAGCTTTTCAGTAAGCGCAAAGCCGCCCTCTTCCAAAGCTCCTCTCAGATTGAGTTGCCAACACTCGGCGCGGGCTTTATCGAGCATATGCGATCGTGCTTTCGGGAAGCCTCTGGCCGAGACTTCAGCTTTTCCGAGGGCCAGCGGGCGTTTACTCTGCTGAATCAAGTACCGCGAGAGTTCCGTTCTGTGATTGAAAGAATGGCACTGATGGGCGGTGACGATATTGTGAAGGAAGCGGCTGCATTGTATGACGATCAAATGGAGGACGGCAGTTACCCGGCCATTTGGAAGGCCCTGAAAGGGATAGACCAGGCACTGCTAACGTGGATTGCCCATGGGAAGGCCAGTTTGTATCAGGATGCGTGCAAGCGCTATTTGGCAGACGCGCTGGGGGTGGATGCTGTGCAGACGCATACGGTACAAAACGCCATCAATCGCCTGCGGGGCGAATACCTCTCACTGGTAGCCCACGGCACTTACGAATTCGAAGACCCTCGATTCCGAGATTGGATTACGAATAACACCGACGCTCCAGATACCGACTAAGGAAATACAGGTAATCGGGATAGGGGGGAACCAATAGGTTCCGCCCCTCCCACACCACCCGGCATGCGGGTCCGCACCGGGCGGTTCGAGAAGTTGAGGTTTCACGAGAGTCTCGGCACTCCCAACCGATCGAA
>Ga0114983_1001236_pt1 | contig 10252 bp, 9 predicted proteins | sample Shrwel_input2_RT_FD_87182 | JGI IMG/M metagenome (GOLD analysis project Ga0114983, IMG submission 87182) | Subsurface microbial communities from deep shales in Ohio, USA - Utica-3 well 1 S input2 RT | ecosystem: Environmental > Aquatic > Deep subsurface > Shale gas/oil reservoir > Produced...
GCACCGAGATCAGCGGGGCGACCAGGTAGCCGCACAGGTCGTTGACCCACTTCAGCCGTTCGTTGCCGCCGTGGATGTTGCCGTGCGCCGCCTCGTGCAGCGGCGTGTACGACAGATAGGTCAGCACGGCATAGCTCAGCGTCGCCGCCCACAACGGCAAGTGACCGGCCGCGAACATCGCGAGATTGGCGATGAAGGCGCTGACCACGAACAGCACCAGCAGCACCGTCGGCCATGCGAAGGCGCCCGTGAACTCGCGGGCGGTGGCGATCGCCTGCTTGTTCAGATCGGCAAGGTCGTACTGCATCGGTTGACTCCAGTCAGGAACGTGATGAGGAATACTAGCGACGACGGCCACTGCCCGGCAGCGCATTGCTGGCCTGCCACAGTGCATTTCCGGCCGTCGGGAAACCGCGCTGCATGACTCCGACGTTGCACGACTCCGTGGGCCGATGACGCTCGCCATTCAGGTTCACCATCCGGTGGCCATCGCGCAGGTGATGGTCAACTTTGCGGCGCGCCACGGCGTCGACGCCGGCACCTGCCTGATCGGCACCGAGATCAGCGAGATGCAGCTTCGCGATCCCGAGCTGCTGATCAGCCGCGAGCAGGAGATGCGGCTGATCGAAAACCTGATGCTGGCGCTGCCCGACGTTCCGGCGCTCGGTTTCGAACTGGGCCTGCAGTACAACGTCGCGACTTTCGGCGCCTGGGGCTTCGTGATGCGGATCAGCCGCAACCTCCGCGAAGCGATCCGCAGTGCGCTGCGCTACCTGCCGCTGAGCACGGCCTATTGCCAGCTGTCCGAGTTCTCCGATCAGGATGAATTCGGCGTGTCTGCCGATCCGAACAGCATCCCGCCGCATCTGCGCCAGTTCCTGCTCGAACGCGACACCGCCACGGCGATCAACCTGCTTTCCGAGCTGGGCCTGTCCGGCGTCCGCATGCACCGTCTGGAGTTTCAGGGTCATCGCCCGGCACATGCGGCGCGCATCGAAAGCCTGTGCGGCATCGCGCCGCAGTACGGCAGCACCCGCAACGCGCTGGTGCTGCGCCGTCAGGACGCCGAAACACCGCTGCCGCTGTACGACGCGCATCTGGTTCGCCTGCTCGAAGACCAGTGCCGCGCCCAGCTGGAGCGTCGGCAGGTGGCCGGCCTTACCGGCCAGGTCCGGCAGCTGCTGCTCGGCCCGGCCGGACTGACTGCATCGATCGAGGATCTCGCGCGCCAGATGGCGATGGCGCCGCGCAGCTTGCGTCGACGACTGGAAGCGGAAGGCACCAGCTTTCGGCAGCTGGTCGAATCGGAACGCCGCCAGCTGGCTAGCCGCCTGCTGGACGGCACCGAAATGAAGATCGACGAGCTGGCGCTGCAGCTCGGTTACGGCGATACCGCGAGCTTCACGCGCGCCTTCCGCCGCTGGTTCGATCAATCGCCCGGCGAGTACCGCAAGCGGCCTGAGCGCGAACCTCGCCGCGACGATTGAAACGTCGCGGCAGGCTTCGCGTCAGCGGGCGTTGTGCAGTTCGATCACCACGTTGCCGGCTCGCACCCGCCGCGCTTCCTTGGCCGAATCGGAGCGGAACAGCTCCAGCTGGTTCAGGTAGTTGTCATCGATGTCCTGCGTCACGTACTGGCCGGTGAATACCGAGCAGTCGAAGCTGTCGATCTTCGAGTGCTTGTGGCGCACCGCTTCGATCAGGTCGGCGAGATCCTGGAAGATCAGGCGATCGGCACCGAGCAGGGTTTCCAGTTCGCCGTGCGTGCGGCCGTGCGCCACCAGTTCCGAAACGCTGGGCATGTCGATGCCGTAGACGTTCGGGAAACGCACCGGCGGCGATGCCGACGCGAAGTACACCTTGCGGGCACCGGCATCACGCGCCATCTGGATGATTTCCTGGCTGGTCGTGCCACGGACGATCGAATCATCGACCAGCAGCACGTTCTTGCCGCGGAACTCGACATTGATCGGATTCAGCTTCTGGCGAACGCTCTTCTTGCGCTGCGCCTGCCCCGGCATGATGAACGTGCGGCCGATGTAGCGGTTCTTGATGAAGCCTTCGCGATAGTTGACGTTCAGCCGCGCCGCCAGCTCGGCGCCCGCGACGCGCGAGGTGTCCGGAATCGGGATCACCACGTCGATGTCGTGATCCGGCCATTCGCGCAGGATCTTTTCGGCGAGCTTGATGCCCATCCGCAGACGCGCCTTGTAGACGTAGATCTTGTCCATCACCGAGTCGGGACGGGCCAGATAGACGTGCTCGAAGATGCACGGCGTGTAGACCGGATTGACCGCGCACTGGCGGACGTGGATCTCGCCGTCGAGCGTGATCCAGACCGCTTCGCCGGGCGCGATGTCGGCAATCATCTCGAAGCCGGCGGCATCGAGCGCCACCGATTCCGAGGCGATCATGTAGTCATAGCCGTGCGGGCCTTCGCGACGGCCATAGACCGCAGGACGAATGCCGTACGGATCGCGAAAGCCGACGATGCCGTAGCCGCTGATCATCGCGACCACCGCATAGGCGCCCTTGGCGCGGACATGCACGCGGGACACGGCGTCGAACACATCCTCGGCGGTGACCTTCGGCGAGCCGATCATCATCAGCTCGTGCGCGAACACGTTGAGCAGCACTTCCGAATCGGAATCGGTGTTCAGGTGGCGGCGATCTTCGGCGAACAGCTCCTGCTTCAGCTGATCGGCGTTGGTCAGGTTACCGTTATGGGCCAGCGACACGCCGAACGGAGTGTTCGTGTAGAACGGCTGCGCCTCGGCCGATGTCGACGTACCCGCTGTCGGGTAACGCACATGACCGATGCCCATCGGTCCGCGCAGACGGATCATGTACTCGTCCTTGTTGAAGACGTCGCGGACGAGACCGTTTTCCTTGTGCAGATACAGGCGATCACCTTGGCTAGTGATGATGCCCGCCGCGTCCTGACCACGATGCTGCAGCATCGTCAGGGCGTCGTAGATTTCCTGGTTGACCTGACTTTTCGCAACGATTCCGACGATGCCGCACATGTGAGAACTCCAGGTCAGGTTTCCGGGCGCGCGCCCGGGTGTGATTCGTGTTGCCGATGCTCATCATCCGCCAGCCATGCCAGCCACGTCGGCGGAATGACCGTCTGCAGCGTGTCCGCCAGCGGCAGCAGCGATGGCCGCAATTGCGAAGCGTGGATCGCCGGCTCCCGGCCGAGCACGCTGATCTTGGCCAGCAGCACCACGGCGGTCACGATCAGCAGGCCGCGAGCGAAGCCGAAACCGCCGCCCAGCATGCGGTTGAATCCGGACAAGCCGGCGGCATTCACGACACGCGAGGCCAACCAGTTGACCAACGCACCGGCGAGCAGCACGGCGACGAACAGGAGGATGTGGGCGGCAACGCTGCGGGCCAGCGGCGAGTCGATCGCGAAATCGAGCCAACGCGCGAGATCGGGCGCATGGAGACCAGTGATCAGGAAGGCGGCGATCAGCGTCGCGAGGCTGATCGCTTCGCGGACGAGACCGCGCCAGATACCCAGCAGCATGGAAAACACGACGGTACCGATGAAGGCGTAATCCACCCAGTTCATGCTGTCCCAGTGGGGCTTTCGACGGCGCGGAGTCTAGCATTGCAGCTTCGTTTCAGGCGTCGGCTTTTCGTGAGCGATCCCGAAACTTAACGAGCGCCGATGCGTCCAAGCGTAAACTTCGCGTCGCTCCCACCCGGTTCATTCATGCGCAAGACTCTCTTCTCGCTGGGCGTCGCCACGCTGGCATTCGTCACTGCCGCCAGTCACGCGCAGCAAGCGCCGCTTGACCTTCCCGATCTCGGCAACCCTGCCGATCTTGCGATCTCGCCGGCGCAGGAAGAGGAGATCAGCCAGCAGGTCGCTGCCGAGCTGTACTACTTCAACTACGTGCTGGAAGACGTCGAGATCGGCGAGTACCTGAACGCACTCGGCTGGCGTCTTGCGGCGTTCGGCACCGAGAAGCCGCCGGAATTCCGCTTCTTCATGATCGCCGACCCGCGCATCAATGCCTTTGCGCTGCCGGGCGGCTACATCGGCATGAATGCCGGGCTGATCCTCGCCGCCAGCAATGAAAGCGAAGTCGCCAGCGTGATGGCGCACGAGCAGGCGCACGTCACCCAACGCCATGCGGCACGCGGTCAGGACCAGGGCGAGGTTGAAACCATCGCCACCTGGCTGGCGGTACTGGCCGCGATCATCGCTGGCTCGGCGAATCCGAATGTCGTGATCGGCGCGCTGTCGATCGGCCAGGGCATCAACTACAACCGGCAGGTCAGCTACACGCGCGCCAACGAATACGAGGCCGACCGCGTCGGCATCCGCACGCTGGCCGCAGCCGGCTTCGATCCGAACGGCATGGCCAGCTTTTTCGCCAAGCTCGAACAGCAGACCCGGCTGTACGGCAACCGTCTGCCGGAAATCCTGCTGACCCACCCGGTCAACACCACGCGTATCGCCGAAGCGACGGCCCGCGCAACGCAGTACCAGAAGCGCGAGTTCAAGAATTCGGTCGATTTCGAGCTGATGCGCGCCCGAATTCGCGTGCTGATGTCGGAATCGCCAAGCGAAGTCGGCGCGTTCTTTCTCGGCGAACTGAACGGCGGAAAGCTGACGCCGGAAAACCACTACGGCCTCGCGATGGCGCTGGCTGCGCAAAGCCTTTACGACGAGGCCGACAAGGCGCTCGCGCCGCTGCTTGAGCAGAACATCAAGTCGGCCAGCGTGCCGATCCTCAAGGCGCGAATCCTGATTGGCCAGGAGCGCACCGGCGAAGGTCTGGCGTTGCTGAAGAAGACACTCGACGGCCTGCCCCGCTTCCCGCCGGCGATCCTGGCCTACGCCGAAGCGCTGATCAACGCTGGCGAACCGTCTGAAGCCCGTCGCGTGCTGCTGTCGCACGAGCAGGCGCTCGGCACCCGCATCGAAACCTACCGCTTGCTGTCGGCCGCCGCCAAGGCGCAAGGCAACGTGGCCGAGGCGCAGTACCAGCAGGGCGTCTATCACTACGCGCGTGGTGATGTCCGTTCGGCCTTGCAGCAGTTGAATGCCGGCCTGAGGGTGGCCGGCGCGAGCGCCGCCGACCGTGCCCGCCTCAGCGCCAAGCGGCAGGAAATCCTCGAGCAGATCCCGAAGGACCAGCTGCGCCGCCTGCAGCGCGAATAGGTTTGCAGCCGCGCTTGCTTCAGCGCGGCGGCGGCTTCAGACGCCCGCTGTCGATGAGCCAGCGATGGCAGTCGTCGAGGATCTCGATCAACGGCCGCGGCTCGTAGCCCAGCTCCGACACAGCACGGGTGTTGCGGCAATAGAGGTTGGTCGACAGCAGCGCAATCGCGTCGCCAGTCAGGTCTGGCTCCCGTCCGATCAGCGGCGATACCAGTTCGTCGACACGCGCCAGCGCCTTCAGTGCCGCGAGCGGCAGCGGCAGCAAACGAGGCCGCTGACCGCGCAGCCTGGCCACCATCCTGACCAGGCCGATGTAGCTCGAATCCGCACCGCCGAGCACATAGTTGCTGCCGGCACGGCCGCGTTCGACGGCTGCGACGTGGGCCCGCACCACCGAATGCACGTGACAGAAGCTGCCACCACCGCCGGGCACCGTCGGCAGCTGACCGGCATCCACCATCCGGAACACCCGTGACCAGTTGCGCAGGTCGTAGCGCCCGATCACATGCCCCGGATTGAGGATCACGGCGTCGAGCCCCTTGCTGATGCCTTGCCGGATCTCGCGTTCGGCGAGTGCTTTCGTTCGCACGTAGGCGATCGTCGATCCCAGCCCGCGTGGTGGCGTTTCTTCGGTGACCGTGCCGCCGTTGAGTCCGTAGGCGACGAGGCTGGAGGTGTGGATCAGACGCCGCGCGCGGCTGTCCAGTGCCGCACGGACGACATTGCGGGTGCCCTTGACGTTGACTCGCAATTGCTCGACGCGCTGCCGCGCCCATAGCGAGGTGTTGCCGGCGACATGGAATACCGCATCGACCTGCGTTGGCATCGCCGCGCGCAACGACCGGTAATCCGTCACGTCGCCGACCACCCGCTCGACCGGCAGCGTGCTGAGCAGCCCCGGTTCCAGATCGGCACGATGCATGGCGATCACGCGCCAGCCCTGGGCCAGCAGTTCCTCGCACAGGTTCGAACCGACAAAACCGGTGGCACCGGTGACGAATGCGGTGCGGGCCATGCGGCTCAGATCTCGTCGCGCGCAGGCGCGATCGTCGCCCACTGCTTGCAGCTCGGGCACTGCCAGAACAGCACGCCAGGCTTGAGCCCGCAGCTGGAGCAGCTGTAGCGCGGCTGGGCATCGAGGCGCTTGCGGAACGCCTCGGTCAGCGCGCTCGCCGTGGCATAGCCTGGCATCGCGGCGTCAACCCAGAACAGCAGGCCGCGCCAGTTAGGGGCCTTCAGTAGACGACCCGCCAGATAGGCCTGGGCATCGCCTTCGCGCGTCGCCAGCAACTCCGCCCGAGCCAGAGCCACGGCCATCGAATCCGGGTGATCGGACTCGGCATCGTCAAGAAACTGAGCGTAGCCGGCGGCATCGTCGGACTGGTCGAAACAGCGCCGCAACAACGGCAGGACCTCCGGAAGGTAGCGGCGATCCTGCGCAATCGCACGGATTCCACAGCGAATCGCCAACGGCCAATCCTGCTCGGCTTCGGCCAGTGCCGCCAGCATCAAGTTGCCACGCACACAGTCGCGATCGGAGGCCAGCGCCTTGTTGACGCGTTCGCGCGCTTCGGCGAGATCACCGTCATGGCGAGCGTTTTCGGCCAGTTCGCAATGATGGTGGGCGATCCGCTTCGCCTGACTGCGTCCCTGCACCGACTGCAGACGGCCGGCAGTCGACATTGCCTGTGGCCAGTCGCGGCCCTGTTCGTGAAGATCGAGCAGCAGTTCCAGTGCGTCTTCGAGGTGGCGACCCCGATTGACCAGGTCGTTCAGCAGTTGCTCGGCGCGGTCCATCACGCCGCCCTTGAGAAAATCCTGAGCCAGTTCGAGCCGGACCGAAGCCGCTTCCTCGATGCTCAGGCCGGGACGGGCCATCACCGCTTCGTGCAACTGAATCGCCCGGTCAAGCTCACCGCGCTTGCGGAACAGCGTGCCCAATGTCAGCTGCAGTTCGACCGTGTCCGCATCGCCGCGCGGCGGCAATTCGGTGGACGGCGGCCCCGACGGCGGCCCCGACAGCGGGCTGTCACCGGAATCGAACGCCCCGCGCTTCGCGAGTGCGATCCCGAGCACCAGCCCGAGCGGCAGCAGGCTCCAGGAGATCAGCGTTTCGAGCATCGCCGCACCTTGACGCTCACTCAGCGCCCGCCGACCACAGGCAGGTTGCGCAGGTTCTTGAGCTCGGTTTCGCTATCGCGCAACTGCTTGCGCAGCCGGCGGATATCGCGATGCAAGCGCAGGATCCGCACGCCGCAAAGCGCCAGCGTCAGGATCGACGCGATCACGAAGCTGACCGTCACAAGCACGGCAACCCGGACTTCGACGGAGCCGAAAAGGTAATGGAAGGTGACACGCTCGGCATTGAAGTAGCCGAGGCTCGCGCCGATTGCGAATACCAGCACCAGCAGCAGGACAGTCAAAAGACGAAGCATGGCAGGAGAAGTCCGCAGGACGGGGAGCAACGGACCGGCGGATGATGGCTTCGCCGGCTCAGGAATTCTTCAGCGGCGTCGTTTCGATACTGGCGTTGACGCGCTCGCGCATTTCCTTGCCCGGCTTGAAATGCGGCACGTGCTTGGACGGAATGCGCACCGCTTCGCCGGTCTTCGGGTTACGACCCACGCGTGACGGGCGGCTATGCAGCGCGAAGCTGCCGAAACCACGAATCTCGACACGCTCCTGCTTGGCGAGCGCGTTGCTGATCTGGTCGAGCACCAGCTTGACGGCCAGTTCGACGTCCTTCTGCATCAAGTGGGTCTGCTTCAGCGAGAGCGCTTCGATCAGCTCGGATTTGGTCATAAATGCTTTCGCGATCAAACCTTTGGAAGAGCCGACGATAGTTAAAAAAAGCCCGTCGCGCAACCGTGCAGACGACGTATGTCACTGCTCCGAAGACAAAAAAAGGAGCCGCGCGACTGCGCGGCTCCTTTTTGCAGCACGCTGCGGGAAGATCAGTCGTTGCCGCCGATCTGTTCCTTCAGCAGGTCGCCCAGGCTGGTCTTGCCGGTCGACGCATTGCGGCTGTACTCGGCAACGGCTTCTTCCTCTTCCTGGATTTCCTTCGCACGAACCGACAGCGTAACGATGCGGTTCTTGCGGTCGACGCCGATGAAGCGCGACTCCAGTTCCTGACCGACCGACAGCACCTTGGTCGCATCGTCCACGCGGTCGCGCGCCAGATCGCCGGCCTTGATGTAGCCCTCGACGCCGCCTGCAAGCGTGATGACGGCGCCCTTGGCGTCGACTTCCTTGACGGTGCCCTTGACCATCTGGCCCTTCTGGTTGTCGGCGAGGAACATCGTCAGCGGATCCTGGCCCATCTGCTTGATGCCCAGGCTGATGCGCTCGCGGCTGCCGTCGATGGCAAGCACGGTGGCTTCCAGTTCCTGACCCTTCGAGTAGCGACGAACGGCGGTTTCACCCGGCTCGTTCCAGTCCAGATCGGACAGGTGCACGAGGCCGTCGATACCACCATCCAGACCGATGAAGATGCCGAAGTCGGTGATCGACTTGATCTGGCCCTTGACCTTGTCGCCCTTCTGGAAGTTCTGCGAGAACTCTTCCCATGGGTTCGGCACGCACTGCTTCATGCCGAGGCTGATGCGGCGGCGCTCTTCGTCGATGTCCAGAATCATGACTTCGACTTCGTCACCGAGGTGCACCAGCTTGCCCGGGTTGACGTTCTTGTTGGTCCAGTCCATTTCGGAAACGTGGACCAGGCCTTCGACGCCCGGCTCGATTTCGACGAACGCGCCGTAATCGGTGATGTTGGTGATCTTGCCGAACAGGCGGGTCTTTTCCGGGTAGCGACGTTCGATGTCGACCCACGGATCCGCACCCAGCTGCTTCAGGCCGAGAGACACGCGGCGACGCTCGCGGTCGTACTTCAGGACCTTGACTTCGATTTCCACGCCCACGGTCACGACTTCCGCCGGATCCTTGATGCGCTTCCAGGTCATGTCGGTGATGTGCAGCAGGCCGTCGATGCCGCCGAGGTCGACGAACGCACCGTACTCGACGAGGTTCTTGACCACGCCACGCAGGATCGCGCCTTCCTGGAGCTTCTCGAGCAGCATGTCGCGCTCGGCCGAGTATTCGGCTTCGAGCACTTCACGACGCGAGACGACGACGTTGTTGCGCAGGCGATCGAGCTTGATCACCTTGAATTCGAGCGGCTTGCCTTCGAGGTACGCGGTGTCGCGGACCGGACGGACATCGACCAAGGAGCCCGGAAGGAACGCGCGGACGTTGCCGATATCGACGGTGAAACCGCCCTTGACCTTGCCGGTGATGATGCCGATGACGGTTTCCTTGCCCTCGAACGCCTTCGTGAGGCGGTCCCAGGTCCGGATGCGCTCGGCCTTTTCCTTGCTGAAGCGGGTTTCGCCGAAGCCGTCTTCGACGGTTTCGAGCGCGACTTCGATGCGATCGCCAACCATCACGGTGGCAGGCGCGCCGTCGACCATGAATTCCGCGATCGGAATCACGCCTTCGGACTTCAGACCGGCGTCAACGATGACGACATCGGCCTTCACTTCGAGGACCAGCGCGGAAACGATGGTGCCCGGCTGCATCGACTGGCCGCCGGCCAGGCTCTGCTCGAACATCTCGGCGAAACTGATTTCAGCCAAAACTTGAGTCATTCAGGAAGCTCTTGAGGTAGGTGAAACATCCGCGATGCCAGCCTGGCAAAGGGGTCTGGGGTTGAAGGATCGCCATCCTGGCAATCCGCTTTGAAACAACGACTTGCAATCAGAATTTCAGGTTTCGAGCCTTGAGCAGCGCCGCGACCACCTGCAACACTTCCTGCACGCCCATCTCCGTAACGTCGATGGTCACCGCATCAGCTGCGGCGACCAGCGGAGCAACGGTTCGCGTCCGATCACGCTCGTCACGAGCACGAACCTCAACGAACAGATCGGCGAGGTTAACATCGAGGCCTTTTCGGCTCAACTGACGATGACGCCGCTCGGCGCGTGCCTCGGCACTGGCATCGAGAAACAGCTTCAGCACGGCATCCGGGAACACTACGGTGCCCATGTCGCGACCATCGGCAATCAGCCCCGGCGC
>Ga0114983_1001238_pt1 | contig 10246 bp, 8 predicted proteins | sample Shrwel_input2_RT_FD_87182 | JGI IMG/M metagenome (GOLD analysis project Ga0114983, IMG submission 87182) | Subsurface microbial communities from deep shales in Ohio, USA - Utica-3 well 1 S input2 RT | ecosystem: Environmental > Aquatic > Deep subsurface > Shale gas/oil reservoir > Produced...
AAAGGTGCCAATAAAAATATTGTTTAAAAACAATGAGTTGAGATTAAACATTGAATCTCTAAAACCTTTTGAAACAAAAAGAATCAAAGTTTGTCAAGGAAGACAAGGGAGGCTTGAAACAAAACAAAACAAAATGTAGCAAGGTATGGCTCTCCGATATAGCGTATGTTTTTTATATCTCTCCGCGTGATCCTTAGCAAAGCAGTTTTATGTTCAAAATGCAATAAGCGGGAGAAAAATGATGGCTCTCCGACACATCGTGTGGATTTTTTATGTTTCTCCGCTCGATCTTTTTGGATGCTTTTAACGAGAGGTTCGAGCGTTTTCTTGGTCTCCTGCACTCAAATCAACGATTTGAGTGCAGGAAGGGGGCAAACATCCCCCTTTGGCGGGACCTAGAAAACTCCGGGCCGGTAGTTTGGCATCCAAAAAGATCCGGCGGAGAAAATCCATGTCAAACGTCGAGGACCCAAAAAGATTGGGTGCGGGAAATCGGAGTCAACCGGCCGGGGATTTTAAATTTGAAGGCGGAAATTTATGCCGGGCAAAGGGGCGGTTGAGAATATCATCCGCCGCGGGCGCACCGCAGCGGTGATGTCTTAGCCTTGGTCAGGAAAAAGATATTTTTTCCGGATATCGAGTTTTTGCAGGGTGGATTCCCTGGGCCGGCCGTCCGGGTTCCAGCCCCGCAGGGCGTAGTATTTATCGAGCATATTCGAGATCTCTTCCGGAGAGTACACCTGTCCTTCTTGCGGTCCTTCCGGGACCGGATCGCGCAGGAACCTTTGGGGCAGGCGGTCCTCGGCCGGGTCCAGTCCTTCCCGGAGATTAAAGACGCGGATCAGGTTCCAGATGCGTTCTCCCAGCTCATGCAGAAATTCCGGGCCGCGTTCCCGGCCCGTGGCCGCGTTTAGCATCCGTATATAGGTTTCTTCGGATATGCCCGCGGTGCCGAAGTCGCATTTTATGAGGGTGTCCGTGCCCGCGGAATAGTTCTGCATGTGCATGACCATGACTGCTTTACCGGCGGTGGACCCGGGATCTATCTTTTCTCCCAAATATTCCCCGCCCACTACTTCAATCGGCGCGGGCAGGCCGCGCTGATGGCAGCCGCCCCGGTCCGCGGTCATGTACGCCAGTCCGGTGCCCAGGATTCCCCGCGGTCCCCAGGCCGGGGTCTCCAGGCCCTTGGTGTGCTGGGCGAAATCCCGGCTTCCTTTTCCGATTTTTTCCGCCGCCCTGCGCACCCCGCCGGAGAGAATAACTCCCAGTTCGTTTTCCTGCAGGGCCATGCCCCGGATCAGGTATTCCGCGGCCTTGGGGTTCCCGAATTCGATTTTTACTTCCGGGGGGCTGCTTATTATGCCCCGCTCGCAGGCCTCCATGGCGAATCCTACCGCCCCGCCCGCGGACATGGAGTCCAGCCCGAAACGGTCGCAGAGGTTGGTAAGATAGGTCACGGCCCGGATATCGCTTATCCCCAGGTTGGCCCCCAAAAGACCGGCTGATTCGTATTCCACTATGTCCGAGACCGTTCCGGCGTATTTGCCCCGCCGGATTACCCCCATCTTGCTGCAATGGATGGGGCAGCCCTGGCAGGCGATATTTCTCAGCCACAGATGCCTGGATTGTCCCTTGTCCCCGAGTTTATCCGCGTTTTCAAACCGGCTGCCCTGAAAGTTCCTGGACGGGAAGAGCCCGGTCTCGTTGGCGAATTCCACGGCGCTGGCCGTTCCGGTCTCCCGCAGGACTTTTATGTCCTCGCTGGCGTTCAGTTCCCGGTTGGCCCGGGCCACGGAGGCAGAAAACTCTTTGGGCCGGGCGGGACGGACCAGGCGGGAGCCCCGGACGGCCACGGCCTTGAGGTTTTTGGAGCCCATGACCGCGCCCGCTCCCCCTCGTCCGGCCTGGCGGTTGTATTCGCAGCAGATAAGGGAAAAGGAAACCAGATTTTCCCCGGCCGGCCCGATCCCGGCGGTCTTGATGTCCATATCCCCGTGCAAGTCTTTTATCCTTTCCCCTGCCTCCAGGGTGTCCAGGCCCCAGATATCCCGGGCGGAAAGGATCTCGATATCCGCGTCGTCTATGAATACGTATGTCGGTTTGCTTGCCTTGCCGGTGATGATCAGCCCGTCGTATCCGGCGAATTTTATTTCCTGGGCGAATTCGCCCCCGAAGTAGGAATCCAGAAAGAGGCCGGTAAGCGGGGACTTGGTCACGGCGCAGCCGCGCATGGAGGGGGCACTCGTCCCGGTCAGGGGACCGGTGAAAAACATAAGCGGGTTTTGCGGGTCCAGCGCCGGGGTCTTGGCCGGGAGGAGGTCGTATAAAAGCCTGGCCCCGAAGCCCTTTCCGCCCACGTATTTTTCCCTGACCCACTCCGGCAGTTCAAGCACTCGGCTTTCGGATCGGCTCAAATCTATATGCAAAAGCGCGTTTTGATAAGCGTTATTCATCTTGGGCTCCCGCGTTAAGCAATTCCAGGGCACCGGTGGGGCAGGCGGTAACGCACTTCGGCTCTCCGCCGCACAGATCGCATTTTATGAATTTTTTTCCTTCCGGTTCGCGGATGATGACCCCCAGGGGGCAGTATTTGGCGCACAGGCCGCAGCCGATGCAGCTCTCCGCATCGATTCTTACCGCTCCCGTGGATTCGTCCCGATTGATAGCCCCGGCCGGGCAGACATTCATGCAAAACGGGTTTCGGCAGTGGCTGCAGGGCACCGGAAAATGGCAGAGGTGATCCGGGGACGGGGAAATTTTAAGCAGGCCCAGTCGGGGATTGAATCCGTGGAAGTTCCTTTCCGAGCAGGCCAGCTGGCATAATCTGCATCCGGTGCACAAGTCGAAATTGGCTTTTATGAACATGAAAAAACCTTTTTAAATTGCATAAAAAGAAACAAACCGCCTCTACAGGAGCAGGGCGGTTTGCATGGGATTGCGGGATTTTCCCGCAATCACGGTTTAATTTTCCTATCTTCTGTCCGGTCTGCGGGAACGGCCGCCCCCGCCTCCGGGGCCCTTTTTCCTGCCGCCGCCGGGAAGGGCGTCTTCAATGTTGAATTCCTCTCCGCGTTCTTCCATGATAACCGCCATCCGGCTCAGGCGGACCTTGCCGTTGTCCCCGAGCTCAATGACCTTGACTTTCATTTCATCGCCTATATCGGCCACGTCCTGGACACTCTTGACGTGGTCCACATCCAGCTGGGAGATGTGCACCAACCCTTCCACTCCGGGCAGGATTTCCACCACCGCCCCGAAGTCGAGTATCTTTTTCACATGCCCGGTATAGTCCTTGCCCACTTCCGGCTTCTGGTTGTAAGCCAGAACCATTTCCTTGGCCTTTTCCAAAGCCTCGGCGTTGGGGGCGAAGATGGATATCTTTCCGGAATCCTCAATGTCCACGCTGGCCCCGGTTTCAGCGGTTATGGCCTTGATGTTCTTGCCCGAGGGGCCGATGACGTCCTTTATCTTGTCCGTATCCACGGTAACGATTTCCATTTTCGGGGCATACGGGGACAACTCCGCCCGCGGCTTTTCCAGTACCTTGTCCATCTGGTTCAGTATGTGCAGCTTGGCTTCCTTGGCCTGTTCCAGGGCGGAGCGCATTACATCCGAGGGGATTCCGGATATTTTTATATCCATCTGGATGGCGGTGACTCCTTCCTTGGTTCCGGCCACCTTGAAATCCATGTCCCCGAGGTGGTCCTCATCCCCGAGGATATCGGTCAGGATGCGGTATTCCTCGTTTTCCTTGATAAGCCCCATGGCGATGCCGGCCACCGCGTCCTTGACCGGGATACCGGCGTCCATGAGCGCGAGCGAACCGCCGCATACCGAGGCCATGGAGGAAGAGCCGTTGCTTTCCATGACTTCGGAAACCACGCGCATGGTAAACGGGAATTCCTCGGCATCCGGAAGGATGGGCTTGAGCGCCCTTTCCGCCAGTGCCCCGTGCCCGATTTCCCGTCTGGACGGACCGCGCATCATCTTGACCTCTCCCACGCAATAAGGCGGGAAATTGTAGTGGAGCATGAACCTTTTGCTGCTGTCCCCGGCCAGGGTCTCGATGCGCTGCTCATCCGAAGTGCTGCCCAGGGTGGCGATGCACAGGGACTTGGTCTCGCCCCTGGCGAATATGCTGGAGCCGTGGGTCCTGGGGAGCACGCTTGTCTCCATGCACAGCGGCCGGACATCAGTGAGTCCGCGTCCGTCTATACGGGTGGAAGTGGAAACGATGCTTTCCCGGACCATATCTTTTTCCAGGTCTTCCAGGGCGGGTTTGATTTTGGCCAGCTTGGGGGAGTCTTCCCCGAATTTTTCCGCTGCCCGGGTCGTTATCTGTTCCCGGACCCTGGACTTGGCTTCCTTGCGTTTCATTTTTTCCGGGATTCGCAGGCTCTGTGAGAGTTCCTTGCCGGCTGTTTCCCGGATGAATTCCTCCAGTTCGGAGTCGCTTTCCTGCGGCTGGATTTCGATTTTCTCCGCTCCGCACTGCCTGCGCAATTCCTCCTGGGCGTCCAGGGAGGGGATTATCTGTTCATGGCCCCAGGAGATGGCGTCGGCCAGCATGCTTTCCGGTATGAACTGCGCCCCGCCCTCGACCATGACCACGCCTTCGCGGTCCGCGGCGAAGATCATGTCCAGATTGCTTTCCTGCAGCTGGGAGCAGGTGGGGTTGAATACGAATTTGTCGTTTATGTATCCGATGCGCGCACCGGCTATGGGCCCCATGAAGGGAATGCGCGAGATGTGCAGGGCGGTGGAGGCCCCGGTCAGGGCCAGGATGTCCGGATCGAAATCCGGTTCCGAGGACAGGACCGTGGCTATAACCTGGACCTCGTCCCGGAACCCTTCCGGAAAAAGAGGCCGGATGGGCCGGTCTATCAGCCGGGAGATAAGGGTCTCCCGCTCGCTGGGCCGTCCTATCTCCCTGCGAAAATAGTTGCCGGGAATGTTTCCGGAGGCATAGGACATTTCCTGGTAGTTGACCACCAGGGGCATGAAGTTGATCTCCCGTTCCACGGGCTGGGTGACCGCGGTGATAAGGACAACCGTGTCCCCGTAGCGGGCCTGTACCGCTCCGTCCGCCTGCAGGGCGAGTTTTCCGGTCTCCAGTTCTATGTTGGAATTTCCGGCCTCGGCAGTGACTTTGTGAATATTGAAACTGAATGTCATGGGTCTTATTTCCTCGCAGGGCTTTAGCCCGGTGGAATGATCCACCGGGCAAGCCGGTTATTTGCGCAATCCGAGCCTCTGAATAAGATTGCGGTATCTGATAATGTCTTTTTTCTTCAGGTACTTGAGCAGATTTCTTCTTTTCCCGACCAGCTTCAGAAGACCGGTGCGGGAATGGTAGTCCTGTTTATGGGTTTTGAAGTGCTCGGTCAGGTACTTGATCCTTTCCGTGAGCAGGGCCACCTGAACTTCCGGTGATCCGGTGTCCCCCTCGTGAGTCTTGAATTCCTCAATAATTTCGGCTTTCTTTTCCGGAGTCATCACCACAGCGGTATCCTCCAATACTTTAGTTTGTTTGATTCAAATTCGGCCGGCTAGGTCCATAGACCGCGCAAAATGGCCCACCTCAATCGTCCATCCGTTTCCCGGGCCTGGACAACGGCCAGGGTATGGTCTTCCGGGTCGAGCAGCACGGCCCTGTCTCCCTCGTTTCCGGAAAATCCGGGAGTGGTGGAAACGGGCACGGACGCTCCGTTTTTAACCATCCCGGCCGTTTCGCGGGAGAGTTTGTACCGCGGCCAGTCCGGCAGGCATTCCCTGAGCCGGATCAGATGTTTCTGAATATCCTTCTCCAGTACCTCTTCAAGTCCGATACTCTGATCCAGGGTAAACGGATGGGTGCATTCCCGGGTAAGGGCTGTAAGCACCGCGCCGCACCCTAGGCGGTTCCCCAGGCTGTGGGCCAGGGACCGTATATAGGTGCCGGGTGAACAGCATACCCGGAATGTGATCCGGGGCAGATCCGTTTCAAGGATCCGGGCCCGAAATATTGAAATTTCTTTTGTTTTTTCCGGGACTTGTTGTCCGCTGCGTTTCAGGGCGTACAGGGGCTTTCCCTTGTGCTTGGCCGCCGAATACGCCGGGACCTCCTGAGAAGTCAACTTATGCCAGAAATCTATTTCCGAGGCAACTTGTTCCTCGGTGATTGCGGCGGGGTCCTCTTCCCGGGTGACCGTGCCCTGAATGTCGTAGGTGTCCGTGCTTTTCCCGAGCAGGATTTCCCCTTTGTAAATCTTAAATCCGGAAGTTATATACGGGGCCAGTTTGGTGGCCTTTCCGAACAGAACGGGCAAAATCCCCTCGGCCATGGGGTCCAGGGTCCCGGCATGACCTATTTTGCGGGGACGGAATCGTCTTTTCAGCCGATTCAGACAATCCGTGGAAGTCGGCCCGGAGGGTTTGTATAAAACCAGGACCCCGTTTATTGGGTTGCCTTTTTTGGCCATGGACCGGATCGCTTACCCTTGCTCTTTGAGGTTTTTCCGGATTGTTTTTATAAGCGCATCCCGCGCTCCGGCCATGTCCATATCCAGGGTCCCGCCGGAGGCGTTCTTGTGCCCGCCGCCCCCCAAAGCGGAGGCGATTGTCTGCACGTCCGTATCCCCGCTGGAGCGCAGGCTGAACTTGATTTTGCCCCCGTCTTCCTCGCGCATGCTCAGAGCGATTTCCACCCCGGATATATTGCGCAGATAGTTGACCAGCCCCTCGCAGTCCTCAATAGATGTCCCGGTGCGGGCGAAGTCCTGCGCGCTTATGCTTATAAGTCCCACTTTTCCGGAGCAGCAAACCTCGGCCTTTTTCAGCACCCGTCCATGCAGATGCAGCTTTTCAAGGCTCCACTGGTTTTTTATGCGGGTGTTGAGTTCGGCGATGTCCAGTCCGTTTCGCAGCAGGCGGGCGGTCATTTCCAGCACTTCTGCAGTGGTGTTGTCATAGGTGAAAAAGCCGGTGTCGCTGGCCATGGCCAGATACACGGCCTCGGCCGCGGCCCCGGTAAGTTCTACACCCGCTTTTTCGGCGATAAGTCCGATCATTTCCCCCACCGAGGAGCGGCCGGGCTCCACCCAGTTGATATCTCCGAATTCCGGATTGCCCAGGTGGTGATCTATATTCATGGTCTTGTTTTTTTCCAGCAGCGGAGCCAATTTGTCCCCGGCACGCTTAGCATCCCCGCTGTCCAGGACCACGATGCGGTCGAAATTCTCTTTCGGGAGCTCGGTATGCACCCGGTCCGGGAGTTTCAGCCAGGCGAACTTATTGGGAACGCCGCTTTCATTATACAATGTAAAACGCTTATTCAGTTCTTTAAGGATAAAGCCGAGCGCGGCCATGGAGCCCAGGGCATCCCCGTCCGGGTTTACATGGGCGGTGATCAGGAAATTGTCCCCGTTTTTCAGGGCCTCCACTATCCTGGTCCTGTTTTTAGTCATAGACCATTTTCTCCAGAAACTCATCCCAAATGAATCTGAGCTCGGGTACGTATTTGAGCTTCAGCCTGCGCCCGAGCTCGGAACGCAAAAATCCACCGGCCCCCTCCAAAGCCTCTTCCAGATCCGGAGTGCGGCCGTTTATATGCGTGTACAAGACCTCGGCCACATTCAGGTCGCTGTTCATGCGCACTCCGGTTATGTTCAAAAATTCCAGGCGGGGATCGCGCATGTCTTTGACCACGATTTCGGCCAGTTCGCGCATGATTTGATCGCCCAGCCGGTGCGATCTCCTGGTTGTGCCTTTGCGCATGGGTATTACGCTCCGAATATTTCCGTATTTACCCCGGCAACTTCCTGGTCGGTCATGGCTTCCACGGTTGCCAGGGCCTTGCTCAGGGTGGAATCGATTCTTTTTTGTTCGTTGCAGACCATGGATATGGCCAGGTTAAGCACGGTCTTATCATCCATGCGGTCGATTTCAGCCACGGATACGTTGAATTTGTTGCGTATCTTGTGCCGGATGCTGTTGCTCAGCTTCCTTTTTTCCTTGAGAGAATACACTGCGTGCAGACGTATCTCCAGGCTCAAAACCCCGATAAACATCGTCTAGTCCTCGGCCCTTCGCGTCCGGGAGCCGGAGTTATTCCAGCTTGGCCTTTTCCTCGGTTTCAAAAAAGGCTTCCAGCACGTCCCCGGCCTTGATGTCGTTGAAGCGCTCCAGGCCCACGCCGCATTCAAAGCCCTTGCCCGCTTCCTTGACGTCGTCCTTGAATCTTTTGAGCGAATCCAGGGCTCCGGTATAGATTACCACTCCGTCCCGGAGCAGACGTACCCGGGCGTTTCTCTGCAGTTTTCCGTCCGTCACCTTGCATCCGGCCACGGTGCCGATCTTGGGGACGCTGAACGTCTGCAGGACTTCCGCCTGACCCAGGTATTCCTCTTTTATTACCGGAGCGAGCATGCCGGCCATGGCGTCTTTGATATCGTTCACCATGTTGTAGATAATGTCGTAAAAGCGGATTTCCACCTTTTCTTTTTCCGCGGTCTCCCGGATTTTGGCCGTGGGGCGGACATTGAACCCGATGATGATCGCCGAGGAGGCCGAGGCCAGCATAATGTCCGACTCGGAAATGGCCCCGGTTCCGCCGTGAATTACATTCACCTTTACTTCCTTGGTGGACAGTTTGTTCAAAGCATCGGTAATGGCCTCCAGGGACCCCTGGACATCGGCCTTGAGAACCAGATTCAGGTTCCGGGCCTCGCCGTCCTCCTTGGCCGCCAAAAAGCTTTCCAGAGTGATTTTGGATTCCTTGGCCAGTTCCTTTTCCCTCTGCTTGGTCTGCCTGGAATCGGCTATCTTCCGGGCCGTCTTGTCGTCCTTGACCACGGTGAATTCGTCCCCGGCGTCAGCCACGCCGCTGAAGCCCTGGATTTCCACCGGAGTGGCCGGTCCGGCCTTTTTCATTTTCTTGCCCTGGTCGTTGAACATGGCCCGGACTTTTCCGTGATGCACTCCGCATACGAAGGGATCGCCCAGGTTCAGGGTACCGCCTTCGATAAGCACGGTGGCCATCGGCCCCCGTCCCTTGTCCAGCCTGGCCTCGACAATATGTCCCTGGGCCGGCTTGTTTGGATTGGCCTTCAGCTCCAGGACTTCCGCCTGCAAAATGACCATTTCCAGAAGTTCTTCGATACCGGAGTGCGCTTTGGCCGAGACATGACTGAATATGGTGTCGCCGCCCCATTCCTCCGGGACCAGCCCCAGATCGGCCAGTTCACGCTTGACCCGGTCCGGGTTGCTGCCTTCCTTGTCCATCTTGTTCACCGCGACCACCAGGGGGACCCCGGCGGCCTTGGAGTGGTTGACCGCTTCCCGGGTCTGATCCATGACCCCGTCGTCCGCGGCCACGACCAGGATGACGATATCCGTGACCTGGGCGCCCCTGGCCCGCATGGCTGTAAACGCCTCATGGCCCGGGGTGTCCAGAAAGACCAGGTCCCCGCCCGGCGAGGACACGTAATAGGCTCCGATATGCTGGGTTATTCCCCCGGCTTCCTTGCCGATTATGTCCGAATGGCGGATGGCGTCCAGAAGGGAGGTCTTGCCGTGGTCCACATGGCCCATGATGGTCACCACCGGAGGACGGGGGAGAAGGTCTTCCTCCTTGTCCTCCTGCTGGGAAACCAAAAAATCGTTCTCGGAAAAGCCGACTCTTTCCACTTCATATCCGTACTCGGCTGCAACCACCGCCGCGGTATCCACATCCACGGACTGGTTTATGGTGGCCATTACACCCAGGGTGAGCAGGGTCTTTATGATATCCTGGGCCTTGATCCCCATCTGTTTGGCCAAATCCGAGACCCGGATGGCCTCGTCTATGCGCAGCTTGCGCTTGGAGGCCTTGAGCGGTTGGCTGCCCTGGTCCCGCTCCGCGGGACGGGATTTATCCCTGGGCTTGCGCGGGCCGCCTCCGGTCTTGTCCTGGACCGGGGCCTTCTTCTTGTTTTTGTATTCCTTTTTCGCTTTTCCGGAGTCATCCCCCCCGGAGTAGAAATTGGAAACGTCTACAACCCGCTTGTCCTTTTTCTTGTCTTTTTTCTTGCCTTTTTTCCCGGGCTTGCCGTCTTTGGATTTTTCTTCTTCGGCCTTTATCTGCTGCAGGGCCATTTCTTCCGGGCTCATGGCCTCTCCGGACTCAGCGGACGGGGGTGTTTCCGGCTGGGGTTCCGGTTTGGATATGACCCGGACTTTGGGTTCGGCCGTTTTTTTCTTTTTCTGGCCGCGTTTTTTCTTTTTG
>Ga0114983_1001240_pt1 | contig 10222 bp, 6 predicted proteins | sample Shrwel_input2_RT_FD_87182 | JGI IMG/M metagenome (GOLD analysis project Ga0114983, IMG submission 87182) | Subsurface microbial communities from deep shales in Ohio, USA - Utica-3 well 1 S input2 RT | ecosystem: Environmental > Aquatic > Deep subsurface > Shale gas/oil reservoir > Produced...
TCTTTTCATGATACGAAAGTATGGGATTCATTTTAGGCGTTTGCTGCCCACTATTGCCCCCGAGCCATGCAGGACAATCTCGCGTCGACATTGCATCTCGACAAGAAGCGGGCAACCTGATGACAAGCTGATCAAGACCGCTCAGGCCAGGCTGGCTCCATCGACACGACGCGTCTTGAGTCACCGCAACGCACTGGGCAACTTCCCAACCTGAACTTCACAAGTGGAGAGCTCTACTATGGCAGACGACAAAGCCAATGCCGCTGCTTACTGGAAGGCAAACTTGCGCCTGATTACAGGGTGCCTGATTGTCTGGGCCCTGGTGTCCTACGGATGCGCCATCCTGTTTCGCCCCCTGCTCGCCGGCATCCCCGTCGGTGGCACCGACCTGGGGTTCTGGTTCGCCCAGCAGGGATCCATTCTGACTTTCATAGTGTTGATCTTCTTCTATGCCTGGAAGATGAATCGACTCGATAAACAGTTCGGCCTCGGGGAGTAAGTCGGCATGAGTCAATTTGTGATCAACGTCCTGTTCGTGGGGGCCTCTTTCGCGATCTACATCGGTATCGCGATATGGGCCAAGGCGGGTTCGACAAAGGATTTCTACGTTGCCGGCGGCGGGATCCATCCCATCACCAACGGCATGGCCATCGGCGCCGACTGGATGTCCGCCGCCTCCTTCATCTCCATGGCGGGCCTCATCGCCGCTGGCGGATATGCCAACTCGACCTTCCTGATGGGCTGGACGGGTGGCTATGTGCTGCTGGCCCTGTTGCTGGCGCCCTACCTGCGCAAGTTCGGCAAGTTCACGGTGCCCGAGTTCATCGGTGACCGCTTCTACAGCAGAACCGCACGCATGGTGGCCGTGGTCTGCCTGATCGTGGCCTCGGTCACCTACGTCATCGGCCAGATGGCCGGCGCCGGCGTGGCCTTCTCGCGCTTCCTGGAAGTCGATGCGACCACCGGCCTGATCATCGCTGCCATCGTGGTGTTCTTCTACTCGGTGCTGGGCGGCATGAAGGGTATCACCTACACCCAGGTGGCCCAGTACATCGTGTTGATCATCGCCTATACCATTCCGGCCGTGTTCATCTCGCTGGAGCTGACCGGTAATCCAATACCGGCGCTGGGCCTGTTTTCCGATCACACCGCCTCGGGTCAGCCACTGCTGGCCAAACTCAACGAAGTGGTGGTCGCGCTGGGCTTCAACGAGTACACGGCGATGGTCGACAACAAACTGAACATGGTGTTGTTCACCTTGTCGCTGATGATCGGCACCGCCGGCCTGCCCCACGTCATCATACGCTTCTTCACCGTGCCCAAGGTCGCCGACGCCCGTTGGTCAGCCGGTTGGGCACTGGTGTTCATCGGCCTGCTCTACCTGACCGCACCGGCCGTGGCCTCAATGGCACGCCTGAACCTGGCGACGACCATCTATCCGGACATGGCGGGCCAGGTCGAAAACTACGAAGAAGCCGCCACCAACCCCATCGCCTATGCAAACCGTCCCGAGTGGATCCGGACCTGGGAAGAGACCGGGCTGATCACCTTCGAGGATAAGAATAACGACGGCAACATCCAGATGTACAACGGTTCGGCCGATTTCTCCGAACGCGGTTGGGAAGGCAACGAGTTGCAGGTCAATAACGACATCCTGGTACTCGCCAACCCGGAAATCGCCAACCTGCCGTCCTGGGTCATCGGCCTGATTGCTGCAGGGGGCCTGGCGGCCGCGCTCTCCACCGCGGCCGGCCTGCTGCTGGCGATCTCCTCGGCGATCAGCCATGACCTGATCAAGGGGGCGGTCAACCCCAACATCACCGAGAAAGGTGAGTTGCTGGCAGCACGCATCTCGATGTCGGTGGCTATCGTCGTCGCCACTTACCTTGGTGCCAACCCGCCCGGGTTCGCCGCCCAGGTCGTGGCGCTGGCCTTCGGCATCGCGGCGGCTTCGCTGTTCCCGGTGCTGATGATGGGGATCTTCTCCAAGCGGGTGAACAACAAGGGAGCAATTGCCGGGATGCTATCAGGCCTGATCTTCACCCTGGTTTACATCTTCGTCTACAAGGGATGGTTCTTCATTCCGGGAACCAACAACCTGGCGGATACCGCCGCCAACTGGGTGCTGGGGATCTCGCCGCTCTCCATCGGCGCGGTGGGCGCGATCGTCAACTTCGCTGTGGCCTTCGCCGTCTCCAGTGCGACCGACGAGCCTCCGCAGGAGATCCAGGATCTGGTGGAAAGCGTGCGCTATCCGAAAGGTGCGGGTATCGCGACCGGGCACTGACCTCGCAGGACCTTCTGGGCCATAATGGCCGCCTGGCCCGGCTAGCCGGGCCAGTCCCATCACGACCGATCGGGCTTCCTCAGGGAAGCCCGATCGCTTTCTTAGGACGCATCCATCATGATATGGCATCTGATCGCGGCGATCTTCGCCGGTCTTGGCGCCGCAGGGGTTGGCCTGATCTTGCGGCAGGCAAGCGGCAAACGGCTGCCGCGCTGGATCATCCCCGCCTTGGGTGGCCTGGGCATGCTCGGCTACCAGATCCACAGCGAATACACCTGGTTCGAGAACAAGCAGCAGCAGTTACCGCCGTCGGCCGAGGTGGTTTCCGTGGAGGAGGCGCGGATGTTCTGGCGTCCCTGGACCTTCGCCTTTCCCTTGACCACAGCTTTCACCATCGTGGACCGCGATAACATAGCGGTGAGTCAGGTCGATGGGGGTCGCCTGGTCGAGTTTATCCTCTACCGCTTCGAGAAGGCGTACGTGGACCAGGTAAGTCACCAGGCCTACCTGATGAACTGCACAACCCGCGACATGCTACCCCTGGAGGAAGAATCACGGCGCCCGCGCACCGATGGGATGCGCCGAGTCGAGGCTTCCAACCCGCTCTTCCAGACACTCTGCAGAAGAGCTGATACGGCGCCGCGGTGAGAGCTGCTCCGTTAGCCGGCCTTGCCCTAGAATGGCTGCATCCGCAAAAGAGGAGAAAGCATGTTCGCTGGCTGGCTGTTGATCGCCGTTTCACTGCTCTATATCACCGTGCTGTTTGCCATTGCCTGGCGAGGCGATCGTCATGCTCGAGCATATGGCGCAAGCCGACGCCGCCCGGTGATCTACAGCCTGGCGCTGGCCATCTACTGCACCTCATGGACCTTTCACGGCGCCGTGGGCCAGGCGGCCACAGCGGGCTGGTCCTTCGCCAGCATCTTCATCGGGCCGATCCTCACCCTGCTGCTGTTCTGGCCGGTGCTGGCCAAGATGATCCGCGTCGCCAAGCACCAGAACGTCACCTCCATCGCCGACTTCATCGCCTCGCGCTATGGCAAGACCCAGTCGCTGGCCGCCTTCGCCAGCCTGGTGGCGCTGATCGGCACCCTGCCCTACATCGCTCTGCAGCTCAAGGCGGTGTCAACTTCCTTCAGCGTGATCACCGATGCCACGGACATCACCCGGGCGCCACTGTTCGGCGACACCGCTTTCTATGTGGCGATGGTGATGGCCGCCTTCGCCATCCTCTTCGGCACCCGCCATACCGATGCCACCGAACATCACGAGGGCTTGATCCAAGCCGTGGCTTTCGAGTCGCTGATCAAGCTGCTGGCCTTCCTGATCCTCGGCGCCTACGTCACCTGGGGAATGTTCGACGGCCTGGGCGACCTGCTGGAACGTGCCGAGATCCAGCTCGAGTTGCAGCGTCAGCTCGCCGACCAGGATTTCGGGCAGAGCTTCTGGGCCCAGACCCTGCTGGCCATGCTGGCCATCCTCTGCCTGCCTCGCCAGTTCCACGTGGCGGTGGTGGAGAACATCCACCGCGATGACGCCACCAAGGCCCGCTGGCTGTTCCCGCTCTACCTGGTGGCCTTCGCCTTCTTCGTCATCCCCATCGCGGCAGCCGGCCTGACTCTCTTCGCCGACAGCGACATCTCCCCCGACACCTACGTGCTGGCCCTGCCGATGGCCGCGGGCAACGAATGGCTGACGCTGCTGACCTTCATCGGTGGCTTCTCGGCAGCCACCGGCATGGTGATCGTGGCCGCGGTCGCCGTCTCGATCATGATCTCCAACGAGATCGTCATTCCGGCGCTATTCCGCCTGCGCTGGTTCGACACCAAGCCGCGCGACTATGGTCGCCTGGTGCTGCGCGCGCGACGCATCACCATCGCCGTGATCCTGGCCATGGCCTACGGCTTCTATCAATTAATCGGCGAGTTCAGCTCGCTGGCCAATACCGGCATGCTCTCGTTCGCCGCCGCGGCCCAGTTCGCCCCGGCGCTGATCGGCGGCCTCTACTGGAAACGCGGCAACCGACTCGGCGTGATCGTCGGCCTGAACGCCGGCTTCGCCATCTGGGCCTACAGCCTGCTGATGCCGACCCTGATCGGTGCCGGCGTACTGCCGGAAAGCTGGCTCGACGGCGGCCCGCTGGGCATCCCCTGGCTATCACCCACCTCGCTGTTCGGCCTCAATGTCGGCGACAGCTTCACGCACGGCGTGATGCTGTCCCTGGGCGTCAATCTCTTCTGCTTTATCTTCATCTCGCAGATGACGCCCCAGCGCGTCGTCGAGCGGATCCAGGCCTCGCTGTTTGTCGACAGTGTCGAGACCCGCCAGACCTCGGTGAATCGCCCCTGGACCGGCGCTACCACGGTGGGGGATCTCAAGGTGCTCTGCGAGCGCTTCCTGGGCGCCGGCCAGGTGAGCCGCGCCTTCGAGGACTATGCCCGGCGCACCGGCAAGCCGCTCGAGGACAACACCCGCGCCTCCATCGACGTCATCCAGTTCACCGAACGCCTCCTGGCCTCGGTGCTCGGCGCCTCCTCGGCCCGCATCGTCGTCAACTCGGCCCTGCAGGGGCGCGGCATCGGCATCTCGGACGTGATCTCCATCGTCGACGAGGCCTCCCAGGTGCTGGAGTTCAACCGCGCCCTGCTGCAAGCCACCATCGAGAATATCCACCAGGGCATCAGCGTGGTCGACCAGAATTTGCGGCTGGTCGTGTGGAACCAACGCTACCTGGAGCTGTTTCGCTTCCCCGACCATCTGATCCGCGTCGGCGCCCCGATGGACAAGATCTTCCGCTACAACGCCCACAACGGCGAGTACGGTCCCGGTGATCCCGAGGAGCACGTGCGGCTGCTGATCGACAACATCCGTGAGGGTCATCCCCATCGCTACGTTCGCTATCGCCAGGACGGCAGCGTGCTGGAGGTGCAGGGCAATCCCATGCCGGGAGGCGGTTTCGTCTATACCTATCAGGACATCACCCAGCAGAAACGCATTGAAGAAGCGCTGATCCGCTCCGAGAACAACATCCGCATCTACACCGACAACGTGCCGGCGCTGATCGCCTACTTCGACAAGGAGTGCCGCTATCTCTTCACCAACCGCGCCTACGAGCAAGCCTTCGGCATCGACCGCAATGCGGTGATTGGCAAGCGCGTGGAAGAGGTCATGGACCCCGGCATGGCACGCGAGCGGGCGCCGTGGATCGAGCGGGCGCTTTCCGGTGAGCGGGTCAACTTCGAGGTTTCGATGTCGATCGGCCATGATCGGCGCTACATGCTGGTCACCTATACCCCTCACTTCGGCGACAGCGGGGCGATACTGGGCTTCTTTGCCCTCTACCAGGACATCACCGAGCGCCGCCTGGCCGAGATCGCCCTCAAGGAGACCAACGAGACCCTGGAGGAACGGGTGCGCGAGCGTACCCAGGCACTTTCCGAAGCCAATGCGGCCCTGCGCCAGGAGAACCGAGTACGCGCCGAGGCCGAGCTCGCCCTGCGCCAGGCCAAGCAGCTGGCCGAGGATGCCAATGCCTCCAAGACCCGCTTCCTGGCCGCGGCCAGTCACGACCTCCTTCAGCCGCTGAATGCCGCGCGGTTGTTCACCTCGGCGCTCGACCAGGAAATGGCTGCCGAGGACATGAAGCGTACCATCGGCCATATCGACAACTCGCTGCAGGCTGCCGAGGAACTGCTCGGCACCCTGCTCGATATCTCCAAGCTGGATGCCGGTGCCCTCACCCCGCGGCGCAGCCGCTTCGGCCTGGCCGACATCATCCAGCCGCTGCGCGCCGAATTCGCGGTCATGGCCGAGGAACGCGGCCTCGATCTGGTGGTGGTGCCCACCTCGCAATGGGTGGATAGCGATCCGCAGATGCTGCGCCGGATCATTCAGAACTTCCTCTCCAATGCCATTCGCTATACCCAGGCGGGTCGGGTATTGCTGGGCTGTCGCCGCCAGGGCGAGCGCCTCACCATCGAGGTCTGGGACTCGGGCCCTGGGATCCCCGAGGCCAAGCAGACCGAGATCTTCCAGGAATTCCGTCGCCTCGACCAGGCCACGCGGCACAAGGAGAGCGAAAAGGGCCTGGGGCTTGGCCTCTCCATCGCCGACCGCATGGCCCGGGTGCTCGACCATCCCATCCGCGTACACTCCAAGGAGGGCTGCGGCACCATGTTCTCGGTCAGCGTGCCACGGGTCGCCGCACGCACCGCGATCCAGCAGGCCGAGGAAACCTCGCCTAAGCGCGCCAGCAACAAGCTCGTCGGTACACGGATCATCTGCATCGACAACGAGTCGTTGATTCTCGAAGGCATGAAGGCGATGCTCTCGGGCTGGGGCTGCGAGGTATTCACGGCCACCAGCATCGGCGGCGCCAAGTCGCTACTGCGCCACCTCGACGCTGACCCGGACGCGATACTCGCCGACTATCACCTGGACAACGAAGTCACCGGACTGATGGCCCTTGAGGCACTGGGCGAGCGCCTGGAAGGCGCGGTACCTGGCATTGTGATCACCGCCGACCGCACCGAGGAAGTGGCCGAGGAGGTCAAGCGCTCGGGCTACCAGCTACTGCTCAAGCCGGTACGCCCCGCCGCCCTGCGTGCCCTGTTGACCCGCACCCTGCAGGCCAGCCGGGCAGCGCAGTAGCGCCGGTATGACAGCAAGAGACTGGGCGACTCGGGGCTGATATGTCGGCAAGCCCCAGCATCCCTTGTCGTGCGCACCGCCATCACCTTGCCACTTTACTGTTACGCAAGGTCTTCAACGCAAGAAACCCACCTGACGGTGGGTTTCTGCATTTCCTTGAGGCTTGCAGCTCAGCGCTATGATTCCACCCTCGGCATCTCAACCTCGAGCTTCTGGGCGGCAATCACCGCTTGGGTGCGGGAATGCACACCGAGCTTGCGCAGGATGGCGGTCACGTGAGCCTTGATGGTGGCCTCGGAGACGCTCAGTTCATAGGCGATCTGCTTGTTGAGCAGCCCCTCGGTGAGCATGTTGAGTACCCTGAACTGCTGCGGCGTCAGCGAGGCGATGGCCTCGGCGAACTTCGTCTCCTCCTCGTTGGCCTCGCCCAGGGCCGCGGCCATCTCGGCCGGCAGCCAGACCTCGCCATCGAGGATCTCGCCCACCGCCTCGGCGATCAGCGCCAGCGACGAGGACTTGGGAATGAAGCCCGAGGCCCCGTAGTCAATGGCGCGGCGTACCACATGGATCTCGTCACTGCCGGAGACCACCGCCACCGGAATATCGGGCGTCTGGCCACGCAGCTGGATCAGGCCCGAGAAGCCGTGGGCCCCCGGCATGTGCAGGTCCAGCAAGATCAGGTCGGCATCGGGATGTCGGGTAACTACCTCGGTGGTGGCCTGCATGGTATCAGATTCGACGATCTCGGCCTGGGGCGCCAGCTGGCGCAGGGCCTGGGTAAGGGCCGCGCGGAACAGCGGATGGTCATCGGCAACGATGAATTTCTGGGCAAAGGCCATGGATCTTCCTCCGGTTCCTCGAACAGCGGGCCGACGGCCGCCACGCTGGCTCTACAGCGCTAAGGCGCTACAGCTGTAGTCCGCATGGTACCCCATGGCTGTGACGATTCCCAAGAGCCCTTGGGAGTTTGCCGATTTTTCTCAACCGTCATGAAAAGAACAAGCCGGCCCAAGGGGCCGGCTTGAAGTGTCGACGGATTAGAGGCGGCGAACGCCTGATGGGCAATGCTATCAACGGTTGGCGCGATGCTCGATCAGTTCGTCGACTACCGACGGATCCGCCAGAGTACTGGTATCCCCCAACCCTTCGGTCTCGTTAGCGGCGATCTTGCGCAGGATGCGACGCATGATCTTGCCTGAGCGGGTCTTGGGCAGGCCAGACGCCCACTGGATGACATCGGGTGAGGCGATCGGGCCGATCTCCTTGCGCACCCACTGAGTCAACTCCTTCTTGAGCTCGTCGCTCTCCTCGAAGCCGTCGGCAAGGGTTACATAGATGTAGATACCCTGACCCTTGATGTCGTGAGGGAAACCGACCACGGCGGCCTCGGCCACGGCCTCGTGCGCCACCAGCGCAGACTCGATCTCGGCGGTACCCATGCGGTGACCAGAGACATTGAGCACGTCGTCGACGCGACCGGTAATCCAGTAGTAGCCATCCTCGTCGCGACGGCAGCCGTCACCGGTAAAGTACACGCCCTTGAACGCCGAGAAATAGGTCTGAACGAAGCGCTCGTGATCCCCCCAGATGGAGCGTGCCTGGCCTGGCCAGGAGTCCAGCATCACCAGATTACCCTCGGCGGCCCCCTTGAGCTCATTGCCCTCGTTGTCGACGATGGCCGGCAGCACACCAAAGAACGGCAGGGTGGCAGAACCCGGCTTGAGGTCCACGGCTCCCGGCAGTGGCGCGATCATGATGCCACCGGTCTCGGTCTGCCACCAGGTATCGACGATGGGACACTTGCCGTTGCCGATCACCCGATGGAACCACTCCCACGCCTGAGGATTGATGGGCTCGCCTACCGAGCCGAGAACGCGCAAGCTGTCGCGCTTGCTGGAGTCCATGACATTATCGCCATGAGCCATCAGGGCGCGTACCGCGGTTGGCGCGGTATACAGGATGTTGACGTTGTGCTTGTCGACGATCTCGCCCATGCGACCGTGAGTCGGGTAACTGGGCACACCCTCGAACATCAGGGTGGTACCGCCGTTGGCCAGCGGCCCATAGACGATGTAGCTGTGACCGGTAACCCAGCCCACGTCGGCGGTACACCAGTACACCTCACCCTCGTGGTAGTCGAAGACGTACTGGTGGGTCATGGCGGCATGCAGCAGATAGCCGCCCGTGGTGTGCTTGAGCCCCTTGGGCGCACCGGTGGAGCCGGAGGTGTAGAGGATAAACAGCGGATCCTCAGCGCCCATCTGCTCGGCCGGGCAGTCAGTGGACTGCTTGGGTACGATGTCGTCATACCAGACATCGCGCCCATCCTGCCAGTCGATCTCGCCGCCGGTACGCTTGACCACCAGCACCGTCTCGCAGACATCGGTGCCCTCACGAGTCAGAGCAGCATCGACGTTGTCCTTGAGCGGCACCTGCTTGCCGCCGCGCACGGACTCGTCGGCGGTGATGATCAGCTTGGACTTGGCGCCGATCACGCGCTGGGCGACAGCATCCGGGGAGAAGCCACCAAACACCACCGAATGCACGGCGCCGATGCGGGCACAGGCCAACATGGCTATCGCTGCCTCGGGAATCATCGGCATGTACAGCGTGACCACATCTCCCTTGCCAACGCCCAGCTCCTTGAGGCCATTGGCCAGCTGGCAGGTCTGATCAAAGAGCTCGCGGTAGCTGAGCGTCTTGTCATCCTTGGGGTCGTCTCCCTCCCAGATGATCGCCGGCTGGTCGCCGCGGCTCTCGAGATGACGATCGAGGCAGTTGACGCTGGCGTTCAAGGTGCCGTCCTCGAACCAGCGGATATCCACGTTGTGCGCATCGAAGGCGGTGTGCTTGATCTTGCTCGGCGCCTTGAACCAGTCGAGTCGCTTGGCCTGCTCCCTCCAGAAACCCTCGGGGTCGTCAATCGACTGCTGATACATGGCCTCATAGGTGGCCTTGTCAGCGTGGGCCTTGGCGGCAAACTCGGCGCTTACCGGATAGACGTTGTGTTGATCGGTCATGGATATGCCTCTGTCATCCTCCAGGTGGATGTTACCGGCCACATGCGAGTGACGAGGGCCGGCCCCCTAATTCTTTTATAGCATAGACGCCATGCACAGGCTTTCCCCTTAGACATTGGTAGCAACATTTTTATTATTCATTACAGTCACTTACACGACAAATCAAACGGCAGAGCGGCCAAGATAGACCAAGGTCTCTGTGCAGTGCCGGCAGCGGTACACCCGTCCCCCGCGGGCCAGGGCATGGCGTCGCGCGGTAAAGCCA
>Ga0114983_1001244_pt1 | contig 10207 bp, 13 predicted proteins | sample Shrwel_input2_RT_FD_87182 | JGI IMG/M metagenome (GOLD analysis project Ga0114983, IMG submission 87182) | Subsurface microbial communities from deep shales in Ohio, USA - Utica-3 well 1 S input2 RT | ecosystem: Environmental > Aquatic > Deep subsurface > Shale gas/oil reservoir > Produced...
ATTCCGGTCGTCCTAATCCATTGGCCCTCCGTAAACATCGGTCGTCCACCTGCCCTCAAAGGCCGTCCGTTGATGTCGTGTCCGATTATGTCGCTCACTTCACCACCTCCACTTCCCGCAACAGCAGTCGGGCTTCCAGTTCGTTCAGCTCGCCGTTCACCGCCAGCGTCAACTGCTCCATCAGCCGGGCGTGAAACTCCGCTGCAATGCGGATGCCCAGGCTGCGGTTGCCGTTGCCGATATCGTACAGCTGATCTCGGGTGCGTTCGGTGATGCTGACGTTTCGGTTTTTGGGTTGGTTGGTCATTAGATTGGCTCCCCGTTGATGTCTTCGGACAGGCTGAGGATCTTGTCGAACAGCCAGTTTTGCATTTTCCGATCAAAGTCGGCACACCCCAGTTTGTTGTGTACCCATTCTTCCATCAGCGTGCTAGCGAGCTGCTTTGTGCCCATCTGGAACGGCAGCTCTGAAAGGTAGATCACGCCATCCAGTGCGCGGCCCATCACGCCATCGCCCAGCCCCGAGACCGTTTTTATCGGAAACATATTCACGCTCACGTCAATCTTTGCCAGATGGCTAACGGCATTATCAAGCATCTTGCGCTGAACGGCGGTCATTTCAAACTCCGGCCAATCGCCTTTGATGGCCTCGACCTTGGAGGCAACAACGCGGGCAGACTCGCAGACACCGGCATCCGATTTCATCAGCTCGCCGCAAACCTCAAGAAACGCATCGCTTGCCCGCCAATCAGGATCAAAGCCAATCTTAGCTTCGCCATGTTCGCCGCCACGTAAAACCTTGCGTAGCATGGCCTTGTCTGCGCAATGATTTTGCCATGTGCGCTGAATCGGCCAGAACAGCTGATGGTCGTGCTTTGCGGTTCGATCCTCGGTCAGATCAACCGTGCTGGTAATGTTGTAGCTGAAAATCTGATTCTCTACCGCGTTACGAACCGCTACACCTCGATAGTAGATAAACGGCTTGCCGCCATTAAATACCTGGACACTACCAGTATCAAGCAACGGCTCACCGTCGATGAAATAGTCTTTCTGTTGCGTGAACGCCCGGAAAATTTCCTGGCAATCAACCTCGATCACCGTGTCGTAGTTTGAGTCGATCCCGCCCGCAATGACGCCGCCCTCATCCTTGGCGTTGCAGTACAGCTCACGAAACGCCATCCAAGGTTCCCAGTTGATCCCCATGCGGGTCGTGAAGCCGGCAGGTTGGTCGTTGACGTACACAACGCCAAACTCTTTTCCCCGGATCTCTTCACGCCTGGCGGTAAACTCAAACATGCCGCTGACCGTCGAAACCTTGATCGACCCACCAAGACGCAACACGATGGCGACAGCGTACTTAAAGCCGGTACCGAAAAACCCGATCGCTTCGTCATTGTCTTTTGCCGACACGCCCATGGTCATCATGGCGCGAATGTCAAAATCGCCGTTGTTCATGAAATAGACTTTGCTCATCTTCCCTTCCCTCTCCGTTGTCGTCTCTATGGTTATAATTATACACAGTCTGGCTGGTGTGTAAATGGGTGTTTAGCAACTCGTGTAAATTCCGGCAAGCCATCAGGTGACTACGTTGTCTACGTTAGCCTGCTAACTAAAATCAATTTGTAGTCGCCTCAAACCCGCGTGGTTGAGCCGTTTGTCTACAATGTCTACAAATGGACTATAAAATATATAATATATAAGGGGCTTTGTTCCTTTTGTACCCGCTATGTCTATCTAATCCCTTACGTGTCTTTCGCGCGAAAAAAACGTCCCAAACGTAGTCACCTGCGTAACTCTTTGACCATAAACGAAAAAAGCCGCCACAAGGGCGACTACGCAGCGACTACAGCGACTACAAAAACGTAGACACTAGCCGAAAAAAGCAAGCGGGATGCGAACTGCTCTCGTTTTAACGCCAGCAAACCGAACAGCGTACTCCGTAGACGTTGCGCCCTCGATTCTGCCGAGAATCCGACGCCACCCAGCGCCCCAAGGCGTGTCCCTGAGCAATTTTTCAAGCTCTGCGTGCTTGTTCGATACCAGCAAATATGAGCCGTCCACGGACAAGCCGTAACGCTTCAGGATGTCGTTGGCATCCGCCGCCATGATCCCGCCGATGTGCTCCTGGCCGCTAGCGGCGTCGATTACCTCACCGATGGACCTGTTTAGCTGTCCCCGTTCGCTATCGAATCGAACCTGACTCTGCAATATGCGCTGAAGGCATGACTCCTCATCGCTAACTTGCTCCTGCTCCTTGGCGTCAGAGAAGTCCATCCGCGACACCCACTCCCTGGCATCCTCAAGCGTGATCTCGTCGCTTCTGTAGTACGCACAAGCGCCAGCAATAAGCGTTCCGACCTGGTCCCCGATGCGCTGGCTTCCTAGCGCCTCAGCAACCGCCCTAGCGAACGTCTTGGCGTTCTTCCGTATGACAGGCATCAGGTGATAGGCGCGGGCACGCAGAGAGGCGCACATGGCGTCAGAGAGCGTGTTGTCTACACGCTTGCTGAACCGCTCCCATCGCTCCGCCTCTTCTGGGCTCTTTTCCGGGCTGGCCAGCGACAGCACAGAGAACCGGCTTTCGTCAGCGGCCTGTGACAGCGAGACGTTGACAGAGCCCAGCATGAACATAGATCGCATGCGGAAAGCCATGCCGTGACCGCTCACCGTACCCTTAATGATCTCTGCCGTTGAATCGCTTGATGACTGCCTGGCCAACTCGATAACGGTCTGCATGCGGTGCTGGCTACGATGGTCCTCGCTTTCGGCCTCATCGAACACGATGGGTCGGGCGTCCTGCCTCAGCTTCTGGCGAATGCCCGCCTCAGTGGTGCTACCCTGCACCATCAGCGCAGACGGACCCAGCAGCGGCTGAACCATGTGATCCTGAATCCATGACTTACCCGCCCCTCGCTGCGCTGTGATCCACACATGGGGCCGCCACGAAAGCGCCCCGCAGATCGGGGCCAGCAGACACCAGCCGGCCAGCATCTGGGCGTATACTGGCTTGTGCCAGTTGAGGTTCTCGAACATCTCCGCAATACCGGCGGCGGTGTTGTCGTCTGCCGGTTTCGCGTCTGCCCCGTGCTCAAGCGGCGGCTGACGGGTGTAGATGTAGCTGGAGTCGTGCTCGGCAATCGTGCGTTGCTGTCCGTCCACCAGAAGCCTGTCTCCCAGGTGAAGCACAGCGCTTCCTTTGTCGTACCACGCGCCACGCCCCCGCTCACGGTCCGGGCTGTAGATGCCCTTGCGCTCACAGCCGCGCATGCAGTCGTTCGCCGCCGCGTGCCAGTCTGTGCCGCCCTGCTTGCCTTTCGGGTAGGCCATCTCCCACCACTCAAGCGGCGCAAGGCTAAGCAGTTCTGCGGGGCTTGTGTGGCTGCCTCGCTTGATCTCGCTGACCTGCTCGGTCCCGCGTGGCAGGTAGTAATAGGCGTTGCCGTTGTAGCCGAGGAACCGGCACGGAAGGCCGGGCTGCTGTTGTTCATGGGTTGGTTGTGGCTGTGCCGAAACAGGCTCCGCTGCCATGGCCTTGGCCTGCTCGGTGCGTTGGCGCTCCGGCTTGATCCCTAGCAGTTCAGCCGCCGCCTTGACCGCCTTGCTCACGTCCCCAGCGTGCTCGTAATGGCAGAACAGGTCAAAGGCGTTGACAGGCTGGCCGGTTTCCTCGCTGCATAGCGGGTCTGATGCGTGATGAATCCATGCGGACGCATCCCCCGCGAACAGCACAACGCCGGGAAGATTGGTCGTTGTATGAGGGCTCAGATAGCGAGCCCGGCCCTTGCGCGTGTAACCGTACTGCTCAAGTGTCATGCGCAAGTCATGGGCGTTAACGAACGCCTGAATGACGTTAACGCCTTCGCGCTCGTTCATCTGCTTCTGACGCGGACGCGGCTGTGCTGGCTCAGGCTTCGGAGCCCACGGGCAGGCGGCTTGCAGTTGCGGTTTGAAGCTATCCCACGCCGTCCACATGGCCAGAAGCCAGTCGGGCGGGGTTGGCCACGGCTCGTCTGGCTTGGGTGGCTGGGTTAGCCACACGTAGGGCTTGCCGGTGTCAGGGTGCTGGCTTGGAGGCAGAACATCCTGCCTCTGTTTCCCGTCACATGCGGCCCGAAGCTCGAAAACTGTGTAAGACTTGCTGGGTTCGTTCTCGCGCTTCCAGTTCAGTTTCGTGTAGGGAAGGCTGGCGTTGTCCGGCACGCGGAACAGCAGCCGCCGCCCCTTGTCGCGCCCGCGTATCGTTGGGTATTTCCACAGGGGCTCTGGGTCTATACCGAACTCGTCAAGAATGGACTGGAACGACTCCTCGCAGTCTATGTCAAGGCTGCACAGATTAGACGGCCCCAGCGCCACGCCCATGTTCCAGTCTGGGTTGTCGGTGTAGAATGTCTCGGCCTGGTCGGGATCTGATAGCGTTGTGTTGCCCCAGTCTTTAGCGCTCGGGAACTTTCGGCCAGGGTCAATCGGCACAAGGCAGAATCCGTACCTTTCGGTGTAGCGCCTTGCGTACCATGAAATCGGTTTTTGTTTAGCGGTCATTCGGTCTACCTAGGTCGTCGGCAGTTGGTGGTCGTAGAAGCAAAAGAAGGCGGCGGCAGCCCATGACCAGTGAGCGTTCGGGAGCTACCCTAGCCGCGCCTGACTAACTCTATCGCATCCTCGACGCTTTGGGCAATGCCGGCTATCCCGCCAGCGTTGCGGACGGCTTCGATAAAGCGCAGTTGTTCTTTGGTTGGGCGGCCCGTAGGCGTCTTGACTTCGATGGCCAAGAACCGTCCGTCAGGCGCTATGCCCACGATGTCGGAGCTACCGACGCACAAGCCGAACGTCATCATTCGGGCGTCAGTGAGCGTGACCTGATCGCCCGCCCTGTGTATCTGCTTACCGATCCACGCTCCGGCAGTCTCGTTCCGCCAAACCGTGCAGCCGGCCTCAGATAATGCCAGCATGATGAGCCGCTGGATTTTCGTTTCCTTGTTCATGCCGCCCTCACTTCAGCCAATAAGCGCTTTGCGTGTTGATAATCCGACGCGGTTGGCTTCTTGCCTTGGCGTGCAGCCCATACGTGTACTGCCCAGCCGCTAGGGTTCTTCATGCCGCGGCGCACACCAAGCTGGATCAGCTCATGCAGGTCACGGGCTGCACCTTGGTGGCGCTTGCGCTCCCTTTTGATTGCATCCGTGTCAATCTTTACCAGATCGCCTTCGACCTGCCTAAGCTCTCGTGGTGATTTGCGCTCAACCGTCTTCCCGCAAGACGGGCACTTGTCAGGCCCTGGCCTGAATATGTGAAAACAGTGCTGGCACTGCTGAACGTTTACTTCTGGCTCATCGTCGCTTGATTTCCGTTTCCGCTTTTTCCGTCCCTCAAGCGACCATTCCCGCATTTCGTCAGGCAACCCGTGTTTCATTGCGCACCCGGCATGATCGAGGATGACGGCGGGCGCTGGCTTTTTTCGCAAAGCCCTGAACACCATTTGAAGGTATCTCGCCAGAGACTCGGTTGGCCGCAGAAGAATGCAGCATTCCAACGTTATGTCCTTACCCACTTGCGCCGAAAGGTCAAACCCCTCAATCACCAATTCACAGTTGCATAACACGAGGTAGCGGCCCGTTGCCAAGCCCTCGCAAGCGTCCTTCAGTTCGCCTTCTGTCGTATCAGCATCAACGTGAACTGCTGGTATTCCGGCATCGTTGAACGCCTCTGCCGTATGCTTGCTGTGCTTCACGTTCACGCAATAAACAACCGTGCGCATACCGTTTGCGTGTCGCCGCCAGTGTGATATTGCATCGCCAACCAGAACGCGGTTATCCATTACCTCGGCAAGCTGTTCGCGGTTATAGTCGCCGCCTGATTTTTTAACTGCTGACAGGTCTGGCTGCATGGCAGTCGAGTAGATGTCATAGCTTGAAAGCCTGCCCTGGTCGATCAGCCATTGCGTTGATCTGGCTTCAACCATAACGCTAAACAAGTCACCCAAAGCCTTGCCATCAAGGCGCTCAGGGGTGCCTGTCAGACCTATAACAATTGACCCGTTGCCCAGGCACCACTTTATTACCGTTTCGAACATCCGCCCTTTCGCTAGGTGGGCCTCGTCAACAAATAGAATTGTTGGCGGCACGAGCTGGTCAATTCGGCTGTGAACAGTTCCAATGGTGCCAACCTGGACGGGCAGCCTCGACCTGGTGCGACCACTGGTTAACAGTCCATGCTCAATATGGGCAGACCAGAACGACTTGCTGGTTTGCCGCAACAGGTTTTTGCGGTGAACGAGAAACCATGCAGTGGCATCTGATTTTTCTCTGGCGGTAGCAATGATATGGCCGGCAACCACTGTTTTGCCGAATGCGGGCGAGGCAACGCCCAAAACAGATCTATAGCCGGCTATCAGCGCCTCGCGCAGCTTGGTTACAAATTCGGCTTGGTCTTGGAATAGGTTAAATGCTGGCACCCTGAGTCCTCCCATGATTTTTATGATAGCCGTATTCGGGGCTCAACTTGATCCTGGCCTTCATAGCTTCAGTCTGACTATAGCCGCTATAGATGATTTCTCGCTTGCCATCTACGCAAGCCCTCGCATACCACCGGCCAGTCTTGCTATCAAAATGCACCCCTGGTACTCCGCTAGTGTTGTTTGAGTAAAGCGGGCGGTTTTTGTAATTCCCAGCCGCGGTAACCAATCTTAGGTTTCCCGGGTTGTTGTTCAGTCCGTTTCCGTCAACATGATCTACAACCATGCCTTCAGGGATTTCACCAAATAGCATTTCCCATATTACGTTGTGAGCAAAATATCTCTTCTTGCCGTATGATACTTGCCAGTAAAGAGTATTAGAGCGCTTGGCATCATGCGAGCATCCGGCGATCTTCCCGGCGTATCGGGTAGTCCATCTGCGCCACTCCTTTTCAGTCTTGAATGCCGACTTTCCCCGTTGCCTCCAAATTAGGTTGCCGCGAAGATGCAAAAATATTTCATTCCAGTTCATTGCTTTCCCTCCAGGTACTTAGAGAGCGCCACCACAGTGGCGTGCTTCGGGTCTTTTGTGACTCCATCCCGAATATCTCTCAGCGTGTTGTAGTGCGTGCTTGTCGCCTCAGAAACGAGTGAAAGCCGGCGATCTTTTAGAGCATCCCTGATTTCTTCAACTGTCATCATCTTACGGTTCTCCGTTAATTGTTACGGCTAGGTGTTGACAGATTACACCAGCCGCGCGAAACTAGTCAACGTCAAACCGACCAAATGGAGACTGACCAACCATGATAGAAGTAATCCAATACACCCCAGGGATGACCATTGAGCCGCCATGCTTTATCGCCAACATGCCAAACGAGGTTTACCACTCTCACCCGGAAGGCGTCAGCTCGTCTGGCTTGAAGCTGGTAGAGCGAAGCCCCGCCCACTATCGCTACCAAGCAGCCCGCGCTCCGTCACGGGCAATGGAGATTGGCAGCGCAATACATTGCGCCCTGCTGGAGCCTGAGCGCTTCGCATCTGATTACGTGCTACTCAAAGACGTAAAAGACCGCCGCGCAAGCGAATACAAGGCAGCAACGAAAGTTCACGGCACCGAGTGTGTTCTGGTCGCCAGCGAGGCAGATCAGGTAGCCGGAATGCAGGAAGCCGTATTGTCGAACCCGGCCATGTCTGAACGACTGAACGCAGAAGGATGGCGGGAACTGTCGCTGTTCGCGCGTGATCCAGAGACGGGCGTCCTGATCCGTGTGCGTTATGACCTGCTGACCGTCAGTGGCATTGCAGTGGACCTAAAGAGCTGCCAGGACGCCAGACCGGACGAATTCAGTAAGTCGATATTAAACTACGGCTATGACCTGCAAGCTGCGCTGTACGCGGACGCTTTCGAATGGGCGACCGGCGGGCCGCTTGGCGCGTTTGAGTTTGCCGTGGTTGAGAAGGAAATGCCGCACGGTCACAAGCTGTACCTGCCAGACGAAACCATGATGCAGGAAGGTCGCCGCCGTTACCGGGAGGCGCTTAATCTGTTTGCTGAATGCGAGCGCTCAGGAGATTGGCCTGGCATCACGTGCGACGGACCTGAGTTGATCAGCCTGCCGAGCTGGCGTGTTGCTCAGATTGAAAAAGAATTGGATGAGGAGTTTGTATAATGCCTGATATTTCAGAAACACTTGAGGCAAAGTCGGATCAGCTTAACGCGGTTGACATTATGGGTGTGGAGCCCGTGATTCGTGTCCGTGATGTTAAAGTTGTCTCTGGCGATCAGCCGGTGCACATTTACTTCGACGGCGACCACGGCAGACCATGGAAGCCAAGCAAGGGCATGCGCCGGGTGCTTGCGGGTGCCTGGGGCCGGATGACTGAGGACTGGGTTGGCCGTTACGCGCAGATTTACTTTGAATCGTCTGTGAAGTACGCCGGCAAAGAAGTAGGCGGCATCCGAATCCGCGCCCTGTCCGATATTGATCAGCGCGGCCTGTCGTTTGCGTTGCGCATCAACCAAAAGCAAACGGAGCCGTACCATGTGCCGTTGCTTCAGGTGAAGACTCAGGAGTACCCGGCTGACAAGTTTGCCAAGGCGCTGCCGGTTATGGCCGAAAAGATGAAAAACGGCGAGATGACGCTACAGCAGGTTATTGCGCAATGCCAAAAGACCGGCCAGCTTTCAAATGAGCAACTGAAGCAAATGGAAGAAGTCGCGCCGGTTGAAATCCATGAAGACGATAATGACGATGAGGTGATGTAACCATGGCACGCGGACTCAACAAAGTAATGATCATTGGCCGTCTAGGCCAGGACCCGGAAACCCGTTACATGCCAAGCGGTGACGCAGTGTGTAACTTGTCAGTGGCTACCGATGAAAGCTACAAGAACAAGGACGGCCAGAAGGTTGAAAAAACCGAATGGCACCGGGTTAGCATGTTCGGCAAGCTGGCAGAAATTGCCGGACAATATCTGACCAAAGGTGCTCAGGTATACATCGATGGCAAGCTGGAAACCCGCAAGTGGCAGGCTCAAGACGGCAGTGACCGCTATACCACTGAGATCAAGGCATTTCAGATGCAAATGCTTGATAGTAAGGGGTCTGGTCAGCAACAGTCGGAGCCGTCAGCCCAGCAGCAACATCAACCGCCCCATGGTGGCGGCGGCATGCCAGAGCCGGTGGATGACTTCGACGACAATATCCCTTTCTAGACATTCCATTTAATGCCATTTATTGGTACACTGCCCTCCACATAGGAGGGCTTTTTATGATCACCAAAATCTGCAAGAAATGCGAAACTGAACTGCCGGAAGATGCTGGGTTTTATGCAAATGACAACACTTGCAAGGAGTGCAGGAGGGCAAAGGTTAAGGCTAACCGAGCTGAAAAAATAGAATACTATCGAGAGTATGATAGAAAGCGGGCTAACCGCGAAGACAGGGTTAAGGCCAGGCAGGAGTACGCAAAAACACCAGAAGGCATGGCTTCTGCTAACGCCGCTAAATACAGATGGAGTGAGGCCAACAAAAAGAAACGGTGGACTGCCCACGCTGTCAACAATGCCGTCAGAGATTGCAAGCTGTCGAAGGCCGAACATTGCCAAAGCTGCGGGAAATCTGGGTGTAGAATTGAGGGGCACCATGACGACTATGACCGCCCACTTGATGTTACTTGGCTTTGCTCTGCCTGCCATCGAAAATGGCACAAGGAAAACGGAGAGGGCTTGAATGCCAGGTGAACAGCGGAAACAGCGAGTCTACCGAATTCAACTCGAAACCGGCGAGCGAATGATCTACGTTGCTTCAGAAGAAATAACCCGCACGGAGGCGGGCAAAAGGATCAGGGAAAAGTTCAGGCGGGGCGGGAAGTTTGTGAAGTAAAAGCGGCCTCAAGGGCCCCTAATGCCCCACCTCCTCCGGCTCAGTCGTCGTGTCCAGCTCGATCTCGCCATCGCACAGCATCCCGTCCGAGGCAATCTCCCCGCAAAGCCAACGATCATAATCCCATCCGCAACCGTACATCATGATCATGTAGCCGCCGCAGATGGGGCACGGCGGGCGGGTCATGCGCCCGTACTCCCGAAGCCGCCAGCGCCCCGCTCGGTATTGTCCAGCTCATCAACCAGCTGTGCCAGTACCATCACCGGAGACACAACCAGCTGGGCAATCCGATCACCGCGCCGGATCTCAATAGGCCGGTCGCCGTGGTTGATGCCGCACACATGCAACTCGCCGCGGTAGTCCGAATCCACC
>Ga0114983_1001246_pt1 | contig 10201 bp, 9 predicted proteins | sample Shrwel_input2_RT_FD_87182 | JGI IMG/M metagenome (GOLD analysis project Ga0114983, IMG submission 87182) | Subsurface microbial communities from deep shales in Ohio, USA - Utica-3 well 1 S input2 RT | ecosystem: Environmental > Aquatic > Deep subsurface > Shale gas/oil reservoir > Produced...
CAACATCGCCAGAAATAAAGACGCAAGGAGGGAGGGAGGACGCTGATGGGCAAAAGCTCAGCGAGCTGGTAAAACGATGCGCAACGGCTCAAGCCTTCAGAGCCTGATCCGGGCAACACGTCCACATGGTGAGCTTCATGCCAAGCCTGCCACTCTCACCAGGAAGGTCGCCTCACTGGTCGGCTAGGCGCCCGCCCACACTGGCGATGGCTTGGTCATTTTCATGGCCACCGTTGGTGCCCTGCGCGCTTCGCGCTCCGGCGCCGGTTGGTTTGGGCGTTGGGCAGCAGAAAAGGCACGCATGAGCTGGCTCGTCACGAAATACCTGATCACGGCAGCACTGGTTGTTGCCGTCTCGGAGGCTGCCAAGCGCAGCGATAGATTCGGCGGACTGATCGCTGCGCTGCCGCTCGTGACGCTGCTCACCCTGATTTGGCTCAACGCGGAGCATCAGCCTCAGGCAAAGATCGCCAATCACGCCTGGTACACATTTTGGTATGTCGTGCCCACGCTGCCAATGTTTCTGGCTTTTCCCGCGCTCTTGCCGCGCATTGGCTTCTGGCCATCCATGCTCGCTGGCGTCGTCATGACAATGATGTGTTTCATTGTTTTCGCCCTGGTCATGCGGAATTTCGGCGTGGAGTTGCTGCCGTGACTGCTCGAATCAAGCGAATCACATTTGCCATTGCAAACACGCCAAACCGCGGTCATGCAATCGCACTGCTGGTGTGCCACTTCAAGGTCATGGACCGTGCTCCACGCCTGTTCGTAAAAAATGAGCAATGGGTCTTTGAATACCCCGACGCGCCCCCGCCTGGCTGACGGTTCAACTCGCCAGCGGAGCAACGGGGCAACGGGGCAACGGAGCAACGGGGCAACAAGGAAATCGCATGAGCATCAAAAACCAGGGGGGCATGCCTTCGCGGGGCCATCCGCTTGTCCATTCAAGGTCAATTGGCGCGATTCAGGTTTGCCATTGTGACCTGCCCGGTGTCTTGCGCGTCAGAGCGAGGCTCATGCATGCGCCTGTTGGTGCAACCCTGGCGTTTCATGCGTTCACCGGGTCAAGGGCGAGCTGGTGGCCCACCGAGCCGGGTGTCCCTGCACCCCCTGAAGGCGCTCCTCAGGAATCGCAGCGCAAGCCATGAGGCATCGCCTCCGGAATTTGTTTCCTGCAGCTGCCAGGCCTCAACCTCCGCTCTCCATCAGCCCACCTGAGGTTAGGCATCGGTTTGTCGTGTTTCATGGCGGGTCATGACACCTGCATCGGTCGGCTGCTCATGCGCCAGCCATGGCGCAATATCTGGCCTGATTTCGTCCCTCGCACGGGGAACCATTTGCTTCATGGCCTGCTTTGTTTGTGCTTCATGCCAGCGTTGGTTTGGCACCTGCGAAATGGCTGAGGCCCCATGACGCCGACCGGCTGCGCACGTTGACGCCCTCCAACTCGCATCGGCACGAATCACCGTGGGCGTCAGGCCTTTGGCTTTTGGGTCGTTGAATATGCGGAATGCGTTTCGATTGTCCGCAAGCTCTGCCAGTCATGGTAAGCACCTGAAGGCGCAACAGCCTGGGTGAGCCACAGTGTTGGGGCTTGCGGTGCAAGCTTCATTTCCCAACATCAAGACCCATGAATCAGGAGGAAACCCATGACTTGGATTAATTCCAGGCGCGTGTCTGCGCGCCTGCTGCGAGCCGCCTTTGCCTTGGCCATGGCGTCCACGGCCGCCGCCGGTGCCGCTGCGCAGTCGATTGATAACCCCAGCTTCGTGACCTACACGGCGGCGTCAAGCCCGGCCATGCCCACGCTCGTGCCGGCCACCACCACGCCCTCGTCGACGCCGCCAGCGGGTTTCTGGGACGAACTGGGCACCCCACCCGTGACGGCCAGTTACCAGCGCGACAACACCACCTCCGGTGGCCCCTACCTCACCATCACGATCACCAACGGCAGCTCCACGTCCGCAGGCAATTACACCTTGCACGCGAGCCCTGACCGGGCGATTGCAACGGGCAATGTGGCCCGCTCAAAAATCGGGCTGGTTGTGGCGCAAACGCCGAGCGAGGTCTTCATCAACGCTGGCTTCTACCAGTACGCAGGCAGCACGTACAACGGCCAGTTCGAGAGCGAGGCATCGGTCGCCGATGGCGCACGCACCACGCTTCAGAGCGTGAGCGCGGAGTTGGTGGGCGGCACCAAGTCGTGGTCGACCAACTTGAGCACCACACAAGCACACCCCATCTTGTCGGCGTACAACATCCCACCGGGTGGCGTGGTGGTGCTGCGTGTGAAGAGCTGGACACTCGATAACGGTGTCACCACCGGCAACGGGGTCATGCCGCTGTCCGTGCTGGGTCGCCAGCAGAACACGGGCCCCGGCAAGAACTTCAAGGTCTCGGTCGAGATGATCGGCAAGACCTTTTCGGGCTCTTACGTGTCCACCCTCGAGGTGCTCAACAGCCTGGGTGTGATCAAGCGAAGCGTGTCGCACGCCAGCACCGAATGGTCGACACAGCAAGGCAGGATCGTTGACAACTTCATCCTGGACATGTCGGCCGCTTCCATGCCGGCTGGTGACTACACGCTGCGCTACAAGGTGGCGCCGTCAGCCGGTGCACCAGGCATGCGACTTGGCACGGCCTCGTCCAGCGTGACCGAGGTCAACTACCTGTGGGCCAACCCCGCCGACTACCGCTACCGCATTGGAAACGTGACGGTGAGCAACGCGGGCGGCCTGCACCTGGGCATGTCTTTCCACTCCTACCCAGGGACGAGCGACAGCCGATTCGGCGCCATCCAGGGCACCCACAAGTTCGTGCGCTCACTGGCGAACGACAAGCTGTGGAAGCCCTGGTGGAACGTCAACCCAGACGGCTCGCTCAACACGACCGACCCCAACCGCTGGACAGACCTCGACGCTTGGGCAAACAGGTTCGCGCAGGCGGGCGAGCGCAAGCTGCTGCTGACCTTCTTCGGCTCGCCCACGGCAGCGAGTTCCAACCCAACGCTGATCAGCGGTGCGTGGGGGGCCTCGGCACCCGGGATCTCAGCCCCACCTGTGGACTTGAATGTCTTCAAGCAGGCCGTGCAAGCCACCGTGGCGCGCCTGAGCGGTCGCGTTTTTGCCGTGGAGTGCTGGAACGAGCCCAACAGCCGCGACATGTTCTCCGGCACACCGACTCAGCTGGCCGACATCTGCCAGAAGGTGCACGAAGCCACCAAAGCGGTCGACTCAAGCATCCCGGTGATTTGCCCTCAGGCAGACAGCCCCTACACCGCCGGCTACGTCTACAGCGCCAAGACGTCGGCTGGCCATCCGATCACGAATTATTGCGATTGGGTGGGCTCACACATCTACAACCGCCTGAGCAATGACAGCCACAGCAAACCCTATGCAACGCAAAGCCTGAACCAGGCCCTGCGCTTGTTGAAGGTGCGCGGTCAGCAATACGGCATCGCTGCCAAAAAACTGGCCGTGACGGAATTCGGCTTGAACCGTTGCACCTGGAACACCACGCCGGCACTGGGCCGTGTCGGTCCTGGGCAGACGCTGGATGACCTGCCCAATGAGGACAAGGCCGACGCCATGTTCCAGGCGACGATGACGATGCATGAGGAAGGCGTGATGGCCCTCGGCTTGTACTCATACGATCACGGCGATGACGACCCGGCATGCCGCCGCGGTGGCAGCTACATCTGGTCGATGCTGGGCAGTGGGTCCTCACAGTACTTGAACGGTGCCGTGCTGGATGCCTTTGGCAATGCGCGCATCCAGGTCGGCACCACGAGCACCGCGGCGCCCTGAGTCAGAAGTGAGCGGCGGCCCTGCACTGCAGGGCCTTTGCTACACGGCCGTGAAGCGCTGGGTGGGCACGTTCACCCGATCACGGTCAATGCACGCGTCGCCATGGCCGAATCCTGATCCTTGGGGAAGAGCCAGTCCATGTCGACGTCAGGGTGCACCTTGAACTGGATGTTGGTGCTGCCACCCGCCCCTCCGGGCCCGGCTTTGCCACGCAGGTTGATGGAGTCGGTGTCGCCCACGGTGAGGTAGTTGCCGTTCGCATCTGGCGGGAAGAGAAACATCTCGCGAACCTGCGACCCCGGCGTGAGAACGGCTGCGCCGGAGTTCAATGTTGCGCGGGCGACCATCGGCGCCGGGGGGACGATCAGCTTTCCCACCGCGTCGTTGAGAACCCAGACTTGCCAGACCACGTCTTTCAGGGCAATTCCCCCGCTGGCGGCGTCGGCGTTCCTGACGGTCAGGGAAAAACTGAACTCTTCGTTCGGGTTGATCGAGGTGCCCGAGGCGGGCACCAGCGCAGAAATCGTCACGGTCACCTTCGAGTCCACGTAGGACACCACGGCGCTTCTGATTTCCTGCAGGTTGATTGGCATGGCTTCGCTCCTGATGAGTTGATTGAGATGGCCAGCATGTTGACCAGCCGTTTTGCGCCCCTGTCGTGAACCGTCAGGTCGCCATCAAATGCTCCCACCGGGCTGGCTGCGGGAGTTGAGCTCACTCAAGCGGGAAACCGATTGCCCGGCGGCCGTGTCCGCTGCGGGGCAAGGTGTCGCGGCCGCTGGTCCACGCGCGGTACCGCACATAGAATGGGTCGTTGTTGATTCACCAAGGTGCACCCCATGAAGTCCTTCGTCTGCGCGATCACGATCTTGCTTGCCATGAGTGGCTGTGCCGTCTACACACCTGCGGGCTCGGTGGTCATCGACCCGGCCGGCCCTCACGGCCATGGAGGCTCTGGCGGCAACGGCTCGTTCTGCCCGCCCGGTCAAGCCAAAAAGGGCAACTGCTGATGCCTCGCGGGTCGAACCCATCGACCCGCCTCACGCCCCCGTTGTCAAGTCAAGCAAGGCTTCAGATGCAGATTTCTCCCTCCCCCTTGACCGCGGCCCTCGCCGGCGCGTTTTCGGCGCTGACATGGCCCTGGCTGTGGTCGCGCTTCGGTCAGGCGGGCTCGGAGGGGAGCACGGAGCTGATCCTGGGGACCTTGCTGCTGGTCGCCCTGCCTGCGCACGCCTTCGTGCTGGGCTTCGGTCATCGCGCGTCGGTGGCGCCTGGTCAGCTGGATCGGGTGCTGCTCAAGCGCGTGGGGGCCTGGTTGGGCGCCGCGGGCGCCACCGCCGTGCTGACATCGGCACAAGCCCTTTACTGACGCCACGGCGGGCACCCACACACCGATTCGGGAGACCCACGCATGGCTCGCAACGCCCTCGTTTACGCCGCGGTTGGCGCCACGCTCACAGCCGCATTGTTTGTGCTGAATCCCTCTGCGGATCAGCACCGCAGTCGCATCCAGGAGGCCGTGGCCGAGCGCAGCCCGCTGGCCGGGGTGCTGGGCGTGGGGGCGCTGGCGGCCTTCACGTCCACCTATCACCCCTTGGGTGTGGCGTCTTACACCACGGTCAACGGGCGCACCCTGTCGGTGGGGGCGTTGGGCATGGTGTTCGTGCTCAACCCGGTCAAGTGACCGTGGGCAGCCAGTTGCCCAGGGGCTGGGGTCGACCGAAGAGGTAGCCCTGCAGGCAATCGCAGTCGCGGCCGACCAGGAAGTCGGCTTGCTGCTGCGTCTCGACGCCTTCGGCCACCACGCGCAGTCGCAGGTGACGCGCCACCGACAGGATCGCTTCGACGATGGCCGTGTCGTTGGGGTCGGTGGGGGTGTCGCGCACGAAGGTGCGGTCGATCTTGATTTCGTAGAGCGGCAGCTTCTTGAGGTAGGCCAGGCTGGAGTAGCCGGTGCCGAAATCGTCGATCGAGAAGCGCACACCCATGTCGACGAGTTCGGCCATGCGCTTGACGGTGTCGTGCAGGTTTTCGATCAGCAGGCCTTCGGTGACTTCGAGGATGAGGCCCTCGGCGCGGGCACCTGCCTGCTCGAGCCTGGCGCGCACCAGCTCGACGAAGTCGGGGCTGCGGAACTGGCGTGGGCTGACGTTGACCGACAGCGTCCAGTCTCGCCCGGCCGACTGCAGTTGCGCCAGCGCCGTGCACGCGCGCATCAGCACCATCTCGCCGAGTTGCAGGATGAGGGTGGACTCTTCGGCCAGAGGGATGAACTGGGTGGGCGGGACGGAGCCCCGCTCAGGGTGGGTCCAGCGCAGCAACAGCTCGCCGCCCACGACGGTGCCGGTGGCGTCGACCTGGGGTTGCACGTGCACGTCGAACTGACCGCTGGCGATGCCGTCTTGCATGTCGTGCTCGATGGCCAGGCGCTCTTCAACTTCGGTCTGCATGCCGGCCTCGAAGAACTCGATGCGGTTGCGACCGCCGGATTTGGCGCGGTACATGGCGGTGTCGGCCTCGCGCAGGAGGTCGTCAACGGACTCCTCGCCGCGCGGAAAAACAGTGATGCCGATGCTGCCGGTGCTGCTGTAGGGGTAGCCGTCGATGTCGTAGCGGCTTTGCAGCACGGATCGCACCTTCTCGGCCACCGCGAGGGCCTGGCGCGCGGCGTGCTCGATGTCGGCGCCGAGGTTGCCCACCTGGATGACGAACTCGTCGCCGCCCAGGCGCGCCACGGTGTCGTCGGCGCGCAGCACGGAGCCCAGGCGCAAGGCGACTTGCTGCAGCAAGGCGTCGCCCACGGAGTGGCCTCGGGCGTCGTTGATCTGCTTGAAGTTGTCGAGGTCGATGAACATGAGCGCGCCGGTCTGGCCCACTCGCCTCATGGCGGCCAGTGCGTGTTCCAGGCGATCGACCAGCATGCGCCGGTTGGGCAGGCCGGTGAGCGCGTCGAAGTAGGCCAGGCGGTGGGTGTGGGCCTCGTTGAGTTTGCGCTCGGTGATGTCGGAGATGAAGCCATGCCACAGGGTGCTGCCGTCGGGCAGGCGCTCGGGCTCGGCGTCACCGTGGCGCCAGCGCACGCCTTGCTTGGGCAGCACCACGCGGTATTCGTGTCGCCAGGGCTGCAGGCTGACAGCGGAGCACTCGATGCTTTCGGTCACCGCGTCGAGGTCGTCGGGGTGCAGGCGGCTGAGGACGGCCGAGGCGTCTTCGCGCACATCCTGGGGGTGCACGCCGTACATGTCCCACAGGCGCTCGCTGGCGTACGGGAAGCAGGCGCGCCCGTCCGGGAAGACCTGGTACTGGTAGATGACCCCCGGCACGCGGCGTGCGAGGTTGTCGAGCAGGTTGGTGCGTGCTTGCAACTCCTCGAACACGGAGCCCAGGCGGGCGTTTTGCTTGCGCAGCTCCAGCTGGGCCATCACCTGGCGTGACAGCATGGCCAGGGTCGTGCGTTGCGATTCGTCGAGCTGGCGCGGCTCGCGGTCGATGATGCACAAGGTGCCCAGGGCGTGGCCTTCCGGGGTGATCAGGGGCGCGCCGGCGTAAAAGCGAATGTGGGGGTCGCCGGTGACCAGGTCGTTGTGGGCGAATCGGTCGTCGCGCTGGGCGTCGGGCACCACCATCACGTCCGGGGTGCGGATGGCGTGGTCGCAGAAGGCGACCGAGCGGGGTGTCTCGCACACATCCAGGCCTTGGCGGGACTTGAACCACTGCCGTCCGTGATCGATCAGGCTGACCAGGGCGATGGGCACGCCCATCACGCGGGCGGCGAGGGCCGTGAGGTCGTCGAAAGCCATTTCCGGCCCGGTGTCGAGCACAGCGTAGCTGAGCAAGGCACGCAAGCGTTCCGCTTCCAGGTCGGGGGTGAGGTGCAGGGCGTGCGACATGATGGGTGCAACGGATTCTAGGTAGCGCGATGCGTGCTGAAAGCCGAAACAGGAAGCCGAAACCCGCCCTGCTCACCGCCCTGATTGAAACCGATATGCTTTGCGGCTGTCGTGAAAACCGCGTGGATCCGATTTGCCCCTTGCCATCCTGACCTGCCTGGCCGCCTTGCTGATCGCCTGGATCGTCTGGCAACCCCGTTGGGAAGCTCGACGGCGCCAGCGTCAGCAGGCCACGCCGTTCCCGCCCGCGTGGCGCGCCATCATCCGCCGCCGGGTGCCGCTGGCCGCGCGCCTGCCGGCCGACTTGCAGATCCAGTTGCGTCGGCACGTCCAGGTCTTCCTGGCGCAAACGCCCATCCTGGGCTGTCAGGGCCAGGAGGTCGACGACGAGGTGCGCGTGACCATCGCAGCTCAGGCCTGCCTGCTGCTGCTGAAGCGGGCCGACGCGCATTTCGAAGGGCTGCGCCAGGTGCTGGTCTACCCCAGCGCCTTCCTGGTGAAGGTGGAGCACCAAGATGAAGCGGGCGTGGTGCAGTCGGGGCGGGACTGGCGAGCGGGCGAATCCTGGCAGGAGGGCCAGGTCGTGCTGTCGTGGGAGGACGTGCTGGAGGGCGCTGCAGAGCCACACGATGGCTGGAACGTGGTCATCCACGAGTTCGCGCACCAACTCGATGCGCGCACGGGCGTCAGCGAAGGCCCGCACTGGCATCGGGTGATGGAGCCCGCCTTCGAGCGCTTGCGGGCCGATGTGGACCGCGGTGTCGACCCCTTCCTTGACCCCTACGGCGCCACCGACCCGGTCGAATTCTTCGCGGTGGTGACGGAGGCGTTTTTCGAGCAAGGCGCCGAGCTGGCCGAGGCCCACCCGACGCTGTTCGGCGAGTTCAAGGCGCTCTACGGGGTCGACACGCGCGGCTGGTGAGCTCGGGGCCTGCGCACCAAGGTGATGCCATCGAGCTGGCCTTGTTTTTGCTTCGCATGGGCAGAGAGCAGTGGCACACGCGTGTCGACTGAATGATCGCTAGGGTTCCGAGCGTGACCACCCCCGGTTGCGCTGGCTGGTCCGAGAGCGATCGGCCGTGGCAACGCGGCTCCACGGAGGGATAAAAGCCCGGGAGATCTTGCGCATGGTCGCCATGCACGAGCGTCTCTCGGTGTTTTTGCCCCGTCTTCGGAGTCCGACATGAGCCAACCCGCTTTCAACAACCCACCCGCGACCGCCCCCGTTGACGCCACCGCGCACTGGGAGCGCTTTCCCCCATCCAGCACCGCGGGCGTGGCGCCCGAGCGGGTGCTGTGGTCCGAGCGCATGCCCGGCGGCGCACATTGGTCTTGGCGCCTCAAGCGCGGCACCGCCTTGCGTTTCGTGGCGCTGGGCGAGCAGGCCAACGTGAGCCTGGTTCTGTATGCCGCGCACAGCCCGCTGGAGCGCTACAACATGCCCGACTCGCTGAAGGCGCAGCACACGGCGCACTTCACCCGCGGCCACGTCCTGATGAGCGACATGGGCCGCGCGATGGCCAGCTTCACCGAAGACAGCGTGGGCTGGCACGACCCGCTGGGCGCGCTGCTGGACACCCCGACCATGCAACGGCGCTTTGGCGAACACCGCTTCGAGGCACACCGCAACGGCATGCACCGCTCGGGCAAGGACGGGCTGCTCATCGAGATCGGCAAACACGGCCTGGGCCGACGCGACCTGATCGCGCCAGTCAACCTCTTCAGCAAGGTCAGCGTCGACGAGGAAGGCCGCTTTCATTTCGCAGCCGACCACGTCAAGCCGGGCGACTTCGTGGAGTTGCGCCTGGACATGGACGTGATCGTGGCGACCTCGACCGCTCCGCACCCTTTGACCCCCGCCAGCGGATACGCCCCCGCCCAGGTCGGTGTGCTGGCCTGGCGCAGTGGCCCCGCGGCGCCAGACGACTTCTGCCGCAATTTCCGCGGCGAGAACGCGCGCGCGCACCACAACAGCGACGTCTTCAGCCTGTGACACCCCGGGAGCCCGCCACCATGACCGCCACCGCCACCCGCATCCAGCACAGCCCCCTGATCGAAGCCGATGCCGTGCTCAATCAACGCCACCCCGCCGGCGAGCCCATCCTCTTCCAGCTCAAGCGGGGCCAGACGCTGCGCATCGTCGACCTGGAAGGCAACCAGGCCGCCGACGTGATCTTCTACAACGCCGACGACCTGGGCGAGCACTACAGCGCTACCGACACGCTGCTGCAGCAGGGCGGCATCTACCTGACCACCGGCTCGGTGCTGATGAGCAACGAAGGCCGACCGATGCTCACCATCACGGCCGATACCTGCGGGCGCCACGACACCCTGGGCGGCGCCTGCGCGGCCGAGAGCAACACCGTGCGCTACGCCCTGCAAAAGAAGTTCATGCACAGCTGCCGCGACAACTACCTGCTGGCCATCCAGCACGCCGACATCGGGCTGAGCAAGGCCGACCTGGTGCCCAACGTCAACTTCTTCATGAACGTGCCGGTGACGGCC
>Ga0114983_1001250_pt1 | contig 10191 bp, 11 predicted proteins | sample Shrwel_input2_RT_FD_87182 | JGI IMG/M metagenome (GOLD analysis project Ga0114983, IMG submission 87182) | Subsurface microbial communities from deep shales in Ohio, USA - Utica-3 well 1 S input2 RT | ecosystem: Environmental > Aquatic > Deep subsurface > Shale gas/oil reservoir > Produced...
GGTGTATCCACGCGAGCTGGTCAAGGAGGCGCTGCGGCTCAATGCGGCAGCGGTCATCGTTTCGCACAACCATCCGAGCGGCAACCCCGAACCGAGCGGCGCCGACAAGGTACTGACCCAGCGGCTCAGGGAGGCGCTGGCGCTGGTGGATGTCCGCACGCTGGATCACATCATCGTGGCGGGTGGCAGCACCATATCCTTCGCCGAACGCGGTCTGATTTGACCGAGGGGGCTTCGGCCCCCATTTTGCTGCGATGGCGGCTCTCAGATCGCTGCTTGATTGACGCGCCGGCTCAGGGCTTCGGCGCTTTCCTTGCGTTCGCTGTAGCGATCTACCAGATATGGCGCCACGTCGCGCGTGAGCAGCGTGAACTTCATCAGCTCTTCCATCACATCCACGATGCGGTCGTAATAGGCCGAGGGCTTCATGCGTCCCGCTTCATCGAACTCCTGGTATGCCTTGGCGACCGAAGACTGGTTTGGGACGGTCAGCATCCGCATCCAGCGGCCCAACACGCGCATTTGGTTAACGGCGTTGAAGGACTGCGATCCACCCGACACCTGCATCACCGCCAACGTCTTGCCCTGTGTCGGGCGCACCGCGCCGACCGACAGAGGAATCCAGTCTATTTGGGTCTTCATCAAGCCGGTCATGGCACCGTGGCGCTCGGGCGAACTCCACACCATGCTTTCGGCCCATTGCACCAGTTCGTGCAGTTCCCTGACCTTTGGGTGATCGTGAGGCGCGTCATCCACCAACGGCAGGCCCGAGGGGTTGAACATCCGTGTCTCGCCGCCGAGCGCGCTCAGGATGTGTGCCGCTTCTTCAGCAGCCAGGCGGCTGAACGAGCGTTCGCGCAGCGAGCCATAGAGCAGCAGGAAGCGCGGCGCGTGGGTGGCACGCTCGGGTGCCATTAACCGCTGGGCATCGGGTTGCTGGAACAGCGCGGTGTCGATATTGGGTAGGTCGATTCTGGATTCAGACACGGCGGCCTTCCGCATTCACGACGGCTTCGCCGTCTTCCTTGCTGAATGCACCGCGCTGCGGCTGGGGCAGGATGTCCAGCACCGCTTCCGAAGGTCTGCACAGCAGTGCGCCCAGCGGCGAGACCACGATGGGGCGGTTGATGAGGATGGGGTGCTGGAGCATGAAGTCGATTAAATGTTCGTCGCTCCATTTGGAATCATCCAGGCCCAATTCCGCATAAGGTGTGCCTTTCTCGCGCAGCACCGCACGCACTGGCACACCCATCGCAGCGATCAGCGTTTTCAGCGTCTCGCGGTCGGGCGGTGTTTTCAAGTATTCGATGATGGTCGGCTCTTCGCCGCTGTTGCGAATCAAGCCCAGCACGTTGCGCGACGTACCGCAGTCGGGGTTGTGATAGATGGTGATCTGGCTCATGCCATTGCCTCGGTTCAGGGATTCGTGGGGTTGGCGGAATACATGCTGGCGCCCTTGAGCCGCCACCGGCGGCCCAACCGCAAGGCGACATGCACCAGCAGGATGAGCACCGGCACTTCCACCAGCGGCCCGATCACCGTGGTGAAGGCGACAGGCGAAGCCAGGCCGAACGACGCAATAGCCACGGCGATGGCCAGCTCGAAGTTGTTGCCTGCGGCAGTGAAGGCGATGGCGGTGGTGCGTGGGTAGTCGGCCTGGATCAGCCGGCCCATAAAGAAACTGATGAGGAACTGGATCACGAAGTAGAGTGTCAGCGGCACGGCAATCTTTAGCGCGTCCATCGGCAGGCGCACCACGTCGGCACCTTTGAGGCTAAACATGGCCACGATGGTGAACAGTAGCGCCGCCAGCGTGATGGGACTGATCCGCGGCAGGAATGCACGCTCGTACCAGTCCTGGCCCTTGCGTCGAATCAGCGAGCGCCGGGTCAGGTAGCCGGCCAGGAACGGGATGCCCAGGTAAATCAGTACCGCCTCGGTGATCGTCCAAAAGCCCACGTCAATGACGCTGCCTTGCAGGCCGAACAGGGGCGGCAGGACGGTGAGGAAGACCCAGGCGTAGAGGCTGAAGAACAGGATCTGGAAGATCGAATTGAAGGCGACCAGGCCCGCGACATACTGGTTATCACCACGCGCCAACTGGTTCCACACAAGCACCATAGCGATGCAGCGTGCCAGTCCAATCAGGATCAGGCCGGTCATGTATTCCGGCTGGTCGCGTAGGAAAATCACCGCCAGCACGAACATCAGCACCGGCCCGATGATCCAGTTTTGCACCAGTGACAGCAACAGCACGCGCCGGTCGGCGAAGACCTCGTGTAGCGTCTCGTAGCGCACCTTGGCCAGCGGCGGGTACATCATCAGGATCAGGCCGATGGCGATCGGGACGTTGGTCGTGCCGATCGAGAGCGCATTGAGCGCATCGGGCAAACCGTCGAAGAACGTACCCAATGCAACACCCAGCGCCATCGCGGCGAAAATCCAGACGGTGAGATAGCGATCTAGGAAGGACAGGCGCGATGGCGTGTTCAGCATCGAATGCCCGCTTTGGGGGCTGTCGTGATTCATGAGGTTTTCCTGTTTGCCAAAGCCCGCAGACGCTCCACTCCCACCGGCTCTTCGGTCAGAAGCGGCACGACAGCATGGCGTCGGGCATGTTGTGTGGCCACGGCGTCGATTTCCCGCAACTCGTTGCGTGCACGCTGGCGCAGCAGCGGGGAATGCGGATGTGCGGCCGCCACGCTGTTGTTAACGATCCAGGCCCACGGCTCGATGCCCGCGCGGCGCAGGTCGTCTTGCAGGTTGGCCGCTTCCAGCACGGGCGTGGTTTCGGCCAGGGTGACAATGAGCACCTTGGTCTGCTTCGGATCTTGCAACTGCATCATCGGCGTCGTGAAATGAACGCCCGTCTCACCCATCTGCCGGGCGATGTCGCGGTGGTATGCGCCGGTGGCGTCGAGCAGCAGCAAGGTGTGGCCTGTGGGCGCGGTGTCCATCACCACGAACTTTCTGCCCCCTTCGCGGATGGCACGGGAGAATGCCTGGAACACCGCGATTTCCTCGGTGCAGGGCGAGCGCAGGTCTTCTTCCAGCAAGGCGCGGCCTTCGGCATCGAGCTGCGCGCCCTTGGTGTCCATCACATGCTGGCGATAGCGTGCCGTGGCTTCCTGGGGGTCGATGCGGCTGAGAGCCAGATTGGGAAGCGAACCTTCCAGCGTGTCGGCCAGATGCGCAGCCGGGTCGGAGGTGGTCAGATGCACGGGCAGGCCCCGGCCCGCCAGCTCCACGGCAATGGCAGCGGCCAGCGTGGTCTTGCCCACGCCGCCTTTGCCCATCACCATGACCAGACCGTGCCCATCGGCAGCGACTTCATCGACCAGGGCGGATAAGTCCGGCGCATTGATCTGGTCGGGCAGCTCGATGGCATCGGCGCCATATGTGGCGTCGGTATCGACCAGCAGATGGCGCAGAGCGTCGAGGCCCACGAGGTTGAACGGCTTGAGCGCGATCTGATCCCGAGGCAACGCCTGGAGGACAGACGGAATGGCGGCCAGCGTAGCCTGCTCTTTTTCGTAGATGGCAGCGGCAAGCGTATCGGTTTCGGCCTCGCTGGCAGGAAATACGCCGTTGATGACCAGGTGTTGCTGTGACAGGCCGATAGCGGCCAGTTCTTCATGGGTGCGGGCCGCCTCGCGCAGCGTGGGGCGCTGCGCACGGGCAACCAGCACTAGACGAGTGCGCAAGGGATCGGCCAACGCCTCTACCGCAGCCTTGTACTGACTGCGCTGTTTTTCCAGGCCCGCCAGCGGCCCCAGGCACGACGCATCGCCTTTGCCTGCTTCCAGAAAGCCACTCCATGCGCCCGGCAGTTGCAGCAGGCGGATGGTGTGGCCGGTAGGGGCTGTGTCGAAAATGATGTGCGCGTAATCCTGCGTCAGCGCCGCATCGGTCAGCAGGGCCGTGAACTCATCGAAGGCGGCGATTTCCGTGGTGCAGGCACCCGACAGGGATTCTTCGATGCCATCCACTACCGCATCGGGCAACACGCCTCGCACTGGGCCGACTATGCGGTCACGGTACGCTTGCGCGGCTGCCTGCGGGTCGATTTCCAGTGCCCATAGATTCGGCACGGCGGCAATCATCGTGATGTGGTTTCCGATGCGTTCGCCGAAAACCTGCCCCACGTTGGAAGCCGGGTCGGTACTGACGAGCAGCACACGCTTGCCCTGGGTCGCCAGTTGCACGGCCGTTGCGCAGGCGATGGAGGTCTTGCCGACGCCCCCTTTGCCGGTGAAAAACAGGAAGCGAGGCGGCTGGGTCAGGAAGTGCATGGGATCTCCTTGTTCAGCAGCAGCGGCCGCCAGAGCAGCAGGCGTTTTGGGCTGGCGAGGCTTCGGGCGCCTCGATGCCAGCCCAGCGGGTCAATTCGCTTCGGCTGGGGTAGCGACCGGCCAAGGCCACCTCACCATCGACCAGAACCAGGGGCAGCGCCTCTTGGCCCGAGCGTTGTAAAAAGCCTTTCACTGTCGGGTTTTCGGCGAAAGCGAGGGGTTGCTGTGCCAGGTTGAAGCGTTCGACCTGAGCACCGTGTTGCTTGGCCCAATCCACATCGGCGGCGAAGTTCACCAAGTTTTGATCCACTTCAACGCCACATACGCCGGTGCTACAACATAGCGCCGGGTCGAAAATCTGGATGCTTGGCATGGGGTGTCCTTTCAAATTGGTTGTTGATGAAGTGACGCTCTTCACTCTTGGCCGATGTTTCGCAACTCGCGTTGCAGCGACATGGCGTCCAGGCGTTGCAGTGGCAGCGAGAGAAACAGCTCGATGCGGCGGCGCAAAATCAGCGCGGCATCCTTGAACGCTTTGAGTCGTTGTTCTTCGCTACCTTCGACGGCTGCCGGATCGGGCACGCCCCAGTGAGCCGATACCGGCTTGCCCGGCCAAAACGGGCAAGCCTCGCCGGCGGCGTTGTCGCAGACGGTAAAAATGAAGTCGAACACCGGCGCCCCCGGCGCTACGAACTCATCCCAGCTTTTGCTGCGGTAGCCAGTCGTTGGCATGTGCAGCCGCTCCAGCGTGGCGAGCGCCAGCGGATGCACTTCGCCCTTGGGCTGGCTACCTGCCGAGTACGCCCGAAAGCGCCCTTGGCCCAGTTTGTTGAGGATGCCTTCGGCGAGGATGGAACGTGCGGAATTGCCCGTGCAGATGAACAGTGCGTTGTATGCGGCCTCTGTGGTCATGGTGTGCTTTCTCAACAGCAGGAAGAACGGGGGCTTGCTGTGCAGCAAGCCGGTGCGGTGATCGGTGTCGTGACTGAAGCCGCTTCATGGAAGACCGGGATGCTGCCTAACGTGTGGAAGTGCTCCCAGGCAATACCCTGCGGGTCGGTGACCCAATGCTTCTCGCTGCGTGCGTAGCAGCAGGTGGTCGTGCCTTCGTCGAGCAACGCCATGTCGGCGGCTTGTGCGCGGAGTTTCAGGGCGGCCAGTTCCTCGGCGTCGTCGGTCTGGATACCCAGGTGGTCGATGCCCGGCTTGCTGCCGCGCGTGGAGATGGCGAAGTTGACCGGCGGGTCTTCGAGCATCCACTTCGCGTAGTCGCCTTCGACGCGCGCAGGCTGCGCCGCGAATAGTTGGGAATAGAAGCCGATGCTGCGGTTCAAGTCATCGACGTGCAGGTGGACGTGGAAGCGCTTCATGGAGAGTTCCTTTCAGCAGGAGGCACAGGTGGAGGGAGATTCAGTGACTTCGCATACGCCGCCCTGGCAGCAGTGCTCGGTCATGTAGCCAAGCAGACTGTTCATCTGCGCGAAGTCAGCGCGATAGATCAGGTTGCGCCCTTGCTGTTCGATGGTGACGAGGCCAGCGTGAGCCAGCTCCTTCAGATGGAAGGACAGAGAGTTGCGGGCCACGTCGAGCTGGTCGGCCAAGACGCTGGGCGTCAGCCCCTCGGGGCCTGCGACGACCAGGGCGCGGAACACGCGCAGGCGTTGGGTGTGGGCCAGGGCGCCGAGGGCGGAAACAGCTTGATCTTCGTTCATAGTTCGATAATACAACATTTATTGAATCATTGCGCAAGAAACCAGCAAACAGAACCTCGTAGCGCCCCGGCGTGCCGCCGTCGGGTTCGCGGGCTGTGTCCCGCGCTTCGTGTCGAATCACGGCCATCCGGCTATGCCCCCTGGCGCCTCCGACCTGGGTGCTCTGCTCGCCTAAAACCGACGCATATGGAGGTGCAAGGGAGGCGGTCTTGCTGTTCCCTTCATCGTGCCACGGCGTGCTCGCCGTCAAGGGCTGCGCGCCGATGGCGCTTGCGTCCTGGCGGCCGTCGTTGACCCCTGACTGCTTGCGCTGCGCCGTGCCACGGAAGGGTCGGGCAATTCCGCCCGGCAACCCTTCAGGAGTTCACCATGAACAACGCACTCATCACTGACGAGCAGCGCATCGTGCTGCTGGCCAACGGCCGCGAATCGCTGGAGAACCCGGACTTCGATCCGGCGCCCGTGGTCAAGCTGTTCACGCCGGATAGCGGCGCGACCTGGCTGCTAACCGAGATTGATCCCGACGACCACGACCACGCCTTTGGTCTTTGCGACCTGGGCCTGGGGATGCCGGAAATCGGCTGGGTCAGCCTGGGCGAGCTGGCGACGGTGCGCGGCGGGCTGGGCTTGCCGATCGAGCGCGACCTGTCTTTCCGCGCCGAGAAGCGGTTGAGCGCCTACGCACGCGATGCGCGGCTGGCCGGGCGGATCGCTGTCTGACTCGGCCCTGGGAGCGCCGCAAGGCGCTCCTTGTGCTTTCTCAACCTTTGCAGGAGATCCATGCCATGAGTAGCCATCACGACTAGATCATCGAAATCACGGCGCAGCACGATGCGCTCAAACCGTTCGCGCCGGAGAACGGGCAGCCGCTGTGCTTCAAGATCGGCGACGCGGTGATCTACACCAACGAGTTTGGTGTGCAGTTCTGGCGCCGCGTCACCGGGTTCTACCAGCCCACCGAGCCTTCGGGGTTGTATGCGCGTGGTAGGCGCTACTACCTGAACTCGACTTCGCCGTGGATGCCGGTTGCGGAATCCAGCCTGTGTCCTGACGACTCGGCGTGATGCCTTCGCGCCCCTGACGGGGCGCTGCGCTTGCCTCCAGGGGAAAGCCCTGCGGGCCACCCCCGCCGCGCGATGCTTAGCGCCCCTCAAAGACCGCCGAACCGGCTACGCGGGATCGGCCAGACCGAAGCAATCACCGGCACAACTGGCTCTGCTTCCCGATGCTTGGCGAATGAGCTTGTGCATCGAGCTTTGAAATCCGGGCGTCCCCGGCCAAGAAACATGGCCGGTCGCGCTGTCGTGCTGCGCATCGAACCCCCTGCGGGGTTTCGCCCCTGACGGGCTTCCATCGTTCCCTCGCTCCGCTCGGCTGACGCCTCCGGCCCGGCTTCCAGCTTCGGGCCTGCGCGCTTCGCTTGCCGTGCGGTTCGGCACACAGGGAAGGCCGTTGCCTTGTCGAGCCGTCTCCCCTGACTTCATCACCTTGTCCGCGACTGTAGCCCGCGCCCGTGCGCCGTCAAGGCGCGCAGGGCCGTGTCCTCGGCTTCGCCTGCGGGCCGCACCAACCCTGCGCTTGCCTCCTTGACGGCACCCGTTCGCGTGCTCCTGACCGTCGCGGGCGATGAACTCAGGAAAGACGGTGGCAACAGGGCCAACCGGGTTCCTCGTGCCGACCGCACCGAACAACCGAAAGGCTGGGCTCCGAATCTAGGAATCCGGTGTGCGGTTTGAACAGCAAACCCTTTTCGTCAGGAGAAAGACCATGCAACTCGCATCCCGTTTCGCTTCCCATTCCCCAGCACTGCGCAGCGACTACCCGCTGTCCGATGACCAGATTCGCAGGGTGGCCCCGTCCATCTTCGCGGATGCCCCGCATGAGAGCCGTTCCGAGCGGTACAGCTACATCCCCACCGCCACGGTGCTGACCGAGCTTCGCAAGGAAGGGTTTCAACCCTTTATGGTGACGCAGACCCGCGTGCGCGATGAAGGCCGCCGCGAGCACACCAAACACATAACACATGATTCGCCTGCGCCACGCCAGCCAGATCAACGGCGCGGAAGCCAATGAAATCGTGTTGCTGAACTCGCACGACGGCACCAGCAGCTATCAGATGCTGGCCGGGATGTTCCGGTTCGTGTGCAGCAATGGCCTTGTGTGTGGCGACACCGTGGCGGACGTGCGCGTACCCCACAAAGGCGACGTGGCCGGGCACGTCATCGAAGGCGCTTTCGAGGTGTTGAGCGGCTTCGAGCGGGTGAAGGAATCCCGTGACCTGATGCGCAGCATCACGCTGGACGAAGGCGAGGCCGAAGTGTTCGCCCGCGCTGCGCTGTCGCTCAAGTACGACGACCCCGACAAGCCCGCACCCATCACCGAATCGCAAATCCTGATGCCGCGCCGGTTCGACGACCGCCGCCCGGACTTGTGGAGCGTGTTCAACCGCACGCAGGAGAACCTGACCAAAGGCGGATTGCATGGCCGCAGCGCCAACGGACGCCGCCAACGTACCCGCCCCGTGCAGGGCATTGATTCCGATGTGCGCCTGAACCGCGCCCTGTGGCTGCTGGCCGATGGCCTGCGCCAGTTGAAAGCCTGATTCCCCACGCGGCAGGGGCAGGCAGCAGCCCTTACCGCTTCTTTCGCTGCTGCATTTCCTAACCGCAAGGAGTTATCATCATGAACGCCATCACCCAAACCGAAGCCCGCGCCGTCAATACCGCCGCAGCTATCCCGCTGGAAGCCGCCGACCCGACCAAGAACCTGATTCTGGTTCCGTTGTCACGGTTGGTACTGCGCCCCACGGGCCGCAACGTGCGCAAGACCCCGCGCATGTCGATTCCCGAACTTGCCGCGAGCATCCAGCGCGTGGGCCTGCTGCAAAACCTGATTGTGATTGCATCCGCCGATGGCGAGCATTACGAAGTCGTGGCCGGTGGCCGTCGCCTCGCCGCCTTGAAGCTGCTGGCGAAGAAGCATCGCATCAGCAAGGAATGGGAAGTGCCTTGCCTGCTGGTGGCCGATGGAACCGCCCGCACGGCCAGCCTCACCGAGAACGTGCAGCGGGAGGCCATGCACCCGGCAGACCAGTTTGAAGCCTTCGCGGCGCTGGTGGCCGAAGGACGGCCCATCGAGGACATTGCAGCGGATTTTTCCGTCACGCCGCTGGTGGTGCAGCGCCGCTTGAAGCTGGCGAATGTCTCCCCGCGCCTAATGGCCGACTATCGCGCCGATGCCGTGAGCCTTGACCAGTTGATGGCCCTTGCCATCACTGACGAACACACTGCGCAGGAAGCGGCGTTCTACGATGCCCCGCAATGGCAGCGCCACCCCTCGCACTTGCGCGAGCGCCTGACCGAACGGGAAATCGACGCCTACCGGCATCCGTTGGTGCGCTTTGTCGGGCTGGACAGCTACGAAGCCGCAGGCGGCGGGATTCGCCGTGACCTGTTCGCGGAAGGTGACGCGGGCGTGTATCTGACCGATGCCGCGTTGCTGGAACGGTTGGTGCAAGACCGGCTGGCAGGCATTGCCGCCAATGTTCGCGCCGAAGGTTGGGCATGGGTGGATGCCACGCCGGGAATGACCCATTCCGACCTGCACGCCTTCCAGCGTGCGCCCAGGGAGCGACGCGAGCCAATCAAGCGCGAGGCCCAACGTATCGAGAAGCTGCAAGCCAAGCTGCACGAACTGGCCGAAGCAGTGGATGCCGCGCTGGACGCCGAGGACGAGGACAAGGCCGACGCGCTGCAAGAGGAAGGCGAAGCCGTGGGCGAGCAATTGCAGGCGCTGGAAGATGGCTTGCAGGACTACAGTCCGAACGTGAAGGCCGCAGCCGGGGCTATCGTCACCATCGACCGCAACGGCGAAACCGTGATTCATCGCGGTTTGATGCGTGAGGCCGAAGCCAAGGCGCTGCGCACGCTGGAACGCTTGCGGCAGGGTTTCGGCGGCGAAGGCGAAGCCGGAAACGACGACGAAGGCGAGGACGACGAACAGCCCAAGATCGCCGCCATGTCTGACCGGCTGGCGCAGCGGTTGAGCGCCCACCGCACCGCCGCGCTGCAAATCGAAGTCGCCCGGCATCCGCAGGTGGCGTTGGCCGCACTGGTGCATGGCATGGTGCAGACCGTCTTGCAGGAAAGCTACTACGGCCATGATCTGCCGCTGGGTGTGAGCCTGAA
>Ga0114983_1001255_pt1 | contig 10173 bp, 7 predicted proteins | sample Shrwel_input2_RT_FD_87182 | JGI IMG/M metagenome (GOLD analysis project Ga0114983, IMG submission 87182) | Subsurface microbial communities from deep shales in Ohio, USA - Utica-3 well 1 S input2 RT | ecosystem: Environmental > Aquatic > Deep subsurface > Shale gas/oil reservoir > Produced...
ACACTTGTATCTTCCCCACAAACGGCCAACACGCCAGCGCCAGATAAAGCATAGCCAGAAGATTTACTGGGAAACGCGTATTTGGTCACTTCATCATCAATCGGGAGCAGTGCCCAGCGGTGCAGATTTACCAATTTCGCTGCTTCATTGGCAGGAATGACGCCTAGGTAATCCACCTGATCATACGCCTTAGCCAACTCATCAATGTCAGGCGCATGCACACCACCACCGGCGAAGGTAAACCGAAGCTTACCGCCGTTGTGTAGATAGTCCCTTATAGCCGTCATCAACAACGGTATGCGCTGCAAGCGCCCAGCGTTTCCGCAAAACACGATATCTCTGGTGCGGTCGGCCGTGGGCACCGGCGTCACTTCAAAAGACGGATTATCTAGCAAGTGTATCGGGCTTTTCGTGTCGCTACGCTTTTGAAGATACTCTTTCATATCCTCAGACAGCGTAACAATCGCGCCTGCATGACGAAGCGTATAATTATCTACTGCCTGCAACAAACGGAACAACAGTCCATTTACCGACACCACAATATTCGCAGCCTCGGGATGAATATCCTGGAGATGGTAAACATACCTCGCACCAAATAACCGGCAATAAACCGCAACAATAAATGGCACCACCACCGGAGGATTCGTAGACACGTACACATTAGCAGGTGTGGCCCGAACCAGGCTGACAAACGTCCAAAGCATGAAGAACAGCGCTTCGGCGATGCGTTTCAACACACCGCTGGCAGACGTCGTGTAAGACTTACAAGCCCGAACCTGCACCCCCTTACCACGTTCAGCCTCAGCCAACTGAGCGGAAAGGTCCCCGTCAGCCTGTGTTATCACACAAACACTATGGTCCTCGGCCGCTTTCTCTGCGAACTGAAGCAGCCCTTCCCCGATCACCTGACTTTGGGGCCAAAAGCTTCTGTTTACAATCGCAAGATCCGTTTTTTTAGCGCCCATTCGGCGTGAAGTCCTCAATACTTCTTCCAAACCGTCTGCATCACATAATCACGATAACTATGAATAATGCGCACTACCTTCTCCGCGACATTCGGCATGCTGTAGTCTTCCACGAGACGCATGGAGCGTTCATCGCCCCTGCCCTGATTTTCCAGAATAGCCAGTCCCTGAAGCACGCGCTCGGTGCTCAGGCCTACCATCATGGCGGCGGTTTCTTCCATGCCTTCCGGGCGCTCATGAGCCTCACGGATGTTAAGAGCCGGGAAGTTGAGGATGGAAGCTTCTTCACTGATCGTGCCGCTGTCAGACAGCACCACTTTGGCGCTCAATTGCAGCTTGTTGTAGTCCTTGAAACCCAGCGGTTTAAGTAACCGCACGTTTTCATGAAACGTCACACCCAGTGCATCCACGCGTTTTTGTGTGCGTGGGTGGGTCGAGACAATCACCGGGTAGCGGTATTGCTCGGCAATGGCGTTTAGGGTGTCTACCAACGCCAGGAAGTTTTTCTCTGAATCGACGTTTTCTTCGCGGTGGGCGCTTACCACAAAGAACTCACCTCCTGTCAATTCCAAGCGTTCCAGCACATCAGAGCCCTCGATGCCTTTACGAAAATGATTGAGCACTTCGTACATGGGGCTGCCGGTTTTTACTACACGGTCCGGGAGCAGACCTTCGCGCAACAGGTAGTCCCGAGCGATGGTGCTGTAGGTCAGGTTAATGTCGGCGGTGTGATCGACAATACGGCGGTTGATTTCTTCTGGTACGCGCATGTCGAAACAGCGGTTGCCTGCTTCCATGTGGAAGGTCGGGATCTTGCGGCGCTTGGCCGGAATGACTGCCATGCAGCTATTGGTGTCGCCAAGCACCAGGAGAGCTTCAGGCTGAACGTCTGCCAACACTTTGTCTACAGCGATGATCACGTTACCAATGGTTTCCGCTCCGCTGGCTCCGGCGGCTTCCAGAAAGTAGTCCGGCTTGCGGATGCCCAGATCCTGGAAGAATATTTCATTCAGCTCGAAATCGTAGTTCTGGCCCGTGTGCACCAGAATGTGTTCGCAATACTCATCCAGTTTGGCCATTACCCGGGAAAGGCGAATGATCTCCGGCCGAGTGCCGACTACGGTCATTACTTTCAGTTTTTTCATACATACACTCATTGGTTCGCTTCGATCCTGGTTTCCACCGGGCAGGCATAGGTATCCGGGCGGTCACGATCAAAAATCTCGTTGGCCCAGAGCATCACCACAATTTCCTCATCGCCGATATTGGTAATGTCGTGGGCCCAGCCGGGCACGGTTTCCACAATTTCCGGCTGGTCACCGGTGGTAAACAGCTCATAGAATTCGCCAGTCACCATGTGACGGAAGCAGAAGCGGGCCTGGCCCTTGATCACCAGAAACTTCTCGGTCTTGGAGTGATGGTAGTGGCCGCCGCGGGTAACCCCCGGGTGGGCGGTAAAAAACGAAAACTGCCCGGAATCGCGGGTTTTGAGCATCTCCACAAACACACCGCGCTCATCAACATGACGGGGCACTTTGTAGGTAAACCGCTCGGTCGGGAGGTAACTCACATAGGTGGCGTAAAGCTTGCGGGTCAGCCCCTCGCCGACACGCTCGGTGACGAGGCTCCTGCGGCTGTCCCGGAAGAGGGAGAGGGTCTCCGCCAGCTCGCCGACCGTGATCTGATGAACCGGCTCCACCTCGGCAAACGGCTGGGGGGCGGTTTCCCCGTCAATGATCGCGATAAAACGGCTGATCACATCGTCGATGTACACCAGGGAAATCCTGGCCTGGGGATCATTAACCTGAATCGGCAGGTCGCGGGCGATGTTGTGGCAGAAGGTCGCCACCGCCGAATTGTAATCCGGCTTGGCCCACTTGCCGAACACATTGGGCAGGCGGAAAATATGCAGCGGCACCCCGTCGGACTGGTGCAGGCTCAGCAGGGCCAGTTCAGCCGCCTCCTTGCTGGCACCGTACGGGGTATCCCGCTCCGCCTGAATGGAGGAAGTATAGATCACCGGCACCTTCCGGCCAGACTCCCGTATGCACCGGGCCAGCGAAGCCGTCAGATCGGTATTGCCTTCGCGGAACTCCTCCGGGTCCCGAGGACGGTTCACGCCGGCCAGGTGCACAATACAGTCCGCCTGAGCAACCAGCCCCGCCAGCTCATCCTCAGAGTTTCGACGGGTAAAGGTCAGGACCTCGATATCCTCGCGTTCTTTCAGGTGCACCTGCAGGTTTTTGCCGACAAAGCCGTTGGCGCCTGTTACCAGTACTTTCACAATCAATCCTCCGGTGTGGCCTGCTCGCCCCGCTGAATGGCCCGGATAAATTCAAGCTTGAGCAGCAACGCCTGCATACCCTCGACATCCAGGCGCTCGGTGTTGTGGGAGTTGTACTCCTCGGTATGGGAAATCTTCTCTTCCCCCTCCTCGACAAATTTGGCGTAGTTCAGGTCCCGCAGGTCCGGGGGTATGCGGTAATAGTCCCCACGGTCCTCGGCACAGGCCATTTCCTCACGACTGAGCAAGACCTCGTAGAGCTTTTCGCCGTGGCGGGTACCAATGACTTCCACCTGGTGCTCCGGTTTCCCCAGTAGCCGGATCAACGCCCGGGCCAGGGTGCCAATGGTGGCTGCAGGGGCCTTCTGCACGAACAGGTCGCCATTGCTCCCATGCTCAAATGCGTAGAGCACAAGGTCCACCGCATCTTCCAGGGTCATCATGAAGCGGGTCATATCCGGATCAGTAATGGTCAGCTTCTTGCCGCCGAGCACCTGCTCCACGAACAGCGGAATCACCGACCCCCGGGAAGCCATCACGTTACCGTAACGGGTGCCGCACAGCACGGTTTTGGCCTCATCCACATTCCGGGACTTGGCCACCATCACCTTTTCCATCATCGCCTTGGAAATCCCCATGGCATTGATGGGGTACACCGCCTTGTCGGTACTCAGGCACACTACCCGGCTGGCCTCGTTCTGAATCGCCGCCTCCAGAACATTTTCCGTGCCCTGGACATTGGTTTTCACCGCCTCCATAGGGTGAAACTCACAAGAAGGCACCTGCTTCAGCGCCGCCGCATGAAATATGTAGTCCACACCCCGGGTGGCGTTGAGAATGCTCTGGTAATCCCGCACATCGCCAATGTAAAACTTCAGCTTGGGATGGGCGTAGCGCTTACGCATGTCATCCTGCTTTTTCTCGTCCCGGCTGAAGATGCGAATTTCGCTGATGTCCGTATCCAGGAAGCGGTTCAGGACGGCGTTGCCGAAAGAGCCGGTGCCGCCGGTTATTAGTAAGATTTTGTTACGAAACACTTTAAGCTCCCAATGTCCTACAGTTTTTAAAAATCATCACAATTTCAACCTTTACAATACATCAATGTCAGAGCAACCCCTGCAACTCATCAAAAGTAAGAGCCCTGAGAATGTTCTTTGAGCAAAGTGACGGGAATATCTTCATCACATAAACACGGTCTTTTTCATTAACCAGCACCGCAATGGATTTCGCCCCTCGTCGGGATGCCTCCAGAAGCACTGTTGATTTTCTTGCAAGACACGTCGATGAGCCTATCGCATCGTCAAAATCTTCAATCTGTTCGATTTCCGGAAACAGCTTCCGGTACTCCTCAGAACTTTCAAGGGGGTGAAGCTTCAGGAAAACTTTCACACCTTTTCCCATGAGCCTTTTTATAATCTCGTGGTTGACTTCTGGGTCACGAGGCTCGGTAAAAAAGCAGACCCGGTCAACTTTCTCATTTCCCTGTTCTTCAAAGGCAATTCTGTACATCTCATCTACAATAGCTTCAGAGTAAACAAATTTCTTTTCCTGATACAAATAATTAAGAAATCTGGCTGCCTCTGGCGTAAAGCAATAAAAAGTTGTCGCCGATAAACCGCCGGGAAAGCGGAAACCATATTCCAGCCCATGCGGCAAACAGAAAAGCCGTTTTTTCTCACGCTTACAAATTCGGCTCTGTAGCAGTGCGAAGCGGTCATCTTTATCTCCCGTAAAGAAATCGGCCTCCGAAAACGACCGGACCACTTCATTCAGACACGATTCATATACCGCTTTATGGGAGATCCTTTTTGCATATCCCGGGAGTAGCGCCAGGGCACAGGTAGCGCCTAGCATTCGACGACTGTCACCCAAAAACCTTTTGATATCTCTTAACGCATAGAAGGCCGACTTCACCGACAGACTACAAATATTTTTCCAATTGATGACAGAATATATCGACAACCCCGGAACATCCAGATCACCATAATTATCAAAGAAAGTGACCGCCGATTCCGTTCTTTCTATTTTTACCCTGCACTTCTGGTACGCGGCCTTAGACCTTATAATAAAAACCGATTTTTTATGGGTGTAACTTTCTAATGGTCTGGCAGACCCTTTTTTTCTGACAAGGTAAAAAGGAAGAAGAACAGATAGTAAAAATATAGCAACAACAGAAAGAAGAAAACCGGCCAAAGCAAGGACAAAGTTCAGCACCCTGCTCCCAAAAGCAACTTTATGACCCGCTACCATTCTGGCTTTTGAAAAAAGGGCCTTATCGACAAATCGAGGGAAAACGTCAGAGCCTGAACTATTACTCGCTCGCAACAGTGCACAAAACTCCATCAACCTCACATAATGATAAAGAAAAATCTCATTTGAATAATCAGAATTACCCACGAACTCATGATCGTTCAATCGATCAATGAAATCCTCTGTATAGCAACTATCCAGTGAAACACTCTCAGTTTCTTTATTCGCCAGAACCTTCTTAAGTCCTATGCGGGTAAGATGTAAACACCTAGTATTATCAGACAAAACAGTACCAACAGACAAATAGAGCTAACACCTGTTTCATATCAGATCACCCAAGCTGACAACCACATCAATCCTGTTGTTCTCACAATATGAATCCCAGGCGTAAAATTCAGTCCAATGTTTGACAAAGACAAAGTCCAACCCGGCATTAACGGAAGCTTCGTGGTCGTATTTGCTATCCCCGATAAACAGCCCTGGCCTGGTGATTCCTCCCGTCCCCAGTTCACGGGATAAGATTTCATCCTTGGAATCCGGGCTGCCAAAAATACCGCCATCGAACAAACGGTCCATTCCTCTCGCGGCAAAAACCTCACGCAACTCTGCCTGATCACCGCCGGAAACAATAAACCAAGGGGTTGAAGGCACCCGTTCACGCAGCCTAAGCAGCCCGGAATCCGCCTCGCATGTCATAAGGCCTTCCCGAACCTTACGGGCATAAGTCTCAAGAAGCTCCTCAAGGCCCGGCCCCTCAACCCCAGGGGGCGCAAGCTGTTCTAAAAAATGCGCAAATTTCCGGTAACGGGAAACTCCACCATTGGCCACATGGTGCTCAACCAGCGCCTGTGCCGGGCCTTCGCCGTAGGGCAAGGCAGCTTCATAGAAAGCCCGGGTTTTCACCTTGTTGGAGTTAAGAACAACGCCGTCACAGTCAAAAACCAGGCTGTTGTATTGTTCAAGGTTCACAGGCCATGCTTCCGTTTGAGGGCCGCTTCAACACCTGCGACATCCTCCGGGACATCGACAGCGAGGCTCCCGGGCTGCGTTTCAATCATAAGGATGCGTTTGCCTAATTCAAGAAAGCGCAGAATTTCAATATCTTCACAATGCTCCAGCTCGCTCTTGCGCCCAAACTGCTGAAACGCATCAAGCTCTTCACCGGTGAATGCATAGATACACACCTGTTTTTTATAGCGCTCTGGGGCATTTTTCGGGTCTTTGTAACCAGGCAACGCCACGCGAGACATATAAACCAGCTCATCCCGCTCGTTGGTGATGACTTTCGGGATATTGACGCTGTCAGGATTCTCCTGGTCAGAGACCCAGCTATAGCCGTTTACCACCTTTTCCATATTGCTGGCTTTGGCCTCCCCTATGCGGAGAATATCGGCCGGGTTGACCAGCGGCTCGTCGCCCTGGACGTTTATGAAGAGATCAGCCTCAATCTGCGCCGCGGCTTCGGCAAGCCTGTCCGTGCCCGTCAGTGCAGTGGTGCTGGTCATTACCGGCTGGAAACCCGCCACGCGAACAACCTCGGCGATACGCTCATCTTCAGTGGCTATATACACATTTTCAGTACCGACAGCCTGGGCAGAAAGCTCCGCCACCCAAAGAATCATCGGCTTTCCGAGCAGGGGCACCAGGGGCTTGCCCGGGTAGCGGCTGGAAGCGTACCGGGCAGGGATAATCACGGCTGTTCTCATTGAATCCTCACAGGGCATAGATCGATTGAGCCGGAAGCGAATACCGGGTAGGCGTCACCGCCACCAGAGGCAGGGCTTCCGTGTTGGACTGGTAAAGCGATAGCAGATTCTGCATTTCCTGACTTCTCGGGTCATCCGCTCCATAGCCATCAAAACCTGACATCAGTACACGCTTAGCCTCTCCGCTTGTAACAATCGCCAGCGCGTAAGCTATGACCAAAGATGTCGGAACAGAGCAGTAATGCTCCCCAAACTCGAACCTTTCTCTTTCAACCTTCAAACCGAAATCGAGGGTACGTTTGCCTGCAAGAGATTCTTTCACATCCTCCGGCAACATGGAGGTAGGCGTTATCAGGGGCTGAGGGAGACGGGTATGGGTCTCGCAATCAGCCAACAAACGAACGGGGTGGCAGGCGACACGAACGTCAATCAGCTCCGCATCCACCGCCGACTGGGTATTCAGGGCCATCACCAGCGGTTTTTTGCGGCGGATATAGGATTCAATCGCCCCCCGATGACTCGCCACGCCGGGGCCCGAGCCCAGCAGCAGAACCTCACGCCCCTTCATTATGGAGGCTGGATTCCAACTGCCTGCCGGCTCACCCTGGTAAAAATGCCTGGCGGCATCCAGGGTGTTCAGGTTGAACTTCTTCCCGCCTTCAATCCGGAGGTGCTCGATGACGGCAAGAATGTCTTCCTCATCGTACCTGGAGTCATTCAGCATTTCCTGAATGTAGGTCGGGTGAATGGCATACTTGCCCGCAAGGTAGTAATAGCTGTTCGTTCCCCAACCGTAATGCTCCTGCATCGGCTTGAAGTGCTCACGTACAAGCCGCATCAGGGGCACCATGTTAACTGAAGTGCCCCGGCGCTCCCCCATTTCAATAACCAGCTCCTCTGTCCTGGCGTTGCCCGGACCACGCCCCATACCGGTAACCGTCGAATCCACCCAGGTAACACCTTCGTCCAGCGCCCGCAGTGTATTCTGGAGAGCCAGCCCCATATTGTCATGGGTGTGAATGCCCATGGGCCCGGACCAACCCTGCCTGATCCACCCGATAACCCGGGCGGTCTGTTCGGGGCTCATGCCTCCCATGGAATCGGCAAAATACAGCACATCCAGCGGATAGCGGGCCGCTTCCTCTGCCAGCCCAACCACTTCCGATTCACTCTTGTCAGCAACCTGCATCAGGTTGAAGCCAACCGTAAAACCGCGCTCTTTGAGCCAGTTCGCTGCCGGCAATACATCCCGGAACTCATGGGCGTGACAGGCAATACGAACCAGACTGAAACAGGCTTTATCGGCAGGAAGGGGGAACAGGGCCTGAAGCGCCGCATCCTGAGACTCAGGAGAAGCCAGTTCACTGCCGTTAACCATCACACCAATGGTCAATCCCGAAGGGACGATCAGGCCTTCAAGAAACTCATCCGATGTATAGGCGCAGGCACCCTTAAAGCCCTCGGTGTTGAGGGAGCGAAAGCCAAGCTCAACCGCATCAACTGCGGCTGCGCTCATCGCTTCCAGATATTCCTGAATCAGACGGGCGTTGAAATCCCAGGCGTTGTAATAGCCGCCGTCTCTAAGTGTGCAGTCCAGAAATACTATTTTGTTAGACATTTTTACCATTGGAAATCATGTGCCGATTATAATAATAAAAGCGAACTATGCCGCACAGAATGCTGAAACACTAAATAAAGCTGGTTCAAAGGTGGGCAACCAGTGGAGGTCAAAACAAACTAAACCGAGATTGAGAATATTACCGAATCATTTCAGGAACCGATTTAATTTATAACATTTAAAATCAGGCCTGTTTATAATTAGAAAGCCTAAGCTTTAACACCAACCATATCATAAAAGTATAAAAGACGCCCATACTCATATTAACGCTCGACAGTTGATTATTAGTAAAAAACATTGCAGGGATTGGAATCAAAACACTAAACCAAATAAAGTTTCTCAGGTGTATACATCCATTTCTTTTCGGGCCAAGCACTCTAACTATACAGAAAAAAATTATGGAGACCAAGAATGCAATTAAGTGAGAAAAATCATAAACCAAAGTGGCGACCAACCCTATAAACTTAGTTGCGTAAAAGCCGAGAGTTTCATGCCTAACATCAATGTAAGACTCAGTCTCAATACCGAATTTTTTTAGAGTAAAATCAAAAATAGCTAAAGATGCTTTACCAGACCATATCTTATCAAGAGAGAAATCGTTCATTACAGTTAAACCATTGGAGGTCCACTGCGAAAGGTAGCTAAATACGGAATACAACGCGCCACCCTCAATTAGACTTCCTTCCGGCTTACTTACATAATTCCCATCTTGAAATCGAGACATTGTAATAAACACAAAAACAGGAAAAATCAGCGCAAATAAAACACCACACGCCAAATTTAGCTTCCTTTTAGCTTTTTTTCCAAGAGAAGAATATACATAAATGTAAAAGGCAACATAAATTATTATAAACTTAGCCACACCCGAACGAGACAACCCATGCAAACTCTGTAGCGGAATATTAAGAGATAATATGAAAAACAAAAAGCTTAAGACAAACCTACCTTTAACAAGAAAATAGAAGTGCATACTTATAGCAAAATAGGCCAGCCCAGAAAACAAATTAACATAGGTCAATACAACCGGGGGAAACCATCTGCGCAACAATACGGCAGCCTCCCCCTCATTTTTATATGACGTGATATCGACCGCATTGCTTACAACATATCCAATTGATTCTTTAACGATGAGCGCATTCAAAACTAACGCCGGAAACAGAATAAAAAAAAGCAAGAACATCAATACATTTATCTTAACATTTTCTTCACCACCAGGATAACTTATAACTGGAGCGGAATAATTCTTAAACGCATGGACAAATATGAAAAGGATTAAAACGGTAAAAGAAAAATTCGCTAAAGTTATAAAGTCATTTATCGGAGGATTATTTCCAACCAAAACACCAGAAA
>Ga0114983_1001258_pt1 | contig 10170 bp, 6 predicted proteins | sample Shrwel_input2_RT_FD_87182 | JGI IMG/M metagenome (GOLD analysis project Ga0114983, IMG submission 87182) | Subsurface microbial communities from deep shales in Ohio, USA - Utica-3 well 1 S input2 RT | ecosystem: Environmental > Aquatic > Deep subsurface > Shale gas/oil reservoir > Produced...
CTCCTGGGTATTGAGAGAAGAGGGCTCGGGTACCCGGGAGTACTTTGTCGATGCCGCCAACCGCTTGGACTTGCAGCCCGAGGCCCGTTTCTGCTTCCCAACTCCTGATGCCATCAAACAGGCGGTGAAGCAGGGCGCCGGGCTTGGGGTTTTGTCCGAACTGACATTGGATAAAGAGCTGGCCCGTAGAGAGCTGGCATTGGTGGAGGTGGAGGGGCTGGCGCTCGAACGGCCGTTTTACCTTATTCGCCACAAGAGCCACAGCCTGACGCCGTTGGCGCAGGCCTTTATCGACTTTTGCGGCAAATTTTTGAAACTCAAGACTGTCGCGGACAAAAGTGTTTAGAGACTGGCCTGATAACCCTGATCGACTGTGGCAGGGTTGGCCTCGGCGGCTTCTCTTGCCAGGGCGTCGCAACGCTCGTTCTCCGGGTGTCCGGCGTGGCCCTTGACCCAGCGCCAGTCTATCTGGTGTTGTTGCGTGGCCTTATCCAGCCGCTGCCAGAGATCGACATTTTTCACCGGCGTCTTGTTGGAAGTGACCCAGCCTTTTTTCTTCCAGCCGTGGATCCATTGGGTGATCCCCTGACGCATATATTGGCTATCGCTGGTCAGCACGATTTTGCAAGGTTCTTTCAGGCTTTCCAGCGCGATAATGGGGGCCAGCAGCTCCATGCGGTTGTTGGTTGTCAGGGCAAAGCCACCGGAGAGTTCTTTGGTATGTTGTTTATAGCGCATGACGACACCATAGCCGCCGGGTCCGGGGTTGCCCAGGCAAGAGCCATCGGTGTATATCTGGATCTGTTTCAGTTCGCTCATCAAGTTGTTACCATATCCGGCAAATGCGGGCGAGTATACCCGTAAATTCACTCAGGAAGCTGCAAAAAATAGATGAATATCATATCGAATGCCAGTCGGCAGATCATTCTGGATACCGAAACCACAGGTATGAACCAGGGCGCAGGCCCCGTCTATCAAGGCCACAGGATCATTGAAATCGGCTGTGTGGAAGTGATTAACCGCCGCCTGACCGGCCGCACTTTCCATCAATACATTAATCCGGGGCAACCCATTGATGAAGAAGCGATCGCGGTTCACGGTATTACCAATGAGAGAGTGGCCAACGAACCCAGATTCCATGAAATTGCCGCCGACTTTATCGCTTTTATTCAAGGGGCTGAGATTGTGGCTCACAACGCCTCGTTTGACGTGAGCTTTATGGATCATGAGTTTTCCATGACCAACCCCAGGGGACCGGTGACGGCGGATATTTGCCAGATCCTCGACTCCTTGGCCATCGCCAAGTTTTTGCACCCAGGGCAAAAGAACAATCTGGACGCCCTGTGTAAGCGCTACCATATAGACAACTCCCGCCGTGAATATCACGGCGCTTTGCTCGATGCCGAGATCCTCGCCGACGTATATCTGGCGATGACAGGTGGCCAGACCAAGTTCAACCTCTCCAGCGATCAAGCCGGTCAGGAAGCCGGTGGCATCATGCGTCTCGATACCAATCGCGCAAAACTTAAAGTGATCGCCGCATCGGCCGATGAACTGAATATGCATGAGCAAAGGCTCGATTTAGTCGCAAAATCAGGCAAGTGCCTCTGGCGTGACGAGCCACAACCTATGGATTGAAGCAAATAATGGGATTGAGATCAGTGCTGGGCCTCATAGTGTGCCTGCTGCTTGGCCTTGGGGGGGCGATAGCTGCCGAGATAGTCCCCAAGGAACAGGCCTCTGAGCTTAAAAACCGTTTTCGGGTCGACCATATGGTCGACAGAATCGTACTGCTGGTGCAGCGAGAATATGGCTCCGCCCCTGTGGTGGTGGTCTTGCCCGATGGCAGTAAATGGTATGCCTCGCGCCACCCGGAGAATGTCAAATGGACCGATGGGGTTACAGGCGACATGATTTCGGTTGAAAACCCTGTGCCGGGGCCTTGGCAGCTCATTGGTAAAGTGGTGCCCGGCTCGCAAATTACCCGGGTTTCCGAGCTGGGGATTGAGGTGGATGAGCTGCCTCAACCTCTTTATCAAGGCGAACGGCTTAAATTGACAGCCCATCTCACCGGTGACTCGCTGAGAATGCGGCTGCCTGGGCTTGAATATTTATTGAGATGGACCGCGCGTTTTGCCTCATCCCATCAACCAGGTGATGAAAACTTTGCTGCCGGCACCCTGATTGTCGGCAGTTATCAGGATAACGGTGAAGCGCTGGATGAAAGGCCAGATGACGGCACTTTCACTGCAAACATTAACCTCAACCAGCCCTGGGGGAATTACACCCTGCAGGTCAATGTGCAAAACGATGTGTTTGAACGTGAGTTTAAACAGGTATTTAGATTGGAGCCTACTCCCGTGGACATCAAGGTGCTGGAGCCGGACGACCCTTTGACTCAGCCATGGGGCCTGTCGCTGAGTGCCAACCCTGATATTCTGCGCCTTGAGGAAACCTATTTTGATCTAGAACTCTTGGGACCGGCTGGGTTGCAATTGCCTTTTACCGTGCGTCAGCCCAAGGAAGGTACCACACAGCTTGTGTTGCCCCAGGTGAGTGATTTTGGCAGTTACCGTATCAAGGGCACTGTCTTCAGCACAGACAAGCAGGGAAGGGAGCTGGTATTGAGTTTGCCGGAGCGTTTCTTCAATTTCGTCGAGCCTCCCAAGCCGCCACCGAGCGCCGAAGAGATGGCCGCCAGGGCTGCAGCAATAGCAGCCAAAGAAGAGGCGGCTGCCAAACAAAGTGCCCTTTACCTGATAATAGGCGGTAACGTCTTGCTGCTGCTGTTTGGGATCGGCGCCATTCTATTTTGGCGCAAGCGCCAAAGTTTGAAACAGGCCTTGGCTGCGGCTGAGGCCCAAATGCTGATTCAGCAACAGCCCACTCCCGAGGTTAATACGTTACAGGAAATCGATTTGACGCTGCCGGATGAGGATGAGCAAAAATCAAACAGAACACTTTGATTATTAGTGGTTTGCTGATTTTTTGGCTGGTTGATAGCCGATTAAAGAAAAAGTTGTTGACGCTGGCATAGGCTCTACGTATTATTCCCGGCAACTTGAGTGGAGCGGTAGTTCAGTTGGTTAGAATACCGGCCTGTCACGCCGGGGGTCGCGGGTTCGAGTCCCGTCCGCTCCGCCAATCAAGTCAGCCAGTTAAAACTTTATTGCCCAGGCGATAAAGTAAAATATTGGAGCGGTAGTTCAGTTGGTCAGAATACCGGCCTGTCACGCCGGGGGTCGCGGGTTCGAGTCCCGTCCGCTCCGCCAAACATAGAAGCCCAAGTTATTAAATAGCTTGGGCTTTTTTGTTGTCGCCTTTTAACATTTTTCATCAAACTCTTAGTGAGCCAGAGCTGCTTCTTGTTGTTGAACGCATTACAACAAGACGGATAGCCCGCCTTGTTGTGGCCGTGTTTAGAGTGGATCTCCAGCTGTATGTACATCAATATCCGGATGGGTTCTGGCATAGTTAAGTGCCAACACCACCAGCACCACCATGGAAGAAGTTAAAAGCCCTATGCTGAGTTGCCCCATCATGGGCACCAGCGACATCAACATGGCCGCGAGACCGGCGGCAAAGTTCTGCAGGCCGCCGAGCAGGGCGCCGGCAACCCCGGCTTGGCGCGGGAAGGGCTCGAGCGCAGCCGATGTCAGTGCCGGAAACAGTATGCCGGCTCCGGTAAAGAAGAGCACAGAGCCAATCAGTAGGCACCAGCCTATCACCAGAGTTGACAGGCCGGGCAGCAGTAAAAATAACGCCCCGGCGCCCAGCAGAGCTACGCCGTGGTGAAACAGTTTATGCAGTGAGGCCTGCCTGCCGGCATACCAGGCGCCCAAAAGATAACCCGGAATAGGCGCCACGAAATAGCAACTGACCATCATGGGGCTCATGGCCAGCACCTGACCATAGAGAATACCTGCGATGGCCTCAAAGGCGGCAATCCCGGCGAAGGTAGCCACCAAAGACAGCAGATAACCGCGAAAGGCTCTGTGTTTGAGCACCAAGGCATAAGACTTGAGCACAGATTGCGGCTGGCGTTTTTCTTTGGGCAGGGATTCCTTGAATTTCAGCGCCAGGGTGATTACCACGCAGACACCGAAAAATGCCAGGAACCAATACACGGCATGCCAGCCATAATGCATACTCAACACCCCGCCAATAAAAGGAGCCAGCAGCGGTGAGAACACCACGGCCATGGACACATAACTGTTGAAGCGCACCAGTTTTTCACCGAAGAAGAAATCTCTTGGAATAGAACGGCAAAGGGCGCCGGCACTGGCGGTGCCACAACCTTGAATCGCACTGGCGAGCAACAAGGTGTTAAAGCTCTCGGCGCAGGCAGCAATGATAGCGCCAACGACGAACAGACTGAGACCGATAAGCAGCAGTGGTTTGCGGCCGAATCTGTCCGATACCGGGCCATAAACAAATTGCAGCAGGCCATAGGCCAACAGATAAGTGCCCATAATCGCCTGCAACTGACCGGCGCTGACACTAAATTGCTCACCCATCATAGGCAGAGCGGGCACAAAAATGGTTTGGGCTATCTGGCCGCAGGCGACCATCATCACCAGCATGATTAACAGGGGGCTCAAGGATACGCCGGAAACATTCTCATCAGGTACCACAGTCAATACTCCACAACCTTGATACAGAACTAAAAGATCGTTTGGGAAGATACGCAAAGACGAGTGCCGGATAAGGAGGCGCATCTTCCTGCTCGGGGTCTCCCCGAGACGGGCGCTATCATACTCGGCAATTTTGCAATTTCAATGACAGAAGTCGCTGTTAAACAAGAAAAAACCAGGGGTATTGATAACTTTTTATCTGGCACAACAGTATGTAATTAATAGTTTACACTTGTTGGGTTGATTCTTGGGCAAGGCCAACAACAAGTCACCTCTGCGCCCCCTGTTTCCGCGGCTTTATTGGTTTTGAAGTCAGCAGTTGAATATTGGTTTGGAATAATAAGTTTACATTCTGCTTTGGCAAATTAATTTTTGGAACTCAGCACTGTTATTCGTGTTATCGGCAAGCGGCAAGTGTTCCATCCTGGAAAGAGTGAGGTTAAAGCGCTTGCTGCAACCAGGATGCGGCAGTAAACTGCGCCGGCCATTGGGTTCGGCTGTCACTGCCTTAACACCGCACCTAATCCAGTGGCACAAACTAGCTATTAAGTCATTGTTATTCGGAAAATTCATGTCAATTCAATCTCACGCGGTTCACCGCTTGTATGAATACCGTCAGTCGTTGTCGACCAAGCCTTATGCATCAAGGGGCAAGAATCTTGTTCGCTGTGGCCGTTGCTTGCTGGAGCAAAGCTTTTGTACCTGTGAGCACAGGCGCCTGTTGCCTTCCAAGGCGGCATTTGCTCTGGTTATGTATGATGCCGAGGTATTGAAACCCAGCAACAGTGGGCGTTTGATAGCAGATCTCATTCCGGATACCCATGCCTTTCTCTGGTCGCGAACTCAGCCGGACCCTCAACTCTTGGCCTTGTTGGAAAACCCGGATTATCAGCCTTATTTGGTGTTCCCCGGGGAATATGCCTTACCCGGGCAAGAGGTGGTGACTGAGGCTTTGAGTGAGGTGCTCGCTAATCAGGGAGAGCCAGAGCAAGCCAAGCGGCCGCTGTTTATTTTGCTCGACGGCAGTTGGCGTGAGGCGGTGAAGATGTTCCGCAAGAGTAGTTATTTGCATCAATTACCTATGCTGTCATTCAGCGCCGAAACCTTGGCTCGCTATCAGCTCAGAAAGGGTAGTCGCGACTTTCAGATGGGCACCGCCGAAGTGGCGATATTAACTCTGCAGTCTTTAGGAGAAGAAGGCTGCGCCGACGCTTTGGATACCTGGTTTAAGCTCTTTATCAGCAGCAGTCTGGCAACCCGCAGTCGCTTGGTAAAACACAAGCCAGAACAAATTCAATTACTCAAACAGCAGTTTGCCCGCCAGGTCGCCGATTTGTATTCTGAACAGATAACTTATCATCCCTAACCAGGGATGATAATTGACAAGTAGCTTCAAGCACTTACACTGGGAAATAAAACAACCTGGCACCAAACGCCGGGTTGTTGAGCCATCAGGACCGCCCATTGAATGTTGGAAGCTGCCATGTCCTTTGTTGTTACTGCACTAAAACCCGTGTTTGCCCGCAAGGGTTGTTTTAATCACTCGACTGTCCCACTTTTTGTCTTGCCACTGCTTATTGTCAGTGGCTTTTTGTTGCTCGGCTGTGAACCTGAACCCGTGGCCATCACTCCCAAATTGGTGGTGGTGGAAGAGGTCGAGCAGGCGACTGTGCCTGTTTACGGTAATTATGTCGGTATCACCAAAGCTTCATTGGATGTGGAGGTCAGGGCCCGAGTCGACGGCTTTGTCGAGGAGCGACTCTTTACCGAGGGCAGTGCGGTCAATGCCGGCGATATCTTATACAAGATAGATAACAAGCCCTATAACGCAGTGGTTAACCGACTCAAGGCCAATGTCGAGTCGCAGCAGGCGATATTGGAAAAGGCGCAGCGGGATGTGAAGCGTCTGAAACCTCTCTATGAACAGGATGCCGCCAGTCAGTTGGATTATGACAATGCGCTGTCGGCGTTGGCTCAGGCCAAGTCGGCCTTGACCGCCGGTCATGCTGAGCTGGAAGAAGCGCTGCTGGAGCTTAGTTACACTGAGATAAAGGCACCGATCGCAGGTTTAGTCAGCCGCTCCGAGGTGGATATCGGCGCCTTGGTCGGTAGCCAGGGGCAATCCTTGCTGACACGGGTGAAGCAGGTGAATCCCATCTATGTCAATTTCAATATGTCGGCGCTGGATTACCTCAATGCCAGACGTCGTATGACCAGTTATAACCAGCAACAGGAAGCAGAAACCGAAGGCAAGGCGGTAGAGGGGTTTGTACGTATCACTTTGCCGGACAACAGTGAATATCGCTATCTGGGTAACGTCAGTTTCACCGACCCCCAGGTTAATTCCAGCACAGGTACTTTCGAGGTGAGGGCGGTTTTGCCCAATCCGGACAAAGAGTTGCTGCCGGGTCAGTACACCAATGTCAGAATCAAACTCAGTGAGATAGACAATGCCATAGTGATCCCGCAGCGTTCGACCCAGGTTGATCAGGGCGGCGTGTATGTGATGGTGGTGATGCCGGACAATAAGGTAGAACGGCGCTTTATTGTGATTGAGCATCAGGGGCCGGAGGGTGTGGTGGTCAAGAGTGGTCTCAACGCCGGTGAGCGTGTGATAGTCGAAGGCATGCATCGTGTGCGTCATGGCCAACTGGCTGAGCCGCTGGATGCCAAAGAGTATCAAAAGCGTCTCGACGAGCAGGAAAAGAAAGAGGCGCTGGAGCAGCAATCAAAAGAACAGGAGCGTAACTAGATGGCTCAGTTCTTTATCGGCCGACCTGTATTCTCGGCTGTTATTAGTATTGTTATTGTGCTCTTGGGCTTGATCGCAATGTTCCAGCTGCCTGTGGATCAATATCCCTATATCACGCCGCCGCAGGTGAGTATCTCGGCTTCCTATCCGGGAGCCGCCTCCACAACCGCCGCCGAGTCCGTGGCAACACCGCTGGAACAGGAGGTCAATGGTGTGCCCAATATGATCTATATGAGCTCCAAGAGCACCAATTCCGGCGGCACCAATGTCACCATTACCTTTGATGTAGGCACAAGCCCGGATCTGGCGGCAGTGGATGTGCAGAACGCGACTCAGCAGGCTCTGGGTAATTTGCCAATCAATGTGCAAACCGAAGGTGTTTCTGTCTCCAAGGATTCCTCGGTGGAACTGCTCAAGCTGGCATTGACCTCCAAAGATCCCCGTTTCGATGAAATTTACCTCTCCAACTACGCCTCCATTAATATCGAATCGGCACTGAGACGGATCCCAGGCGTTGGTCGTACCAGGAACACCGGCTCCCGCAGTTATGCCATGCGGGTGTGGCTGCGGCCGGATGCCATGGCGGGACATAGCCTGACCACGACAGATGTTACTGACGCCATCAAGGCACAAAACAAGGAAACCCCGGCCGGTACTGTGGGTACCCAGCCCAATAGTGATGCCTTGAGCCAGACCTTACCGATAACCGCCAGTGGGCGTTTGTCCAGTGTCAGGGAATTTGAAGAGATCATAGTTCGCGCCAATTCGGATGGATCCATCATTCGCCTGCGCGATATTGCCAGGGTGGAGCTCGGCTCCTCGGCTTATACCTTGCAATCCCAACTCAATGGCCAGAATGCCACCATCTTGCAGGTGTATCTGTTGCCCGGAGCCAACGCGCTTGAGGTGACCCGTAAGGTCAAGGAAACCATGGCTGAGCTGGCGACCAAGTTTCCCAGTGGTATGGAATGGCAGGTGTTTTACGATGCTTCTGTGTTTATTGAAGAATCCATCGATGAGGTGGTGCAAACCCTGATCGAAGCCCTGGTGTTGGTGGTACTGGTGGTGTACCTGTTCTTGCAGAATTGGCGGGCGACTCTGATCCCGGCGATTGCGGTGCCTGTTTCCCTGATTGGGACATTGGCCGCTATGTTGGCCTTCGGTTTTACCATCAATACCGTCAGCCTGCTGGCACTGGTTTTGGCCATTGGGATTGTGGTCGACGATGCGATTGTGGTGGTGGAAAACGTCGAGCGACTTATCAATGAAAAGGGCATGAGCCCGATGGCGGCCACCCGCAGCGCCATGAAAGAGTTATCCGGTGCCTTGATAGCAACCAGTTTAGTGCTGTGCGCCGTGTTTGTACCTGTGTCTTTTCTTGCCGGGATCACCGGCATTATGTACCGCGAATTTGCTGTCGCCATTGCCGTGGCGGTGCTGATCTCCACTGTGGTGGCATTGACCCTGAGTCCGGCACTTTGCGCCTTGCTGCTGCGCCCGGGCGATGCGGCCAACAGCGGTTTTTTCTTCTGGCTCAACAACCGCCTCTCCAAATTGACCGACAAATATGTGTCCCTGGTAGGCTTAGCCAACAAGCATGCGCGGCGCAGTTACCTGGTGTTTGGCGCCATGGTGGTGGCGGTTTGGTACATCATGAGCCATTTGCCATCGAGCTTTATGCCGGATGAGGATCAGGGCCGTTTCTTCATCGATATGACGCTGCCGGCCGGAGCGACGGTTAACCGCACCCAAGAAGTGCTCAAGATTGCCGAGCGCCATGTGCTGGCTCATCCTGCTGTCGCCTGGTCTTTTACCCTGGCGGGGGAAAACCGCCGCTCTGGGTCGAATCAGGCCAATGGCCAGTTTGAAGTGATCCTCAAACCCTGGGCCGAGCGAGAACAAAATCAGGCCACAGTGCAGAAGGTGATGAAAGAGCTTAAATATCAGCTCAACCAAGTGTTGCAGGCCGAGTTCAACCTCTACCTGCCATCGGCCGTGCCCGGTCTGGGTAACGGCTCCGGGGTGGAGATGGTGTTGCAGGATACTTCGGGAACCAACTTCAAGGGGTTGATGGAAACCAGTAACGAGTTGGTGGAGCTGCTCAAGCAGCAACCTGAGATTGCGACAGCGGCCATGTCGCTGCAGGGTTCTATTCCACAGCTGTACCTCTCGGTCAATGAAGCCAAGGCGATGGCTATCGGGGTAGATGTGGCCAATCTCTACAGCACTATTAAGACCTTTACCGATTCGGCCACGGTCAATGATTTTAATCTGTTTGGCCGGGTGTATCGGGTCAGGGTACAGGCCGAAGACAGTTATCGTCAGTTTCCCCAGCAGATTAAAGATTACTATGTCCGGTCATCCAATGGTGCCATGGTGCCCATCGGAGTTCTGGCCGACTATGAATATACTGTGGGGCCGGCAGCTGTGACCCATTACAACCTGTTCTCCAGTGCGTCCATCAATGTCACTCCGGCGCCCGGATATGCGACCGGCGATGCGATAAAAGCTATCGACAGAGTGGCCAAGCCCATGTTGCCGCCCGAGTTCAAGTATGAATGGACCGGGCTCACTTTCCAGGAAGTGCGCTCGGCCAACCAGACCAGTATCGCCATTACGCTGGCCTTGGTGTTCGTGTTCCTGTTTTTGGCGGCGCTGTACGAGAGTTGGACCATTCCTGTGGCCGTGCTGCTTATTGCGCCCATCGCCATGCTGGGAGCCTCGTTGGCGACACTGCTCAGTGGTATGCAGAGTAATCTCTTCTTCCAGGTCGCCTTTATCGCC
>Ga0114983_1001259_pt1 | contig 10169 bp, 9 predicted proteins | sample Shrwel_input2_RT_FD_87182 | JGI IMG/M metagenome (GOLD analysis project Ga0114983, IMG submission 87182) | Subsurface microbial communities from deep shales in Ohio, USA - Utica-3 well 1 S input2 RT | ecosystem: Environmental > Aquatic > Deep subsurface > Shale gas/oil reservoir > Produced...
GGGCGTAGAGGTCGGAGGCGGCCTTGACCGACTCGACGACGCCAAACTCGTCGCCCACGGCCAGGGTGCGGCCCACCTCGGGCAGCTCCACGAAGACCACGTCGCCCAGTGCCTCCTGGGCATGGTCGGTGATGCCGATGGTCACGGTACCGTCGCCATTGTCGAGGACCCATTCATGGCTTTCGGCATAGCGCAGGTTGGCGGGGATAGAGCTCATCGTGATTTCCTATACGAAAAAGGTTTTCGGATCCGCGAATGCTAACGCCATCGTCGGCATTTGGCGAGTCCCCCGGTGGACCGATCCAGTGCATGGTGCGCCTCGGCCCGTTCACAGGGTGGTCCGCCGCGGCCGGTTCGTCCAGTGTTGGCCCAGGCAGGGCCTTTTTCCAGGCGGAGGTAGGTCTTCTTGGCATCCCGCACTCTCCTCTTGTTCGCGGGTGTTGCCGCCGGTAGGCTGGCCACGTTTCCGATCGGAAACAAAAAATCGAGATCGTTCGTGCCGCCACTGTGGTCCCTTCACCGCTTCATCGGGCTGGTGAGGCAATGGTAATATCCGCTATTGTGAAGGCGCTTGTCCTGTCGATCTTTCGTCGATGTCTGGCTCGTCCATGCCATTTCGCCTGTTCGCTGCTGAGGGGAACATGGGCATGGCGCGTCACAACAATAAACCTGGATTAAGGAAGACTCTCTTGGAAACCTTGAACAGTATCTTCACTGACATTAATGGCGTGGTGTGGGGGCCATTGATGCTCATCCTGCTGCTGGGGGTGGGGCTCTACTTGCAGATCGGCCTGAAGCTGATGCCGATCCGCAAGCTCGGTTCTGGCTTCAAACTGATGTGGCAGGGTCGTGACAGGAAACCCGCGCCGGGCAAGGCGCCCGAAAAACACGACGACGGTGAGATCTCGCCTTTCAATGCTCTGATGACGGCGCTGTCTGCGACCATCGGTACCGGCAATATCGCCGGTGTGGCCACCGCCATCGCTCTGGGTGGGCCTGGGGCGGTGTTCTGGATGTGGATCACGGCCCTGGTGGGCATGGCGACCAAGTTCGCCGAGGCGGTACTGGCAGTACGCTACCGCGAGACCGACAGCACCGGTTACCACGTCGGTGGGCCGATGTTCTACATCAAGAACGGCCTGGGCAAGAAATGGCTGTGGCTGGGCGGTGCCTTCGCCTTCTTCGGCGCCGTGGCCGCCTTCGGAATCGGCAATACGGTGCAGTCGAACTCGGTGGCGGATGCCCTGGACAGCACCTTCGGCCTGCCACCCTGGATCACCGGTGTGGTGATCATGGTGCTGGCCGGGGCGGTAATCATAGGTGGCATTAGGCGTATCGCCAAGGTGGCCGGCAAGCTGGTGCCGATCATGGGGATCCTCTACGTGCTGGCCGGGCTTGTCGTGCTCGTGATCAATGCCGACCAGATCGGTGGGGCCTTCGGCATGATCTTCACCTATGCCTTCAACCCGCATGCGGCGGTGGGTGGCTTCGCCGGCGCGGCGGTGATGGCGGCGATCCGCTTCGGTGTGGCGCGCGGCATCTTTTCCAACGAGGCCGGACTGGGCAGCGCGCCCATTGCCCATGCCGCGGCACAGACCAAGGATCCAGTCCGTCAGGGCCTGATCGCCATGCTCGGCACCTTCATTGACACCATCCTCGTCTGCTCCATCACTGCCCTGGTCATCCTGACCGCGGGTGTCTGGGAGACGGGCGAGGCTGGGGCGTCGCTGACCGCGCTCTCCTTTGATGCCGCTCTGCCGGGCATGGGCAACCAGATCGTCTCGCTGGCGCTGGCAGTGTTCGCCTTCACCACTATCCTGGGCTGGTCCTTCTACGGCGAGAAGTGCTTTCAATTTCTGTTCGGCACTCGCTCGATCATGCTCTACCGGGTGCTGTTCGTGCTGGCGATCCCGCTGGGTGCCATAGCCCAGCTGGGCTTCATCTGGCTGATGGCCGATACCTTCAACGCCATGATGGCCATTCCCAACCTGATCGCTCTGGCGCTGCTGTCGCCGGTGGTCTTCAAGCTGTCCCGAGACTACTTCGACGGCAAGACGATCCTGCCGGGCGAGGAGCTGGACCACGACAAATCCTGAGGGTGAGTGACGCAGGAGAGGTGTCCCTGGGACACCTCTCCTGCGTTGGCCCCGCCCAAGAGAGATGACGACATGAGTGAACTCAAGCATACCCCTCTGCGCGCCCTGCACATGGAACTGGGCGCCAAGATGGTGCCTTTCGCCGGCTACGAGATGCCGGTGCAGTACCCGCTCGGCGTCAAGCGCGAGCACGAGCATACCCGTCGCGCCTGCGGGCTCTTCGATGTCTCCCACATGGGACAGATATTGGTGCGTGGATCGCATCCTGCCGAAGCGCTGGAGACCCTGGTGCCGGCGGATATCGTCGGGCTGGCTGAAGGCATGCAGCGCTATGCGCTATTCACCGCCGAGGAGGGCGGCATTCTCGATGATCTGATGGTGGTCAATGGCGGTGATCATCTCTACCTGGTGGTCAATGCCGCCTGCCGCGAACAAGACATTGCCCACCTGCGCCGCGGCCTGCCCGACCACGAGGTAGAGGGGATCGAACGGGGCCTGCTGGCCCTGCAGGGCCCAAAAGCGGCCGAGGTGATGCAGCGCCTGTGCCCCGAGGCCTGCGAGATGGTCTTCATGCAGCATGGCCGCTTCACCATCGGCGGCATCGAGGTCTGGGTCAGCCGCAGCGGCTACACCGGCGAGGACGGCTTCGAGATCTCGGTGGCCGCTGAGGACACCGAGGCCCTGGCGCGTCGCCTGATAGAGGAAGACGAGGTCGAGGCGATCGGCTTGGGAGCGCGTGACTCGCTGCGCCTCGAAGCCGGGCTGTGCCTCTATGGCCACGATATCGATACCCAGACCACGCCAGTAGAAGCGGGGTTGACCTGGTCCATCGGCAAGCCGCGCCGTCACGGCGGCGAGCGTGAAGGGGGCTTTCCCGGCGCCGACCTGATCCTGCACCAGGTGGCCGAGAAGGACTACCGCCGCAAGCGGGTGGGTCTGCTCGGCGAGGGCCGCGCCCCGGTGCGCGAAGGCGCGCAACTCTTCGACGCTGACGATAGGTTGCTGGGACGGGTGACCTCGGGGGGCTTCGGCCCCAGTGTTGGTCGGCCTGTGGCGATGGGCTACGTGGCCATCGAGGCCAGTGAGGTCGGCACCACGGTGTATGCCGAGGTGCGCGGCAAGCGCCTGCCGATGACGGTGAGCAAGATGCCTTTCGTTAGACCCGGCTACCATCGAGGATGATGGCGTGAACGTCGTTTTATACCGTTATCTTTCTGCGTAATCACACCTATCGTTACTCTAAAATGGGGTGGCCGTTTTTACATGGTAAGAACGGTAAGAATCAGGCTCCGCCCATCGTCGGAGCCACCCAGCGGAAGGTCAGACTGATACGCAGCCCGGGAAGCCGGCGCGGCAGCAGGGCATGCTGTAGCCTCTCTTGCACGCCGGGGCCCATCAGCAACAGACTGTCGTGGGGCAGCCAGACGTTGAAGGCCTCGCCAGAGCGGTCCTTCCAGCGGAAGCGCAACGGCCGCTCGACGCCGAGGCTGACCGCCGCGATCAGCGGCGCCGGGCCAAGCTCGGGCTCGTCGTCGCTGTGCCAGCCCATGCGCTCCTCGCCGTTCGCATAGCGGTTAAGCAGCACGCTGTTGAAGCGGGCCCGAGTGCCGGCATCGGCCAGCGTGCTGACCACCCGGTCGCGCAGCGCTGTTACTGCGGGATGCCAGGGCTCGGGCAGGAAGTCCCGGCCCGAGTAGCGGTAACGGGCCTCGGGGCTACCCATCCACAGCTGGCGACGCGGGATCGGATGCTCTCGCCCGTAGAGGCGCAGGGTAGGGCGCTGCCAGGCAAGCTCGCGGTCAAGCCGCGCCAGCACCTGGGCAGCGGCGGGTTCGCCGTGCAGGCCGGTGAATAGAATCAGCAGCGGCGAGTTGAGCAGGGTGACCCTTTGACACGTCTTGGTGGTGGACATTTCGACAGCGTGCCATCCCGACCGGCTCGCGGCCAGTGGCACCCTGTCAGCCGGCCAGATGCAGGGTCAGCCGGCCAGATAGAGGCTGGCCAGGCCAAAGCCTAACCCCAGCAGGGCGCCGGCCGCGACGTCGCTGATGTAGTGCAGCCCCAGGCCAACCCGCGAGACGGCAATCAACACTGCGGCAGGCACCAGCCCGGGCAGTAGCCAGGGAACATGAGCGGCGGTCAGCACGCAGAACAGCACCGCATGCATGGTATGGCCGCTCGGGAAGCTGTAGCGGTCGCGGGCAGGCTCGCTGCAGTGAATAATGCCTGTGAAAGTGATGAAGGGCCGCTCGCGACACAGGCGGGTCTTCAGCACACGGTAGAGACCGATGGCCACCAGCGCCGTGGCGGTGTACTGGGCCATGCGCTGGCCGCTGTCGGCGGGCTGGAGCAGCGGCTGGGCAAGGATCAGTCCGACCCACAGCGGCCAGTCCCCCAGCTTGCTGGAAAGGCGCAGCAGGGCCAGCCAGGGTGGGTGTACGTTGTAGCCGGCCAGACGTCGACAGAGCTGCCACTCGATAAGGTCGAGGCGTTCAAACACGGCAGGCGGATGCAGTTTCATCGAGCGTCTCCCGAGGCTGGGCCAAGGTGGCGAGGAAGATATCGGCAATCGCCGACCAGCGGTACGTCAGGGCGCGCTCCCTGGCGGCGCGACCTAGACGGGCATAGCGGGCAGGCTGCTGGCAGAGGGTCGCGGCGGCTTCCTGGAAGCCGGCCTCGTCGCCCACTGGCAGGCTGACACCGTTGCGATCGTCCTCGATCAGTTCGGCGCCGGCGGCATGGCGGAAGGCCACCACGGCCAGGCCACTAGCCATGGCCTCAAGGACTACGTTGCCCCAGGTCTCGGAGATCGAGGGAAAGACGAAAAGGTCGGCACTGGCGTAGTGGCGCACCAGGCTTTCCCTGTCGATGAAACCGGTAAAGTGGGCGTCGGGCAGGGCACGCTGCAGGGTGGCTCGTCCCGGGCCGTCACCGACCACCACCAGGGTGATGTCGGGGCGGGCGGCGAGCATTGCCGTGAAGGTATCGCGCAGCAGGTCGAGGTTCTTCTCGGCGGCGAGGCGTCCTACATAAAGCGCCACCGGACGATGGGTATCGCTTCCCCAGGCGGCGCGCAGGGCCGGGTCGCGCTCGGCTGGCGAGAAGCGTTCGCCGTCGATGCCGCGTGCCATGACTCGCAGGTTGGCGAAGCCGCGGTCGGCAAGCGCCTTGGCCTGGGCATGGGTCGGCACTAGGGTCGCGGCCGTGCGGTTGTGGAAGTGGCGCAGGCGACGCAGCACCAGCGGCGCCAGCCAGGGCAGACCATAGTCGCGGCAGTAGTGGTCGAAATTGGTGTGCCAGCCGCTGACCACCGTGATGCCTAGCCGCTCGGCGGCGCGCAGGGCGGACCAGCTCAGAGGGCCCTCGGTAGCCAGGTAGACAGCCGTCGGGCGCTGCTGACGCCACAGACGCTGGATGGCCGCCGTGGACGGCAAGCCGATGCGCACCTGGCGGTAGCCGGGCAGGCCCAGCCCATGAACCCGCAGCTCGGTCTCCATCCCCTCGGCGCGTGGCACCGCTCCGTCTGCCGGTCGGGGACGGATCAGCTGCAGGGCCACACCGCGCCGGCGCAGTTCCATGCTGAGCTGGCCGAGGGTATGGGCGACGCCATTGATGTCGGGGGACCAGGTTTCACTAACCAGGCAGATGCGCATGGAGCACCTCGTGCGGTGGCAGGCCCGGAGGGGCTGACATCGTCATGATGCCGGCTGGCCATGACAGCCGCGGGTCACGGCGATGAAGAGGACATGACGGCGGACTGGCCGTTAGAGGCCGGACAGCGTCGCCTCCGTCAGCGCAGTACCCGGGCCGGGTCGATGGGCTTGCCACCATGGCGCATGTCGAAGAGCAGCCGCGGGCTGCCATCCTGCTCACCGACTTCGCACACAGGGGTGCCCCGCGTGACGGTATCGCCGCTGGCCACAAGGGGTCGCTTGCATAGGGCATAGACGCTCTGCAAGTTGTCGGCATGGTGGACAATCACCACCTGGCCGAGCTGGCGCATGCTGTCAGCGAAGCGCACTTCACCGTCGGCCACGGCACGGGCCTGGCTGCCCCGTGATGTGGCCAGCAGCATGGGCTGCAGGGTGCCGCGCTGATCGGTGCCGAAGGGGCGCTCGACCCGATACTCCGCTAGTGGCCAGGGCCAGCGGTGCGCCGAGGCAGGCAGCGCGCCGGGGTCCGGCAGGCGTTTACTGGCCGGTGCTGAGGCCTGGCGCTTGGTGGACGCCTTGCGATCGGTGCGGCTCGAGGAGACGGCCTGCCGGCCGCCCAGCGGCACCTGAATCAACTGACCGACCCTTAGGCGGGTGGGGGCGATGCCGGGATTCGCCGCCTGGATCAGCTCGGCGCGGCCGCCGAAGCGCCGTGCGATGGCGCTATAGGTATCACCCGGGCGTACCCGATAGCGGTAGGGGCCGCCGGACGGGGCCCGCTCATCGTGTCCGGGAACCAGCAGGCGCTGGCCTACGGCTAGGCGCCGGGCATCGACACCGGGATTGAAGCGCTCCAGGCGCACCAGGGGCACACCGGCGCGGCGAGCGATATCACCCAGAGTGTCGCCGCGCTGGATGGTGATCCACTCACCGGCAATTGCCTCGCCCGCGCGGCCACCGCCGTGCCCGGCGCAACCGGCCACGAGCAGGATCAGGCCGGCCAGCAGTAGAGTCAGCGCGAGATGTCGAGGCGGCGATCCTTGTCCTGCCACAGAGCGTTGAGCCATGACTGGAAGCGTTCCTTGTAGTCCGTGTCGTCGTGATAGTCACCCTCGAGCATCCAGGCCGGTACTGCCAGGTGTCGGACCTCGAGGCGCACCGGCCCCTCGCGGCCGCAGAGAAAGCCCCAAAAGCTGGGGTCAGGATGCGCGTAGTGCAGAGTGACATCCAGAATGCCACCGAGGCGCTCGCCGAGCAGGCTCATTACCTGGGCGATCCCCCCCGCACGGGGTCTGAGCAGGTGACGATAGGGGGAATGCTGGGCCGCCCGCTTGGCGGGGGTGAAGCGGGTGCCCTCGACGAAGTTGTAGATGGCAATGGGGCGCTCCCGAGCGTGACGGCACATACGTTCGGTGGCCTCGTGGTCGCGCCTTGCCAGCTGCGGGTTGCGCTCGCGCTGCTCGCGGCTCAGGCGGCGCAGCATGGGAAACTCCATAGCCCAGAAGGCCAGACCGACAATGGGAATCCAGATCAGCTGGCGCTTGACGAAGAAGTGGGGCATGGGGAGGCGTCGGTGAAAGGCGAAGAACAGCAGGAAGATATCGGTCCAGCTGCGATGGTTGGAAATCACCAGCCACCACTGGTCGCGGGACAGCCCCTCCGGCAGGCTCATCTCCAGCCGCGGGTTTAGCCAGCGGCGCATCCACCACAGGTTGCTGCCCACCCAGTTGAGCGCGACTCGGTTGAGCGCCGTCAGCACCCGGCGCTGACAACGTCGCCCCGGGGTTACCAGTTTGACCAGGGTCAGCAGCACCAGCGGCATCCCCCAGGCAAGGGTAGTGAGTGTCAGCAGCAGGCTGCTGACGAGCCCCCTGAGGGTCGACATGCCTAGCTCCTTGAGCAGATCACGATTCACCCATGCTAATAGATCGACCTCGGGCTGCCCAGCGATCGGGGTCAACGTGCCGCGGCGAGACCGGGGCTGTGGATGGTCTCGGCGAGCACCTCCTTAAGCGCCACGGCGGCCACCGACAGCTCATGGGTGTTCCAGGTCAGCACCCCGACGTCGCGCTCGATCACCGGGTTCTCCAGGGGCACGCAGACGGCGCCCAGCTCCTGCATCTGAGCAATACACAATGAGGGCACGGCGCTGATCCCCAGACCGCTGGCGACCATGCGTCCCACGGTCGCCAGCTGGTGACACTCGAAGGCGGCGGGCAAAGTCAGGCCGCGACCTTCCAGCGCCTGTTCCAGCAGCCGGCGCACCATGGAGGGGCGCTGCAGGGCAATGAAGTCTCGGGTCATCAGCGTCGGCCAACCGAGCCGTGAGCGCTCGGCCAGGCGCGAGTCGGCCGGCACCACGGCCACGAAACGGTCGCGAAACAGGGGCGTGAAGGAGAGACTGCCGGTGGCTTCCGGCTCGAACACCAGCCCCAGTTCCACCTGGCGGGCGCGCACCATATCGATCACCTGCTCGTTGATGACGTCATGCACCGTGACATTGACCCGTGGATGGCGCTGACGGAAGACGCGCAGAGCGGGGGGCAGCAGGTTGCTGGCAAAGGAGGGCATGGTGGCCACCGCCAGGCGGCCCAGCTGCAGGGTGAAGCGCTGGCGCAGCAATTCTTCTGTGTTGTCCCACTCGGCGATCAACCGCTTGGCCAGGGGCACCAACGACTCCCCCTCCGGGGTTAGCCGAACGCTGCGGGTACTGCGAATCAGCAGGCGTCCGCCTAGGCTTTCTTCCAGGCCCTTGATCGCCAGGCTCAGGGCCGGCTGTGAGAGGTGAAGGTGCTCGCACGCCTGGGTAAAGCTCAGGGTACGGGCCACGGCGAGAAAGGCACGCAGTTGCTTGACGGTCATGGCATGCTACCAAGGTCAAATTTATTGGTATAATGGATCAATCCATAAATAAAACAAACTTAACAAATATATTGGCAGCGGCAACACTGGCCTGACATCGTGTTTCTTCACTATGTTTATTCATCCACAACCACATTTTTTCATTTTACAACAATGCGAGGCGCCACTATGGCCGGATTCGACAAGCGTGTGACTTCCTACGCCGAGGCAATGGATGGCATCGAGAGCGGCATGACCGTCATCGCCGGCGGCTTCGGGCTCTGCGGCATTCCCGAGAACCTGATTGCTGAGATCAAACGCCGCGGTGTTAAAGACCTCACCATCTACTCCAACAACTGCGGGGTCGATGGTTTCGGCCTGGGGCTCTTGCTCGAGGATAAGCAGATCCGCCGCTTCTACGCCTCCTACGTGGGCGAGAACGCGCTATTCGAGCGCCAGATGCTAGACGGGGAGATCGAGGTCATCCTCACCCCCCAGGGGACCCTGGCGGAGAAGATGCGTGCTGGCGGCGCGGGCATCCCGGCCTTCTATACCGCCACCGGCTATGGCACGCCCATCGGTGAGGGCAAGGAGGTGCGCGAGTTCAACGGCCGCCACTACATCCTTGAGGAGTCGGTGGTCGGCGATTTCGCCATCGTCAAGGGCTGGAAGGCCGATCGCTACGGTAACGTCGTCTATCGTAATACTGCCCAGAACTTCAATCCGGTGGCGGCCACCGCGGGCAGGATCACCGTGGTCGAGGTCGAGGAGATCGTCGAGCCCGGCGAGCTCAAGCCCGATCAGATCCATACGCCGGGCATCTATGTCGACCGCCTCATCCAGGGCACCTTCGAGAAGCGCATCGAGAAGCGCACCGTGCACCAGGACTGATCAGACTCTCCTTTTCCGCTACCCAAGAGGCAATACCATGGCACTGACTCGCGAACAGATGGCAATGCGCGTAGCGCGCGAACTCGAGGACGGCTTCTACGTCAACCTGGGCATCGGCATCCCCACCCTGGTGGCTAACTACATCCCCGACGGCATCGATGTGATGCTGCAGTCCGAGAACGGCCTGCTGGGCATGGGGCGCTTCCCCACCGAGGAGGAGCTTGACCCCGACATGATCAACGCCGGCAAGCAGACCGTCACGGCACGGCCAGGAGCGGCGATCTTCTCCTCGGCGGAATCTTTCGCCATGATCCGCGGCGGGCATGTCGACCTGACCGTGCTCGGTGCCTTCGAGGTCGACCAGAACGGCAACATCGCCTCCTGGATGGTCCCCGGCAAGCTGATCAAGGGCATGGGCGGCGCCATGGACCTGGTGGCAGGTGCCGAGAACATCATCTGTACCATGACCCACGCCTCCAAGCATGGTGAGTCCAAGCTACTCGAGTCCTGCAACCTGCCACTGACCGGTGCGGGCTGCATCAACCGAGTGCTCACCGATCTTGCCTACCTGGAGATCAAGGACGGCGCCTTCCATCTCAAGGAGCGCGCACCGGGCGTCTCGGTGGAGGAGATTAAGTCACTGACGGCCGGCAAGCTGGTGGTGCCCGATCACGTCCCCGAGATGACC